>Ga0182743_1004033_pt1 | contig 11339 bp, 9 predicted proteins | sample eDN3rd30CKraftOP_FD_128522 | JGI IMG/M metagenome (GOLD analysis project Ga0182743, IMG submission 128522) | Enriched Organic Plus compost microbial communities from Emeryville, California, USA - eDNA 3rd pass 30_C Kraft OP (version 2) (version 2) ... | reverse complement strand
CGCGGCCGCGGGCGTGGCGTTTGCGCCGGGATGCCGGCATGCCACGCCGCCAGTTTGTCTTTTCGTAGTGATCTTTCGGTCCCATCGGCCTTTCCCGGCATCGAGCCGATGCCTAGCATCTACGCTTTGGGATGCGCGGGGCTGTACATGCGGGGGAGGCTTTCTGCGGCGGCGTTCGTGGGCGGCGCGGCGGCGGTGCAGGGCCTGGCGGCGCTGCCGGGCGCGGCCGCGTTCGCCTGCGCCGGCCTGGCGCTGGCGGCCGGCGCGGCGGCTTGCGGCCACCTGGCCGGGCGGCGCGCGGCGCTGTGGCTGCTGCCGCTGGCCGTTTTCTGGCTGGGCGCGGCGCTGGCCACCGCGCGCGCGGCGGTCCGGCTGGCCGACGAACTGGCGGCGGACAACGAGAACCAGGTCGCGCGCGTCGTCCTGCAGGTGGCCGACCTGCCCCAGGGCGACGCGCAGGGCGTGCGCTTCGTCGCGCGGGTGCTGCAGGCCAGGCCGGCCGGCGTGCCGGGCCTGGTGCAGGTCAGCTGGTTCGCGCCCGGCGGCCATGGCCGTGCGGGCGGACGCACGGCCCGCAATCCCGCCGGCGCGGCGCAGGCGCTGCCCGACATCGTGCCCGGCCAGGTCTGGCGCGCCGCGCTGGTGCTGCGCCGGCCGCACGGCAGCCTGAACCCGCACGGCTTCGACTACGAAGGCTGGACCTTCCGCCGCGGCGTGCGCGCCATGGGCACGGTGCGCGGCACGCCGAAGCTGCTGGCCGACCGGCCCTGGTCCGACCTGGGCGCGGCGCTGGCGCGCGTGCGCCATGCGCTGCGCGACGGCATGCGCCGGGCCCTGGGCGAGGCCCGCTACGGCGCGGTGCTGGTCGCCCTGGCGCTGGGCGACCAGGCCGGCGTGGCGCCGGGCGACTGGCAGGTCTTCAACCGCACCGGCATCACCCACCTGGTGTCGATCAGCGGCCTGCACGTGACCATGATCGCCGCGCTGTTCGGCCTGGCGGCGCAGGCCGGCTGGCGCCGCGCCAGCTGGCGCGGCCGGGCGCTGGCCGAGCGCACGCCGGCCCAGGTCGCGGGCGCGGCGGCGGCCATGGCGGCCGCCGGCCTGTATTGCCTGCTGGCCGGCTGGGGCATCCCGTCGCAGCGCACCTTCTTCATGCTGGCGGTGGCCGCGGGGGCGGTGCTGCTGCGCCTGCCCGCCAGCCCGTCGCGCGTGCTGGCCGCCGCGGCCGTGGCGGTGGTGGCGCTGGACCCCTGGGCCACGCTGGCGCCTGGCTTCTGGCTGTCGTTCGGCGCGGTGGCGGTGCTGATGCTGGCCGGGCAGGAACTGGCCCGCCCGGGCGGCGAGGCCGCTCCATCAGCCGCGCGCGCGACTGCCCGTTCCTCCCCGCGCCGCAGCAGGGCGTGGCTCCGATGGCGCGAAGCCTGGCGCTTCCTGCGCCTGGCCACGTTCACGCAGCTCGCCGTCACGGCCGCGCTGACCGTGCCGCTGGCCTTCATGACCCAGCAGGTCACGCCGGCCGCGCCGCTGGCCAATGCGCTGGCCATCCCGGTGGTCAGCTTCGTGGTGACGCCGCTGGCCCTGCTGGCCGCCGCGTTCTCGGCCTTGCCCGGGACGGAGCCTGTCGCGGCGCTGGCCGCCTGGGCGGGGCATTGGGCCTTCCAGGCCATGATGCTGCCCATCGCCGCCCTGGCGCGCGCGCCGGGCGCGGTGGTCGACGTCGCCGCGCCGCCCTGGCCCTGGCTCGTGCTGGCCGCGGCGGGCACGGCCTGGGCGCTGCTGCCGCGCGGCCTGCCGTGGCGGCCGGCCGGCTGGCTGCTGCTGGTGCCCGCGCTGTGCTGGCGCGGCGACCGGCCCGGTCCGGGCGAATGGCGGCTGGCCGCGCTGGACGTGGGGCAGGGCATGGCCGTGGTGGTGCAGACCGCCGGCAGCGTGCTGGTCTACGACACCGGGCTGCGCTACGGGCCCGGGTCGGACGCCGCGGCCCGGGTGCTGTGGCCCTTCCTGCGCGGCGAGGGCGTGCGCCGCGTGGATACGCTGGTGGTCTCGCACGCCGACACGGACCACGCCGGCGGCCTGCGCAGCCTGCTGGCCGCCGCGCCGGTGGCGCGGTCCTATGCTTCCTTCGACCTGTCCGCGCACCTGCGCCGGGAAGCGCGGGTGCTGGGGCTGGACGCGCCGGTTGCATCCACTGCATCGGCTGCATCGGCTGCGCCGGGCACGCCAGGCACCTCGGGCACGTCGGATGACGAGCCGCCGCTGCCCGCGCAGATGCGCCGCTGCCGGGCCGGCCAGTCCTGGACGGTGGACGGCGTGCGCTTCGCCATGCTGCACCCGCCGCCCGGCGCGCGCACCGCAGGCCGCAACGCCGACAGCTGCGTGCTGTCGGTGCAGGGCGCCTACCATGCCGCGCTGCTGCCGGGCGACATCGGCAAGGCGCAGGAGGCCGCCATCGTCGCCGCCGGCGCGCCGCGCGCCGACCTGGCCGTGCTGCCGCACCACGGCTCGAACACCTCCAGCAGCCCGGCCCTGGTCCAGGCGCTGGGCGCCGCGCACGTCGTCGCCCAGGCCGGCCGCCACAACCGCTACGGGCATCCCGCCGCGGCCGTCGTGCGCCGCTGGGAGCGGGCCGGCGCGCGGGTCTGGCGCAGCGACCGCGACGGCGCCGTGCTGGCGCATTCCGGGCCGGGCGGGTTGTCCGTGCAGGCCTACCGCGACGAGGCCAGGCGCTATTGGCACGGCCGCTGACCCGGCATGCGTCCTGGCTGCCGCATTGATCCATGGGCATTCGCAGGCTGCCGGCGTGCGCGGGCTGGGCATCGGCGCGCGGCGCCTTGGCGTGGCGGCGGGCTGCAACGGCTGCCCGCCGCTCCCTCGTACAATCGCCCGGGTCCGCACAAGGAGACCGGCATGACCCAACCCCGCCTGGATTTCGTCACCTGCGCCAGCCCCGCCGGCCTGCACCGCATGGCCTACTGGGAATGGGGCGATCCCGGCAACGACAGGGTGCTGGTGTGCGTGCACGGCCTGACGCGCACCGGCCGCGACTTCGACGTGCTGGCCCGGCGCCTGTCGGGCGACTACCGCGTGGTCTGCCCCGACGTGGCCGGGCGCGGGCGCTCGGACTGGCTGGCCAACCCCGCCTTCTACACCGTGCCGCAGTACGTGGCCGACATGACCACGCTGCTGGCGCGGCTGCGGCCGGCCGTGCTGCACTGGGTGGGCACGTCCATGGGCGGGCTGATCGGCATGGCGCTGGGCGGCGCGCTGGCGGCCAAGGCGCGCGAGGGCGACAACGGCCCGGCGCTGCTGCGCCACGCCGTGCGCGGGGACCTGCGCATCGAGCGCATGGTGCTCAACGACGTCGGCCCGCGCATCGATCCGCAGGCGCTCGGGCGCATCGGCATGTACGTGGGCCAGCCGGTCGCCTTTCCCAGCTTCGAGCAGGCCGTGCAGTATGTGCGCACGGTCTCGGCGGCCTTCGGCCCGCACGACGACGCGCAGTGGGCCGAGCTGACCCGCCACGTGTTCCGCGAGCAGGGCGGCATGTGGGTCAAGCACTACGACCTGGGCCTGGCCATGGCCTTCGCCATGCAGGACCCGGCCGCGCTGGCCGCCGGCGAGCAATTGCTCTGGCAGGCCTACCAGGGCCTGGACTGCCCCATCCTGGTGACGCGCGGCGGCGAGTCCGACTTGCTCACGCCGGCCACGGCGCAGGAGATGCTGGCGCGCAACCCCCGCGCCCGGCTGGCCCAGTTCCCGGGCGTGGGCCATGCGCCCACCCTGATGGCCGAGGACCAGGTGCGGACGGTGGAGGAATTCCTGCGCGGCTGAAGGGGCGCATGGCACGGCCAGCGGTGTGACCCGCGACGAACGCGTCGAGGCCCGGCGCAGCGCGGCGAGCCTACAATAGGCCCATGACCCAGATCAACGCCGACCTGCACTGCCATTCCACCGTCTCGGACGGCGTGCTCGCGCCGCGGGACGTGGCCGCGCGCGCGCACGGCAACGGCGTGGCGCTGTGGGCGCTGACCGACCATGACGAGCTGGGCGGCCAGGCCGAGGCCCTGGCCGCGGCGGCCGAGCTGGGCATGCCCTGCCTGAGCGGGGTGGAAGTCTCGGTGACCTGGGGCGGCCAGACGGTGCACATCGTCGGGCTGGACGTCGACACGCAGGACGCGGGCCTGCTCGAAGGCCTGCGCCGCACCCGCGCCGGCCGGGCCGACCGCGCCCGCGCCATCGGCGAGCGCCTGGCCGCCATGGGCATGCCGGGCGCCTACGAAGGCGCGCTGCCCTACGCCGGCAACCCCGAACTGATCAGCCGCACGCACTTCGCCCGCTTCCTGGTCGAGGCCGGCTACTGCCCCGACGTGCAGACCGTGTTCACGCGCTACCTGGCCGACGACCGCGAAGGCAACGTGCCCATACGCTGGGCCTCGCTGGAGGACGCCGTGGGCTGGATACACGGCGCGGGCGGGCGCGCGGTGATCGCGCACCCCGGGCGCTACAAATTTTCCACCCACCTGTTCTCCCGCCTGTACGAGGAATTCCGCGGCCTGGGCGGCGAGGGCATCGAGGTCGTCACCGGCAGCCATACCCCGGAGCAGTACATCCAGTACGCCCACGTCGCCCGCCGCTACGGCTTCCTGGCGTCCTGCGGCTCGGACTTCCACAGCCCGGGCGAAAGCCGCCACGACCTGGGCCGGCTGCCGCCGCTGCCCGCCGACCTCAAGCCGGTCTGGCACGACAGGTTGTAGGCCATGCCGGCAAGCCATGCATGGCGCGCCCGCGCGCCGATCCGTCACGTTTTACGCGCCCGCGCAGCGCCGGCCCGGCACGGATGCGCCGCACCGGGTCGTGCGCGGCCGGGCGCAGGGAGCAGGCCTTGAACAAGGCATTCGTGAAGGAAAGCGACGGCGACGAGGACGACGACCTGCCCGAAGGCGTCGCCCTGCCGGCCGGCACGCGCAACTACATCACCCCGGCCGGCTACGCCCGCCTGCGCGAGGAACTGGCCCACCTGATGAACGTGGAGCGCCCCGCGGTGGTGCAGGTGGTGTCCTGGGCCGCGTCCAACGGCGACCGCTCCGAGAACGGCGACTACCTGTACGGCAAGAAGCGCCTGCGCGAGATCGACCGGCGCATGCGCTTCCTGACCAAGCGGCTGGACATCGCCGAGGTCGTCGACCCGGCCCGCCAGCCCAACCGCGACCAGGTCTTCTTCGGCGCCACCGTGCAGTACCTGGACAAGGCGGGCGAGGAGCACACCGTCACCATCGTCGGCGTGGACGAGGCCGAGCCCCTGGCCGGGCGGATCAGCTGGATATCGCCGGTGGCGCGCGCGCTGATCAAGGCGCGCGAGGGCGACACCGTGACGCTGCGCACGCCGGGCGGGGTGGAGGAGCTGGAGATCCTGTCGGTCGGCTACCCGGAAGACTGAGGCTGCCGGGGCGGCGCGTCGGCGCCGCGGCCGGGCATCCGGGGCATGGGCCCGGCGCCGGCACGGACAGCTGCGGCGCAGCCGCTTCAGACGAAACCGGCCACCGGATGCGGCTGGTAGGGCGCTTCCAGCGATTCGATTTCCTGCGCGTCCAGCTCCAGCGACAGCGCGGCCAGCGCGTCGTCCAGGTGCCCTTCGCGCGAGGCGCCGACGATGGGCGCGGTCACCGGCGATTTGTGCGCCACCCAGGACAGCGCCACCTGCGCGCGCGGCACGCCGCGGCGGGCGGCGATCTCGCCCACCGCCTCGACCACGGCGCGGTCGGCCTGCTCGGTCTGCGCGTACAGGCGCTTGCCGACCTCGTCGTTCTCGGTGCGCGCGGTCTGCTCGCCCCAGGGGCGCGTCAGGCGCCCGCGCGCCAGCGGGCTCCAGGGGATCACGCCCACCCCTTCGTCCTCGCACAGCGGCATCATCTCGCGCTCTTCCTCGCGGTAGAGCAGGTTGTAGTGGTTCTGCATGCTGACGAAGCGCGTCCAGCCGTGGCGCTCGGCCACGCGCTGCGCCTTGGCGAACTGCCAGGCGTGCATGGAGGACGCGCCGATGTAGCGCGCCTTGCCGGCCTTGACCACGTCGTGCAGGGCTTCCATGGTTTCCTCGATGGGCGTGGTGTAGTCCCAGCGGTGGATCTGGTACAGGTCGACGTAGTCCATGCCGAGGCGGCGCAGGCTGTGGTCGATCTCGGCCATGATGGCCTTGCGCGACAGGCCGCGGCCGTTGGGGTCCGGGCGCATGCGGTTGTAGACCTTGGTGGCGACCACCAGCTCGTCGCGCTTGGCGAAGTCGCGCAGCGCGCGGCCGACGATTTCCTCGCTGCTGCCGTCCGAATAGGTGTTGGCGGTGTCGAAGAAGTTGATTCCCAGCTCCAGCGCGCGGCGCAGCAGCGGCCGGCTGCGCTCCTCGTCCAGCGTCCAGTTGTGGCTGCCCTGGTCGGGTGCGCCGTAGGTCATGCAGCCCAGGCACAGGCGGGAAACTTTCAGGCCCGTGCGGCCCAGCCGTACGTATTGCATCGATGGCTCCTTGCGGTGGAGGGGGAAGGAAGCTGCATAGGATAAGCCCGGTACAGCCTCAGCGCTCGATAGTGAATTCCCACGACGATTCGCCGCAGGGCTCGCCGGCCGGATCGTAGCGGCGCTCGTGCAGGCTCGCCCGGCCGTCGGCGCGAACCATGACGACGGTCGAGCAGCGCGTGCCGTACTGCGGGCTGACGATGAAGGGCGGCGACAGCAGGCGCTCGCGCTCCCGCCCCACGCCGGTGTCGGGCAGCAGTTCGTCGGGCGCCGGCGTGCGGTCGGCCAGCAGGTCCAGCAGCGCCTGCGGCTCGGGCGCGGGCCCGCGCAGCGCAGCGGCCACGGCCTCGCGCGTGCGGACCAGCTTGGGCCAGGGCGTATCCAGCAAATGGTTGGACAGGCCGTGCACCCCGGCGGGCAGGGGGCGCGGCGGCGCGTCCGAGCGGTTGCCCAGGTAGACGCAGCCGCCGCAGTCGCCGGCCAGCAGGTTGAAGCCGTTGTAGCGGCCGGCCTGGGGCCGCAGCGCATCGGCATAGTCGCCGGGCGATTCGCGGCCGGCCAGGTAGCCCTGCACCAGCGTGCCGCGCGAGGGCGCGTCGGCGCGCACGTTGCGCGGGTCGCGGTAATTGGTCAGCAGGGCGTAGCGGCCGGCGCGGGTGATGCCCAGCCAGGTCCCGCCCGCGCTCAGGTCGCGGCCGGCGTAGATGTCCGGGCGGTCCTGCCAGGGGCCGGCCGGGGCGGCGGGGCGGGCGTGGAATTCGTCGCGGTTGGCGGCGATCAGCAGCGGCAGGTCGGGGCGCGCGTGCAGGGCGATGACGGCTAGACACATGGCCGCAAATGTAGCCGATGCCGGCCAGCGGCCGTTCGCCGGCCGCGCCGTGTGCGACACGATGCTTCGGCGGCCGCCAGCTTCGACGGCTGCCAGCGCGTTGCGCTCGGAGCGTCCGGCCGGCCGTGTGCGGCCATCTTATGCGGACGCCCTGTGCGGACGCGATGCATGCATGGGTATACTTGTGCGCCGCCGCACCGTGGCGATCCCGCAGGAGTTACCGCCCTTGGCCACGACGCATCCCACCGACCCGACTGCCCCGCGCGCGCCCGGCTCGGGCCTGTCGCGCGCGGAGTTCGCCTACACGCGGCTGCGCGAGGAAATCCGCGAGCGCCGCCTGCGCCCCGGCGACCGGCTGCGCGAGGTCGAGGTGGCCGAGCGCCTGGGCGTGAGCCGCACGCCGGTGCGCGAGGCGCTCAAGCGCCTGGAGTCCGACGGCCTGGTCCAGGACCTGCCCGGCCGCGGCCTGAGCGTGACCGAGCTGGTGCCGGGCCGGGTCATGGAAATCTACGCCATGCGCGAGGTGCTGGAAGGCGCGGCGGCGCGCTTCGCCGCCACCCAGGCCTCGCCGCTGGAGATCCAGTCGCTGCACCACCTGCTGGCGCAGCTGGCCGAGGCCACCACGCCGGAGCAGGCCGCCGCGGGCAACCGCAAGCTGCACCAGGCGCTGGTCCATGCCGCCCACAACACCTATCTGACCAGCGCCGTCAACGTGCTGGCCGACGCGCTGGTGCTGCTGGGCACGACCACCTATTCCATGCCCGGGCGGATCGCATCGGGCCTGGAGGAAAACCGCGAGATCGTCGCCGCCGTCGAGCGCCACGACCCCGACGCGGCCGAGCAGGCCTGCCGCCGCCACATCCGCGCGGCCAGCCAGCTGCGGCTGCAGATGCTGTTCGGGGCGGGCGGTTCGGCGTAGCGCGGGATCCAGTCCCCCCACGTCTGGCCGGGGCTGGCTGACCGGCCGGCCTGGTCCGATCCGGCCAGCCCCGCACGGCCTGGCCAGCGCGGTCCAGGCCATGCGGCCTAGCCCAGTTTGGCCTTGACCAGCCGCGATACTTCCGTCATGTCGGCGCGCCCGGCCAGGGCCTGCTTGACCAGCCCCATCACCTTGCCCATGGCCTGCCCGCCCGCCAGGCCCTGAGCGGTGGCCTCGGCCACGGCGGCGGCGATGGCGGCCTCGATTTCCTGGACGGTGGCGGCCTCGGGCAGGAATTCCTGCAGCACGGCCAGCTCGGCCTGCTCGCGGGCGGCGGTGTCGGCGCGGCCGGCCTGCTCGAAGGCGGCGATGGATTCGCGCCGCTGCTTGACCTGCTTCTCGATGATGGCGGTGACTTCGGCGTCGGACAGCTCGCGCCGGTCGTCGACTTCCTTCTGCTTGATGGCGGCCTGCAGCAGCCGCAGCGTGCCCAGGCGGTCGGCGGCCTTGGCGCGCATGGCGTCCTTGACGGCGTCGGCGATGCGGGTCTTGAGGGGGGCGGTGCTCATGGAGGTGTCCTGTCTGTCTATCGGATAAGGCGGAATACGCAAGTATCGATCGCCGGACCGGGGCGCTGCAAGCCGGCCGTGGACATCCGGCGTCCCGTTGCGCCGGTGCGCCGCCCCGGGCCTGCGTGCCGGCGGCGGCGAACCGGTGGGCAGGGCCCGGCCGCTGCGCGTCGGCTTGATATGAATCAATGCCCTGCCCGGGCGGGCGCCGATACACTGGCCGCGCCGCCTTGCGCCTATCGATCACGCCCGGAGCCATGACAGCGAACCCGACCGATACCGACCTCGACACCGACGCCGATTTCGACACCGACTTCGACACCGATGCTGCCGACGAGTACGTGCTGTCGCAGGACGACGTGATCATCACGCGCACCGACCTGACCGGCCGCATCGTCTACGCCAACACGACCTTCCTGACGACCAGCGGCTACCGGATGGACGAGGCGATCGGCGCGCCGCAGCGCATCGTCCGCCACCCGGACATGCCCAGCGAGGCCTTCGCCGACATGTGGCGCACCATCGGCCGCGGCCAGCCCTGGGCCGGCGTGATCAAGAACCGGCGCAAGGACGGCCGCTTCTACTGGGTGGCCGCCAACGTCACGCCGATCTTCGAGAACGGCAAGCGGGCGGGCTATATGTCGGTGCGGACCAAGCCGTCGCCGGAACAGGTCGCCGACGCGGAGGACCTGTACGACAGGCTGGGCGACGGCCGGGTGCGGCTGTCGGGCGGGCAGGTGATCCGCGACGGCGTGCGCGGGCTGGCCGACCGCGCGCTGCGCCTGCCGGTGATGCTGCGGCTGTGGATCGTCATGGCGACGCTGGCCGCCACCATCCTGCTGCAGACCGTGGGCGCGCAGCGGGCGCTGCTGCCGGGCGTGTCGCCGGCCGCGCAGGCCTGGCTGCTGGGCGGCGCCGGCATGCTGCTGGCGCTGGTCGCCGCGCTGTACCTGACGCGCGAGGTGCTGGCGCCCCTGAAGGCGCTGAACGCCAGCGCCGTCCAGGTGGCCTGCGGCGACCTGCGCCAGCAGTTCCCGTCGGCGGGCGACGCGCAGATCCGCGTGCTGGCCGGCATGCTCAATCAGATGAACGCCAGGCTGGTGGGGATACTGGTCGACGCGCAGGTGTCGATCAACGTGATCCGCGAGGCGACGCGCGGCCTGGCCGCCGGCAATGCGGACCTGGCCGGGCGCACCGACGAGCAGTCCAGCGCCATCGAGCAGACCACGGCCAGCCTGGCCAGCATCACCGAGACCGCCGAGCGCAACACCCGGGATTGCGAGCGCGCCGACGCCGAGGCGCGCCGCACCGCCGCCTCGGCCGAGGCCGCCGCCAGCCAGGTGCAGGAGACGGTGCGGGCCATGGACGACGTGCGCGACCATTCCCGGCGGATCGGCGACATCACGTCGGTGATCGACGCCATCGCGTCGCAGACCAACATCATCGCCCTGAACGCCTCGGTCGAGGCCGCGCGCGCCGGCGAGTACGGGCGCGGCTTCGCCGTGGTTGCGTCCGAGGTGCGCAGCCTGGCGCAGAAGGTGGCCGGCGCGGCCCGCGAGATCAAGTCCCTGATAGAAAGCGAGCTGGACAGCGTGACGCTGGCCACCCAGGCCACCCACCGCTCGGGCGAGACGATGACGGCCATCCAGGAGGCGGTCACGCAACTGGCCGACACGGTGCGCGACATCGCCCGGGAAAGCCGCGGCCAGAGCGCGCAGATCGCCGAGGCGAACATCGCCGTGGGGCACGTGTCCGAGCTGACCCAGCACAACGCGCAGCTGGTCGACCGGGTGGCGGCCGCCTCCGTGTCCCTGCAGGAGCAGGCGCAGTGGCTGGAGATGGCGGTCAGCGTGTCGGGTTCGCGCACGGCCGGCGCCGGCGGGCAGGTTGTTGGAGACGAGCGCTGGCAGGCCGCTCCCGTTGCGCGGGAACCGTCCTTGCCCGGCCGGCTTCGCGAGGCTGCCCGGGCGGCCTAAGCGTCGCGTCCTGCGAGTGCGCTGCCGTGAAATCGTGTCTTCGCACCCATGGCGGTGAACTGGCAGCGTAGTGCCCTAGTGGAAATCCCGGCTGCGCGTGGCCGCGGCCAGTTCGCCCAGCAGGCGCGTGTGGTCCTCCAGCCGGCCGGCCACCAGGTGGCGGATGCCGTCGGCGTTCTGCCACACGCCGATCACGCCCAGTAGCGGCGCGTCCAGCAGTTCGCGCCGCTGGCGCTGGGCGAGCTCCTGGCGCACCACCACGTTGACCGGCCCGGTCTCGTCCTCCAGGGTGACGAAGATCACGCCGCGCGCGGTCTGCGGCCGCTGGCGCACGGTGACCAGGCCGCAGGCGCGCGCCAGGCGGCCGCTGGGGTAGCCGGCCAGCGCGGCCGCGGGCGCGAAGCGCAGCCGCGCCAGCCGCTCGCGCAGCAGGGCCAGGGGATGGCGGCCCAGGGTGTAGCCCAGGGCGCGGTAGTCGGCCGAGATGTCCTGGCCTTCGCTGGGCGCGGGCAGGGCGGGCGCGCGGTCGTCGGGGCGCTCGG
>Ga0182743_1004031_pt1 | contig 11342 bp, 12 predicted proteins | sample eDN3rd30CKraftOP_FD_128522 | JGI IMG/M metagenome (GOLD analysis project Ga0182743, IMG submission 128522) | Enriched Organic Plus compost microbial communities from Emeryville, California, USA - eDNA 3rd pass 30_C Kraft OP (version 2) (version 2) ... | reverse complement strand
TTTTGCGAACCTGCCACCGGTACCGGCGGCAAGGTGCAGTTTGAGAACCGCAACAGCGTGCCGCTTCCTAGCGGAAGCGCCACCACTGGGCTGCGAGGATCGAGGCGGTTCGGTTCATGTTGCGGATATTACCCCAACTTGGCGGATTGGAAACTTGACCGTTTTAGATCAATTGATTTAAAACGACAGACGACCCGCGCAACGTGGGTACCCGACCTTCCGCGCATGCGCTGCGCCAATCCATGCCCACGCTCTTGTGAATTCACCTTCCTCCTCTGCGCTGCCCCTGAGATGGGCCCGCGGCCTGGCCTACGCGACGCTCGCGGTGCTGATCTTCTCGGGCTGGTTCGTCGTGACGCGCTTCACGGTGACGCACCAGCTGCGGATCTGGGACGTGACGGCCCTGCGCTTCGGCGGCGGCGCCATCCTGCTGGCCCCGATCCTGCTGCGGCAGCGCCTGCCGCCGGGGGCCTGGATCGAAGGCCTGCTGTACGCGGTGCTGTGGGGCGCGCCCTTCGTACTGCTGGTGGCGCTGGGACTGCAACTGACCACCGCGGCCCAGGCGTCCTCCATCGTGCCCGCGCTGATGCCGATCCTTGCCGGGCTCATCGGCTGGGGCGTCGCCCGCCAGCGGCCTGCCGCCGCCACGCTGGGCAGCTACGCGGGGATTCTGGCCGGTCTGGCCGCGCTGGTGGCCAGCCGATCGGCAGCCGGCGTGGTGATCGATCCGCTGGGCTACGGGGCGCTGGCCCTGGCCGCCCTGACCTGGGCGGTGTACTCGGTGCGCCTGCGCGCCAGCCGGCTGTCGGCGCTGCAGTCCGCGGCGCTGATCTGCGTCTGGTCGGCGGTGCTGTTCCTCCCGGTGTATCTCGCCACGGGGCTGTCCCGGCTGGACCAGGCTTCGGGGCAGGAGATTGCATTCCAGCTCGTCTACCAGGGCGTGCTGATGAGCGGCGTGGCGCTGTTCGCCTACAACCGCGCGGTGGCCGTGCTGGGCGCCGCCCCGGCCGCGGCCATGATGGCCCTGGTTCCCGTGCTGGCTACGCTGCTGGCGGTGCCGGTACTGGGAGAAGTGCCGTCGCCGCTGGGTATCGCCGCCATTGCCGTTATTGCCGCGGGTGTGGTCATCGCCACGCGCCCGCCCGCCGCCCGGCGCGCCACCGCTGCCGGACATCCCTAACCGAGAGCACAAAGGAGGCCTACGCGATGATCCGTTTCTACTTCCACCCCACCCCCAACCCCGCCAAGATTTCGCTCTTCCTGGAAGAGACAGGACTGGATTATGAGGTGGTGCCGGTGGACACCAGCAAGGGCCACCAGCACGAGCCGGCCTTCCGCAAGATCAATCCCAACGGCAAGGTGCCCGCCATCGTCGACACGGACGGCCCCGGCGGCAAGCCGGTTGCCGTGTTCGATTCCACGGCCATCCTGCTGTACCTGGCCGAGAAGACCGGCAAATTCCTGGGCCAGCCGCAGGACCGCGCGGAGCTGCTGTCGTGGCTGATGTTCATCGGTACCGGCCTGGGGCCGTTCTCGGGGCAGGCCGTGCATTTCCAGTACGCGGCGCCGGAAGGGCTGGACTATGCCGTGAATCGCTACCGCCGCGAGGCCGAGCGCCACTACCAGGTGCTCGACGACCATCTGGCCGGTCGCGAGTTCATCGCGGGCGGCGAGTACACCATCGCCGACATGTCGGGCTGGGGCTGGCTGGACCGTGCGTCCCGCGTCCTGAAGGGCTCGGAGGATCCGCTGGGCCCGTATCCGAACATCAAGCGCTGGTTCCAGGCCATCGATGCCCGGCCGGCCGTGGCGCGGGCGCGCGAGGTGGGGGCTGATATCGATTTCAAGAAAGTCCGGGACGAGGAGACGATGCGGGCGCTGTTCCCGTCGAACTACCCGGCGGTGGCATGAGCACACGGACACCCGGAGAGGAGCCAAGCATGAACATACAAGGCAAACGCATTTTGGTGACGGGCGGGTCCAGCGGCATCGGACTGGCCGTCGCACAGGAACTGGTCCGCAAGGGCGCCCGCGTCTTTGTAGTCGGCCGACGCGCCGACGTGGTGGCGCAGGCGGTGGATGGCCTGCGCGCCGCGGGCGGGGAGGCGGCCGGAACCGATGCGGACGTCACCACCTCGCAGGGCCGGCAGCGCACGCTGGAGGCGGCGCGCGAGTTTCTCGGCGGCCTGGACATTCTCGTCAACAATGCGGGCGGGGTGCGCGCCGGCCGCCTCGAAGACACGCCCGAGGAAGACATCGTGCGCATGGTCGACGTGAACCTGCTGGCGCCGATCCTGCTGGCGCGGGCAGCCCTGCCCGACCTGCGCGCCTCGGGCGACGCCATGGTCGTCAACGTGTCGTCCGGCATTGCGCTGGTGGGCGTGCCGTTCTATACCACCTACGCGGCCGTCAAGGCCGGCATCTCGCATTTCGGCGAGGCGCTGCGGCGCGAGCTGAAGGGCGAGGGCATCCACGTGCTGACGGTGTATCCCGGCGCCACCGACACCCCGATGATGCATTCGTCGCGCGCGGGTCCCGACCTGGGCTTCGTGCGCGAGCCCGCGTCGGCGGTGGCGCAGGCGCTGGTCGAAGGCATCGAGTCGGCGGCGCTGCAGGTGATCCGCGGTGGCGACGTGCGCGCGGCGATGATCGCGCAGAACCGGGCGGACCCGGCGGCGCTGGACGAGCGGTTCGCCGGCCTGAAGGCCAAGCTGGGCGACGCGGTGAAGGACCACTCCGCGCTTTGAGGCCCGATGCCGGTCCGCGACGGTGTTCGCGGACCGCAAGAAAAAAAGCGGCACGCCGGGCTGGTCCCCTGGAAGCCGGGCGTGGCCCGGCTCCAGCGCCAGTTCGGCGTGCCGCTTGCTAGCGTACCAGCCAGGCCGGCTTACTTCTTCATGGCGTCCTTGCCCATGGCGTCGTGCTTGCCCATGGCGTCGCCTTTGCCCATCGCATCGTGCTTGCCCATGGCGTCATCCTTGCCCATGGCGTCACCCTTGCCCATGGCGTCGTGCTTGCCCATGGCGTCGCCCTTCTTGCCCATGGCATCGCCCTTACCCATGGCGTCGTGCTTGCCCATGGCATCGCCCTTGCCCATCGCGTCGCCCTTGCCCATCGCATCGGCGGCGAAGGCCGAGCCGGCGGCGAACGCCATGCACACGGACAGAACGGCAGCGGAAATCTTCTTCATAGTGTTGCTCCTTGCGGATTGGTGGTTGAGAAATGAATGCGCGGCGCGCCGCGCGGCGGAAAATCGATCAGCTGCCACCGAACCAGTTGTATCCCTGGTCTTCCCAGTAGCCGCCTGCATAGGTGTTGGTGACGAAGATCGCCTGGATATGCTTCGGGTTCTTGTAGCCAAGCTTGGTCGGCACCCGCAGCTTCATCGGAAAGCCGTATTCGCGCGGCAGGACCTTGCCGTCGTAGGTCAGCGCCAGCAGGGTCTGCGGGTGCAGCGCGGTGGGCATGTCGATGCTGCTGTAGTAGTCGTCAGCGCACTTGAAGCCGACGTACTTGGCGGTGGTGTCGGCGCCCACGCGGCGCAGGAAGTCCGAGAAGCGCACGCCGCCCCAGCGGCCGATCGCGCTCCAGCCTTCCACGCAGATGTGGCGGGTGATCTCGTCCACCTGCGCCATCGCCCGCAGCTCGGGCAGCCGCCAACTGCGCTTGTCGGCCACCATGCCCGTCACCTCCAGGCGGAAACCGTCCTCGTCCACCTCGGGCGCCTCGTCCACGCCGTAGAACGCATTGAACGGGAATGGCCGTGTGATGTCCGCTTCGGTGTACGTGGGCGCCAGCCGGGTGGGCTGGAAGATCGCGCCCTGCACCCGGTCGTTCCAGCGCGAGACCGCCATCAGGGCTTTTTCCACGCTCTCGTTGTCATCCAGCGAGCAGCCCGACAGCATGGCCAGGCCGCCCAGCGACAGCGTGCGCAGCAGGAACGAGCGCCGGGTAGGCGCCTCGATGCGGCTGGCAAGCAGCTTGCGGGCGTCCTTCAGGACCAGTTCGCCGTCGATCGCTTTGTTGGCATTGCGGGTAAGGCTCATCATGCGCTCCTAGCGGCCCGTGATCATGGTGCGCAGCGTGCGCGGCACCAGCGCCACCATGGCGACGTGCACGACGATGAACGCCACCAGCAGCGCCATCGCCACGAAATGCACCGTCCGCGCCGGCTGGAATCCGCCCATCAGGTCGCACAGCCATGCCAGCTGCACCGGCTTCCAGATCGCCAGGCCCGAGAGCACCAGGGCCGCCAGGTCCAGGATGGCGAAGAGGTAGGCCGCCCGCTGGACGTGGTTGTAGTGGCGCGGGTCGTCGTGCGCCAGCCGGCCGCGCAGCGCGGCCCAGGCGTCGCGCAGGATGCCGCGCGGCGACACCGGAAACAGGCGGCGCGCCATGCGGCCGGTGGCCAGGTTCAGCAGCAGGTAGGCCAGGCCGTTGCCCACCAACAGCCACATGGCCGCGAAATGCCACAGCAGCGCGCCACCCAGCCAGCCGCCCAGGGTGTAGGCGTTGGGAAAGCGGAAATCGAAGATCGGCGAGGCGTTGTAGATGCGCCAGCCGCTGAGCACCATGACGACCACGGCCAGTACGTTCAGCCAGTGCGTCACGCGCAGCCAGGCGGGTTGCACCGCCGGGCCGCCGCGGGCGGCGGGGCGCGGCGTGACCGGCTGGGTCGGATTCGCGGCGAGGGACATGCGGCCTCCATGGCGGGGAAGGGTGGGTTGCAGGCATTGTCAGAGGCCCCTCCCGGCCAAGTCCTCACGCAAAGTTAAAAAAAACGTGATAAATCCCGCGCGATTCTTGGCGACAATACGGCCTGGTTTTCAAAGGGAGCGGCACATGGACCGTACGGAACGAGCCAAACGGGTCCTGGTCGTCGAGGACGACGAGCACATCGCCGGCCTGCTGCAGCTGCACCTGCGCGACGAGGGCTACGCCGTCGCCCACACGGCCGATGGCGCCGAATGCCTGCGCATGCTCGAGTCGGACGGCTGGGACGCGCTGGTGCTGGACATCATGCTGCCCAACGTCGACGGGCTGGAGATCTGCAAGCGGGCGCGCACGATGGACCGCTACATTCCCATCATCATCACCAGCGCCCGCTCCAGCGAGATGCACCGCATCGTCGGCCTGGAACTGGGGGCGGACGACTACCTCGCCAAGCCGTTCTCGGTGCTGGAGCTGATGGCGCGCGTCAAGGCGCTGCTGCGGCGCACCGACGCCCTGGCGCGCAAGGCGAGGGCCGATGCGGGCGCGCTGATTGCCGACGACCTGGAGATCGATCCGGTGGCCCGCTCGGTCATCCTGGCCGGCAAGCCGCTGGAGCTGACCCCCCGCGAATTCGACCTGCTGTACTTCTTCGCCCGCCATCCCGACCGCGTGTTCTCGCGCCTGGAACTGCTGGACGAGGTCTGGGGCTACCAGCACGACGGCTACGAACATACCGTCAATACCCACATCAACCGGCTGCGCACCAAGATCGAGAAAGACCCGTCCTCGCCGCAGCGCATCCTCACGGCCTGGGGGCGGGGCTACAAGTTCACGACGCCGGGCGGACAGGCATGAAGCGGCTGACCCTGACCCAGCGCCTGTCGGCGGTGTTCGTGGTGCTGCTGATCGCGTGCAGCGCCGTGTCGGCCTGGCTGCAGATCAGTGCCAGCACGCGCCACGAGCAGGAGGTCGTGCAGCGGGTGTCCTTCGGCCTGGCGCGGCACATCGCCGGCACCGCGCAGCTGATGGACGCCAGCGGCTGGCGGCCACAGGCCGTGCGTACGCTGTTCGACCAGCTGATGGCGGTCAATCCTGCCGTCGAGCTGTACCTGCTGGACAACGGTGGCCGCATCGTGGGCGACGCGGCGCCTGCCGGCCACCTGAAGCGCGAACGCGTCGACCTGGCGCCGCTGCGCCAGATGCTGGCCGGCGGCCGCCTGCCGATCTTCGGCGACGATCCGCGCAGCACGAGCGGCAAGAAGGTGTTCAGCGCGGCGCCGGTGCAGGTGGGCGGCAGGGATGCCGGCTATGTCTACGTGGTGTTGCAGGGCGAGGCGCACGACGTCGTGGCGCAGGCGCGCTCGGCCGACCGGATGCTGCAGCTGTCGCTCTGGACGCTGGGCTGCGTGGCGCTGCTGGCCCTGGTAATGGGCCTGATCGCATTCCGCTCCATCACGCGGCCGCTGCGCGCGCTGACGCAGGCCGTGCGCAGCTTCGAGGCGCATGGCGGGCAGCCCATCGCGCTGGCTGGCCCTAGCGGTTCGACCTCGGGCGGCGACGACATCTCGGTGCTGCGCGAGGCCTTCGTCCAGATGAGCCAGCGCCTTGCCGAGCAATGGCGCGAACTGGCCACGCAGGACCAGCGGCGCCGCGACCTGATCGCCAACATCTCGCATGACTTGCGCACGCCGCTGACGTCGCTGCATGGCTATCTGGAGACCCTGCGCATCAAGGAAGACATGCTGGATCCGGCCCAGCGGCGGCGCTACCTGGACATCGCGCTGGGCCAGAGCCAGAAGGTGCGCCACCTGGCGCAAGAGCTCTTCGAACTGGCGCGCCTGGAGTCGGGACTGGTCCAGCCCGAGCCCGAGGCCTTCGCGCTGGCCGAGCTGGTACAGGACGTGGTGCAGAAATGCGAGCTGGCCGCCGAGGCGCGCCAGCAGCGCGTCGAGGTCGAGGTGCCGCAGAGTCTGCCCGCCATCCGTGCCGACCTGGGGATGGTCGAACGCGTGCTGACCAACCTGATCGACAATGCCATCCGCCACAATCCGCCCGGCACGGCCATCCGGCTGCGCCTGGCCGCTTCGGCGTCCGACGTGGTGGTGGACGTGGCCGACGACGGGCCGGGCATTCCCGCGGCGCAGCGCCAGTCGCTGTTCGTGCATGCGCCCGCGCTGTACCGCGTGGGCGGCGAGGGCGGGGGGCTGGGGCTGATCGTGGTACGGCGCCTGCTGCAGCTGAACCAGGGCGACATCCAGCACGTCGACACGCCGGCCGGTACCACGTTCCGGTTCTGGCTGCCCGCGGCGCAAGGCGTATAGCGCCGCGGGCAAGCGCCGCGCCCGTCAGGAGCGGACCGGCGCGGCGTCCTGCGCGGCCGCCTGGCGGCGGTCTTCGGCGGCTTCGTGCAGCAGCTGGCGGATGACCTGCTCGGAGTGCGCGTAGTCGCCCTCGCCGATATGCAGGTAGCGCACGCGGCCGCGGGCATCGATGAAGTAGTGGGCCGGCCAGTATTCGTTGCCGTATGCGTTCCAGATGGCGAAGTCGTTGTCGATGGCCACGGGATACACGATGCCCAGCCGCTTCAGCGCCTGCTGAACGTTGCTGACCTTGCGCTCGAACGCGAATTCGGGCGAATGCACGCCGATCACCACCAGGCCCTGGTCGCGGTACTTGGCTTCCCACTGTTTCACGTAGGGCAGGGTGTGCAGGCAGTTGATGCAGGAGTAGGTCCAGAAGTCCACCAGCACCACCTTGCCGCGCAGCGCCTGCAGCGACTGCGGACCGGTATTGAGCCATTGCACCGCGCCGTCCAGCGCGGGCGCGGCGCCGCGATCGGGCAGCTTCAGGCCAGGGTCGGCGGGCTGCGCATCGGCCACCCGCACGGCGGGCATTCCGCCACGCGCCATGTCCGCCTCCGAGCGGGGTCCGACGGCGGGCTTGGCGACGGCCTGCGTAGCAGGCGCAGCAGACCCTTCGCCTTCGGCGGACGCCTTGGCCATGCCCGGTGCAGCCGCGGGGCGCGGCTTCAGGTGCTTCACGAGGAAGCGCTCCACGCCGTCGGTCGAGGCCGTCGACACCTGCGCCAGCACGGTCGTGTCCAGCCCCAGCGCAATGGCCGCCACGCCCGCAAGCATGGCGGCGCCCAGGCCGCGGCGGATCCATTCGCCCACCCCCAACGCCCGCTTCATCGTGGCCAGCACCTTGCCGCCCAGGAGCAATGCCAGCGCCAGCGACGTGGCGGCGCCCGCCGCGTACGCCAGCAGCAGCGCGGCCGAGCCGAAGCTCGCGCCGTGGACCGCGGCGCCCGTCAGCACCAGGCCCAGGATGGGCCCCGCGCACGGCGCCCACAGCAGGCCCGTTGCGGCGCCCAGCAGAAACGAGGCGCGCGGGCTGCCATCCGAGGCCGAGTGCGACAGGCGTCCGCCCGCCTGCACCAGCGGATGCGCCAGCCGGTCGGCCACGCGCGGCAGCAGCAGGGCCAGGCCGAACAGGCCGACCAGCGCCATGGCGAGCCAGCGGCCGTACTCGTTGGCCGTGATGGCCCAGCCGCCGCCCACGGCGGCCAGGGTCGCGACCGCCGTGAAGGTCAGCGCCATGCCGGCCAGCAGCGGCAGCGTGCTGCGCCGGAACGGCCGGCCGGCCGACGAGAAGACGAAGGGCAGGACGGGCAGGATGCACGGGCTGACGATGGTCAGCACGCCGCCCAGATAGGCAAGCACGATCAGCAGCATCGGAGTCTCCCAGGTGTGTCGCGCGGGCTTACGCCGCGCCGGCGGCGAACGTCATCGCCACCCCGTTCATGCAATAGCGCAGTCCCGTGGGACGCGGTCCGTCGTCGAAGACATGGCCCAAGTGGCCGCCACAGCGCCGGCAATGCACCTCGATGCGCATCATGCCGAACGAGGTGTCGTCCTGGACTTCGACTGCGTCGGCCAGGGGTTGCCAGAAGCTGGGCCAGCCGGTGTGGCTTTCGAACTTGGTCTTCGACGAGAACAGCGGCAGCCCGCAGCCGGCGCAGGCGAAGGTGCCGGCGCGATGTTCGTCATTCAGCGGGCTGGTGAAGGGACGTTCGGTGCCTTGGTGCCGCAGTACCGCGTACTGTTCCGGCGTCAGGCGGCGGCGCCATTCGGCGTCGCTCAGGGCAAATTCGAATGCGCGCGCGGCGTGGGCGTGCGGGGCCAGGCTGAACGGCAGAAGGCCGAGGCCTGCCGTGCGTGCCAGGAATTGACGGCGTGTCGCCATGAATATCTCCGTGGGTCCGGGTTGAGGAAGCACGGAGACAGCGTAGGAGCGCGCGTGCGGCGAAGTCCTAACGGAGACTTAAACAATTCATCAATTTTGCGCCCGGCCCGTTGCCGGCGCCTACGGCAGCAGCGCCGCCACGGCGGGGCGGGCCAGGCCTTCGAGTAGCGCGCGCTCGGGCCGCGCGCGCGCCAGTACGCGAATGCCCATCAGGGCGCCCAGCAGCAGCCGCGCCAAGTCGTCGGCGGGCTTGTCGACCGCGATGGTGCCGTCGCGCTGGCCGGCCACTACGCAGCCATGGAAGAACGCTTCGATGCGCGCCAGCACCTCGGCGATGGCCTGCTGGAACTCCGGGTCGTGCGGCGCCAGTTCCAGCGCCGAATTGACCAGCATGCAACCCTTGTGCTGCGGATCGGACAGCGAACGCTGGACGATCTCGTCCAGGAACCCGCGAATGGCGTCCAGGGGCGGAAGACTTTCCAGGCGCTGGATGCGATCGGCCACGCTGTTGGCCACGTAATGATCCAGCGCGCGGCGATACAGCGCGCGCTTGTCGCCGAACGCGTTGTACAGGCTGGCGCCGGTGATGCCCATCTGCTGGGCCAGGTCGCGCACCGAGGTGGCCTCGTAGCCGCGGGCCCAGAAGCATTCGACTGCTGCGTTCAGGACCGCCGTCTCGTCGAATTCGCGGGGCCTTGCCATGTGTTCTCCGTGCGCGCACGCGCGCGCCTGGAGGGGCTCGCGTGCCCAAAGCTCGATTTTAAATCGTGTGATCTAGAACGCAAGAGGGCCCGGCAGCGCTACCGGGGCGGCAAGAGCCCGCCTGCCAGCGGGTTCGGGCCGGGGACATGGTCCATGCGGATGCCGATGCGTTCGGTGGCATTGAGCAGGTGCTGGCCCAGGTAATAGGCCGCGCCGTCGCCGTCGTGGCGCGCGATCGCGTCGACGATGCGTCCGTGCTCCTTCACGGCATCGACCAGCCGCTCGTCGCGCGCGTAGGGCAGCATCTGTGTCTCGTGGAACACTTTCTGGAACTTGTCGTAGAGCTCGAGGAACAGGCGGTTGCGCGAGCACAGCATGATGAAGCGGTGGAATTCGTAGTCGTAGCTGGTGCTGACCATCACGTCCTCGTCTTCCAGCGCCCGCGCCATGCGGGCATGGTGTTCCTTCAGCCTGGCGATCTCGCGGTCTTCGATCTGCAGGGCCGCCAGGCGCGCCGCGGCGGTCTCGGTGAAGTAGCGGAACTCGTACACCTCCTGCAAGGCGTACTGGCTGGAGAAGCGCCAGTCCAGGATCGGCTCGGACTGGCTTTGCTCGCGGTCATGGATGTAGGTGCCCCGTCCGGCGCTGGTGCGCACCAGGTCCAGCGCCTCCAGCGTCGACAGCGCCTCGCGCAGCGAAGCGCGACTGACGTTGAGATGCTCGGCCAGTTCGCGCTGCCCCGGCAGCCGCTGTCCCGGCTTGAACTTTCCGCGCTGGATCATCTTCTGGATCGTGCGGACGATCATTTCCGGAGTCGACAGTTTCGGCGTGGACATGGACGGGGGAATCCTCAATGCAGGGTTGGAGCGCGACCCGTGAAGGACGCCATGTCGGCATCGAACGAGTCCCGCCATCCGGGCCGGCCCATCAGCACCGACAGCAGGATGCGCGCTTTCGCGCCGCTGAATCCGGCGCCGAAGATGGCGCCGGCGCGCGCCAGGCCCATGCCGCCGCTGCCACCGTAGATGGGGGCGACCAGGCCTTCGGGGCAGCGCGAGGTTACAACGACGGGAATCTCCCTGGCAATCGCACGCCCAATCCCTTCCAGCACGGCCGCGGTGGCATTGCCACGGCCCAGCGCCTCCAGCACGATGCCCTGGGCGCCGCCTTCCACGGCGCAATCAATGAAGCGCGCATCGGCGCCCACGCACAGCCGGATGAGATCGATGCGCGGCTCGATGGCAGGGCAGTCCAGTATCGGTTGTGCCCGAGGGCGGAAGACCATTTGCACGTGGTCGCCGTCGATCGAGCCGAGCGGGCCCGCGCCAGGGGAACCGAAGGCGCGCAGCGCCGAGGTATGGACCTTGGACACCCAGCGCGCCGAATGGATCTCCTGGCCGAAGGCGACGAGCACGCCATGCCCGCGCGCGGCGGGGGAGCCCGCCACGCGTACGGCGTCGAGCAGGTTCGATGGTCCGTCGGAATGAGGATCATCAGCACTGCGCTGCGCGCCCGTAAACACTACGGGCTTGTCGGAGCCGACCAGCAAGTCGGCCATGAAGGCGGATTCCTCCAGCGTGTCGGTGCCGTGCGTGACCACCACGCCGGCCACGTCGTTCTCTTGCACGGCGCGGCGGATCTCCTGCACCATCCGATAGACGTCGGGCAGGCCCATCTGGTAG
>Ga0182743_1004022_pt1 | contig 11359 bp, 12 predicted proteins | sample eDN3rd30CKraftOP_FD_128522 | JGI IMG/M metagenome (GOLD analysis project Ga0182743, IMG submission 128522) | Enriched Organic Plus compost microbial communities from Emeryville, California, USA - eDNA 3rd pass 30_C Kraft OP (version 2) (version 2) ... | reverse complement strand
GGGCGAGATCAAGCTGGTTGTAGACCGGGAGTGACGTCAAGCAATCGTAATCAGTGACCGAGAGTCGCGACGCGCGCGCAACTCGATGCTGAAGGTCCCAATGGCGAAGCATACCCAGACCCCATGAAAGACGACTCCTGCAAAGATGACGAATTCACCTGGAATAGGGCCGATCGCCGCACGTCCAATCAGGTCATCTGCATTTTGTAGTGGCCCCGGATGCACGATAAGCTTGCCGTAATAGGCCAGCAGTTGCATCAGGAAGATATAGGCGTAATTTTTGCGCAGGCGGCGCCCAATAGCACGGCAGATGCTGATGTGAAAAAGGGGTTTGCGGTAATCGCCAGCGAGCATCAGGTTCCACTCCCCATCCAGGGTGCAGCCGCAACCTGACAACATGGGCGCATAGAAATCGGTCTCCATCAGCCGCGCGCGCGCGCGCCAGACGTTGAAATACCGATAACGGCGGCCTTCAAAAAGTAGGAAGACAAAAACAATCGGGCCCACCAGCAAAAGCGGTAGGGACGAGGCTGAAGGACTGCTGAAGGACACCGACAGCGCTACGCCGGTTGTAACCACCGCCCAGTTCGTTGTCGTATCCAGCCGGGTGCGCCAGATCGTGCTTCGGTAGACCTCGCCTCTATACAAATGCGCAACAGCGCCCATTTCCGCAGCGGTCAGGGTCGCTGCGTGCCTGTTGGCGGGCTTTGGTATGTCGTCAGATTCGACACCTGTGATGATACCCAAAACCTCCGTCGGGATCTGACGCACTGCCGTCGATGTCATGATGTACTCCAAAGGAAGAAAGAGTGGGCCGAACGGCCCACCAATGAAGCTCAACGCTTAAAGGTGATCGCTTCCTGTCCGCGTGCCAGATGGGCAAAGCTGATGTCGCTGCGTCGCCGAAGTTCATTGAGAAAGACTGCCGATGGCGTATCAGCAAGCGGGTAACTGAGCACGTCTGCCCGCATGTCGCGCCAAGCTTGCAAAGTCTTGGGCTTGTAGTGGAAGGCGAGGATCAGTTCTTCATCCGACAGATGGCTGCCGAACTCCTTGCGCGCGCGTTCGACCAGCGGCGGAACGTGGTCGGCTGGGCGCCCGGTGATCGGGTCGCGGCCTTGGGCTACCTTGTCATAGACGTCCGGGTTCATCGGAGCGGGATGCTGCCCATACCAGCCAAGCGCATAATTGCGGATCTCGGCTGGGACAATCTTGTAGCGTTCGCCGTGCATAACGTTGAACAATGCTTGGACCCCGATGAACTGCGCCATCGGCGAAACCATAATCGGATAGCCTAGATCCTCGCGGATTTGGCGTACTTCATCCATCAGCGCCTCAAAGCTGACATCCACATTTTGCGCCGCAAGCTGGCTTTTTAGGTTCGAGATCATCCCGCCCGGCATCTGGTGCGAGTAAAGCGCGGGGTCATAGACTGCCCCGACGCCGGTGGGCTTGCCATGCTCTTTCGCGATCTTTCGGAAGTAGGCGGCCTCCTCCTCCATCTTCTCAAGATTTAGCGGAATATCAAACCCCTGCCGCAGTGCCTCATAGACGATGGTTTCGGTGGGCGGATTCGAGGTGTTATTGGCCAGCGGTGAAATCGCCGAATGCATTACGTCAATCCCCAATGGCAAGGCGGTGATTGCCACCAGCGTGCCCAACCCTGAGGTGCAATGCGTGTGAAAATGCAGCTTTACATCTTCGCCGATGGCAGTGCGCAGCTTCGGCACCAACTCAAGAGTGCGTTCAGGCGTCAAGAGCGCACCTGAGTCCTTGAGCTGCACCGCGTGGACACCCATCGCCACCAGTTCCTTGGCCTTGGTGATATAATAGTCATCGGTGTGCACGGGGCTGATCGAGTACACCAGAGAGGCAACCGAATGCATCCCGTTTGCCACGGTAGCCCGGATCGTGGACTCCATGTTCCGGGTGTCGTTCAGCGCGTCGAAGGCATTGATAACGGTCACACCGTATTTGTCTAGGGTGCGGATCGTCAGCTCCGTTGCATCATCGGGGAAGATGTCCCAGCCTAGGATGTTGAGGCTGCGGATATAGCAGGCTTTCGGCACACCCGGGGTGAGCCGGTTGACCATCGCGAGCCGCTCCCAAGGGTCTTCGGCTAGATAGTAGATGCATGAGTCAAAAACTGCCGCGCCGCCGATCCCGATCACCGAATATCCTGTCTCACCAATCGTCTTTGCGATCGGCTCGATCATCGAAGAGGTCATCCGGGTCGCCCATAGGCTTTGATGCCCGTCGCGCAGTGTGGTGTCCCAGAAGTCGATGCGCCGCTTGCTGGGCTGCGGTCGTGTGGTTTTCTTCATCAAGTGTTCCTTCCGGTCAACGGGGGCTGCTTTGCAGATGGACCTCTTCGAACCATCGGGTGTGATGCGCACCGCTCTGGAAATCGGGCGATTGCAGGACGTCGATGCAAGCAGGAATCGTGGTGGGCACTCCCTCGATCCGAGTTGCGCGCAGGGCAGCAATCATACGGGCGATAGCTTGGTCCCGGGTTGGACCCCAAGCAATGATCTTGGCAATCATCGAGTCGTAATAGGGCGAGATCACAGTGCCGGTCTCGCAGTGGCTGTCGACGCGGATGCCTGGACCGCCAGGGAACATCAGCTCCTTGATTAGGCCGGGCTCGGGGGCAAAGCCGTTGTCCGGGTCCTCGGCGTTGATCCGGCATTCGATCGCATGGCCGCGCGGCTCGACTGCCTTTTGATCAAAACTGATGGGCAAGCCACTGGCGATGTTTAGTTGCTCGGCAACCAGATCGACGCCGCTGACCATTTCGGTTACCGGATGTTCCACTTGGATGCGGGTATTCATCTCAATGAAATAGAATTGACCCGCCGCCAGATCGACCAGGAATTCGATAGTGCCCGCATTGCGGTAGTCAACTGCGCGGCACAGCTTCAGCGCCGCTTCACACAGGTCCCGGCGCATCTGCTCGGGAAGGCCTGGGGAAGGAGCCTCTTCCAACAGCTTCTGGTGGCGGCGCTGCACCGAGCAGTCGCGCTCACCCAGATGCAGGTAGTTGCTGTGGCTATCGCAGAGAACCTGCACCTCAACGTGGCGGGCGTTCTCAATGCATTTCTCGACATAGACCCGACCGTCGCCAAAGGCGCCGCGCGCCTCCGAGATAGCGGTCATCGCCTTGGGGTCGAATTCGTCGGGATGTGCGACCCGCGTCATTCCGCGCCCGCCGCCACCAGCCGCGGCCTTGATCATCACCGGGTCGCCGATCAGGTCGGCGGAATGTGCCAGGGCCTTGCGGTCCAAGCTCGCCTCGCCCTCGGTCCCCGGAATGACGGGTACCCCAGCATCCATCGCGCATTGGCGCGCACGTGCCTTCTCGGCCATAAGGCTGATTGCCTCGGGCGAAGGACCGACGAAGGTTAGGCCTGCGCGCGCGCAACGGCCGGCGAAATCGGGGTTCTCGGCCAGAAAGCCATAGCCTGGGTGAACCGCATCGGCCTTGGCGATCAGCGCCGCGCCGATAATCGCATCGGCATTCAGATAGCTTTTCTTGGTCTCCGCAGGGCCAATGTGAACGACATGATCCGCTAACCGCGTGTGCACTGAGCTTTTGTCAGCTTCGGAACAAACCGCGACGCTTTCCATTCCTAACGCGCGACAAGCGCGCACAACCCGCAAGGCGATCTCGCCCCGGTTTGCCACCAGGATTCGCTTTAGCATTTCACCTTCTCCGTTTCCCAGTTGGTCCTCAAGCGGGCTCCACCCAAAGGATTGTGTCGCCTTTGTTCACGTTCTGGCCATCGCGCACGAAAATGCGTGAGATGCGGCCCGCGCCGGGCGTCTTGATGAGGTTCATCACCTTCATCACGTCAATGATGCAGACCACATCCTCCGAGCCGACTATGGCGCCGGGTGTGACGAAGGGCGGCTCCTCCGGGGCGGGTTGCAGGTAGATAATACCGCTCAGCGGTGCCTTCAAAAGGATTGTATTGGCTGCCGGGGTATCAGTTTCGGAGGGCTGGCTCGAAGCGACCGGGGTCGCCATTTCGAGTTCCCGCACAACCGGGGTGGGCATTGGCGCTGGATCAGTCGCTAGGCTGGCGGGCGGTGCCGCATTGCCGCGCCGCACGATCAGCGACAGATCACCGTAACGCAGGGTGATTTCGCTGCCTTCGAAATTGTCGATGATGCCGACGGCCGTCTTGATGTCGTCGAGGGTGATGGACATAGTAAATCCTGTTTCTTGTTGAGGGCTGGCACTTTCCGTCCAGCCCGTTCCGTACTTGGTTGCACCGATTTTCCAGGACGGTCAGGGACGAATCCCGAAGGTAGTATAGCCGCCATCAACGCACAGCACGTGACCGTTCACGAAGGACGCATCGTCGGAGGCGAGAAAGGCAACCGCATCGGCAATCTCACGCGGCTTGCCATAGCGGCCTAAAGGAATTCGGTCTTCACGCTTGCGGCGCAGCTCGCCGACCTGTTCGGCGATCATCGGCGTCTCAACCTGGGCTGGGGCAATGCCGTTGGTGCGGATGCCCAGTTCGCCCCATTCTGCCGCCATGGAGTTAATCAGGCCAATCACCCCCGCCTTCGAGGCGTTGTAGGCGCTCATCGTCGCAACACCGCGGATTCCGTTAACCGAGGCGATCATGATGATGCTGCCACTTTTCTGATCCACCATGTGGCGCGCGGCGGCACGCCCGCACAAAAAGGCACCGGTTAGGTTGACCTTCATGCTTAGGTCCCAGTCGGCAAGCGTCGTCTCGAGAATAGGCGCAACCGGGCGCACGCCCGCGCCGCCCACCAAGATATCGAGGTGGCCAAAGTTGCGGACCACTGCGGCAGTTGCGGTCTCGACCTCGGCCTCATTGCCAATGTCCACCGCAAAGCCCATAACCTTAATGCCCTCGTCCAGCATGTCCGTTACGCAGGAATCGACTGCGGGGGCCGCGGCGTCGAAGAGCGCCACTTGGGCCCCCTCAGCCGCAAGACGGCGAACCGTAGCGCGACCGATCCCGCCTGCGCCACCGGTCACGATCGCCACCCGTCCCTCAAGTCGGCGGCACGCCGCCGTCGCATTGATATCATCGCTCATTTTGATTTCCTCTTACCTCCAGGACCTGCCAGCGGCAGCGGGAGGTATGTAATTTAGATGATGTGAACGGTTTCGCGGATCCAGGCGCGGACGGCCTTGGCGCCCGAGGCGGCAGTATGGGCGCGCGCTTCCTGCCATTCCGCAGAGTTGTAGGCCTTTTGCGCCGCTTCCCAGTCGTCGAACAGCAGTTCGTCTGTACCGCAGATTGCCGGGTCCTGACCGTTTTCGCCGACGCTGGACAGGTTGATAACATAGCCGCGAAGGCCCGGCATACGGCGAGCAATCGGGGCGTGCTCCTCCAGCCACCAGCGATGCTGTTCTTCAAGCGTCATGTCGTTGCGGAACAGGGTGATCGCCATTTTAATCATTCGATTCTCCTCCGTAATCAGCGCCAAATCAGCGACGCCCTTAATGATTATCGCGAAGATGACGGGAGCGGATCATCAGTTCAACTTATGAACCTCCCCCCATCTTTGCCGAATAGGATTAGTGCATCTGGCTTCGAGCGGGCAATCGCTCCTGCCGATCCGTGCACATCAGATGGAACAAGACGATGAAACTATCGAAGTTCGAAGAAGAAATGCTTGCAGGCAAGCATGGAGAGCCGCGGCGCTTCGCGCTTGAGCAGCAGATCAAGGTCGGCGGGTTCTTCGATGCAGAGCGTTTTGTGGAGGTTGCCCAGGTTCATCTTATGGCCGACAGTGAGGCCACCGGCCCGGCTGGAGTGGAGTTGCTGGAGCGCTTCGTTGGACATGGCCCCACTGACTGCCGCGCCATGGTGCCTACCGTCACCGATCCCTGCAGCGTGGACGCCCATGTCTGCGACAGCATGAAGCAACCGCCGCATGCCAAGGAATACGAGGACCGCATTGCGGCCGCCTTCGATGCCATGGGCATCATGCGGACGTCGACCTGCATCAACTATCAGACTATCCTGCCTCCTCTGAAGGGCGAGCACGTTGCTTTCGGTGATACCGGCTCGGTCATCTATGCCAATAGCGTCTGCGGCGCGCGCTCGAACTTCGAGGGAGGCTCGGCCGCACTCTGGGCTTCCCTGACAGGTCGCGTTCCAGCCTATGGCTACCACAAGGATGAGGTCCGCCTGGGCAAGCAACACTTCCGCCTCGCGTTCCAGCCGAATAACTGGACCGACTGGGGAGCAATTGGCGCTCTGGTCGGCAAGCGGATGACCTCTTACTGGGATGTTCCAGTAATTTCGGGAATTGAGGCTGCGCCAACCTCAGACGACCTTAAGCACTTTGGGGCCGCTCTGGCTAGCTTTGGCTCCACGCCGATGTTTCACATCGTCGGGGTGACCCCCGAAGCGCCTACTTTGGCAGATGCCTTTGGTGGCCCCGTCCCGGACTCGGTGGTGATCGATCGCGCGATGATGAACACCTTCTTCGACAGCTACAATCAGGAAAGCCGGATCGATCTGGTCGTATTCTCGGCACCGCAGTTGTCGCTGTTCGAACTGCGCAAGCTGGCGGACCTTCTAGGGGGACGCAAGGTCGCTGACGGAGTACGCGTCTTCGCTACCACCTCGCCCGAAGTCGCCAATGCCGCGCGGCGGGTAGGTATTCTCGACCGAATCACCGCAAGCGGTGCCGTAGTGGTCGAAGGAACCTGTTTCTATCAGATGTATGCGCGCGAGATCGGTCAGGCGAACGGCTGGTCCCGGATTGCAACCAACTCGGCAAAACTCTCCAACATCATCTCAGGATACGGCTATGATCCGGTGCTTTTGCCAATGGATCGCTGCATTGAAACCGCACTGAAAGGACAACTGGCATGAGTGAAACGACCGACGTCATCAAGGGGCATGCGGGCTTGGGCAAGAAGGTGCGCGGCAAGGTAATCAGCGCCCATGATGGCTTTTCCGCGCGTTACGATTTGGACCGCATCAAGGGGGTGTTCTCGCGCCCGCAGCACAAGCTTTATGGTCAGTCCTACGTAGACAAGATCCTTGTGTTGAACATTGCGAAGGGAGGCGTGGCCTCGGCCTGGATGCTGCATCAAATGCAAAGCATGGATAAGGCACCTAAGGCGATCCTGTTCAACTATGTCAACCCGGTGATCGCGCAGGGTGCAGCTCTTGCCGGGATCACGCTAATGGACCGTTTTGGATGCGACATAACTGAGGTACTGAAAACTGGAGATGAGGTGGAACTGGATCCAGAGTTGGGCGAAGTCCGCATCCTGTCGCGCGCGAGTGGCTGATGGACACGCCGACCGAAATGGAAGGTAACCTGCTGGATCGGCTCAATGCCGATCTGGCGGCAGCATCGTTCCCCGAGCTTCTCGGGCTGCGGTTCGTGGCGGCCAGCCCGAACGCCGTTGAGGCAAGACTGACTGTCACCGATATCTTGTTGAACGGCAAGGGGATCATGCACGGCGGCGCTGTGATGACGCTGGCAGATACGCTAGGCGGCTTTGCTACCCGGATCAATCTCGGCGAAGGTCAGGGCACTACGACCATAGAGTCCAAGACGAACTTCTTTCGCGCGGCGCGGTCGGGATCGACCCTGCGGGCGCGAGCCGAGGCCCTGCACAAGGGAAAGACCACGATGGTCTGGCAAACAACGATTGAGGACGAGACCGGTGCCAAGGTCGCGGTTACAACGCAAACTCAAATGATCCTGACGCGAAAATAACCTCGCACAATCCAACAAAACTGTCCCTGCCAATCACGAACAGGTTCAAACCATGTTCTTATTTCGATCCACCACAGCGAAGCTTGGAACTGGCGAGAATGTGGGCCTTCAACTGTATCGCGCGAGTTATTCGGTTGCCGGACGGCAGATCCTCTCTGGTCTGTCGCTGCACCTGACCGAACAGCGCATTGGCATTGTGGGCCGTAACGGATCGGGAAAGACGACACTACTTAGGCTGTTGGCGGGCCTCATCTCTCCCACAGAGGGCTATGTCCGGGTTGAAGACATCGATCCGGCGAAGAACCGCAACATGCTGCTCGCCAAGCTTGGAATTCTGTTCCAGAACCCCGACCATCAAATTATCTTTCCCACTGTTGAAGAAGAGATCGCCTTCGGCTTGCGCCAGCTTGGCCAAAGTCAATCTGAGGCGCTTAGAGTTGCCCGTGATATCCTTTTGAAGGAGGAGCTGGGTCACTGGGCTCCCCGCCCGACTTGTGAACTCAGTCAGGGACAGCGACAATTCCTTTGCCTGCTCTCGGTATTAGCGATGCAACCAAGCACACTGTTACTGGATGAGCCTTATGCCGCGCTTGACCTTCCGACCCAGCTGCGTCTGCGCCATCGCCTTGCAAATCTACCCCAAAGGCTGATTACCATCAGCCATGATCCGTCAACGCTCATGCAGCAGGACCGCGTCATCTGGATCGAAGGAGGCTCGATCCAAGCAGATGGTGAACCCGATGAAGTTTTGCAAGCATTCTCGATTGAAATGCACAGGATCGGCAGGGAAGAATGCTTGCACTGACCTGTCCAGTTGAAACGCCTCTCCATCGCGTGCCGGTCGGCGCGAAGCTGCTTGGTCTTGCGCTGTTCGTTCTTATCATCACGCAACTGAAAGCGCCCGCCTTGGCGTGGCTGGCTGTGCTTCTTGTTGGGGTTCTCCACATGGCACTGGGTGTTCAAATTCTTCTTTTCAGCATAAGCCTGCTACGCCCGCTTCTGCCTTTCCTGCTTATTATCGCTTTATGGCACGCCTACACTGGGACGCTGGCCCAAGGGTCTACGACTGGTGCGCGGATGATTGCCGCTGTGGCGCTCGCAAATCTGATCACCATGACCTCGCGCCTCTCGGATATCGTCGCGTTGCTCGAGCGGAGCCTGGCCATCTTCAACCGCACCCTGCAGGCACGGCGGTTGGCACTGGCGATCGCCCTGGTCATTCGCTTCACCCCGGTTCTTCGTGACAAAAGCGATCTTCTCGCTGATGCATGGCGTGCAAGGCGCAACACGCAGCCGCGTTGGCAAATTCTACCTCCTCTGGCGCTTGCCGCAATCGACGATGCGGAGCGGGTGGCCGAAGCCCTAAGCGCCCGGGGGGGCGTTTGATCAAGAACAGGAAGAAGACCTCGGATGGAAAGACAACTGACGCTGATTTCTCTTTTTTCTGCACTGATTGCAATTCTCGGGCTGGTCCCACGAATTGATCTGATCTCGGGTGTTCCGATTACGGCACAATCCATGGGGGTCATGATTGCCGGTGCCGTGCTTGGCCCACGGCGTGGAGCACTATCAGTACTTTTATTCCTGCTTCTGGTTGCCTTGGGGCTGCCGCTTTTGGCGGGTGGCCGGGGCGGCTTGGGAGCATTTGCCTCCCCCACCGCGGGCTTTCTGGTCGGCTTCCCGGTTGCCGCCTTCATGACGGGCTGGGTCGTCGAACACTGGCGCGCTTTTCTTTTGCCGACAGTTTTTGTGGGTGCCGCAATTGGCGGGATCGGCGTTCTCTATGGTTTTGGTATCGTGGGCATGGCGATCGTTCTGAACAAGACCCTGCTAGAGGCCACCTTGCTTGCAGTCCCGTTCATAGCTGGTGATCTCATAAAGGCGGCACTAACGGCCTTTATTGTTCAAAGCCTTTTCCGAGCGCGTCCGTCCATAATCATGTCGCGCGTTGTGCGCTGAGAGCCCCTTCCTCCTGATGTTGGATCGTCCCATCCTGCTCTCGCCAGTCTGAGTTGCGAGTTTCAACTTTGGGGACGGCGCCTTTGCGATAGCAGCAGCGCTTACAAGTTGGACTCGTTCTTTGCGTCCGCTTTGAAAACGGCGACATAATCTCCATGATCAGATCTGAAGCCAAAGTAGAGATTAAACTAGCTGCTGGAGCAGTCAACATTCTCAATTACATAACTAAACGTAGGCAGGAAACGTGCTAAAGTTTCAGAAAATCCTGATCGCCAACCGGGGCGAGATTGCGATCCGCGTGATGCGGGCCGCGAACGAACTCGGCAAGAAGACGGTTGCCGTTTATGCCGAGGAGGACAAGCTGGGGCTGCACCGCTTCAAGGCGGACGAGGCTTACCGCATCGGCGAGGGTCTGGGGCCGGTCGCGGCCTATCTGTCGATCCCCGAGATCATCCGGGTGGCGAAGGAGTCGGGCGCGGACGCGATCCATCCGGGCTATGGCCTGCTGTCGGAAAACCCCGACTTCGTGGATGCCTGCGCGGCTGCCGGGATCACCTTCATCGGCCCGCGTGCCGACACCATGCGCGCGCTTGGCGACAAGGCCAGCGCCCGCCGCGTCGCCATTCAGGCGGGCGTGCCGGTGATCCCCGCGACCGAGGTTCTGGGCGAGGACTTCGAGGCGATCAAGGCCGAGGCCGCAGAGATCGGCTATCCGCTGATGCTCAAGGCCTCCTGGGGCGGCGGCGGGCGCGGGATGCGCCCGATCAACGGGCCGGACGAACTGGTGGACAAGGTCCGCGAGGGGCGCCGCGAGGCGGAAGCGGCCTTCGGCAATGGCGAGGGTTATCTGGAAAAGATGATCCTGCGCGCACGCCATGTCGAGGTGCAGCTGCTGGGCGACACGCATGGCGGGTTGTATCACCTGTATGAACGCGACTGCACCGTGCAGCGCCGCAACCAAAAGGTCGTCGAGCGCGCGCCCGCGCCCTATCTGAGCGCCGAGCAGCGCGCCGAAGTCTGTGCGCTGGCGCTGAAGATCGGGCGTGCGGTCGGTTACCAGAACGCTGGCACGGTCGAGTTCCTGATGGACATGGACAGCCAGCAGTTCTACTTCATCGAGGTGAACCCGCGCGTCCAGGTCGAGCATACCGTGACCGAGGAGGTCACCGGCATCGACATCGTGCAGTCCCAGATCCGCATCGCCGAAGGCGCGACCCTGGCCGAGGCGACCGGGGTGCCGTCGCAGGACCGGATCACGCTGTCGGGCCACGCGCTGCAATGCCGCGTGACGACCGAGGATCCGCTGAACAACTTCATCCCCGACTATGGCCGGATCACCGCCTACCGCTCGGCCACCGGCAACGGCATCCGCCTGGACGGCGGCACCGCCTATTCGGGGGGCGTGATCACGCGCTACTACGACTCGCTGCTGGTCAAGGTCACGGCCTGGGCGCAGACGCCCGAGGGGGCGATCCGCCGCATGGACCGCGCCCTGCGCGAATTCCGGGTGCGGGGCGTTTCGACGAACATCGACTTTGTCATCAACCTGCTCAAGCACCCGACCTTCCTCGACGACACCTGCACGACCAAGTTCATCGACACCACGCCCGAGCTGTTCCAGTTCGACAAGCGCCAGGACCGGGCCACCCGGATCCTGACCTACCTG
>Ga0182743_1004020_pt1 | contig 11363 bp, 10 predicted proteins | sample eDN3rd30CKraftOP_FD_128522 | JGI IMG/M metagenome (GOLD analysis project Ga0182743, IMG submission 128522) | Enriched Organic Plus compost microbial communities from Emeryville, California, USA - eDNA 3rd pass 30_C Kraft OP (version 2) (version 2) ... | reverse complement strand
GTGGCCTTGAGGTGCTCGAAGGCGGCATGGCAGCAGTTGAGCAGGCCCTGCACGTTGATCGCCAGCAGGCGGGCGTGGTCCTGCGCGGGGATTTCCTCGAAGCGGCCGAAGCGCAGGATGCCGGCGCAGTTGAACAGCAGGCGCAGGCGGCCGTCGCCGGCGCCGACGAAGTCCGCCAGTGCCTCGCGCACCGCAGCCACGTCGGTCACGTCCAGCGCCCGCTGCCAGGCGCCGCCCAGTTCGGCGGCGAGCCCGGCCAATGCCTCGGCGTTCATGTCCAGCAGGCCGACGCGCCAGCCGCGGGCATGGAACAGCCGCGCGCTGGCCGCGCCTATGCCCGAAGCCGCCCCGGTGATGAGGATGCCGTGCATCAGCGCCCTCCCCCGAGGTGCCGGCCGAGGAAGCCCGCCGCCTCGCCCAGGGCCTGGTCGGCGATGCGCAGCACCCCGGCGTGGGCCTGGAACACGTGCCAGCAGTCGCGGTAGCGCTGCAGGGTGACGTCCACTCCCCGCTTACGCGCCGCGCCGGCCAGGCGCAGGCTGTCGTTGCGCAGCACCTCGTCCTCGCCGACTTGGATCAGCAGCGGCGGCAACCCGGCCAGCTCGGCGAACAGCGGCGACAGCTGCGCCGAGTCGCGCGCCACGCCGGGCGGGCAGAACATCGCGATGGCGCTGTCCACCCAGGCGCGGCTGATCAGCGGGTCGCCGGCCTTTGGCTGGTGCCACTGGGTGCAGCTGACGTCGGTGACCGGCGAGAACACCACCAGCGCGCCGGGCAGCGGCAGGCCGCGTTCCTTCAGCGCCACGGCCAGTTGCAGGGTCAGGTGGCCGCCGGCCGAATCCCCGGCCACGGCCAGCCGCGCCGGGTCCTGGCCGCGCGCCAGCAGCGCCTGGTACACCGCCAGGGCATCTTCCAGCGGCGCCGGGAAGCGGTGTTCCGGCGCCAGGCGGTAGTCCGCCGCGCACACATCGAGGCGGCCCAGGCGCGCCAGGTTGGCGGTGATCGCCCGGTGCGTGGCCGGCGAGCCCACCAGGTAGGCCCCGCCGTGCAGGTAGAGCAGCGTGCGGCCTTCGCCCTGGCCCGCGCGCTGCCATTCGCAGGGCACCCCGGCGATGACTTCCGCGCCGCGCTGCACGCCGCGCGGGGTCAGGGTCGCGGCGGTGAGCGCATTGAGCACCCGGCGCTGCATCGACACCGGGATCGACGGGCGCATCAGCCCGCGGAACAGCAGGCGCAGGGTGCCGCGCAGCAGGCCGGCGAGCAGGCGCTGCGAGGTGGAAACGGGCGGTGCGAACTCAACGGGCGCATTCATAGTCGGCGAACTCCGGCTGGCGGGTCTGTTGGCGGTAGCGGAAGGTGAAGCCCGGCCAGTTGTTGGTGTTGCGGCCGGCGGCGGTCTTGTACCAGCTGTCGCAGCCGCTCTCCCACACGGTGTGCTGCAGGCCGTGCTGCAGGGCCTGGTTGTAGGCGCGCTGAACTTCGGGCTTCACGTCCAGGTAGCGCAGGCCCTGGCGGTCCAGGTGGCGCAGGCAGGCCAGCACGTAGGGGAACTGGCTCTCCAGCATGTAGACGATGGAGTTGTGCCCCAGATTCGTGTTCGGCCCGTAGAGGATGAACAGGTTGGGGAAGCCGGCGACGCTGATGCCCTTGTAAGCCTCGGCGCCCCCGGCCCAGGCCTGCTCCAGCCAGCGCCCGCCCAGGCCCTGGACGCGCAGCGGGGCGAGGAACTCGGTGGCGGCGAAGCCGGTGCCGAAGACGATGGCATCCACCAGGTGGCGCTGGCCGTCGCGGGTGACGACGGCGTCCTCGGTCACCCGCTCGATGCCGCTGTCGATCACCCGCACGTTGTCCCGCGCCAGCGCCGGGTAGTAGTCGTTGCTGATGAGGATGCGCTTGCAACCCAGCGGGTAGTTCGGGATCAGCCGCCGGCGCAGCTGCGCGTCGGCGATGCCGCGGCGCAGGTTCAGGCGGAAGCTCAGTTGCATGAACTTCATCAGCGGCGGGAAGGTGGAGAAGGCCAGCACCCGCGCCTCGTGCTGCAGGTACTTGAGGCCGCGGTCCAGGCGCTGCAGCCAGGGCAGGCGCGCCTTCAGGCGGCGCTCCCAGGCGGCGTAGGGGCGGTCCGGCTTGGCGATCACGTAGGGCGCGCTGCGCTGGAACAGCAGCAGTTCGCTCACCTGCGGGGCGATGCGCGGGACGAACTGGATGGCGCTGGCGCCGGTGCCGAGCACCGCCACGCGCTTGCCGCGCAGGTCGGCGCGGTGGTCCCAGCGCGCCGAGTGGAAGGCCACGCCCTTGAAGCCGTCGAGCCCGGCGATGCGCGGGTACAGCGGCCGGCTCAGCTGGCCGGTGGCGCAGACCAGGGCGCGGGCGCGCAGCACCTGGCCGTCGGCGCAGCGCACCTGCCACTCCCCGGTGGCCTCGTCGAAGCGGGCATCCACCGCCTCGCAGCCGAAGCGGATGCGTTCGCGCAGGCCGTACTTGTCGGCGCAGTGGCGCAGGTAGTCGAGGATTTCCGCCTGCGGGGCGAACTTGCGGCTCCAGTCGGCCTTGGGCTCGAAGGAAAAGGAATACAGGTGCGAAGGCACGTCGCAGGCGGCGCCGGGGTAGCTGTTCTCGCGCCACACGCCGCCGACGTCGGCGGCCTTTTCGAGGATCAGGTAGTCGTGGATGCCGGCCTGCTGCAAGCGGACGGCCAGGCCCAGGCCGCCGAAGCCGGCGCCGATGATCAGCACGCGCAAGGGTGCCGGATCACGGGAAGTATTGTGCATTGTTGTGCTCCCGGTTTGGCTGGACGGCGGCCGCGCGGGGCCTGCCGTCATCCGCCGCGCTGGCGGATGAGCATAGGCTAGTGCCGCCGGCGGCGCCGGTTTATGGCATAGTCGGACATTAAATTGTGATTTCCGGACAAGGGAGCCCGCGATGCCCGACCAGCCCCGGCCCAGCCGCCGCAGCGCCCTGAGCGTGCAACTGCTCACCCAGTTCGGCCTCGACCACGGCCTGGCGCTGGAGGACTGCCTGTACGGCAGCGGCCTGGACCTGGCGGTGCTCGCCGACCCGGCCCGCGAGATCGACGCCGCCTGCGAGTTGCAGGTGCTGCGCAACCTGGCGCAACGGCTGTCCGCCGGCAGCGGCCTGCAGGCCGGCCTGCGCTACCACCTGAACACCTACGGCATCTGGGGTTTCGCCCTGCTCAGCAGCCCGACCTTCCGCAGCGCCGCCCTGCTCGGCCTGCGCTACCTGGGGCTGACCTACGTGTTCACCCGCCTGGAATTGCTGGAGGACGGCGCCGAGGCCCACCTGCTGCTGGACGACAGCGGCGTGCCGGAGGACGTCCGCGCCTTCGCCTGCGAACGCGACCTGGGCGGCGTGCTGCGCATCCAGCGCGACCTCACCGGGCGCCCGCTGCCGATCCTGCGCGCCGAATTCCGCCGCCCCCAACCTGCCGACGGCAGCCTGTACCTGGCCGAGCTGGGCGTGGAACCGACGTTCGGCCAGCCCGCCAACCGCATCGTCTTCGCCAGCGCCGCCCTCGACCTGCCGCTGCCCGGCGCCAACCCGCAGGTGGCGCGGCACTGCGAGGAAGAGTGCCGCGCGCTGCTGGCCCGCCGCCAGGAACTGGGCGGCCTGGCCGGGCGCATCCGCGACCGCCTGCTGCGCACGCCCGGGCGCCTGCCGGACATGGAGCAGGTGGCGGCGGAGCTGCACATGACCTCGCGCACCCTGCGCCGCCGCCTGCAGGACGAGGGCAGCAGCTACCGCGCCCTGCTCGACGAGGTGCGCCAGGCCCTGGCCGAGGAACTGCTGGGCACCGGCGCCATCCGCCTGGAAGAGATCGCCGAGCGCCTGGGCTATGGCGAGGTGTCCAACTTCATCCACGCCTTCAAGCGCTGGAAGGGCGTGCCGCCGGGGCGTTTCCGCGGGCGCTAGGCCTCGATGCCCAGTTGGCGCAGGGCCTCTTCCAGGTGCTCGATGAAGGTGAGGATCTTGCGCGTGGCGCGCCTGTGGCTGGGGTAGACGGCGAGGATGCGCTGGCCGAAGGCGTCGGGGTCGAAGTGGTAGTCCCCCAGCACGCTGCGCAGGCGCCCGTCGCGCAGGTAGGGCTGGACGCTCCACAGCGGGCAGGGCATCAGGCCCCTGCCCTTGAGGCAGGCGGCCAGCAGCAGTTCGTGGTTGTCGCTGCTCAGGCGCCCCTCGCGCAGGATGGAGAAGCGCTCGCCGTCGCGCTCCAGCCACCAGCGGGTGTCCAGCGCCGGGTGCCAGTAGGTCAGGCGGTCGTGCTCGGCCAGCTCCAGCGGGTGCCGGGGCTCGCCGCGGCGCGCCAGGTATTCGGGGCTGGCGCAGAGCACCAGGCGGTTCTCCACCAGCGGCCGCACGATCAGCCCCGGCAGGTTGCTGTGGCCCAGGCGCAGGGCCAGGTCGTAGCAGCCGTCGAGCAGGTCGACGTAGCTGTCGCTGAGGTCCACCTGCAGGCGCAGCTGCGGGTGCTGGATGAGGAAGTCGGCGCAGACGTCATTGAGGAAGGCCGCGCCGAAGGCCAGCGGCGCGGTGATCCGCAGGCTGCCGCGCAGGCTGTGCTGCAACTGGCCGATCTCCTCGGCGGTCTCGTGCATGCGCGCCAGCACCTCGCGGGCGCTGTCCAGGTACAGCTGCCCGGCCTCGGTCAGCGCCATGCTGCGGGTGGTGCGCTCGAACAGGCGCGCGCCGAGGCTGGCCTCCAGTTGGCCGATGGCCTTGGTCACCGCCGAGGGCGTCTTGCCCAGTTGCTCGGCGGCGCGGCTGAAACTGCCGGTCTCGGCGCAGGCGACGAAAAGGGCGAGGCTACTGAACCTGTCCATATTCTTTCCAGATTTTCACAAGTCTTGTGCCAGCGACTGGCTTTCGGGAACTAGCTCCGGGCCATTAGCCTCTTGCCCAGACCAATAAAAATCAACCACCAAGCAAGGGGGAAGCATGCGAAGGCTCATCAAGGGCGCACTCGCTGTCGCAATCGCACTGGGCACTTTGGAAGCCCACGCACAAACCGCCGACCTGATCCTGTACAACGCCAAGGTCTTCACCGCCGAGCCAGGGCAGCCGCTGCAACAGGCGCTGGCCATCGCCGGCGACAAGGTGCTGAAGGTCGGCAGCGACCAGGAAGTGCGCGCCCTCGCCGACGCCCACAGCCGCCAGGTGGATCTGGGCGGCAAGCTGCTGATGCCCGGTTTCATCGACAGCCACTCGCACGCCATCTTCGGCGGCCTGGAGCTGATCGCCGCGAGCATGGAGGACGAGCAGGTCGGCCTCGACGAACTGGCGCAGCGTTTGCGCGAGGCCCGCGACAACGGCAAGGCCCGGGTCGGCGACATCCTGGTGCTGAACGGCATGCACTCCAGCTACTGGTCCCAGGCCGAGGGGCTGGCGAAGATTTTCAATGCCGGCGAATGGGCCCAGGTGCCCATCGTGCTCATCGGCAGCGACCACCACACCGCCTGGGCCAACGCCGCCATGCTGCGCCGCGCCAGGCTGGACGCGGCGCTGGTGCGCTCGCTGCCGGCCACCGAGCAGCAGAACATCGGCCACGCCCAGGACTTCACCCCCAGCGGCTTCGTCGTCGACTCCGGCTTCGACCGCATCGCCGCGGCCATGCCCGCCGCCGACCAGCAGACCCTCGACCGCGCCGGCCTGGCCGCCGTGCAGTACAACAACAGCCTGGGCATCACCGCCTGGATGGACCCGGCGGCCAACGGCAGCCCGGGCCAGGCGCTGTTCGACATCAAGCCCACGGAACGCACCGTCGGCGTGCTGCCGGTGTACCGCGACCTGGCGCAACAGGGCCAACTCAGCGCCCACGTCGCCGCGCTGCTGGTGGTCAACCCGAAGAGCCGCCCGGCGGACCTGGCGGTGATCGACAAGGTGCGCCAGCAGTTCCAGGGCATCCCCAACCTGAGCCTGCCGGGCATCAAGGTATTCGCCGACGGCGTGCTGGAATACCCGGCGCAGTCCGCCGCGCTGCTGGAGAACTACAGCAACCTGCACAAGCCCGGCGAGTTGCTGCTCGACCCGCGGCACTTCGGCGAGCTGGTCAGCGCCGCCGATGCCCGCGGCTGGCTGGTGCACATCCACGCCATCGGCGACCGCGCGGTACGCGAGTCGCTCAACGGCATCGCCCAGGCGCGCAAGGACCGGCAAAGCGGCGTCACCCATTCCATCACCCACCTGCAACTGGTCAACCCGGCGGACTTCCCGCGCTTCAGGCAACTGGGCGTGATCGCCTCGATGCAGCTGGACTGGGCCACCGCCGAGGACTACACCCTCGACCTGGTCAAGCCCTACATCGCCGACGACGCCTTCCGCTACATGTACCCGGCCAAGTCGCTGCTGGACGCCGGCGCCACCATCGCCGGGGCCAGCGACTGGCCGGTGTCTACCCCCGACCCGCTGAAGGCCATGTACCAGGCGGTGACGCGCCAGGGCCCGAAGGGCGTGCTCAACCCCGAGCAGCGCATCGACCGCCAGGCCATGTTCTACGCGTACACCGCCAATGCCGCGAAGGCCATCGGCCTGGGCGAGAAGATCGGCAGCCTGGCCCCCGGCAAGCAGGCCGACCTGGTGGTGCTCGACCGCGACCTGTTCAGCGTCCCCGACGCCGAACTGGGCGAGGCCAAGGTGCTGCACACCCTGTTCGGCGGCCGCGAGGTCTACCGCGCCGACGGCCAGGAAGCGCTCTAACGCCGTTCGCTCCAATGCCGGGCTGAAGCCCGGCCCTTCCCGCCGCCCCCTCCCCTTCGCTTCCCGGCTCGCCGGCGGGAGGGGGCTGCGCGGGCTTTTTTCCTGCCCACACAAGCACAGCCCACACAAGCACAACAAAGGGTAAGTCCATGAAGTACAAAGCACTCGTCCTCGGCGCGGCGCTCGCCTGCGCGCCTTTCGCCAGCAGCCATGCGCTGGAGCTAACCGAGGACCTCTCGGTCCAGCTGGAGGCCACCCTGGCCAGCGACTACCGCACCCGCGGCATCTCGCAGACGCAGAACGACCCGGCCATCCAGGCCGCCGCCACCCTGCAGCACAGCAGCGGCCTGTACCTGGGCGTGTGGAGCTCCAACGTCGACTTCGGCTACGGTCTGAAGACGCGCCAGGAGCTGGACTACTACGCCGGCTGGTACTGGCAGGCCACCGACGCGGTGAGCCTGGACCTGGGCTACATCCAGTACCGCTACCCGAAGGAAGGCCAGTTCAACCAGAGCGAGGTCTACGCCGTCCTCAACGCCTACGGCTTCGAATTGGCCAGCTATTACTCCAAGGACATCACCACCTACGTCGGCAAGGACCAGAGCCAGCTCTACAGCTACGTCGGCTACGGCTTCGAACTGCCGGCCGGCTTCCAGGCCAAGCTGCGCTACGGCCGCAACGACGCCAAGGACCCGCTGTACCTCGCCGGCGACGGCGGCACGCGCAGCACCTATCACGAATGGGAGGCAAGGCTGGACAGGGAGTTCGCCGGCATCGACTGGTCGCTGAGCTACATCGACACCGACCTGTCGCAGAGCGAATGCCTCAACTGGCAGAGCTTCAAGGACATCTGCACAGCAACCGTGGTGGCGCGGGCGACGAAGCGGTTCTGAGGTCGCGGCGGATCGCGCCCGGTGGCACGAGCGGGCCCCATTCGCGAGCCGTCGCAGGATGGCGTTGAGCGAAGCGATACCCATCACCCCCGACTGCATGGGTTTCGCAAGCTCAACCCATCCTACGAAAAGCACCTCGGCGTAGCCGGCAAGACAATTGCTCCTACAATGTGTGGGGCGCATAACGCCGACGGCGGATAACCGCGAACGGTTATGCGCCCTACGGTGCCCCATTCCATTCCCCCGCGTGCGCCGAGCTGCTCTTCGTAGGACTCTGTCCGCGATAGCCGGACATCCCGGCGCGATTCGCGGATGAGATCCGCTCCGCCCTGACTCAAACGAAAAGGCCGCACATCCTCGGATGCACGGCCTTTTTTGCTTCCCCCGGCTCTCACCGGGCCGAGGCGGCCTCGCGCCGGCCTGGGCTGCGCAGCGCCGGCGTCTCGCTCAGCGGCATGCTCTCGGGCCGGTAGCCCAGGCGCAGGCCGCCCCAGTGGCGGCCGTTGACGAAGATCGGCACCGACAGGTCGTGCATCTGCTCGCCGGTGTCACGGCAGTAGGTCTGCAACAGCAGCGCCTGCTGGTGGCTGCCGCAGCGGATCCCGGTGCGGTCGTCGAACAGGCGCTTGCTGCGGCTCTTCAGGCGGTCCACCTCGGGGTCGCCGGTCGGTGCCTGGGCGAAGGCGCGGTTGTGCGTCGGCACGTAGCCCTCGGCGGTGCAGGCGATGGCGAACACCAGGCCCTCGTGGCGCTGCAGCAGGTCCTCCTGGATCTTCGGCAGCACCTCGTCGGTGTAGCGGTCGAAGCGCGTGCTGTACTTCTGCGGCTCGGTGCCCGGGATCGGCTGGTAGTGGCGGTCGAACAGGTCCTCGGCGGAAATCCGCCCGTCCTCCAGGTCGGCGGCGAAGCGCGCGCCTATGCTCGATGCGCCTTCGCGGGCCAGGTCGTAGACGCGCTGGTGATAGTCGTCCAGGCCCACTTCGGCCAGGCGCTCGCTGATGGCCTCGGCCTGGGCCTCCAGGTGCACGGCGGCGTCGGCCAGGCGGTGGGTCTGCTCGTCGCTGACGCGGATGTCGGCGCGCATGCGCTCCACCGCGGCGAACAGGTTGTCCAGTTGGTGGCGGTTGATCTCCGCGCCTTCGGCGATCTCGGTGATCTGCCGCTCGACGCCGGCGGCCAGCCCGGCGATGCCTTCCAGCTGCCCGCCGGTGCGCTCCACCTGGGCCACGCCTTCATCGAGGTCGGCGGCCAACTGGAGGATCTGCTCGGCGACCTGGGCGGTGCGCTGCTGGATGTCCTCGACCATCTGCCCCACCTCCTCCGTGGCCTCGGCGGTGCGCGCGGCCAGCCCGCGCACCTCGTCGGCGACCACCGCGAAGCCGCGGCCGTGCTCGCCGGCGCGGGCCGCTTCGATGGCGGCGTTGAGGGCCAGCAGGTTGGTCTGGCTGGCGATGGACTGGATCACCTGGGTGACGCGCTGGATGTCCTCGCTGCGCTGGCTCAGCGCCTCGATCAGCGCGCGGCTTTCACCGGCGCGACCGCTGAGCTGGTGCATGCGGGCGATGGCCTGCTGCAGCTCGCTGCGCCCGACATCGCTGCCGGCGCGGGCCTGGGTGGCGGCGTCCATGGCCTGGCGCGCCAGGGAAGAGGTGGCGCGCTCGGTATGAATCATCACCTCGGCGCTGCCGACGATCTGCTCGGCCGCCGCCAGTTGCGACTCCAGGCGCTCCACCAGGCGCTGCACCGAGTAGGACACGCCGGCGGCGGACAGCGCATTGTGGCTGGTGCTGCGGGACAGGTCGCGGGTCAGCGCGGCCAGTTCCGGCGCGGCGGCGGATACGCCGGGCAGGCTGCGCCGCTGGCCGACGAACCAGGGCAGCCAGAGCAGCGCGAAACCGAGCAGCAGGCACAGCGACAGCGGCCAGCCGCCCAGCGACTGGGCGATGAACAGCGCGAGAAGGCCGGTGGTCTGCAGGGAAAGAACGAGGAAGATGCGCGAACGCGTCGGGTCCATGAGGGCACCTCTCCAGCCATCGCCCGCCCCGTGGAACACCCGGGTTGGCGCAGGCCCTGAATTATTGTTGTCAGGGCCATTAGGCGACCATTTGCCGGCCGCGGCTATCGTCCCTTAGTCGGTAGTGTGGCCGTCATTGCGGGGCGGTGCACTGTTGCGCTTCGATCCACAGCCTTACCGAGCCCCTGAGCACAGGACACTGCCGACCAAGGGAGTGGAGAGCCGGCGGAGGAATTAGCGTTCCCGACAGCAATTCCTACAGCGCCTAGTCCCGGCCATCCGAGATAAAAAGCGAATAATCGGATGCAATGCTGCAAGACATGACAAAAGCAAACGACATGTCATTTTCGGCTCCTTGGCTTCAGAACAGCAAAAGGAGACGTCCATGAACCAATTGGAAGGCTGGGCTCCGCCGGCGCGGGCCTGGGGACCCTGGATAGTCATCGGCGAACAGATGGGGGGCCCACTCTCTTACAAAGTCGAATTCGAAACTATTTCAGGCAGTTCGACCTTCGACGCCGAGATTCGCTATTTCCAGGAAGGCACTGAAATGAGCGATATCGTCGTTGGCCCGGGAACACACAATTTCACCAGCGGCATCTGCGTCTGTGTATCTCGGATCAGGTTCAGAAGCCACAGCATCGGGCAAGTGATTGCCATTACTGTTCGTTAGGGAATACCGAGATGAAAAAGACCATCCTGCTTTCCGCAATGTTTCTGGTTGCGGCCTGCGCCAGCACAGCTGAGGAAGGGGTCCTGTTCAGTGTCGAGAATCGCAGCTATCTGCTGACACGAGAATGCGTCAAACGCTCCGAGGTATCACACGACCTTGAGCGGCATGCCTATGTACAGGTCGAACTGACCGATCCCTGTGCAACTTCACTGGCCGGTTTCCTGAATGCAGAGCGAGGTGCCCTGCTTTCCGTTTCGGTCAAAGGACAATATCTGTCGAGATCATTGCCGATCCTTGGCGAGTTTCAGGCCAGAAGCCTGAGAATCTCCAGTCCGGATACAAAGCTGGCAATCGAGGTCGAGCGCTTGCTGTCTCCACCTCGATAAACCCGACTTATTGAGATGAACCGGACTGGTAGCTGTTCACCACGCAGCCATTGGCGTCGTAGTTGATGCTGAAGAAGTTCAGGTACTTGTCGTTCCAGTAGGTGCTGCTGCCGGCGCCGTGGGCGCTGGCCTGCTTGCTCGGGGTGCCGAACATGCTCTCGATTTCCTTGCGGCTCATGCCCGGGACGATTTCCTTGCGCACCATGGCGGTCCGCAGGTCGCGCTCGGAAAGCCCGGTGGAGCAGCCCGGCCGCTCCTCCGAGCCACCCACCACGGTCACCCGCGTGCCACCGGCCGGAGCCGGGGCCGCCGGCTGCTGCGCCGGATAGGCCCCCGCCGGGGCGTAATCCGCAGCCGGCGCCTGAAGCGCCGGCTGCGCCATCACCGCCCCCTCGCCGCCGCCACTGGGCCGGCGGTTCTCCACGTTCAGCTCGACGCCGGCGTTGCCGCCGTTGGGGCAGGCCTGCTTGGTGAAAGTCACCTTGCCCTGCGCATCGACGCATTTGTAGATCGTATCCGCCTGCGCCCAGGCGGCGCAGAACAGCAGCGGAACAGCAACGAGAACACCCTTCATACAGCCTCCCTGGCTGATCAATGGCAGATTGACACCTCAGACCGCCGCGCCGGCGAAAGTTCCAAGGCCGATACACGAAATCCTAACCGCATCGCCAGGAATAACCCACGCC
>Ga0182743_1004018_pt1 | contig 11366 bp, 11 predicted proteins | sample eDN3rd30CKraftOP_FD_128522 | JGI IMG/M metagenome (GOLD analysis project Ga0182743, IMG submission 128522) | Enriched Organic Plus compost microbial communities from Emeryville, California, USA - eDNA 3rd pass 30_C Kraft OP (version 2) (version 2) ... | reverse complement strand
TCCGTATGCACGCCGCCGTCACGCTGCCCGCGGCGTGTCCGTCGTCATTCCGATCACTTTCTGCCCATGTCCGACGTCCCCTCCGCATCCCCCATCGCGCCCGGCTGCATCGCCGGCATCGGCATGGACTTGATCCGCATCGAGCGCATCGAACGGGCCCTGCAGCGCTACGGCGACCGCTTCGCCGAGAAGATCCTGGGGCCCGAGGAATTGCAGAAATTCCATGCCCGCCGCCGGCGCGACGCCGCGCGCGGCGTGCGCTTCCTGGCGACGCGCTTCGCGGCCAAGGAAGCTTTCTCCAAGGCCATCGGCCTGGGCATGCGCATGCCCATGACGTGGACGCGCGTGCAGACGCTGAACGCGCCGGGCGGCCGCCCCGTGCTGGTGATCGCGGCGGCGCTGCGCGGCTGGTATGCCGAGCGCTTCGGGGCCGCGCACGTGTCCATCACCGACGAGTCCGACATGGCCGCCGCGTACGTCATCGTCGAGCGGCGTCCCGCCGCGGCCGCCGCGCCGTCGCCCAACCAAGGAGCCGCCGATGGCGCGCCGTAAATCCAAGCATATCCTGCCGCCCGGTCCCGTCATGGTCGACGTGGAGGGCACCAAGCTGTCCAAGGCCGAAAAGCGCCGCCTGCGCCATCCGCTGGTCGGCGGGGTCATCCTGTTCGCGCGCAATTTCCAGAGCCGCGAACAGCTTTGCGCGCTGACCCGCAAGATCCATGAGGTGCGCGACGAGCCGCTGCTGATTGCCGTGGACCACGAGGGCGGCCGCGTGCAGCGCTTCCGCGAGGACGGCTTCACGCACCTGCCGCCCATGCAGGCCCTGGGCCGCGTCTGGGACGAGGACCCGCTGGGCGCCATGCGCCTGGCCACCGAGGCCGGCTACGTGCTGGCCGCCGAGCTGCGCGCCTGCGGCGTGGACTTCAGCTTCACGCCGGTGCTCGATCTGGACTACGGTGTGAGCAAGGTGATCGGCAACCGTGCCTTCCATCGCGACGCCCGCGTGGTGGCCATGCTGGCGCGCGCGCTGGCGCAAGGCTTGGCGCTGGCCGGCATGGGGGCGTGCGGCAAGCATTTCCCCGGGCATGGTTTCGTGGGCGCCGACTCGCATCTCGAGATCCCGGTCGACCCGCGTCCGCTCGAGCGCATCCTGACGGAAGACGCCGCGCCCTACGGCTGGCTGGGTGACGGCGTGCTGCCGGCGGTGATGCCGGCCCACGTGATCTATCCCAAGGTCGACGACCGGCCGGCCGGCTTCTCGCGCCGCTGGGTCCAGGAGATCCTGCGCGAGCGCCTGGCCTATGACGGCGTCGTGTTTTCCGACGATCTCACCATGGAAGGCGCGGCCGTGGCCGGCGACATCCTGGCGCGTGCCGAGGCCGCCCTATCGGCCGGCTGCGACATGGTGCTGGTGTGCAACCAGCCCGACATGGCCGACGACCTGCTCGAACGGCTGCACTTCGCGCCCGCGCCCGAGTCGGTGGCCCGCGTCCGCCGGCTTGCACCGCGCACGCCCGCGCCCGACTGGAACACCTTGCAGGCGGACTCCCGCTACCAGCATGCCCGACGACTTCAATCTCAAATCGTTCCTGGCTGACCTGCCCCACCTGCCGGGCGTGTACCGGCACCTGGACGCAGAGGGCGACGTCATGTACGTCGGCAAGGCGCGCGACCTGAAGAAGCGCGTGTCCTCGTATTTCCAGAAGAACATCGCCAGCCCGCGCATCGCGCAGATGGTGGCCAAGGTGGCGCGCGTCGAGGTGACGGTGACGCGCTCGGAGGCCGAGGCGCTGATCCTGGAAAACAACCTGATCAAGCGCCTGCGCCCGCGCTACAACATCCTGTTTCGCGACGACAAGTCGTATCCGTACCTGCAGATCAGCGCGCACCGCTTCCCCCGCATCGCCTACTACCGCGGCGCCACCAGCCGCGGTGGGCAGTATTTCGGGCCGTTTCCCAACGCCTGGGCCGTGCGCGAGACCATCCAGATCCTGCAGAAGGTGTTCCGCCTGCGCACCTGCGAAGATACGGTCTACGCCAACCGCTCGCGGCCCTGCCTGCTGCACCAGATCGGACGCTGCTCGGCGCCTTGCGTGGACGCGGTGTCCGAGGAAGACTACGGCGCCGATGTGCGGCGCGCGGTGCGTTTCCTCAACGGCGAGGCGCAGGAGGTGATGAGCGAGATCGAGGCGCGCATGCAGCAGGCCGCGGCCGAGCTGCGTTTCGAAGAGGCGGCGGCCCTGCGCGACCAGATGGGGTCGCTCGCCCGCGTCCTGCACCAGCAGACCATGGAAAGCACCTCGGGCGAGGAGGACACGGACATCATCGCGGTGGCCTCGGCCGGTGGGCGCATGTGCGTCAACCTGGCGATGGTGCGCGGCGGCCGCCACCTGGGCGACAAGCCGTTCTTTCCGGCGCACGCCGAGGGCGAGCCCGCGTCCGACGTGCTGGAGGCCTTCGTGGCCCAGCACTATGCGGACAGCGCGCTGCCCGGCGTGCTGGTCTGTAGCCATGCGCTGCCCGATGCCGGCTTGCCCGCGCTGCTCGCCGAGCAGGCCGGCATGAAGGCGCCGCGCGTGCTGACCCGGCCCCAAGGCATGCGGCGCGCCTGGCTGGAACAGGCGCAGAAGAATGCCGAGATGGCGCTGGCGCGCGCCCTGACCGAATCCGGCGCGCGCGCGGCGCGCACGCTGGCGCTGGCCGAGGCGCTGGACATGGACACCGACGAGGCGGCGCTGGATGGCCTGCGCATCGAGTGCTTCGACATCAGCCATACGGCCGGTGAAGCCACCCAGGCCTCGTGCGTGGTGTACCAGCACCACGACATGCAACCCTCGCTGTACCGGCGCTACAACATCGTGGGCATCACGCCGGGCGACGACTACGCCGCCATGCGCCAGGTGCTGACGCGCCGCTTCGGCAAGGTGGCCGACGGCGAGGCGGCCATGCCTGGACTGGTGCTCATCGACGGCGGCAAGGGCCAGGTCGAGGTGGCGCGCCAGGTGTTCGTCGAGCTGGGCCTGGACGTGCAATCGCTGGTGGGCGTGGCCAAGGGGGAGGGGCGCAAGGTCGGCCTGGAAACCCTGGTGTTCGCCGACGACCGGCTGCCGGTGGCACTGGGCAAGGAGTCGGCGGCGCTGATGCTGATCGCGCAGGTGCGCGACGAGGCCCACCGCTTCGCCATCACCGGCATGCGCGCGCGGCGCGCCAAGGCGCGTAACGTGTCGCGGCTGGAGGAAATCGAGGGCGTGGGCGCACGCCGGCGCCAGCGGCTGCTGGCCCGTTTCGGCGGGCTGTCCGGCGTCACCTCGGCCAGTGTGTCCGACCTGGCTTCGGTGGAAGGGATCTCGGAGGAACTGGCCGAGCGCATCTATGACGCGCTGCACGGCTGAGGCTGAGGTAGCATACGAGCTATGCCCATTAACATCCCGATCGTCCTGACCTGGCTGCGCATCGCCATGATTCCGCTGGTGGTGGGCCTGTTCTACATCCCCGAAAGCTGGATGTCCATGGAGACACGGGATGCGCTGGCGGCGTGCTCGTTCATCGTCGCCGCCCTGACCGACTGGTTCGACGGGTGGCTGGCACGCCGCTGGAACCAGACCTCGGCCTTCGGCGCGTTCCTCGATCCGGTCGCCGACAAGCTGATGGTCAGCGCGGCGCTGCTGGTGCTGCTGGACCTGAACCGGGTCGATGCCTTCATCGCCCTCATCATCATCGGCCGCGAGATCACCATTTCGGCGCTGCGCGAATGGATGGCCAAGATCGGCGCCAGCGCCAGCGTGGCGGTGCACCGGCTGGGCAAGTTCAAGACGGCGGCGCAGATGGTCGCCATCCCGTGCCTGCTGTACGAGCGCCCGCTGATGGGCGTCGACCTGCTTTGGCTGGGCACCTGGCTGATCGTCATTGCGGCGGTGCTCACGGTGTGGTCCATGCTGTATTACCTGCAGCGCGCCTGGCCCGCCATCCGCGAGAAGGCCCAGTAACCGAAAGCCGGTATCATGTCGTGTGCCGGATGCGGCCCGCGCGTTGCGCCGGCGGCTTCGGCCATTTAGCTCGACCCACACACCGAGGCGCCACGGCCATGCACCGACGGCGCCCGCAGGTTCGGCGCAACGGCTCGCGGCCGCCGCCCGGAGACAACCCGCGCGGGCGTGCATGCCCGCACCCATCGCGGTCCGCGTGGCCGCCGCCGTCATGACTATCGCTGCAGACACCGCAATCCTCGACACTCCCCTCGTGCGCCGGCGCGACTGGCAGACCATCCTGCTGATCGGCGCGGCCCACTCCTGCTCGCACTTCTTCCAGCTGGTGCTGCCCTCGCTGTACATCCCGCTGGGCGCCGAGTTCGGCCTGGACTTCGCCGCGCTGGGCGGGCTGGTGTCGGTGTTCTACGTCGTTTCGGGCATGGGACAGGCCTCGTCGGGCTTCGTGGTCGACCGCATCGGCGCGCGGCCGGTGCTGTGGTTCGGCCTGGGCTGCTTCGTGGCCTCGGGGCTGCTGATCGGGCTGGCCAACGGCTACGCCATGCTGGTGCTGGCGGCGGCGCTGGGCGGCGTGGGCAATTCGGTCTTCCACCCGGTCGACTATTCCATCATGAACCACCGCGTCAGTCCGGCACGGCTGGGCCACGCCTTCAGCGTGCACGGCCTGACGGGCAACCTGGGCTGGGCACTGACGCCCGTGTTCATCACTACCCTGACGCTGCTGGCCGGCTGGCGCGTGGCGGCCTTCGGCGCGGCCGCGCTGGTGGCCGCGGTGCTGGCGCTGACGGTGCTGGGCCGTGGCCTGCTGGGCGACGCAGCGGCGCCACGCGGCACCGCGCCGGCGGCGACCGCTGCCGCGCAGCCCTCGGAGAGCGTGTGGCAGACGCTGCGCACGCTGCTGTCGCGCCCGGCGCTATGGGGCGCCTTTCTGTTCTTCGCCTGCTCGTCGATCGCGCTGTCGTCGGTGCAGAGCTACACCATTCCGCTGCTGGACGCGCTCTACGGCCTGTCGCGGGTGGTCGCCAGCTCGGCGCTGTCGGGCTACATGGTGGCCTCGGCCATCGGCATCGCCGCCGGCGGTTTCCTGGTCTCGGCCACGCCGCGCACCGAGCGCGTCGTCATGATCGCGCTGATCCTGGCGGGCGTGCTGCTGGTGATCCTGTCCATGGGCTGGGTGCCGCCCTCGCTGGCCGCGCCCGTCATCGCGCTGGCCGGTTTCTGCGCCGGGGTGGCCGGGCCGTCTCGCGACATGCTGATCCGCCGCGTCGCGCCCAAGGGGGCCACCGGCTCGGTGTATGGCCTGGTCTATTCGGGCATGGACGTGGGCGCATCGCTGGGGCCGCTGGGTTTCGGCCTGCTGCTCGACGCCGGCCTGGCGCACGGCCCGTGGATCGGCGCCGGAGTGGCCTTCGCGGTTGCCGCGCTGCTGGCGCAATGGATCGCCGTGCAGGCGCGCCGCGCGCCAGTGGTGGCCTGACGCAGCCGGACCCCGGCACGGGCGAGTCGGCCCGGCACCCGCCGGTCCGGCTGCCGACGTCGCCGAATCCTGCTACTGGCGCGCCGTGCGGGCCCGGGCGTCCGGCTCCGCGTCTGCCTCACTGCTGCGCCACGGGTTGATGTCCAGCCCGCCGCGGCGGGTGTAGCGGGCATACACCGTGAGCGCTTCCGGCTGGCATGCGCGCATCAGGTCGGTATAGATGCGTTCCACGCAATGCTCGTGGAATTCAGCATGCTGGCGGAACGATACGATGTACTTCAACAGCGCTTCGCGGTCGATGGGTCGGCCGCGGTAGCGCACCTGCACGCTGCCCCAGTCGGGTTGGCCGGTAACCGGGCAGTTCGATTTCAACAGGCGCGAGCACAGCGTCTCGGTGCGCACCTCGCCCTCGGCGCAGCGCAGCAGCTGGGGGGCGGGTTGGTAGTGCGCGATCTCCACGTCCAGCCGGTCCAGGTCGATGCCGTCGAGCTCGGCCATGCTCAGCTGGCCGAAGGCCGGCGGCAGGACCAGGTCCAGCTCCACCGGCGCGCCGGCGGCCGCGCTCAGGTCGCGTGAGAGGCGCTCGCGCAGTTCCTGGGCGTTCTCCAGCCGGGTCTGGTTGAACGAGTTCAGGTAGAGCTTGAACGACTTCGACTCGATCAGGAAAGGACTCTCGGCCGGTACGGTGAACGTTGCCATCGCCACGCGCGGCTTGCCGCGCGCGTTCAGCCACGACAGTTCGTAGGCCGTCCAGATGTCGGCGCCCTGGAACGGCGCCACCTCGTGCAGGCGCAGCGCGGCGCGGTTCTCGGCGCGCGGGATGGGAAAGAGCAGCGAGGGATCGTACTGCGACGGATAGGAGACGGATTGCCCCAGCGGGGCGTCGGACAGCGGCATGGTTCGGACGAGGCTTCGGACAGGGCCTCATTGTAGGCCGGCGAGGCCCGCATTTTTCTGCATGGTGAAAGCGGACGGGCGGCATGTGAAAGCGCATGCTGCAAAGCAGCGAACGTGCGTTTCATAGCCAGCGGAACGTTCCCGTATTACGGAACGATAGCCGTATTTCCATGATTTTAAACGAGAATTTTTTTCCTTGGGTCGCGGGCTACCTGCCGCTGTGCAACGCAGCACGGGCCTAGACTTTCTGCCAGGCATACGCGCTCTGCGCCGACGCCGCCGATTCAGCAAGTCCCGTGTTCTACCCCGTCCAAGGAGCAAGCCATGAGCAATCGCGATACCGCTACCCGCCAGTTGCAGCAGGACTGGAACGACAATCCGCGTTGGCAGGGTATCCGCCGCGCCTATACCGCCGAGGAGGTGATCCGCCTGCGCGGGTCCGTGCCCGTTGCGCACACGCTGGCGCAGCGCGGCGCCGAACGGCTGTGGGAGCTGTTGCGCCGCGAGCCGTTCGTCAACTCGCTGGGGGCCATGACCGGCAACCAGGCCATGCAGCAGGTCAAGGCCGGCCTGAAGGCCATTTACCTGTCGGGCTGGCAGGTGGCGGGCGACGCCAACCTGGCCGGCGAGATGTACCCCGACCAGTCGCTGTATCCCGCCAATTCGGTGCCCCAGGTCGTGCGCCGAATCAACGGCGCCCTGGCGCGCTGCGACCAGATCCAGTGGATGGAGGGCATCGGCCCCGGCGACCCTGGCTACGTGGATTACTTCGCGCCCATCGTCGCCGATGCCGAGGCTGGCTTCGGCGGCGTGCTCAACGCCTACGAGCTGATGAAGGCCATGATCGAGGCGGGGGCGGCCGGTGTGCATTTCGAGGACCAGCTGGCCTCGGTGAAGAAGTGCGGCCACATGGGCGGCAAGGTGCTGGTGCCGACCCGCGAGGCCGTGTCCAAGCTGGTGGCCGCGCGCCTGGCGGCCGACGTGATGGGCGCGCCCACGCTGCTGCTGGCGCGCACGGATGCCGACGCGGCCAGCCTGGTGACCAGCGACGTCGACGAAAACGACCGGCCGTTCATCACCGGCGAGCGCACCGTGGAGGGTTTTTTCCGTACCCGCGCCGGCATCGACCAGGCCATCTCGCGCGGCCTGGCCTATGCCGAGTACGCCGACCTGGTGTGGTGCGAGACCGGCACGCCGGACCTGGACTACGCGCGCCGCTTCGCCGAAGCCATCCATCAGCGCTATCCCGGCAAGATGCTGGCCTACAACTGCTCGCCGTCGTTCAACTGGAAGAAGAACCTGGACGACGCCACCATCGCGAAATTCCAGCGCGAGCTGGGTGCCATGGGCTACCGCTTCCAGTTCATTACGCTGGCGGGCTTTCATGCGCTGAACTACGGCATGTTCCAGCTGGCGCACGGCTACGCGCGCCGGCAGATGAGCGCCTTCGTCGAACTGCAGCAGCAGGAGTTTGCCGCGGCCGACCTGGGTTTCACCGCCGTGAAGCACCAGCGAGAGGTGGGCACCGGCTACTTCGACGCGGTGACGCAGACCATCGAGGGCGGGCGCTCGTCCACCACCGCGCTGACGGGCTCCACCGAGGAGGCGCAGTTCTCGCAAGATGGCCACGCGGATCACGGCGCTCCGGCGGTGCGCGCCGCCTGACGCGGGCGAGGGCGGCATGGCACGGTGCGCATGGCCGTGCCGTGTTCATGGCAGGGCGCCCCGCGCAAGCGGTGCGCCCTGCGCAGGCAGCCCGGCCCCAGACACCCGCGAGGAGGGCGCGATCATACCTGCTTGCTATTAAATAGCGCACGATGTAATATGGCTGCACCATGAACGCATCGACTGCCCCCACCGGTACGCTGCTGCTCGACGACCAGGTCTGCTTCGCGCTGCATTCCACGGCGCTGGCCATGAACAAGGTCTACCGCAAGCTGCTGACCAAGCTCGATCTGACCTATTCCCAGTACCTCGTCATGCTGGTGCTATGGGAGCAGGACCAGGTCACGCTGTCGGACATCGGCAAGCGGCTGTTCCTGGACTCGGCCACGCTGACGCCGCTGCTCAAGCGGCTCGAGGCGGCGGGGCTGATCAGCCGGGTGCGGGCCGAACACGACGAGCGCCAGGTCATCATCGGACTGACGCAGGCGGGCCGCGACCTCAAACGCAAGGCCCGCGAAATTCCGGGTCAGGTGTTCTGCGCCGTGGCCTGCACGCCCGACGAACTGCTCGAGCTGAAGGCCCGCCTCGAGCAATTGCGCGGCCGGCTGGGCGAGTACGAGGAATAGGGCGGTCCCCTGGAAAACAAGCAGCTGGAAAACGCTTGACGATTTAAATCGTGCACTATTTAATAGCAACCAAGTTATTTAGGTTCTCAACCCCCCCGTCTGATCCATACTTGAAAGGAGTCTCACCATGTCCATCGAAAAAGTCCTCTATCGTGCCCACGCCCAAGCCACCGGCGGCCGCGACGGCCGTGCCGTCTCGTCCGACAAGGTGCTCGACGTCAAGCTGACCACGCCCAAGGAACTGGGCGGCGCCGGCGGCGACGGTACCAACCCCGAGCAGCTGTTCGCCGCGGGCTATTCGGCCTGCTTCCTGGGCGCCCTGAAGTTCGTCGCCATGCGCGACAAGGTCGCCATCCCGTCCGACGTGTCGGTGCAGGGTTCGGTGGGCATCGGCCCCATCCCTACCGGCTTCGGCATCGAAGTCGAACTGAAGATCTCGCTGCCCGGCATGGATCGCAGCGCCGCCCAGGCGCTGGTCGACAAGGCCCACATCGTGTGCCCCTACTCGAACGCCACGCGCGGCAACATCGACGTGACGCTGACTCTGGCCTGATTGTGCGCCGGCCGCGGCCGGCCGAACGCCAGCACGGGCCGCGGGGCATTGCCGGCGGCCCGTGCGCATTTGCGGCACGCACGGTGCGCTGCCATGCCGTACGTGAATGAAACAGTGTTGACCGCCAGGCAAACCAATCGCGCCATCGCGGCAAAGTAGAATCGCGGTGAAGCCAGCATTACCGAGAAGCCCGCGATGCGGGCGGCGCCGGCCGCCAGTCGGGCCGGCGTCCAACACCCCTGCGAGGCCTGCGTGCAGCCAGTCATCTCCGTACAGGGCCTGTCCAAGACGTATGCGTCGGGACACCAGGCCCTCAAGAACGTCAATCTCGACATCCATCGCGGCGAGATCTTCGCCCTGCTGGGCCCGAACGGGGCTGGCAAGACCACGCTCATCAGCATCGTCTGCGGCATCGTCAACGCCAGCGCGGGCCGGGTGCTGGCCGACGGCCACGACATCGTGGCCGACTACCGCAAGGCGCGCCGGGCCATCGGGCTGGTGCCGCAGGAACTCACCACCGACGCCTTCGAGACGGTGTGGAACACCGTCAGCTTCAGCCGCGGTCTGTTCGGCATGTCGTCCAATCCCGCGTACATCGAGAAGGTGCTGCGCGACCTGTCGCTGTGGGAGAAGAAGGACACGCGCATCATGGCCCTGTCGGGCGGCATGAAGCGGCGCGTGCTGATTGCCAAGGCGCTGTCGCACGAGCCGCGCATCCTGTTCCTGGACGAACCCACCGCGGGCGTGGACGTGGAGTTGCGCCGCGGCATGTGGGAGATGGTGCGCCGCCTGCGCGAGAGCGGCGTCACCATCATCCTTACCACGCACTACATCGAGGAGGCCCAGGAAATGGCCGACCGCGTCGGCGTGATCCGCCGCGGCGAGATCATCCTGGTCGAGGAAAAGCACGCGCTGATGCGCAAGCTGGGGCGCAAGCAACTGGTGTTGTCGCTGGCCCGGTCGCTGGCCGAGCTGCCCGCGGCGCTGCGCGCCGAGCCGCTGGAGCTTGCCGCCGGCGGCACGCAGCTCATCTACAGCTACGGCGATGCCGAAGCCGGCGGCAGCGGCATCGCGGCGCTGCTGCGCCGCGTGGACGAGGCCGGCATTGCCTACAACGATCTGCAATCGTCGGAGAGCTCGCTGGAAGAGATCTTCGTCAGCCTGGTGAGCAACGAAACATGAACTGGTACGGCGTACGCGCAATCTATCTTTTCGAAATGGCCCGTGCCTGGCGCACGCTGGCGCAGAGCGTGGCCTCGCCGGTGATTTCCACGGCGCTGTATTTCGTGGTGTTCGGCTCGGCCATCGGCTCGCACATGGTACAGATCGGCGGCGTCAGCTACGGTGCGTTCATCGTGCCGGGCATGATCATGCTGTCGCTGCTGACGCAGAGCACCGCCAACGCCTCGTTCGGCATCTACATGCCGCGCTTCGCGGGCACCATCTACGAGATCCACTCCGCGCCGGTGTCCTACATCGAGATCGTGGCCGGCTACGTGGGCGCCGCGGCCAGCAAGTCCATCATCCTCGGCCTCATCATGCTGGCCACGGCGCGGCTGTTCGTCGATTTCGGCATCGCGCATCCCTTCTGGATGATCGCCTTCCTGGTGCTGACCTCGCTGGCCTTCAGCCTGTTCGGCTTCATCATCGGCATCTGGGCGGACGGCTTCGAGAAGCTGCAGATCATCCCGCTGATGATCCTGACGCCGCTGACCTTCCTGGGTGGCACGTTCTATTCCATCGACATGCTGCCGCCGTTCTGGCGCACCGTCACGCTGTTCAACCCGGTGGTGTATCTCGTCAGCGGCTTTCGCTGGAGCTTCTACGGCACGGCCGACGTCAGCGTGCAGGTCAGCCTGGGCATGACGCTGGCGTTCCTGGTCGTCTGCATGGGAATCGTGCGCTGGATGTTCCGCACCGGATATCGGATGAAGCAGTAACCGGGGGCGTGGCTGTCCTCCTTTGTGCGGGCTTGTCGGGCGTTTTTATGTTCTTGAGGTGTTCGCCGGGCTGCGGCCTGCCCCTGCCGGCCAAGCCCCGGCGGCTCGGGCGCGCCCCAAGGCGCCCTTGTATCTTCTATCTTAAGGATTCGGACCGATCCCCGTAGCCCGTTAGCCCTTAGGGAAGCAGCAGCGAACCCGTGGCCGAGCTGTGGGCGCGGG
>Ga0182743_1004010_pt1 | contig 11373 bp, 8 predicted proteins | sample eDN3rd30CKraftOP_FD_128522 | JGI IMG/M metagenome (GOLD analysis project Ga0182743, IMG submission 128522) | Enriched Organic Plus compost microbial communities from Emeryville, California, USA - eDNA 3rd pass 30_C Kraft OP (version 2) (version 2) ... | reverse complement strand
GGCGCTGGAGAACCCGGAGTGGTGTCGCAAGGTGGTCGGCGAACACGGCGACCGCATCGCGGTGGGCCTCGACGTGCGGGGCACGACCTTGGCCGCGCGCGGCTGGACCCAGGAGGGTGGCGATCTGTTCGAGGTGCTGGAACGGCTCGAGCGCGACGGCTGTGCCCGCTACGTCGTCACCGACGTCACGAAGGACGGCACGCTCCAGGGCCCGAATCTCGATCTGCTGCGCCAGGTGTGCGAGCGCACCGACAAGCCCGTCGTGGCATCCGGTGGCGTGTCGAGCCTGGACGATCTGCGGGCCATCGCCTCGTTGACCGACACCGGCGTCGAGGGTGCCATCGTCGGCAAGGCGCTCTACGCCGGTGCCTTCACGCTGCCCGAAGCCCTGGCCGCAGTCTCGTCCTGAGGCGACGACCGGCGTCAGCAGCCGTCGCGCATCAGACCGGGCTTGTCGCCCCGGGTGACCTCGACGAACGTGACCTCGAGGCCAGGATCGTTGTCGAGCTTCTCGACCGAGTCGGCGTCGCCGAACAGATAGCCCAGCCACGCGTCGTCGTCCTGGACATACACCCCGACCTGGCCGTATCCGGCCGCCTCGGGCGCACCGAGATCGCCGCCGTAGACCTCGATCAGTTCGCCGAACCGGGTGCCCACGCCGAAGCCTTCCTTCGTGCGCGGCCCGCCGGCCGACGTGACGCCCATCGACACGATGGTGCCCTGGTCGTCGGTCAGCACGTCGACGCCCTTGAAGCGGTCCTTCCAGAGCAGCGGCTGCACGCCGCCGCACGTCTCGCCCTCACCCCGGTCGACGTCGGCATCGAACAGGCCGGTGGCGACCGCCTGGGCCTTCGTCATGCCGACCTCGACCGGGCCCACGCGGCCGGGGCCGAGTTCGAGATCGGCCGAGGACGCCGCGTCGGCCGTCGGCACGGTCGTCGTAGGAGCAGCTGAGGTCGCCGTGGTGGTCGGCGTGCCGCTGGTGTCGGGCTCGTCGTCGCCGCAGGCGGCCAGCGGCAGCAGGAACAGGAGAGCCACGGCGGCCACGGTGGTGAGCTTCATGGGCTGACCGTAGTGCGTGGCGGCCGGCGGCCCGGTGATTGACGTGGCTTGTCGCAACGCGTCGCGGTGCACGCGTTCGGCGGTGGCCCGTATGTGACCTCTGTGATTGAAGTGGCTTGAGGGGCCAGAGTGTCTTCACGTAGTCTGTGCTGGGCCTGGGCCGCTCGACTGCGCTCCGAGCGAATTCGAAACGCCTGCGTCTAGGAGACACCTGTGACCGCCATCCGGAGTCGTATCACGCTCGTCCTGGCAGCGTCGCTGCTGGCGGTGAGCCTGGTGATCCTCACCGCGCCCCACTCGGCCGCCGCGGCGTCCGATGGATTCGTCCCGCTGACGCCGACCCGCATCCTCGACACGCGCACCTCGTTGGGCGGTCACCCCGGGCAGATCGGCTCCCGCGGAACCGTCACGGTCGAGGTGGCCGGGTACGGAGGTGTCCCCGAGGATGCCGTCGCGGTCGCCCTCAACGTCACGGTCACCGGCCCCACGGCCCCCGGATACCTGACTGTCTACCCGGCCGATGCGGGCCGCCCCAGCTCGTCGAATGTGAACTTCGCGAAGGGGCAGGCGATCGCCAACGACGTCACCACCGCGCTCAGCGCCGACGGACGGGTCAAGATCTTCTCCTACTCCACCGCGCACGTCGTGGTCGACGTCGCCGGCTACTTCACGGCCGGCAGTGGTTTCCGGGCGATGGCGCCGCGCCGCCTGCTCGACACCCGTTCGGCAGTGGGGGCGCCCACCAAGAACCCGGTCGGGCAGAAGTCCAGCATCGACGTCACCGTGGCAGGTACCGGCACCGGAGTGCCGGCCGACGCCGCCGCGGTCGCGCTGAACGTCACCGCGACCGAGACGGGCGGCAACGGATACGTGACGGCCTACCCAGCCGGCACGACCCGCCCGGTGTCGTCCACCGCGAACTACCTCCGAGGCGAGACGGTGCCCGGCCTCGCGATCGTGAAGGTCGGCACCGGCGGCAAGGTCTCGTTGTTCACGTATCAACGTGCGCATCTGATCGCCGACGTTCAGGGCTATTTCACGACCGGCGGAGAGTATGTCGGCCTCAATCCGGCCCGCGTCGTCGACACGCGCTTCGGTGACGGCGTGCCGAAGGCGAAGATCGCGAAGAACACGTCGCTGTCGTTCAGAGTCACCGGAGTGCACGGCGTGCCTGCCACGGGAGTGTCGGCCGTCTTCTTGAACGTGACGTCGGTCAACGCGCTCACGGGCGGTCACGACATCGTGCACGCCAGCCAGGTCCCGCGGCCTATCGCGTCATTGGTGAACTTCCCGGCTGGCGGGGTCGTGGCGAACTCGATCCTGGCCAAGGTGGGTGCCGACGGGAAGGTGACGGTCTTCAGCTCGGCGACCTCCGATGTGGTCGTCGATGTCGCGGGGTACGTGCGCGGCGAACTCCCTGTCCTGACCGACTCGAATGTGTCGGTGGCCACGTGGAATCTGTGTGGTCAGGACAAGTGCGTCTCGACCGCCAACGGCATGAAGCCCTGGAATCCGGTGCGCAAGCCCATCGCGGGCGCCTGGGCGCGCTCGTTCGTGGGCGGCATCGTGTCGACGCAGGAGTCTCAGAGCACCGAGACCCGATTCGAGACCGAACTGCCCGGCTACGCCGTCGCGGCCTACCGCAGTGCCAAGTCGCTGTTCTACGACACGACGCGTTACGTCGTGGAGGATTCCGGCACGATCACGCTCGACGCGACGCGCAAGCGCTATGCGGTCTGGGCCGCGTTCCGATCGATCCACAGCGGCGCTCGCTTCATCGTGGTCGATCCCCATCTGGAGCCCACCAAGGGCAAGAAGTACGACGACATCAGGAACGCGCAGACCCAGGTCCTGCTTCGTGAGGTCGACCGGGCGAATCCGCTGCATCTGCCGGTCGTGTACGCCGGTGACTACAACTCGAACAAGAGCAATGCGAACCAGACCAAGTACCCCGGCGGCTACGACGCCCCCGCCCAGGTCTTCGCAGCGGCCGGCATCCCGGACGCGCTGACGTTGGCCACGGTCAAGCGCAACGCCGACTACAACAGCGCGAACCAGGCGAAGAACCCGCCGTTGAAGCACGGCGATCACGTCGATCACGTCTATGTCGACCAGGGTGTGGTCCGGGTCGACGTCTGGGAGATGTTCGTGCGCCTCGACGGCACCGACTACCTCACGCCGTTCGCGTCGGACCACAATCCGATCCAGGTGGACCTCACGGTCCCCGTGCTGTGATCGCGCCCCGGCATCGTAGGCTCGTCGGGTGAGTCTTGCGGTCCGTGTCATCCCGTGTCTCGACGTCGACGCCGGCCGCGTGGTCAAAGGGGTCAACTTCGTCGATCTGCGCGATGCAGGCGATCCGGTCGAGATGGCCCGGGTGTACGACGACGAGGGCGCCGACGAGCTGACGTTCCTCGACATCACGGCCTCGTCGGGTGACCGGGCCACGACGTACGACATCGTGCGTCAGACCGCCGAGCAGGTCTTCATCCCCTTGACGGTCGGCGGCGGGGTCCGCACGGTCGACGACGTCGACCTGCTGTTGCGGGCCGGGGCCGACAAGGTCGGCATCAACACGGCCGCCATCGCGCGTCCCGAGGTCATCGGCGAGATCGCCCAGCGCTTCGGCAATCAGGTCCTGGTGCTGAGCGTCGACGCCCGCCGCTCACCGACGCACGGCGACGGAGCGCAGGCGAGCGGGTTCGAGGTCACCACGCACGGAGGACGACAGTCCGCCGGTCTCGACGCCGTCGAGTGGGCACGCCGCGCCACCGAGCTGGGCGCTGGCGAGATCCTGCTGAACTCGATGGACGCCGACGGCACGAAGAACGGATTCGATCTGGAAATGATCCGGGCGGTCCGCAGCGTTACCCAAGTACCGCTGATCGCGAGCGGCGGCGCCGGACGGCTGGAGCACTTCCCGCAGGCGGTCGAGGCCGGGGCCGATGCCGTGCTCGCGGCGAGCGTGTTCCATTTCGCAGACATGACGATCGGACAGGTGAAGCAGACCTTGAGGACAGCCGGACACGTGGTCAGATGACCCAGGCGGAGCGGCTGGGCACCGACGACGACAGGGTCATGCGGCGCGGTTTCGCGCTGATGGGCCGCGGCATGCGTGAGCAACGGCTGCTGACCACGGTCTCGGTCGTGGGCTCGATCGTGTTCGGGTTCATGACGGTGGCCGATGCGTGGGTGCTCGGGTGGGCCACCGACCACGCGATCCGGCCGTCGTTCGAGTCCGGGGATGTGGCGCGTGGAGCGCTTCTGTCGGCAGCGCTGCTGTTCCTGGCCGTCGCGATCCTGCGAGCCCTGGGTGTCATCGCCCGTCGCCTCGTGGGCGGCATCGTGTACTACCGGCTGGTCGCCACCTATCGACGTGCCGTCACCCGCAAGTACCTGGCGTTGCCGATGGCATGGCATCACCGGCACCCGACGGGTCAGCTGCTCAGCAACGCCAATGCCGACGTCGAGGCGGCCTGGGCCGTGTTCATGCCGTTGCCCATGGCCATCGGCGTCATCGCGATGCTCGTGGCGGCCGTCGTCGCGATGGTCGCCGCGGATCTGGTGCTCACGCTCGTGGGCCTGGTGGTGTTCCCGGCGCTGTTCGGCATCAACGTGTTCTATCAACGGTGGCTCTCGCCCCGCGTCACGCACGCCCAGGCGCTGAGGGGTGAGTTGAGCGCGGTCGCCCACGAGTCGTTCGACGGCGCCCTGGTCGTGAAATCGCTGGGCCGCGAGGCGGAGGAGACCGAGCGGTTCATGGCCTCGGCCCACGAGTTGCGCGACGCCAATATCGCGGTCGGCCGCATCCGAGGGATCTTCGACCCGCTCCTCGAGGCGCTGCCGAATCTGGCCGTGCTGCTCGTCGTGGTGCTGGGCGTGGGCCGGGTCGCGAGCGGCGCCGCGGAGCCGGGCGACGTCGTGCAGGTCGCGTTCCTGTTCACGGTCGTCGCGTTCCCCGTGCGGGCCATCGGCTGGGTCCTGGGCGAACTCCCACGCAGCGTCGTGGGCTGGGACCGGGTCGAGGCGGTGCTCCGGGCCGACGGCACCATGACCTACGGGGTTTCCGATCTTCCCGGCGCGGGTGCGGTGCGGTTGCGCCTGGAGGGTCTGACCTATCGATTCGACGACGCCGAGGCCGACGTGTTGACCGATCTCGATCTCGAGGTGGCGCCGGGCAGCGTCACGGCCGTGGTCGGATCGACCGGCGCCGGCAAGAGCACACTGACGTCGTTGCTGATCCGCCTGGTCGACCCGCGTTCCGGCCGCATCACGCTCGACGGCGTCGACCTGCACGATCTGACCCACGACGCGCTCGCACGCGCCGTGGCGGTGGTGCCGCAGTCGACGTTCCTGTTCGACGACAGCGTGCGCGAGAACGTCACGCTCTCGGCCGACGTTCCCGACGACGAGGTGTGGGCCGCCCTGCGCACCGTGCAGGCCGACGGCTTCGTGGCTCGTCTCCCGCGTGGCCTGGACTCTCAGCTGGGGGAGCGTGGCACGACGTTGTCGGGTGGTCAGCGCCAGCGGTTGGCCCTGGCCCGCGCTCTGGTGCGCCGACCACGACTGCTGGTGCTCGACGATGCGACGAGTGCCGTCGATCCCGAGGTCGAACAGCGGATCCTGCAGGCGCTCGCCGCCAGCACGGCGGACGGCGACGGTCCGACGGTCGTCGTGATCGCATACCGCAAGGCCACGATCGCGCTGGCGGACGACGTCGTCCTGCTCGCCGACGGGCATGTGACGGCGCGCGGCACGCACGCCGAGCTGACGGCGACCTCCGCCGCCTACCGCGACATCGTCGACGCTTACGACCAGGCCCGCGAGGTGCAGTCATGAGCCCGCTGGACCGCTTGGAGTCGCCCGAGGCGCCCGCCCGCGAGACTGGCACGCAGATCCTGCGCCGGGGCTTCGCGATGGCGCCGGCCCTCAAACAGGGCCTCGGCCTGACGCTGCTGCTGGCAGCGTTGAGCACGATCGGCAGCTCCGTGGTCCCGATCGTCGTGCAGCGCACGATCGACCAGGGCCTCGGCGAGGGCCGGCGCACCGCGCTGTCCGACATCGCCCCGGAGCTGTCGCTCGCCGTGGTGCTGATCGCCGTCACGGCGGTGATCGCCTACTGGATGCGGGTGCGGCTGTTCGTCGCCAGCGAGACGGGGCTGGCCGATCTGCGCGTGGCGGCCTTCCGTCACGTGCACGATCTGTCGACCCTGACCCAGAACTCCGAGCGGCGCGGCGTCCTGGTCTCGCGGGTCACGTCCGATGTCGACCAGATCTCGATGTTCCTGCAGTTCGTCGGCATCATGATGGTCATCAGCCTGGGCCAGATCGTGGTCGCGACCGTCGTGATGGCGTACTACTCGTGGCAGCTCACGCTCGTGGTGTGGTTGTGCTTCCTGCCCCTGGTCGTGAGCCTCAAGTTCTTCGCGCGGCGGTTGAGTGTCGCGTACGACACGGTCCGCCGCACGGTCGGCGAGATGCTCGCGGTCATCGCCGAGCCCGTGGTCGGCGCGTCCGTGGTGCGCGCGCACGCGATCGAGGAGCGCACCCAGCGCCGGGTCGACGGGGGGATCGACGCCAATCTCGATGCGAACGTGCGGGCCCAGAGCCTGGTCGCGGTCACCTTCGCCTCGGCGGGTGTCGCGGGTGGACTGTCCAATGCGGGCGTGGTCGCGGCGGGTGTCGCGCTGGGCGTCGCAGGGCAGCTGTCGATCGGCACGGTCATCGCGTTCGCCTTCCTGGTCAGTCTGATCGTCGGGCCTGTCCAGAACGCCACGCAAGTACTCACGGAGGCCCAGAACGCCGTGGCATCGTGGCGCCGGGTGATCGATCTGGTCGACACCCCTGCCGATGTCGTCGATCCGGGCGAAGCGGGCGCCACGCTGCCCGACGAGGCGTTCGGTGCCGCGTTCGAGAGCGTGTCGTTCTCGTACCCGGACGGACCGGTCGTGCTGGCTGACGTCGACGTCGTGATCCCGCCGCGCCAGCGGGTCGCGGTGGTGGGCGAGACCGGCTCGGGCAAGACGACGTTCGCCAAGCTGCTGACCCGCCTGATGGACCCGGCCGAGGGCACCGTGCGGCTCGGCGGCGTCGACGTGTCGACCGTCTCGTTCGCCGAGCTGCGGCGCCATGTGCTGATGGTGCCGCAGGAGGGATTCCTGTTCGACGCGACGCTGCGCGAGAATCTCGAGTACGGCCGGCGGGGTGCGAGTGACGACGTGCTGATGCGCACGGTCGACGACCTGCAGCTGACCGACTGGTTCGCCTCACTGCCGCGCGGCCTCGACACCCTCGTCGGTCAGCGCGGCGAGTCGCTCTCGGCGGGGGAGCGGCAGCTGGTCGCCCTGGTGCGCTCGGCTCTGGCCGATCCTGCCCTGCTCGTGCTCGACGAGGCCACGAGCGCGGTCGATCCCCAGACCGAGTTGCGGGCCACGCAGGCGCTCGAGCGGCTGCTCGAGGGGCGCACCAGCGTCACGATCGCGCACCGTCTCACGACCGCCGAGAACGCCGATCGGGTGCTGGTCTTCGATGCGGGCCGCCTGGTCCAGGACGGCACGCACGAGGAACTCGTCGCGGTCGAGGGCGTCTACGCGCGGTTGCACGCCAGCTGGGTCGCTCAGGCCTCGCTGGGTCTGGATCAGCACTGACCACCGTCGGTCTCACATGGCACTGATCCCTCGGCTGGGCGCCTGTCTCGATACAGTGTCGCGGTGAGTGAACCGGACGGACTCGAGCGGCTGTGGACGCCGCACCGCATCGTCTACATCACGGGGGAGGGCAAGCCTCCGACGACCGATGTCGCCGACTGCCCGTTCTGCGATATCCCGCAGCGTGGTGACGACGCCCGGGCCCTGATCGTCAGGCGCGGTGAACTCGCGTACGCGGTACTCAACCTGTATCCGTACAACGCGGGGCACCTGCTGGTCTGCCCGTTCCGCCATGTCGCCGACTACACGGACCTGACGCCGGAGGAGACCGACGAGGTGGCTCGGCTGACCCAACAGGCGATGCGCGTGATCCGGCGGGTCAGCTCGCCCCACGGTTTCAATCTCGGCATGAACCAGGGCGATGTGGCCGGCGCGGGTATCGCGGCACATCTGCACCAGCACGTCGTCCCGCGCTGGGGCGGCGATGCCAACTTCATGCCGATCATCGGTCGCACCAAGACCATGCCCCAACTGCTCGAGGACACTCAGCAGTTGATCGCCACCGCCTGGTCACAGATGGCCGGGGCCGACGAAGAGGACCACTGAGCATGCTCGAACGCTTCCGCCAGTTCTGGACCAATGTGTGGGCGCCGCTGGCGAACCTGCTGCTGCGTCTGGGCGTCAAACCCGATCACGTCACGATCGTCGGCACGCTCGGCGTCTGTTTCGGCGCGCTGTTCTTCTTCCCGCGCGGTGAGCTGTTCTGGGGCGTCATGTTCATCACGGCCTTCGTGTTCAGCGACATCATGGACGGCTACATGGCGCGCCAATCGGGTCAGTCGTCGAAGTGGGGAGCCTTCCTGGACTCGACGCTGGACCGGTTCGGCGATGCCGCGATCTTCGGCGGTCTGGCGATCTACTACACGACGGTGCATGCCGAAGCCGATCTGGGCAACGTCAAGACGTACTTCTACCTCAGCCTGGCGTGTCTCGTGCTCGGCTCGATCACCTCGTATGCGCGGGCCCGGGCCGAGGCGCTGGGTATGCAGGCCAAGGGCGGCATCGCGGAGCGTTCCGATCGCCTGGTGTCGATCCTGGTCATGACCGGCTTCAACGGGCTGCTCGATTGGGACTTCCTCACCGAGGTCACCCTGTGGGCCTTGGCGGTCGCGAGCGCGATCACGGTGGTGCAGCGCATGCTGATCGTGCACAAGCAGGCGGTGGCCGATCCGCAGCTGTAATCCTCCTGGGACAGCACGGAATCGGGTCTGACCAGGACAAATAATGTGACACGCCCAATGTCACATCAGTCTTGACACATACCCTGGGTACGGCGCATGCTGACGGTATGACCGAGATTCTCGACCACGTCGCACCCGATGAGCTGCCCGAGCTTCCCGAGATCGACTCCTCGATGAGTCGCGAGGAGTACCACGACACGCTGCGGGCGCTGTCGAAGGCATCGGCTGAGCGCTACTTCAACGCGTTCGTCGACATCGACTGGTCACACCCGGACTTCGAGATCGACCCGCACGATCGGCGCTGGGTCCTGCCCGAGATCGACGCGATCGGCGGATCGGACTGGTACAAGTCCCAACCGCTCGAGAAGCAGATCGCGATCGGCCAGTGGCGCCAGGCCAACATCATGAAGGTCGGCGTCCAGTTCGAGAACCTGCTGATCCGCGGCATCATGGTCTACGCGTTCAAGACGCCCAACGGCAATCCCGAGTTCCGGTACCTGATGCACGAGGCCACCGAGGAGTGCCATCACAACCAGATGTTCCAAGAGGGCGTCAACCGCATCGGCTACGAGGTCCCGGGCATGCCCTGGATCCTGCGCAAGACAGGCACCGCCATCGCCTCGACCGCGGGTTGGGGCCCGATGGCGTTCTTCATCGCGGTCCTGGCCGGCGAGGAGCCGATCGACCACACCCAGAAGTCGATCCTGCGGGCCGGCGACGACATGCATCCGATGATCCAGCGCATCATGCAGATCCACGTGGCCGAGGAGGCGCGGCACATCTCGTTCGCGCACGCCTACATCACGCGACATGCCCAGCGGCTGAGTTGGGCCGAGCGCCAGTGGATCTCGGTGCTGTACCCGATCATCATGCGCATCGCCGGTGACGCGATCCTGGTGCCGCCGAAGCAGATGCGCCGCGAGTTCGACATCCCGAAGTCGGTCATGAAGGACCTCTACTGGCGCGCGCCCGAGTCACGCGCCCGGCTCTCGGAGGTGTTCGCCGATGTGCGCATGCTGGCCGAGGAGGCCGGTCTGATGACGCCGCTGTCCCGCCGGATCTGGAAGCTGCTGAAGATCGACGGCCGGGCCAACCGCTACCGCAGCGAGCCGGCGACCGTGTTCGCCCCTGCTGACGACGCGGCCGCCTGAGGTCCGTCATGCCCCACGTCGTCACCCGCGCGTGCTGCGCGGACGCCTCGTGCGCGTTCGCCTGTCCCGTCAACGCGATCCATCCCACACCCGACGAGCCGGACTTCCTGCTGTCCGACATGGTCTACGTCGACCCGACATCGTGCGTCGACTGCGGTGCCTGCGTGCGCGCGTGTCCGGTCGGGGCGATCAAGCCTGCAGAGCAGCTGGCCGGTCACGAGTTGCCGTTCGTCGAGTTGAACCGGCTGTTCCACGAGGGCCGACCGACTCCACCGATCCAGGCGCCGGTCACACCGATCGTTCCGAAGACGACGCCTGCCCTGATGCGGGTCGCCGTCGTCGGAGCCGGCCCCGCAGCGCTCTACACCGCCGACGAGCTGCTGAAGCGGCCCGATGTCGAGGTCACCGTGATCGACCGGTTGCCGACCCCGTACGGCCTCGTGCGAGCCGGTGTCGCGCCCGATCACCCCGAGACGCGCACGATCGACGAGTTGTTCCGCAAGATCGAGGACCAGCGCGGGTTCAGCTACGCCCTCGGCGTCGATGTCGGCACCGATGTGAGCCATGAGGAACTGGCAGCGGGGCACGACGCGGTGATCTATGCGACCGGCGCAGCGAACGATCGGCGCCTGGGGATCCCGGGGGAGGACCTGCCCGGCAGTGCGACCGCCACCGACTTCGTGGCCTGGTACAACGGCCATCCCGATCATGTCGACGATCGGTTCGACCTGGCGCACGAGAGGGCCGTGATCGTGGGCAACGGCAACGTCGCTCTCGATGTGGCCCGCATTCTCGCGACCGATCCCGAGCGCCTCGCGCACACCGACATCGCCGATCACGCCCTCGAGGCGCTACGCGCCAGCCGCGTACGCGAGGTCGTCGTGCTGGCACGCCGTGGGCCGGCGCAGGCGGCGTTCACCTTGCCCGAGATCACCAGTCTGGTGATGCGCGACGACATCGTGGTGCAGGTCGAGGGCGATCTCGGCGTCGACGCGGCCGACCCCATGGAACGCCAGAAGCTTGAGGTGCTGCGCGTCGCGCAGGCCCGCTCGGCCGGTGCTGCCCCCGGAAGCCGGCGGGTCGTGCTGCGTTTCCAGGCGATGCCCCTCGCGATCGAGGGCGATCGACAGGTCAGCGGCGTGCGGGTGGCCCGTACCGCGTTGGTCGGCGCCGACGACGGGGTGCGCGCGGTCGCCACCGGCGACGAGTCGACGATCGAGACCGGTCTGGTGCTGCGCTCAGTGGGCTATCGAGGGCGCGCCATCTCGGGGT
>Ga0182743_1004009_pt1 | contig 11374 bp, 7 predicted proteins | sample eDN3rd30CKraftOP_FD_128522 | JGI IMG/M metagenome (GOLD analysis project Ga0182743, IMG submission 128522) | Enriched Organic Plus compost microbial communities from Emeryville, California, USA - eDNA 3rd pass 30_C Kraft OP (version 2) (version 2) ... | reverse complement strand
TGGCGACGCCTGGCGCTGGTGGTCGCGTTGATCGCCGCGGTTGCCGCTATCGGCTGGAGCCCGGCGCCGTTTGGCCTCGGCGATGTCGGCGGATACTCAGCCGTCTCGGCCAATCATGCGAAATACGTGGTCGGCCCCGCCGGCTGGCTGGATTCGGCCTTGCGGCAAATTGCCAATCAATCGGCGATGGAAGGAGCGCTAAGCTGGGGCTCGTTGGCTGTGGCGCTCATTGCAGCGTGGTGTCTGCTCGCGTCGCCGTCGGTTCCGTCCGCCGCTTCTTCCGAGCCGTCGAAAACCGCGACTAGCGCGGGCCCGCTTCATTTTCTAATCGGCGGCATCGCAATCCTCACGCCCGCCGCGGCGGTCGAATCGACGTTCGTCGTCCTCGTGGTCGTGGCGCTCGGCTCCGTTCTGGCTTATCTAATCGACTTCTTGCGGCGGCCGCGGGAGCAGCGTCAATTGGACGAATCGTCGATCGGCATGGCCTTGCTCACCGCCTGGCTGTTTGGGCTGCTCCTGGCGACGCCGAACTACTGGCCCTATCCGCGACTCGTCACGCCGCTGCTCGCCTCTCTGTGGCTAACCGCCGGATACGGCATCGCCCGGCTGCTGCGCGGCCGCGCTACGCAGCCGGCAAACGCCGCCGAACCGCAGCCGATTTCGACGCGGCGTTTTGCGACGGCCCTCTGCGTCGGCCTCCTCGCGATGCTGCCCGTGGTCTACTTCGGCCGAGCGCCGCTCAGCTCGGCTGGCGGCAGTCTCAGCGTCGACCGCACAAGCATGAGTCAGGCTGCGGAGGAAATCGCGCGTCGCATCACAGCCGATCTGGGGCCAAACAAGGATGCGTCGCTGTCCGTCGTCTATGTCCAAGCCGAGCCAGCCCTACTTTTTCAGCTTCGCGAGGCGGGGCTGCCGAACGTGCATCCCGTTTCCACGCCGCCCAACTCGGCGGCGACCGTCGAGGGGGAGCCGATCCCGACCTACTATGTCTTTGGGCCGCATGCCGAGCGCGACCAGTCGTTCGCCGCCGCCTGGCCCGAGCGAAAATCGGACTTCGCGGAGGTCGAGGGTGGGCCAATCGAGGTCCGCCCCAGCCCGGTCGTCTGGCTCGACTCTCACGATCCGCGGCAGAGCGGCCTCGGCTCGGAACGCTACACGCTCGTCCGCCGCAAGTAACGCCGCCGCCCAAAATCCCCCCGTTTCACGCAAAATCGCGGTCCTTATCCCGCGGAAAAGCGGCTTTGACACAGGGGCGGCCCGCCGCTAATCTTCGCCCCTCCCGCCAGCACAAGCACCACGGTGAACATGGAGGTCTACCGGTGCCCCGCCAAGCTTCCCCCCGCCCTGCCGACGATTCCCACGATCAGCCGAGCGTGCTGCTCATCGACTCTTCCCCCGAAGAGCGGGAAGTGCTCCGGTGCGCGCTGCAGCGGAGAGGCCTGCGCATCTTCGAAGCTGACGAAGCCGAAACCGGCCTGCGCCTGGCCGAGCAGCATCAACCGCGCGTGATTGTCCTCGATCTGGAAGCCCACGCCGCCGACCGCGAAGACGTACAAGCGCGCATCGACGCCACTTCGGCGGAGCATCGCTCCTCTCTGGTGGTCCTCGGCCGCACCCGAAGGTACGACCGGCTTCCCCCGGAGCAAGTGCTCGCCAGGCCGTATCACTACGGGCCACTGGTGCAAACCATCGAACAACTCGCCGCCAAAGCGGCATAGCCGACATGCGGCGGCCAGCGCGTCAGAGCTTCGCTGGCCGGCATAAGCGCGCTTTCAGCGTCCCAAAGCGTCGATCGCCTCCGTCAGTTCGTCGGACGGGATGGTTTCTCCCCCCTGCGAATCGTCTAAAATACGGCGTTCCGCCTGCCAATCGTTTCGGCCGGCAGCCCGCCCGTCAGGACGTTCGCCATGGCTACGCTTTTCGTCATGCAGGGTCGCGACCGCGGCAAGCGGTTTGAGCTGCGCGGCGAAACGCTCACCCTCGGCCGCGAAGCGTCGAACCGCATTCAGCTCAACGACAGCGAAATCTCCCGTCGCCACGCCGAGTTGCGCAAGACGGAGGAAGGCTACGAGCTGACCGACCTGAACAGCTCGAATGGCACGTTCGTCAACGGCGAGAAGGTCCAGCAATGTACGCTGCGCAGCGGCGATCGGCTGCAATTGGGCCGCACGCTGCTGATTTTTACCGACGGCGACGACCGCTCGTCGCAAAATCTGGCCCACGAAGTCGACATCGTCGGCCTGCAGGCAGCCGAAGGCTCGCGGATCCTCAAATCGGTCAGCCAGGACGAAGGGAGCCTCCTCGGCATGGGGGGCGGCGTCGAAAGCCCTTGGCTGGCCCGGGCCCGCAGCAATCTGCAGATCATGTATCGGACGGCTTTGGCCGTCAGCCATACGCTCGAGATCGATGAGCTGCTCCACCGCATCATGGAGCTGATTTTCGAGTGGGTCGAAGCCGATCGCGGCGTGATCATGCTCATCGACCAGGAGACCCAGGAGCTGACCCCCGCCGTCAGCCGTAACCGCAAGGGCGCCAAAGGGGATGTGAAGCTCACGATCAGCCGCACCATCCTCGACTATGTGATGGAGCACAAAGAGGGCGTGCTCACGAGCGACGCCCGCGACGACGACCGCTGGGACCCAGCCGGCAGCATCGTTACGCTCGGCGTGCGCGAAGCCATCGCCGTGCCGATGCAGGGGCGTTACGGCATTGTGGGGGTGATCTACATCGACACCTACACGCCCCCCGGACGCGTAGCTCAGCAGCGAAACATCGACAAATTCTCCGAAGAACACCTCAAACTGATGGTGGCCATCGGCCATCAGGCGGCGCTGGCCGTCGAGGACACGTCGTACTACTCCGCCCTGCTGCAAGCCGAACGACTGGCGGCGATGGGGCAGACGATCGCCACCCTTTCGCACCATGTGAAGAACATTTTGCAGGGGATTCGCGGCGGCAGCTTCCTGATTCAAGAGGGGCTGAACGCCGACGACAACGAAATCGTCCGCCGCGGCTGGCGAATCGTGGAGAAAAACCAGGAGCGAATCTCGAACCTGGTGATGGACATGCTCACGTTCAGCAAGGATCGCGAGCCCGATCTTTCTCCAGGCGATCTGAACGACTGCTGCGGCGATGTGGTCGAGCTGATGCAAAGCCGCGCCCGCGAAGCGGGGGTTGAGCTCACCTGGACCCCGTCGCCGAATCTGCCTCTCTTCTCGTTCGACGCCGACCTGATGCACCGCGCGGTGCTCAACGTCGTGACCAATGCGATCGACGCTTGCGAGAAGCGGGAAAACGCCAAGGTCGAGGTATCGGTTCGCTATTCACCGGGTTCGCCGACCGTGGCCATCGTGGTGCGCGACAACGGCGAGGGAATCGCGCCGAACGACATCAAAAAGATCTTCTCGGTCTTCGAATCGCGCAAGGGTTCACGCGGCACCGGCCTGGGCCTGCCCGTGAGCCAGAAGATTCTGCGCGAGCATGGCGGCGACATCCGGGTGGAAAGCACGCTGGGCGCCGGCAGCGCGTTCTTTTTGGAAATGCCGGCCCAAATTGCCGAGGCGTCGCGCAGCACGGCGACGTTCGAAACCCTCGGCGGGGATGCCTGAGCCCCCTGCATGGGCAGCATGCCCAAGTTTTTGCCAGCAAGCGTGCCCAATCCTTATGCAGCCGCAGCGTTCCAGACGCCTTCTGGCACGATTTTTCCGCCCCGCGCAAACCCGCAACAAAATATTTTCTTTCGCGTAAAGCCAGTCGCGACAGCGAATTAGAGCAACCACTAAAAAAATTAGTGAGGCGTGCCTGCCGTTCGGCACACAGCATGCAATCTACGAAAAACATCAAGCAACAAGAGCTAAGAGAGTAAACAACCTTAGATTAAGTTTGCCAAAACTACCGAACATTCCGGAGAGCATACACAGGAATCGTTGACGTAAGGCTGGTCTCGCGGCTTGCCGGTTAGGCTGTGAAGCCGAGTCTCCCGCGAGAGTCCGATGTCTTGCCACGAAATCGCCCGTTGCTGCCCGGCGCTCGAATTTGGGGGAGGGAGAGGCCCTCAGATTCGGGTGCCCGGGCGCACGGGAGGGCGATTCAAAACCTGACGCTCTTCCATTGAAAGTACCCCGCTCGCTAACGCACGCCAGGACCCGCCACTTGTTGGCGGGTCTTGGCGTTTCTTGACCAAGCGACCTCGCGCGTCGTGCTGACGTCAGGCAATGTTCGACATTCTCGGGCAGCGTCTAGAACGGCCAGCAAATCAGTAACCTTGCTGCATGCCGACGCTCACCAACCGCGGCGCGACGCGCGTGAGCACGCGACCTTCTTTGTCGAGCACGTCGGCAATCAGCACATGAGCGCCCGGCACAGCGACGTCGGTCGGCCACTGCGCTTCGGCGACGCGAAACTTGCCAGCCTCGTGGATGGTGCGCTCCTTCGCCGGATACTCGCCGAGCGTCTTGCCTTCGAGGTCGACGACGCGGAACACGACGCTGCCGACCTGCTCCGCGTGATTCGGGGGGAGCGCGATCTGACCGGTGACGAGCGCCTTGGTGTTCTGCGTCCAGGGCGTGTCGCAGCGGACCGGCATCATCACCGGCCCGCAAGCCTTCCAGTGTTCCGGCTCGAGCTTGTCGACGAGTTGCACCTTCCCTTGCGAAGCCGGCTGTTGCACCGACAGCGGGCTGCCGAAGGCGAACGTGCGATCGACGCGCGGTCCGCCGTCGCTGTAGCACAGTTCGGAATCGAGCGCAATCACTTCGTTGAGCGCCGGCTTGAAGTCCGGAAAGTTCTTCCAGGGGAGTTTGAACTCGACTTCGGCGCCGTACTCGGTCCTGCGCGCCCCGACTTCCACGCCATCCCCCGGAATGGCCTGCAGCATGTCGGGCCGCAGGCACCACCGCGGCTGAATCTGGTCCTTCTTGTAGCCGGTCCAATACATGTGAACCGCGCCGGGGCCCCACTGCTGGGCGCGGAGTTGATCCCCCCGCCGCGTGTCGAAGTACCATTCCACGCCGTCCCCTTCCCACAGCCGATTGTCCGGGGCGTTGTTGGCCTGCTTGCTGTCGAGCGTTCGCAGGCCGGCGTAGAACGCCTCGTCGTCCCACATGTAGAAGAACTGGGCGGCCCGTTCCTTCACCTGCGGGTGAAAGTAGTTCACCGGCGTGCAGAACGCGTCGGCGAACTCGCTCAGATCGCCGTCGATCTTCATTTCCTTCGGCGCTCGCGTGGCGACGCCCCGCACCCCTTCCTTCAGCGGCTCCGCAGCCGAAGCGGCGCTGGCGAACGAGAGTGAAGCAACCATCACGACCAGCGAAGACAACCACGCGCGACAACTCATGCGACAATGCTCCTGAACCAGCGATGGGAGTTCGGCAAAGTGGAGCGAGATTATCGCACGCGCAGCCGCGCGGGTCAAAAAAAGAACGCCACGTGAGCGTCTTACCTCTTTCCCTCGCCAGCCGGCTTTCTCGGTCCGACGTTGCGAAGGTCAATCGGTTTGAACCCCAGTTTCATCGCTGGGCTATCCGCTTTCAGCGTAAAATCCCCCGCGTTGGCGTCGACAAACGCCGGATCGGCCACGATCGAGTGCTTGTCGAATCCGCGTTCCCGCCACTCGTCGAACGTCTTGCCGCCGGGAAAGACGAGCGGCTTGCCCGCCGCGTTCCAGTAGACGTTGAAGTCGATCGCGAACTTATCGTCCGACCAGTTCTTCGAGAGTAGCTCTCCCTCGTTGAAGTAGACGATGTTCCGCTCGAACGTGAACGACAGATGCGGCTCCATTCGGCTGCGGGCGACTTGCTCGTCGCGGCCGAAGGCGAAAATGTTGTTGCGGATCACGTTCTCCTTGCCGTAGTGCTGGTGAAAGCCGGCGTCCGTGGTGCGATAGACCACGTTGTTCTCGAGCGTAATCCCCGTGCTTCCTTCGTCGGTGTAAAGCCCCCACCCGCCATAGCCGTGGGCTGCAATGTCGTGAATCAGGTTGTTCCGCACGACGGTGCCGGGCGAAGTGCCGAGCAGGTAGACGCCTCCCATGTCGGAAAGGAGCTTCTGCCCGACGTCGTGAATGTGGTTGAACTCCACAACGTTGTCGCGGCTTACGCTCGGCGCGTAGCCCCAAACCCAGCCGACCGAAATGCCCGTGTAATACAAGTCGCCGATCTCGTTGTGCGCGATCCGATTGCCGGCTGCGTGCTGCGACAGAATCCCCACGCCGCTATGCCACGTGCGTCCCAGGTGGAGCAAACGATTGTCGACAATCTCGTTGCCCGAAGTCCGCAGCTCCTCCGGTGAATTGGCCACGCCGCCGCTCATCTTCACGCCGCCGGCGCCAATCCACTCGATCGCATTTCGCGCGAGCGATACCCGCTGACAGCCGTCGCGCAGCTCCACCGCGTAGCCGCCCACGTTGCGAATGGCGCAGTCCGCCAGTTCGCAGTTTCGCGCTCCAACCATCACCACCGCGCCACTCACCTGGCTCGCAGCCTGACCATCGACTGCGTCGTCAGGCTTCGGCTCCCACGAGGTATGCTCGAACGCCAACCGCGAAAGCTGCACATGCTCGACGAACCGGCCGCGCCGCGGTTCCCCCCGCATTTCGACCAGCGTCGTCAGCCGCGGCACGACGACCACGGTGTTCTCCGGCGTTTCTCCCGCGCGCGGCATGTAGTGCAGCGTGTCGGTCTGCCGGTCGAAGTAGAACTGCCCTGGCGCAAGGGCTTCGAAGACGTTCGTCAGGTAATAGCGGGCCGGCTTGGGCTGATGATCGTCGGTCAGTTTGCGTTTGCTGAACCGGTCGAACGTGACAATTCGCTTTTCGGCGTCGATTTCCTTGATCTTTAGATGCGTATCGACCCAAAAGTGGAGCACGACCGCTTCGACGTCATTGAGATTCTTCCAATTCGGATCGATCTCGCCGGCTGCGTACTCAAAGCGGTTCGCCGGCGTGTTGTACTTCGCTCGCGGATCGGCCCCCGCAAAGCCAGCGATCGTGTACGTCCCCTCAGCCGGCAGCCGCGGCCGCTCGCGCCACTCTCCGTTGACGGTGATATGCCGGGGATTCCAACCGCCCTCCTGCTTGGGCAGCGTCGCAGTCCAGCGATCCCCCTCCACCTTCCAATCCGGCACGCGATAGCCGCCGCTCAATACGGCGACTCGCTCGCCGGCCGACTCCAAAATCGTCGGGCTGCTCGCCGTGCCGGAGTCTTCCGGCGTCAGGACGAGCGGTTCGGACAACGTCAGATCGCTCAGCAGCGTAATCCGCACCGGCTGATCGGGCTGGCCACTTTTGCGCAGCTCGCGCGCGGCTTCGAGCGCTCGCTGCACCGTCCGAAACGGCCCGTTCGATTCGCCATCGTCGGCTTTCGTCTTGCGCCCCGAATGAGCGTCATTGCCGTCGGCGTGGACGAACAGCTGCGCCGGCTCGGCGGCGATTGCAGCCGAGCGAGCGAGAGAACCAGTGCCGAGCAGGATTGCGACGGCTACAATGGCGCACCGCCGCACCGCGAGGGAGATTTTCATCATGCGATACATTCGTCTGGCAGTGTTCATGGGCGTCGTTGCTCTCGCGAACCTTTCGCAAGCCGACGTGGGCGATCCGCAGGTTCGCACCGACCACCCATGGTATCCGGGCGAACTCGCTTGTTCGACCTTCGATCGCCTCTTTGCCACGCAGGCCGAACTCTACGAGCGCGTGACCGGCAAACCGGCAGTCACCGACGAACAGCGGGCGCTGGCTGCGTGGCTCTGGCGCAACACGCACTACTGGCACGGCGAAGAGGGCCAACAAAACCTCTGGGGCAAAGGCTTCAAGGCGGGTGGCGACCTGCGCTCGCGCGAGTATTGGTCCGGTCTCTTCGCCCACGGCTTCGGACTCTGCGGCACGACCCACTCGCAATGGACGGTTGAGCTGCAGGAACTATTGGGACACTGCCGAGCCCGCGGCGTGGGAGTCGACGGCCACAACGCGCTCGAAGTCTTTCTCACCGGCGGGCCATACAAACAAGGCAAGTGGGCGCTGTTGGATCACGACCTGTCGTGCGTCGTCTTCGACGAAACCGGTTCGGCGCTCTGCTCCATTCGCGAAGTCCGCGACCAACTCGACAAACTGACCGACCGGCGCTACAAGCCCGAACGGCAGCATGGCTGGCTCATCAGCGGCCTGCATCCGGGTGACGCCAGGTCGTACGCCAAATTCGAAGTCGCCGAATACCTCCCCGGCTATGCCGGTCCGCCGCCGATGGTTCACTTGCGCCGCGGCGAAGTTTTCCGCCGCTACCTGCAGCCAGGGCTCGACGACGGCAAAACGTTTGTCTTCTGGGGACGCAACGACAACCGTGGCGGCATCCCCGGCCCCGAGCGTTCACTTACCTGGGTCAATCAGCCGGAGAAGATGTACGGCAGCACGACCGGCACGCGTCACACGCCCGGCCAGGCGCGCTTCGGCAACGCCGTTTTCATCTATACGCCCAACTTCGCGGACGGATCGTATCGCGAGGGCGTCGTCGCTGAAGACGCCGAAAGCGTCACCTTTGCGTTCCAGTTCCCCTACGTCATCGCCGCCACTCCGGCCAGCGACGCCCCGTGGGGCATTTACGAGCCGGGCTGTCGCAATGGTCTTGTGGTCGAAGGAAAAGACATCGCCGGCGTCGCGGTGAGCGTCGACGCGGGCGCAACCTGGTCCGCCACTTTGCCCGTTTCAGGCCGAGTTGACCTGACCGATTACGCCAAGGGCTATCAACGCTATTTGCTGCGCGTCGTCGGCCGCCCGAGCGACTTGCGGCAGAGCGGCCTCACGATCACCACCGTCTGCCAGGCCAACAGCTCGACCATTCCGCGGCTGGTTGATGGCGGCACGCTCGTCACGTTCGCAGCCACCGGCAAAGCGGTCGCCAGCGCCGGGCCGACCGTCCCTCACGCTCGCAAGCATCTCACGGCCGGCGATTTTGGTCAGCCGAGCGTCACGTTGCAGCTACCGACGCCGCACGATCGACCGATATCCGCCATCTACGCGGCCGCGCACGTCGCGTCGGGCAATCCGCCGCGCACCGACGTGCAATACGCCATCGACTATCGCCTGAGCGACACTCAGCCATGGCAGCCGATCGTCAAGGATTGGGCGATCGAACCCGTCGGCGAGCAACCGAAAGATTTCTGGTCGCAAAGCTTCTGCTACGGCGGCAAGCAGCTCGCCGGCAAACGGACCGGAACCGCGCAAATCCGGTTTACCAACACCGGCAAGAAAACCATCCTCCGCGCCGAAGCCCACGTCGTCTACGACGTCGCCCACCGCGACGCGACGAAGGTCACCTTCCACTGGCGCGACGATGGCGGCGAGCACACCGAGTCGCTCACGTTCGCGTCAGGAACCGCCGTGCAATCCGCCGAGTTGAAGACGGGCAAGAACGTCGTCACTCGCTGGGTCCAGTACGAACCGATTGCACAATAGCGACCACAACGCGCGGGTGGCGCAAGTGGCCCAAACTTCAATACCCGACTTCGTCGCTGCTCCCTTGCCGCGGCCGAGCCTCGATCAGCGTGTCTTCCGAGATGCCCCAAATCCTCGGTGTCGCCAGCTCCAGGCTATTGCCCGCCGGATCGCGAAAGTAAAGGCTCCGCCCCCCTTCGGGCCAGTCGATCACTTTCTCAATCGCCACGCCGTGCCGCTCAAGCTGCTCACGCCAGGCGTCGAGCGACATTTCCGTCACGCCAAACGCCACGTGCCCTTGCCCAATTGCGCCGTGCGGCGGGAAGTCTCCCTCAGCCTTGCGGCTTTCTTCCGGGTTGAACAGCAATAACATCCGGTCGCCGCAGCGAAAAAACGAATGTCGCCCCGGTTGCCGGCTGACAAATCGCAAGCCAAGCACTTTCTGATAGAAAACTTCGGCAGCCGCCAGATCGTCTACATACAAGCAGGTCTCGAGAACCTGTTCGACTCGCAATTCCGACATCCGTGGTGCTCCTTTGCCGCTACTCGATCGCTGCTGCGTCCTTGTTCATTTGCGGGGCCTCGACTACCCTAAAGGATGCCCCATTCGCGAGCAACTGACAGCTCGCGGTTCTCGTACTGGCCTGCCTCGACACCACCGGCCCCTGGGCAGCGCCAACCCCGTTGCTGGCGTACGATTTCGCCTCAGCCGGGTTGTCGGCCGACGTATGATTCTCTTGCCGCCGCAGCCGAGGAGCGCTGCACGTTTTGTCCGCTTCCCAACCACGAGGTAGGCCGATGCCTTCGCGACAAGCAAGTCGATCTCGCGCCTTCACGCTTGTGGAGTTGCTGGTCGTCATCGCCATCATTGGCGTGCTTGTCGCGCTTTTGCTCCCTGCCGTGCAAGCGGCGCGCGAAGCGGCCCGTCGCAGCCAATGCTCCAACCATCTGAAGCAGATGGGGCTCGCCGTTCACAACTACCACGACACATACGGTGCCTTCCCCCCCGGCAACATCAACTTCGGCTCGTGCTGCATGTCGGAAGGGTATACCACTTGGACGATCTCGCTGCTCCCGTTCATCGAGCAGCAAGCTCTCGCCGACCGCTACAACCATAACAAGACCAACGAAAGCGTCGTCAACGAGTTCGTCCGGCAGCAGTACGTCAAAACCTACGTCTGTCCTTCCGACATTGAACCGCGCAAGCTCGATCGTCCCGAAAGCGGTCCCGGCGCTGCGTACGAATACCATCCCGGCTCGTACCGCGGTTGCGGCGGCCGCAGCGACGGCAGCGGCTGGTGGGACAACTATCCGCAGTACACCGCCCTGCCCCGCTCTTGGAAGGGCGTGTTTCACACGGTCGACGGCCGCGAGCTCGACTGCGAACGGTTCAGCAGCGTGACCGACGGCACTTCGAACACCTGGCTCATCGGCGAGTACTCGACGCGCACGCATCTTCGTCGCCGCACGTTCTGGGCCTACGAATACGCCTACAATCGTTCCGACGCCACGCCGTATAGCTTCACGCGGCTCAACGACTACGATCGCTGCATCGCGATCGGCGGCAGCGGCATGGTGAACGCCTGCAACCGCGGCTGGGCCAGTTTTCATCCCGGCGGCAGCCAGTTCGTCCTCTGCGACGGCTCGGTGCGCATGGCCTCGAACAACATCGACATGAACCTATTCTGCGAGCTGGCCACCATCGGCGGCGGCGAAACCAGCCAGGCGCCCGAATAGTTTGCTCGCCGATTGCTCCACCGCGGCGCATATTCCTTTCGCTCATCATCATTGGCCTGTCCGCGTCGCTCGACCGCTCAGCACGATTGTTTCGCAGCGTTACAATGGCGGCATGAAACCGTGCCTTGGAACGCTCATCGCGGCGGCCGCTTTCGCCGTCACGCTCGCCGGCTGCGACTCCCAGCCGTATCAAGTCGCGCCGGTCTCAGGGCGCGT
>Ga0182743_1004004_pt1 | contig 11383 bp, 15 predicted proteins | sample eDN3rd30CKraftOP_FD_128522 | JGI IMG/M metagenome (GOLD analysis project Ga0182743, IMG submission 128522) | Enriched Organic Plus compost microbial communities from Emeryville, California, USA - eDNA 3rd pass 30_C Kraft OP (version 2) (version 2) ... | reverse complement strand
GTCGGTCTCGGCGGTATGGACGGCGGTGGTTCGAAGAACACTATGCTCGTTGAATACAAAGACGATGCAATCATTATCGATGCCGGTAACGACCTCGGTGTCGACCTGCCTGGTATCAACTACGGCATCGCCGACATGACGTACGTCAAGAGCATCCGTCACAAGCTGCGCGGCTATGTCATCACCCACGGTCACCTCGATCACATCGGTGGTCTGCCACACATCGTCCCTGAGCTTCCTGCGCCAATCTATGGCTCGAAGTTTACGATCGGCCGCGTCGAGGAAATCTTTGAGAACTTCGGCGGTGAACTGCCAGAAGGTTTTGAGCTCCAGACCGTCGTCATGAACGAGAACACGCACGAGCGCCTCAAGGTAGGTGCGTCGTTCTACGTCGAACTTATCCGTATCACGCACTCGATCCCAGGTAGCACCATGGTTGTCGTCGATACGCCAGTTGGCCGTATCATCAACACCGGTGACTTCCGCCTCGATCCAAATCCACTCGACCACGAGCGCTCTGACATGGAGCGCATCAAAGAGCTCGGTGATGAAGGTGTTCTCGTACTCATGAGTGAATCGACCACGACTGAGCGACAGGGTCGCACGCCAAGTGAGTCGACGATTGAGCCAAGCTTTATCGACATCATGGACCGTGCGCCAGGCCGCATCTTCGTGGCGATCTTCTCCACGAACATCAACCGTATTCAGATGATCATCAATGCGGCAGTGCACCATGGCAAGAAAATTGCGCTCGACGGCCGTTCAATGATGAGTACGCTTGAGATGGCGGTTCGTCATGGCTTCGTGCGCGTGCCAAAGGGTACATTCGTGCCAATTAGCAGCGTGCCAAACATGAAAGACCACGAAGTCGTCGTCGTCTGTACCGGTGGTCAGGGTGAGCCAAGCTCAGCACTCCAGCGCATGGCAAACGGCGAGCACCGCAGCGTTAAACTCAAAGAGCAGGATACTGTCGTGCTTAGTTCGACACCGATCCCGGAGACTGGCAACGATGCACTTATCGGTGAGATGATCGACAATATGCTCCGCAAGAACGTGCACGTCGTGACGCATGTGAACCATGATCTCGATGGCTATGGCCCGCTACACGTGTCTGGTCACGCGAGCGCTGACGAGTATGCCGAGATCATCCGTCTGTTCAAGCCGACATTCTTTATGCCGATTTATGGTGCGTATCGCAGCAAGCGTCGCCATATCGATATCGCGATCAACGAAGGCATCCCACGCAATCGTACGATCAACGCCGAGAACGGTGAGATGGTCGCGTTTACGCAGGACACCATGGAAAGCCTCGGTGAAGTGCCACATGGTACGATCCTCGTCGACCAGTCAGGTGCCGTGGTAAACAACATGGTGATAAAGGACCGCGTGATGCTCTCTGAGGAAGGCCTTGTCGCCGTCGTGCTTACTATCGACAAGAAGACTGGCAACCTCATGACAAGCCCTGACATTATCAGCCGCGGCTTCATCTATATGCGTGAGAACGAAGAGCTCATCAATGGCCTGCGCACCGAGCTGCGCCGTGCCGTTCAGCAGCGCTACAAGCGCATCGATCTCGATCGCTTCAAGACTGAGCTCAAAGATCACGTCGTACACTATCTCTACCAGCACACACAGCGTAGTCCGATTGTCATCCCTGTAGTGAATGTTATCGGTGGTGGCCGCTCAGGCGGTGGTGAATCGCGAGGTGGTAAGCAGAGTCGTGGCGGCGATAAGCCTCAGAACACTGAGCCACGCGAGAGCAACGAGAAGATTACGGCAGAAGAACTCGTCGACCAGCAGCAGCGCTTTGCAGAAATGCGCGCCAAGCTCCTCGGCCAAGACGCCCGCGTCGACTAAGCTTACCCAAGTGCTACTAGAAGAGGCCCCCCACGGAGGGCCTCTTTTGTATGTGTATTGACATATTCGTATGATTTTGGTATAATATACAAACAATGCACCCAGAAACAAACAATCAAAGTAGTCCATCAGAGCGTCCAGAGTCGCAGCACGAGCAGTGGCAGAACTTCCGTGAGAGCGGCGATGATGAAGTTGCACACAAAGCAAATGAGCAGGACATGATCGAGTTGACGCGACAGCGCCTCGCTGAGGCAGAGGCAAACGGCGACGAACAACTAGCAACCACACTCCGCCATGTTCTCGATCAAATCACCCACCAAGACTAGCCCTATCATTGACAAATGATGTATTTTTTGCTATAGTATTGCTATGGTACGAAACTCATACTACAACGAACGCCATTCGGCGGCAGAAATTGCAGAGCGAGAAGAAGCTCTAGAAATCGGACGTTACGCGGTGCATTCGTATGTCGATTCTGTCCGGGGCGGGGAGACCACGCTCACGCCCGATGAAGCACGTCAGCAAGCGCGATACTTTGCGCAGTATTTTGGCGCAGTGTCACCGGGTAAAACTACTGTAGAATCATAAGCGGATTTGATATAATAAAACCAATATGGCGAAAAAGAAAAAACAAAGTAGAAGCAAGAAAAAACCAGTAGCAGTCGAATCGGCCGGAGGGTCGAGCTTTTGGCCGTATTTCGGCGGTGTTTTCTTGTTTGTATTGGCACTATTTCTACTCCTTGGCGGCTTCGGTACGGGTGGCAATCTGCCGGTCGGGCTCTTCGGCGGGGCATATGCGACGCTTGGCTTGGCAGCATATATTTTGCCACTGGCATTGATTTGCTGGGGCGTATACAAATTCCGCGCCGAGGATCATCGCGTGCCGATCGGAAAGTTCATGAGCATGGTAGGATTGCTCGTAATCTCATCGGCGTGGTTCTTTGCGGCGTTCGCCGAGAAGACACCACTCGGTGAATACGAAGCAGGACATGGCGGATTCATAGGTGGCGTCGTGGGCGGCGCATTTCTCTCGGCCCTCGATCAGATTCCAGCGAGCATACTCCTCTTTGCACTTACTGTACTGATGGTATTTCTGACGTTTTCTATATCACCCAAGGTGCTGCTGCACCTGCTTGCGCCGTTTAAGCGCCGTGAAAAGAGCGAAGATACTGATATTGGTACGCTAAAGAAGAAATCTGCTGACGCAGGCTTCAAGCTAAACGAAGGTGTGCCTGTCGAACATCACGATGAGCGCGAAAAGAAGCCGGCGCCTCGCCTCAGTAGCCTTCGCAATAGTGCCCCCAAAATGGCAGCCAGTGAAAATCACGAGGCACTCACGACGGCAAGCGACCCTGACTGGCAGTTCCCGTCGATGGCGTTGCTCAACCAGAAGCAGGACAAGGCCGATGCTGGTGACGTCAATGGCAACGCTGAGTTGATCCGCAGTACGTTCGAGAACTTCAACATCAACGTCGAGATGGAGGGCGCAAATGTCGGTCCGCGCGTGACGCAGTACACGATGAAGCCGCCGACGGGTGTGAAGTTGACCAAGATCACTGCGCTGGAAAACAACCTTGCGCTTGACCTTGCGGCGACAAGCATCCGCATGGAAGCGCCGATCCCGGGTAAGCGCGCGGTTGGTATCGAGGTGCCAAACGTCAAGCCAGCTACAGTACGCATCGCGAGCCTTTTGCAGTCCCGTGAGTTAGCTGAGACGAAGAGCCCACTGGCATTTGTCATCGGTAAAGATATCGCCGGCAAGGCCGTCGTAGCTGATCTGGCGAAGATGCCACACCTCCTCGTCGCTGGTCAGACTGGCTCGGGTAAGTCGGTCATGATCAACACGTTCCTCACAAGTCTGCTATATCGCAACTCACCATCTGATCTGAAATTGATTTTGGTAGATCCTAAGCAGGTCGAAATGGCGCCGTACAATGACATGCCGCACCTGCTGACACCTGTGATCAATGAGCCAGAGAAGTGTATCTCGGCCCTCAAGTGGGCGGTCGCAGAGATGGAGCGACGTCTGCGCACCATGGCGGAAGTCGGTAAGCGCAATATCGCCGAATACAATAACCTCAAGAAAGAAGAGGGCATGCCCTATATCGTGATCGTGATCGATGAGCTGGCTGACCTCATGATGATGGCTGCACGCGATGTCGAAGCGCTCATCGTGCGCCTCGCGCAGAAAGCTCGCGCAGCCGGTATCCACCTGGTCCTCGCCACGCAGCGTCCGTCGGTCGATGTTATCACAGGCCTCATCAAGGCTAACGTCCCAGCGCGCATCGCCTTCACGGTTGCTTCGCAGGTCGACTCGCGCACAATCATCGATCAGCAGGGTGCCGAGAAGCTCCTCGGACGCGGTGACATGCTGCTCCTGACGAGTGACATGCCCAAGCCAAAGCGCGTCCAAGCTGCGCTCATCGAAGATGATGAAACACAAAAGGTCACCGACTTCATCCGTGAACAGCGTCCACCGTCGTATGACGACGAAGTGGTCAGCCAGCCTGTCCAGCTGAACGGCAAGGGTGGCGTCGTAGCTGACTATGCGTCCGGAGGCGATAGCGCAAATGACGATATGTATCGCAATGCAGTAAAGGTAGTCGTCGAGTCAGGCAAGGCAAGCACGAGCTTCCTGCAACGGCGTCTCGGCATTGGCTATGGCCGCGCTGCCAAGTATATCGACCAGATGGAAGAGCAGGGCATCGTCGGTGCGAGCTCGGGCAATCGCCCACGCGAAGTGCTGGTGACATCTACTGATGACGTTTTCGGTGATGGTGGCGACAGTGCCGAGCAGGATCCACGCGACGAGTACCTGACTCAGTAGCGTGCTACAATGCGAACAAAGCATAAGCAGGATTTCCATATGCAGCTGAAAAAGTCCAAAGCCAAAGCACCACTGTCACCAAAAGCAAGCCGTGAGCATGCCGCGCAGCACCGCACAAAGGCACATTTCTTCGTCCTCTATGCGCTCATAGTGCTCCTGGCACTTGCGCTGGCGATCGGTGGATTCTTTATGTACATCTTGTGGAATGAGCGCGATGATAATAACCGCTTCATTATGTCGGAAATGGTCAGCGACTCTATCCGTGGGTCATATCGACCAGCGCAGCAAATTAGCACCAAAGAAGTAGTACTGCCAGGACTGGGAGTAGTAGTGCCAACAGAGACGCCTGATCTCTGGTATGCGCATGCTGACGAAAGTGGTTTGCTAATAACGACTGGGTTCGCGCTTGGCCAGGTACGAAGTTATTTATTAAGTCAGCAAGAACCGTTTGAGGGCGTGCCAAAAGCACAGAAATGCTCTGCAGGCTATATCATCAAAGATGCAGCAAAAGATTTTTGGTGGCGGAGTGACGTGCAGTTTACCGAGATTGCGCGCACGGAAACAGGTGATGGACGTACGATTGTCGTTGAGAAAAATACTGACGAGTTATGTGGAGATGCATTTCCTGACGAGATAATTGGTGATCTCGATAGTGCACTCAAGAATCTTTATAGCTACGAGCGTTAGGGCTTGCAAAACCAGCACAAGCGGTTTAGCATAAAGGTAAAACAAAGATCCGAAAGGGGAGGATGCGGGCATGATGACGACGGCAGCTGGGCTACCACTGATTTCTGCACTAGGCCGCATCCTCCCACCAGGTTTTTGCATGAGCGACTTCACGTCGGCACCACGTCCCTGCACACCAGCAGGGACGTTTTGTTTTGGCCCAAACAATAAAAAGGAGAGCATATGAGTAAGGTACATCGTGGAGACATTGCGGGCGAGAGTGGGCTACCGCCAGAGGAGTATTGGCTTGTCGATCCTGCTGCTGGGAGGATAGATACGCCCGTGGATGAAAGGGGTCTGATCAGGGTAGATCAGCTCATAAGCGACGTGAAGGCTACGATAGACCCTGCCTATCAGTGGCCGAGCCATGTCAGCGTGCATCATATCTATTGGTGGAATGGTCTGTATGAGGGCCGCGAGGCACAACAATTTCGCGAGATAGCTCCGCACAAGGTGCTCGTGCCACGAGTCTTCGAAAACTGGCTCCACAGGATAACGGCGCCGTGTGCTGTACCTGATGCTGATGTTATGCGCGAGCGGCGACAGGCATACGCGGTCGCGAAATCGCTCTTCAGTCATGCTCGTGAAATAGTTGTATGGGAGAAGCGTGGACGTCGCCGCGAGGATCAGATTATCAGGCGTCCAGAGACATTGCCGATTGAATTTGCGGGGGAGGACCGTATCGGCAAGGCTTACATCCAATCGAGGTGGCAGCGGCATTTTGATAGCTTCCAGGAGAAGAGGGAAGCATACAGCGAAGTACCCGAGGAGGTGCGACTCGTACGCGAGCTGGCGTATGATCCGCCAACGGTCGCGCAGCAGCTTGGTATATTCACAACCCGTCGGGCTATGCCGCTCGTAAACGCAGTGCGCGCGGCTTGATTAACAGAGGCGAGAGTGGTACAATATACCTACTATCAACTCAGCTTGTGGGCAGGTGAATATTCATCATGGTCGCACAGGCTATTAATCCAAAGGAGAGAAGCTACGTGAACAAGTACGAAGCAGCTATTCTATATGACCCAGATCTCGCAGTAGATTTGGAAAAAGCAACCAGCCGCGTGGAGAAAATCTTCACCGATAACGGCGCAGAAATCGTCGAATCTGACAACTGGGGCGTGCGCAAGCTCGCTTACCAGATCAAGAAGCACGAGTCAGCAGTGTATGTTATCTACACGCTCAACATCCCAGCGCAAAGCGTTCGTAAGATCGAGAGCACACTGAACATCACTGATGAAGTCATCCGCTTCCTGATCACTCGCCCAGACGAGAAGAAGATCGCCAAGGCGGAAGAGATGCGCGCTAAGCAGGCAGCTCGCCGCGCAAGCGACACAAACACTGACGAAGCAGAAGACAAGTAATAACGAAGCAATCAAGAAGAGGGTAACAACATGGCACGAAGTCTCAACCAAGTAACACTGATGGGTAACCTAACACGTGATCCAGAAGTGCGCACCACGCCATCTGGTCAATCTGTCTGCAGTTTCAGCCTTGCGCTGAACCGTGCATATCGTGACAAGAATGATCAGTGGCAGGAAGCAACTGATTATGTTGACGTTGTCGCCTGGGGTCCACTAGGTGAGCGCGTCGGTCAGTACCTGAGCAAAGGTCGCCGCGCACTTGTACAGGGACGCCTCCAGAGTCGCTCATGGGAGCAGGACGGTCAGAAGCGCAGCAAGCTCGAAGTACTTGCAAGCGACGTGACATTCCTCGATAGCCGCTCCGGCGAAGGCGAAGGCGGTGCACCCGCATCCAGCGGATCTGCTCCAGCAGGCAATGGGGGCAATAAGAAAGATGACGTCGTCATCAACGACATCGGCGACGAGCCAATCAACCTCGACGACATTCCATTTTAATAACGATAAAGAAAGGAGAGCTTCGCTAGCTCGCAAAGAAAAAGAGCAGCCCACGTGGCGGATTCATTCCGACACCTGGCGCGATGAGGAAAACCATGAGGTTGTCCTCATAGGCGAAGCGATATATCATGGCTAAGATTTTCAAGCATCGCAGCGATGTACCATACTTTGACTACAAGGACGTAAAGACCTTGCAGCGCTACGTAAACGTATACGGCCAGATCGAGTCTCGCAAGAAGACTGGTCTGACACAGAGTCAGCAGCGTCATCTGAGCGTCGCTATCAAGCGCGCACGTCACATCGCATTGCTGCCATTTGTGGCAAACAACTAGTAGGGCAGCGGAACCTGGTGGATTCACTCCCAAAAACGCTCAAGAACATCGATCGGCAGGTATATAGTATCCTGCGCACGGTCGATGTTCTTGGCTTAGACCGCGCGCCGCGTGAGCTGCTGACAAAATTTCAGCTACGCATGGATGAGGCGCAGCGCTACGCAAAAGACTATGATGCGGCTGAGTTCTGGAATGAAAAAGAAGACGCTGCGAGTGCGCTCTCAGAACGCGTCGAGCAGCTCAATCAGTATTTACTCGACCTTAGTAGTTATGATCTGTTCGGGCCGACGGACGTTGCGCAGATGAGCGCGCAGTTTGATGCTATTAGATCCAAGCTTGCGTAGCTTCTCGGAATATTCATCTTCTATGGCACGATCCATGCGTGGAGGTGCCCCAGAAAACGAATATTCCTCCCGTGCGATATACTAAGAAGTAAGGAGAATTATTTATGGCACTAAGTATTACAGATCTGAAGAAAGGCGTGCTTTTCCAAATCGATGGCGTGCCGTACCGCGTGGTTGACTACAATCAGAAGGTGATGGGTCGTGGCGGTTCGATCGTAAATGTTCGTATCAAGAGCCTGATCGACGGCAAGGTTCTCGAGAAGACCTACAAAGGTAACGAGCAGCTCGACAGCGCAGACGTGACCAATCAGAGTGTGCAGTATCTCTACAATGATGGCACGAAGTTCTACTTCATGAATGAAGAGACATTTGAGCAATTTGAGGTACCTGGTGAGCTTGTCGGCGAAGGCGTCGGCTACATGAAAGAGGGCGATCGTCTCGCGCTGCAATTCTTCAACGATGCACCGATCAACGTCGAGTTGCCAAAGAACGTGCCACTGCGCGTCACCTATGCAGAAGACGTAGTGAAGGGCGACACTACCAGCAGTGTGCAAAAGGACGCAGAGCTGGAAACTGGCATCACGGTCAAAGTGCCTGCATTTATCAAGCAGGGTGATCTTATCTCTGTCGATACTGCGACGGGCGCATATCGCGAGCGCGTCAAGGAATAGTCTATGACCAAAAGCCCAGAGCATGCCAAAAAAGACTGGTCGGAGCGTTTCAAGAACGTTGCGATCGGCGTTGGTGCGGTCGCTTTGGGCGTTGGCATTGGCGTGGAGCTTGCGTTCTAGGCATGGCTGAGCGACTTGATAAGACGTTGGCGCAGCTTGGGCTTGTGATTTCGCGCAGCCAAGCCGAGAGCTATATCAGGCTTGGCAAGGTCAAGGTAGCTGGCAATGTCGTGAAAAAAGCAGGCTACCTGGTGAGTGATCCGTCGCTGATTACCCTCGATATCGCGCAGCAATATGTGAGCCGCGCAGGGATGAAGCTCGAGAGCGTGGCAGAGCAATTTGGCGTGGATTTCGCAGACAGGATTGTACTGGATGTCGGCAGTAGCACGGGCGGATTTACAGACTATTCGCTGCGCCGCGGCGCCAAGCTCGTCTATGCGGTCGAGGTCGGTACCGACCAACTCCACCCGAGTCTTCGGGGCAATCCACAGATTGAGCTACATGAGCAGACTGATATCCGTGACTTTATACCCAACGAGAAGCCGGATATCGTCGTGATCGATGTGAGTTTCATATCACTGCGCGAGATCCTGCCGCATATAGCAAAGATTAGTGGACCTCAGACGATCATACTCGCGATGGTGAAGCCGCAGTTCGAAGCCAAGGTGAGCAGTCTCAAGCACAAAGGGGTGATAAAGAACGACCGTATGCGCCGTGATATCCTGAAGGATTTTGAGCTGTGGGCCAAAGATAGATTTGTGATCAAGGATAAGGCCGACTCGGCCATCGCCGGCGAGAAGGGTAATCTCGAACGATTTTATGTACTCAGCCCAATCAAAAAATCCTAGCCAAAGTCAGCTAGGATTTTTCATAATCGTGGAAATAAGAGAGCAGTCTAGAGAACGAAGGTGGGGGAGGAAGTTGCAGCCGGTAGAGGCAGCAGGGCTTCCGGGTGGGTGCTAGTAATAGCACGCGCGAAACCTGACGCCATCGTCAGTCCCCCTCATGTCCGTGCCCTTCAGGCGAGTGCCGGCTCGGCCTGGCGCACGGACGTTCCGAGGGGTACGTGCCGGTCGATGAGCGACTGGAGCTTCTGCTGGAAGTCGTCTCCGAGTCGACGGTCCTCGGGGTCGTAGTCCCGCATGATGGAGCCGAACTCGTGGCCTGCGCGTGATCCGAAGATCCGCTCCATGTGCACCTGCCGTGCGTCCACCGGGGCAGACAGAACGTAGTACTGTCCGATCTGGCGATCATGACGCTCGATGACCTGGATGGCCTGGCAGCCAATGACCTGCTCGCCGTGCATGTTGAGCTTGATGCCACCGATGTAGATGTGCATGTTTCCGGCGACCGGTTCGTAGCCGATGATACGTGCGCCCATCAGGGTCACACCTCCTTGTGCGAGTTGACGTAGACTACTCTCTTGTTAAGTTTCGGCGAGACTTCGCGTCAAAACCTAATTGTCGATAATACTCCTCTATTCTTTGCTGTCAAGCACTTTTTATGGTATGAAATGTATGTTTCGGTAACAGAGGCAAAAGCATGAGCAGAATGCTATAATCAGCCTATGTATTACCAGAGTAGAGAGGCGGCAGGACAACTGCTCGCTAGTCAGATGTACCGCAAGTATCGACATGAGCCGTGTGCGGTGCTAGCGCTCAATGATGGCGGCGTCATCGTAGGGCTGCAGCTGGCTCTCAAGCTCAGGTGTCCCATCACGATGCTCATCACGCGTGATATCACGCTCCCGATGGAACGACAGGCGCTCGCTGGCATCTCGCACGACGGCGCTTTCTCGTACAATCGCGCACTCAGTAGCGGTGAAATCGAAGAAATGGTAATGGAGCAGCACAATTTCATCGAGCAGGAGAAGATGCGCCGGCTCAATGAGATGCACCGTCAGTCTGGCAACGGGCTGCTTATCAAGCGAGAGCTCCTCGATGACCACCATGTCATCATCATCTCGGATGGTTTGTTTGATACGTTTTCGATCGATCTCGCGATGGAGTATCTCAAGCCAATTCGCACCAAAAGTATCGTCATGGCGACGCCATTTGCCAGCGTAACGGCCGTCGACCGCATGCACGTCCTCGCCGACGATCTGTACTGCGCCAATGTTCTGACGGATTACTTCGATATTGATCATTATTACGATCAGCCGGCCGTACCGGCACACGAAGCGATTATTGCTGCAGTCGAAAAAATCGTCGCGTATTGGCAACAGTAGTGATATCGTGACATAATACTGGTATGGCACAGCAGCCCGAGCCGTTGACCTTGCTGACTGACTTTTTCCGTACTGGCAGCAAACTCCAGTATGAGAAAGGTGAATTTATCGTGCGCCCAGGTGAGACTACCTCGGGCGTTTTTTGGATTGAGCACGGGCTCGTGAAGTCTTATGACATCACCAAGTACGGCGAAGAGAACCTGCTAGTTATCCGTGGCGACAACGAGTTTTTGGGCCTGACCAAGACACTAACAGGTGATGATCACCACGTCATTTATGCAGCGCTTGCGCCGACAACTGTCTGGGCGCAGCCGAGCGACGAGTTTATGGAATTTTTGCGCAACCAGCCGAGCGCAGCTCTGCCACTGATCCAGAAGCTCGCCGAGATGTATCGTACGACCTCTGATCGCGTACTCAGTCTCGAGTATCGGACGGTCCGCGAGCGGCTTATATCGTTTCTACTTAGTATGGCGCGCCGCTTTGGTGAGGAGTTGCCTGACGGCAGCATCCTGATAAATGTACCGCTTCGCCACCAGGATATCG
>Ga0182743_1003996_pt1 | contig 11402 bp, 8 predicted proteins | sample eDN3rd30CKraftOP_FD_128522 | JGI IMG/M metagenome (GOLD analysis project Ga0182743, IMG submission 128522) | Enriched Organic Plus compost microbial communities from Emeryville, California, USA - eDNA 3rd pass 30_C Kraft OP (version 2) (version 2) ... | reverse complement strand
GTCCGGCGCGAAATGTGGAATGGCGTCGCAGGCCCTGACATCCTCGTATCGTGACCGGCGCGTACCTGTAGCAGGGGGCCGGCATCGCCCCTTGCAACCGTAGCCGGCGGCAGCACCGCAATGTCCTTCCTCCAGCTTGTACACCGCGAGATGCACGCCTCGGTGCGGAAGCTGGTGTTCATGTCGGCGCTCGGCGGCATCAGCAACGCGCTGATCCTCACAGCCATCAATACCGGCGCTGCGGCCGCCGATACCGAGGACCGCATCAGCGCCTTCGCCGCGGTGCTGTTCGTGGTTTCGCTGTTCCTGTTCTTCAAGACACAGGTTTACGTTTCGACCACGATCACGTCCGAAATCGAGGCGATCATCCACAAGCTCCGGGTGCGGATGATGGATTATGTCCGTCGCTCGGAACTTCTCTCGATCGAGGAGGTCGGCCGGGCGCGGATCGTGGCCGCGATCTCCAGCGACGCGGCGATCCTGACGCAAGCGAGCAACATGCTCAGCTTCTCGATTCAGGGTCCGATCCTGATCGGCTTCGTCGCGATCTATGTCGCCTATCTGTCGCTCGCAGCGTTCCTTCTCAGCGTCCTCATCGTCAGCATGGCCGGCCTGATCTTCCATTTCAGGAGCAAGAAGCTGACCGAAGAGCGGATGCGGGCGGCCGAGCACGAGAGGCGGCTGTTCGACCGCATCACCGATTTCCTCGACGGCTTCAAGGAAGTCCGGCTCAACCGGCCGCGCAGCGACGAATTGTTCGACGACGCCGTCAATGTCTCGCGCGTCGCCGCCAACATCAAGATCCGGGCTCAATCGGAGACTTTCAAGCAGATCGCCTATTCTCAAGGCTACATGTACATCCTGCTGGGCACCGTGGTTTTTGTCGCGCCGCAATTCAGCGACAGCCTGGGCGGCGCCTCGATCGCCAAGATTACCGCGGCGCTGCTTTACGTCATTGGCGCGTGCTTCGCGCTGGTTCAGTCGATCCCGATCCTGATGAACGCCAATGCCGCGGCGGATCGGATCCAGCGGCTCGAGGAGACCTTGCGCGCCAGCGTTTCCTCGGAGACCGACGAGGTGGTCTCGCCGAAGAGCTTCAAGACCATCGAGATGCGGCAGATCAAGTTCAGCTACGTCGACAAGCACTCGGACGTAGCGTTCCATATCGGCCCGATCGATTTCACGCTGCGGTCCGGCGAGCTGCTTTTCATCACCGGCGGCAACGGGTCGGGCAAATCAACCTTCCTGCGGACCCTGGCCGGGCTCTATCACCCGCAGGAGGGCGAGATCTATCTCGATGGCCGCCTGGTCACGAAGGCGACGCGGGACGAATATCGCGAGCTGTTTTCGGCGATTTTCTTCGATTATCACCTGTTCCGGCGGCTCTACGGCATCAAGGACGTCGACAACCGCGAGCTCGCGGAGCTGCTGGCCAAGTTCCGTCTGGCGGACAAGACCGGTCTCTCCAACGGCGAATTCCGGACGCTCGATCTCTCCGGCGGCCAGCAGAGGCGCCTTGCGCTGATCGTCAGTCTGCTGGAAAACCGGCCCATCATGCTGCTAGATGAGTGGACGGCCGAGCAGGACCCCGAATATCGGCGCAAATTCTATGACGAATTGCTGCCGGACATGATGCGCGCCGGGAAAACCATCGTCGTCATCACTCACGACGATCGCTATCTCGACGAATTGCGCTTACCGGGCCGGCGCATTCACATGGAAGAGGGCCGAATTGTTGAAGAACGCAGAGTGGGCGGCTGACGGCGTTCGATGAGGAACGACTGATGGCAACGTATCCCGAGACTCTCGACGGCAACCCGCCTCCGGTCAGGAAGCGCGGCGCGTGGCATTTTCTGACGCGGCGCCTGCCGAGCTTTGCCTTCATCCTTCTGGTTCTGTTCCTCACGGTCACCGTTCTCTGGCGCTTCGTGGTGATCACGGTGCCGTCCGGCCATGTCGGCGTGCTGTGGAAGCGCTTCAACACCTTCGACTATTACTGCTGGTGCTTCGCTGGCCGCGGCACGATGCTCAATCCGCAGCAGCTGCGCGGCGAAGGTTTGCATCTCGTCTGGCCGTGGGATCACCTGTTCATCTACAATCTGCGACTGCAATCGACGGCGCAGACCTACAACGCCATCTCGCGGGACGGCGTGAACGTCGCCGTCCAGATGAATATCCGCTACCAGCTTTTGCACAATGCGGTAGCGGTGCTGCACAAGTTCATCGGACCGAACTATTTCGAATCCGTGGTCAGCCCGGAGATCGGCAGCCAGACGCGCCAAGTCATTTCCCAGTACACCGCGCAGGAGGTCTATATCTCGCGCGAGGCGATCCAGGAAAAGGTGCGGGACAATGCCCGCAAGGCGCTCGGCGCCAACCTGAACAAGCTGGTTCAGCCGGAGGCGATGGAGCAGCCCGATCCGAAAAATTACAACGACGCGCTGCAATATTCGATTCAGATCATCGACACGCTGGTCCTGAGCATCGAATTGCCGCCGGCCATCGTCGCAGCGATCAATCGCCAGACCGAACAATTCTATCTGATCCAGGAATATCGCTACCGCGTCGAACGGGAAGCGCAGGAATCGCGCCGCAAGCAGATTGAGGCGAACGGTATCGCGGCCTTCCAGCAGACCGTCAGTCAGGGCATCTCCGATTCCTATCTGCGCTGGCGCGGCATCGAAGCGACGCTTGCCTTGTCGCAGTCGCAGAATTCCAAGATCGTCGTGATAGGCGGCGGCAAGGACGGCCTGCCGATCATCCTCGGCAATGTCGATCCTCCGGCGGCCGCCGCTGCGCCGGCACCGCAAAAGGACGCGACGCCGCCGCCGCCGGCGAAAGAAAATGTGCCCGGTGCTTATGCGCCGGCCCAACCTGTGCCGCGGGCCTTCGCGCCAACGGCGACGCCGAACGCTTTGCCGCCGACGGTGTCGTCGCCGACCACCGTGGTGGTGCAGCCTGGTGCGGCGGTCCACGTCAATCCGTCGCCGGCGGCGCCCGCGTCGAACGGGGCTCAGGCGGCTCCCGAGCAAAAACCGGATGCGCAGGATCCGGCGACGACGGGCGCCAAGCCGAAGTCGGACCAAAGGTCCGACAAGCCGGCGACCTTCAATCCCTTCGACCTGTCCAGTTACGATTCCGTGCTGTCGCGCCTGACCGGTGGATCACGAACGGCAGAAACAACGAAACGCCCCGAAGCCGCGGCCAAGCCGACTGCAGAGAGGCAATAGCGCATCCATGTATCGCACGGCTTATCATTCGTCCGGTCAGCACCCTTACATCCGGTGAGGCGCGAAATGGCGAAGTGGCGTTGGATCAGGCGCGGGAGAAAAGCTGACGTGACCGACAACACCCGACCCGGTCGGCCCGGTGAGCCTGACCTGAGTTCGCGGGCCGCCTGGCGTCTGCTGACACGACGGCGGCGGGTCTACATCCTGCTGATCGAGACTTTGCTGATCCTCGGTGTCGCCCTGATCGGTCACATCACAGGGCGGGAGCTTGCCCGTCGCCAGCTCCTTCAGCGCGAGCAGACGATCGTGCAGCTTCGCGAGGAGCGCCAGCAGGCGAGTGCCGAGCTCAACCGACGGGCCGATCGTATCCTGACGCTGCAAACCCGGCTCAATCACGTTCAGAGCGTGCTCGACGAGATCGTTCCGTCGGAGAATATTTACGTGATGCTGCCCAACCAGTCCCTGGTCGTCGCAGGCGGTCAGGTCACCGTTGGCCTCGTCGGTTCGCCCACCAACAAGGGTGTGAACATCAACGTCAACGGCACACAGCGCCTCGTCAACGCCGGCGACATCATGCAGGCGAAGATGGAGGACGGCAGGACGTGCAATGTCACCGTCCAATCCTTCGATATGTTCAAGGTGGTCCTGCACGCCATCTGTAACGCGAACGGCAAATAACCCGCTCGCGCTACCCGCGTGGCCTATTCCCAGATCAGGACATTCGGCAGCGACGGATCGCGCTGCCGCAACAGGGTGTAGCCGACGCCGGCAAGGCCACGGAACAGGCCGAGATTGAACTGCCGCTTTCCGCTGTTCCAGCGATAGTCGCCGCGCGCCCTTGCGGTCTCGATGACGACAGCAAGCCGGGCCGCAGCGGCCTTGCGAATGTCCGGGCGGCCGAGCACGTCTGCTGCTTCGCAGAAGAATTCAACATTGCCCAGCGTCCCGCAGCAGAGCGTGTCGATCTCGGTCGGCCAGGCCTGCTCCGCGCCCGCCAGCGCCTTGTCGATATCGCCTCGCATCAGCTCCGGGTCCATCGCGCTTCGCTTGATCAATCCGGCGCGCGCGAGACCGATGCCCGGCGCGCCGTGACACCAGCGGCAGGCCCAGCCCGGCTGGTCGGGATGGCGCTTGTCCGGCCAGTTATGGCGGTCCGCATCGTAGCTGGAATTCTCGAACGCCAAGGCCTCGGCGGCGGCCTGCGCAAAGTCGTCGCGGTCCGTGGCGACGGCAAGCGAGGCGAGCGCGTAGGAAAAGCCGGCGGCGCCATGCGACATTCCATTGAGCGGATTGGGGCCAAGGCCATAACCGATCCAGCTCCGCCTTCCGTCAGGCCCGATCCTGTTCTGTTGCAGAAGATGATCGCCGCACTTGATGGCGCGGTCCAACACATCGGCCGTGCCCGTATCGCGATAAAGACGCAGCAATGCGAGGATGGCGCCGGCGCTGCCGCCCAGCGCATCGAGCCGCCTGTCCGCCGCGATCAGGTCGTCGGTCATCAAAGTCGATGCGGTGTGTGCGTCTGCCAACAGCGCAGGGTCGCGGAGGCCCTTGGAGATCACGGCCAGCGCATAGACAATCGAGCCAAGGCCGGTCGCCCCGCCCAGTCCGAGGGATCGCGCAAAGCGCGGCGCGTTGGCGTCCTTGAGTTTGCTGCGCAGATGGCTGAGGGCGGCGAGGGCAAGCTCACCCGAGGGCGGATGCTTGGCCACAATGCTGTGTGCGGCCAGGAACACCGCGATGCCGGACGCGCCGTTGTAGAGATCGGGACCGAGAACGGCGAGCTGATAAGCCTGTGCATCCCCCAGCCAGTCGAGACCGATCCAGGCCGCTGAAGTCCCGCGTCTGATCGCAAATTTGGCGATCTCCGCAGCAATGCGATCGGATTCGGCCACGAAAACCCGCTGCGCGTCCGACGCGGGGATTTCTCCTTTTGCAGGCGCCAACGGCGGTGACGCCACCTCCGCCGGCTTCGATTGTATCGTGTGAGCGCGAATAACCTCGGTCTGCCACGCGATTTCCGGTCCGTCGAAATGTTCGGTACGCTCACGCGCGCGTTCGAGCCCGGATATCGTCGTCAAAGCGGCGATGGGTCCGTCGGCATCCCCGATGACATGCCCGTCGCTCGGCACGACAAAATGCGGAACGTTCAGATCGAGGAGCGCCGAACGTTCGGCGCGTTTGAACGGCCAGAGTGGATCGGACGGCGCGTCCCAATCGGACAGCCGCGCGATGAAATCGGCTTGCGCCGACCAGGTCGCACCGTCGTCCATGGTCTTATGAGCCTTAAGGCGTTGCAGCAGCATCGAATAGAATCGCGTCGGACGAAGCACCTTGCGGACCGGCGCTCCGGCAAAGTCGTCGAAGAGCTGCGAAAGCGCCGCGCCGCGCGTGTGCTGCGAGAGAAACCGGGCATAATCCTCAAAGCCCGCGGTGAAGGCGCTCACATGGTCGCCGAGCTTGGCGTAGCGTCCGCCGACATGCGGCAAATTCGGGTTGGCGCTGTCGGCCTTCTTGCGCCGGAACGGGCGCATGGCATCGGTGTTGATGTCGTGCCAGGCCACCTCGAATCTGACATTCCAGTCGGCGGTGAGCGCACCCATCGCAAAGACCGAGGTGTCGGGTGCGCGGCCATAAGCGGGCAATATCCCAACCGCCATGACGGAGTTGGCAATCAGGTCCGATGCTGCCTGCACGGCGTCTGTCCCCGTGCCTCCCGGCTTCGATGCGGCTGGCGGCAATTGCAGGATCGTCTCGAGATCGATCGGCACAGGCTGGTCGCCCGACGCGATCATGTTCTCCTGATGCATGTCGGTGGCTGCGAAGCAGTGAAACAAGGCGAGCCAGGCGCCGGCCCGGCGGAAGAAGGATTTGCAGCATTCGTCGTCAAGGCATGGCGTATGCGCGACATATTCGGTCCAGCCATAATGCGCACAGGCGAGCGCCCGGACCGCCCGCAATTGCACAGGTGGCTGCGAGCGGTTCAGCCGCGTCACCATCTCGTGCCATCTGACGTCGAGCCCTAGGTCCTTCGGCTTGTAGACGACCCGGGTGTCGTCCTCAAAGGTGACGATGAGGACCGAACGCCCGCGATTATGATGGTCTGACAAGCCGCCATCGACGGCCGTGACACGGGCGCGGCCATCGCGGCCAGCGAATTCCTTGCGGACCGTCAGCATGTCCGCATCGAGCCGCCGCGCGAATTCAGAGACGAAATCGATCCATTGCCGCGTGAGCGTGGCAATCAGCCGCAGCAGGACCGGCTTTTCCTCAAACAAGCGACGAAGGCCGCCGGCTTTCATGTCGGCGACGAAGCGATCGTACAGGGCGGTGCCGGGAGGCGTGGTCGCGGGCGCCGAATCGGCGGAGGACTCGTCGCGTATCGCGGCAAAGCGTTCGTAGAGCGGCGGTGCGCAGAGTGTGGACAATTGATCGAGCAGCATCAGCCGCAAGCAGAGTAGGCCGGACTCGGTGAAATCGTCCCTGAGCACAGTGCCGGTCTGGTCCCCGACCTGCGCTTCCGCACGATCGACCAGCGGCAGCAAGAAATCCTCGAAGGGCCGTGGCTCCGGACCGCGCCGGGGCTGCTGCGGTTCAGCGTCGCTGCGCAGTGCGTGTTCGATCCAGATCGCATCGGCGATCCACAGCGGAGAGGTTGGGGCGCGGTAGCGAACACGGGCGAACCGAGCCTTCACCTCCTCATAGGTCCATCCATCGCGCGCGAGCCTGCGCCGGAATTGCTCCCAATCACCATTGGCTGCGCCACGGCACCACGCTTCGAGACGCTGCGCCGCAAGGTCCGGGTCACCTTCTTGAGGGGGGGCTGCCTCGAAATCGTCGGACAGCAACTCGTCGATGGTCGCGGCGCGGGTGATCAGGCTCTCGTAAAAGGCGTCCATCCGCTCCGTCTCGAATTGTCCGCATCGCCGCCGGCCGGGCAGCCTCCCGAGCCAGGATATAGGCGTTGCATCTAGGAATAATAGCCTGACGCTTGCCTTAAGGATCGCCGCGAGCGCGTCGGCCGCGACCCATATGATAAAGCATCGATCAACTATGCGGCATCATGAGTGTTGGATCGTTGCCCCGAAATTGGACGACTGATTGACTTTTTGCCGCAATTGACGAATCCTTGTTCCGCCAGCAGGGGGAAATTTGTCTAAGTTTCCTCGTAACTTTCTATGCATCTGGCGGATGAAAGGAATTACGCCATGACCCTCACCACCCTTAAGCAAAAAGAAGAAGAGATCCTGAGCTTCGACGTCTCCGACGAAGTGCTGGAAAGTGCCGCAGGAACCGAGACCTCCGCAAACTACACGCTGGGTTCGTGCACCGGCCTGTCGGTCTGCCCGGCCTGGTAACTTTCGGATCTTTGCTTCAGATCTAACGCTGTCTCCGGTCAACGGAGACAGCGTTTTTTTGTGCCTCGTTGAGTGTTGATTCGGTCGAGCGCCGGACGCGCTACGGACAACGCAGATGATTCGCCGCTTTACGGCGTTCCGTTATTTCGAATCACGGCGCACGCCTCTCCTCTCCCGTCTTTTCTAAGCGGCCCGGACGCAAGCTGTAGGCGTACCCGGCCGAAATTAGCTACCATATGCGCGAATCACTGCGCGGGTCTTTTGGCGAGGAGGCCGTGAGATGATCATCACGATTGCCACGATGAAGGGCGGCAGCGGCAAGAGCACCGTTGCAAGCTGCCTTGCGGTCTACTGGCATCTGCGCGGCCGGCGGCCGACCCTGATCGATGCCGATCCGCAGCGCTCGATCATGGGACTCGCGGCGCGCGAGCGCAGCCTAGGCGGCGTCGCGGTGCTCGAGGATGCGACCGAAGAGGCCACGAAGACCGCGCGGCGATTGTCGAGCGCCGGAAATCTGGTGATTATCGACACGCCGGGTTTCCGCTCCAAGACCACACTGGATTGCGTTGCCGCCTCGGACTTCCTCCTGGTCCCGGTCAAGCCGTCGCCGTTCGATGTCGACCGTACGCTGGATACGATCAGCTTCCTCACCGAGCGGGCCGATGGCCGGCGGCCGCTCTATCGCTGCCTGCTCACCCAGACCACCCGGGACTCGATCATTGCGCGGCACATCCGAACCGAACTGACCGAGGCGGGCATCCCGGTGCTGCAAAGCGAGATGCAGAACCGCGTCGCCTATCCTGAAGCCTCGCTGTGGGGCGCGACGCCGAGCCTGATCAGCTGGAAGGGACCCGCGGCGAAGGAGATCGCCGCAATTGCCGAAGAACTCGACATGGTCCTCGGGCAGCAGCAGGCCGCAGCATGACACGCAAGCAGCTTCCGAAAGCGATCAAGCCCGCCGGGTCGGGCCTGCGCTTCATTCCGGGTGAGGCCGGCACCGAGGCGCCGGTGCCGCAATCCGTGACCGCAAAGCCATCGACGCCGAAAGAGCCGGTGCAGGTGGAGGCAGAGGTCTGGCCGCCGGCTCCGGCGCCGGCCAACGACACCTATGCCATTCTGCCGCCGCTGACCCGCGAAGAGGCGGAGCGCCGTCTGCAGATCGCCTTCAAGATCGTCGACCGTCACAAGATGTATGCCGGTCTGGGCGGCCTTGTCCCGATGCCGGCCGTCAATGTCGTCAGCGTCAGCGCGATCATCCTGCGGATGTTGAAGTCGCTCAGCGATGTCTACGGCGTGCCATTCGAACGCGACAAGATGCGGGCGGTGGTGCTCGGACTGATGGGGGGCGCGGCGCCGACCGGACTTGCGGCCGCGACTGCGACGACGCTGTCATTCGCAGCTCCAATCGCGGGCGCCGTGGGCCTCGCGGTGTCGTCGGTCGCTGCGGCGTCCCTGACCCGCAGGATCGGGCTGCATTTCGTCGAGCGCTTCGAATCGGAAACGATTCTCGGCCGCTGACGATTGCCGCGCTGGATCTGTCAGCGCTTTATCTGATCTTGCTGGCTGACGTCTTGAGACCATGACCATCCATTTTGCGTGATTGGCTGGGACGAAACGGCCGTGCGGCTCGGCGAACGCCATTTGCCGCGCTTACGGTTCGGCCCCATGAACGAGGGCGGCAGAACGCCGCAGAACCGCCGGCTTCAAGCTTGCTACGGGAAGCCGACCGGGCGTGCACGATTGACGTTAACGATGAACCATGCTGGACCATGCCCCGCACCGGCGGATACAGTATCGGTCCAAGAACAAGGTGCGAAAGCACTCGACAGCCCACGATTCGGAGGAGGGAGTTCATGCTCAGGAAAATGACGATGATGATGGCGGCTTCGGCCGCTGCATTCGTCATGGCGACCGGTGTCGCGGCCGCTCAGGACACGTTGAAGATCGGTGCAAGTGCACCGAAAACCGGCCCGCTCGCTGGCGGCGCCGCTGTGACTCACTGGCCCAACGTCAAGCTGTGGGTCGAAGAGGTCAACAAGCGCGGCGGCCTGAAGGTCGGCAACAAGCAGATGAAGGTCGAGCTCATCGAATACGATGACAAGACCAGCGGCGAAGAAGCCGTCAAGAACATCCAGCGTCTTGCGACCGTCGACAAGGTCGACTTCCTCGTGTCGCCGTACTCCACCGGCATCAATGTCGCCACCGCGCCGCTGATCGCCAAATACGGCTATCCGCAAATTGCAACCACGGCCGCCACGGATAACGTCGCGGAATTCGCCAAGCGCTGGCCGAATTCGTTCTGGCTGCTGGGCACCTCCAAGCAGCTCGCCGAGGGCGCCGTCGAGGCGCTGAAGAAGATGCGCGACTCCGGCGCGATCGGCAAGCGTGTCGCGCTCGTCAACGTCGCGGACGCGTTCGGCCTCGAACTCGTGCGTGCCGGCAAGCCGGCCCTGCAGAAAGCCGGCTTCGACATCGTCTATGAGGCGTCCTATCCGCTCGGCACGCAGGACGTGGCCCCGATCATCAGCGCTGCCAAGGCCGCCAATCCGGACGCCTTCGTTGCGTTCTCCTATCCGCCGGACACCTTCGCGCTGACCGATCAGGCGCGGATTCAGAAATTCGACGTCGGCGCGTTCTATGTCGGCGTCGGCACCGCATTCCCGGGCTTCGCCGGCCGCTTCAAGGACAACGCGGAAGGCGTGATGGGCGTCGGCGGTATCGACCCGAACTCGAAGGCCATCCAGGACTATGCCAAGCGGCACAAGGAAGTGACGGGCGCCGACATCGATGCATGGGCGAGCGCCATGACCTATGCCGGTCTTGAGATCCTCGGCCAGGCCATCGAGCGCGCGGGGACGACCGACAAGGCCGCGGTCATCGCCGAAATCAAGAAGAAGCCCTTCCAGACGGTGGTAGGCGAGGTCAATCTTGCCGACAACATCAACCACAAGGTCTGGACGACCGGTCAGTGGCAGGGCGGCACGTTCAACGGCGTCGCCTCCGACGGCATCCCCGGCGCCAAGGCGCCGGTGAAGAAGCAGCCCTGGAAGTAACGCTACGGCACACGACATCCGGCGCGGCGATGCAGCACCGCGCCGGATGATCCCGCGAGAACTCGGATGGAGACGATTGTCACCGGAATTCTGCTCGGCGGGACCTACGCGCTCATCGCGATCGGCCTTACTCTGCAATATGGCGTCTCGCGCATCATGAATCTCGCCAATGGCGAGACGCTGATCGCGGCCTGTTTCGTCACCTTCTGGCTGTTCACCTCCTACGCGGTGAACCCGATCTGGGGCATCCTGGTCATCGCTCCCATCGCTTTTGCGGTGAACTGGGCGATCTACATGCTGTTGCTGAAGCCGCTGGTCGATCGCGCCAGGAACCAGGGCATGCTCGAGGTCGATTCGATCCTCGCCACATTCGGCCTCTTGTTTCTGTTTCAGGGCCTGATGCTGCGCAGCTTCGGCGGCGCCTATACGTCTTACGCCTTCCTCGCCGAGCGCTTCGAGCTTTTCGGCGCCTATTACGGTCTCAACCGCGTGGTCGCGTTCGGAGCGGCCTGCGTGATCGCGCTGGCGCTTTATCTGTTCCTGTACTGGACACGCTACGGCACGGCGGTACGCGCGGTCGCGGTCAATCCGGGTTCGGCGCGTCTTGTCGGCATCGATGTCGCCAAAGCCGCGGCGTTGTCCTTCGCACTTGGCGGCGCATTGACGGCCTGCGGCGGCACGCTGATCTCGACCTTCTACACCTTCAATGCCTCGATGGGCGTCGTGTTCACCATGAAGGCGCTGATCATCGTCATCATGGG
>Ga0182743_1003991_pt1 | contig 11415 bp, 8 predicted proteins | sample eDN3rd30CKraftOP_FD_128522 | JGI IMG/M metagenome (GOLD analysis project Ga0182743, IMG submission 128522) | Enriched Organic Plus compost microbial communities from Emeryville, California, USA - eDNA 3rd pass 30_C Kraft OP (version 2) (version 2) ... | reverse complement strand
GCCGGCAGCACGAGGAGGCCGCAAAGGAGGGCGGCGAGGATGAGGGGACGGCGTGACATGAAACGCCGGGAATTATCCCAAATCTTGACTTTCAAGGTCGAAAATGCGCGTTTCCATGGGAAATGGATGATTCTTTGGTTCCGAAGCAAACAGTCAGGCGACGGATCTATCCCTGTTAAGCTCCTTCCATGGCTTCTGCCCCCTCACCCACCGTTTCCGACGAGCCGGTCATGGCCCGGGATCTCGGGTGGCTGCTCAACCAGACCTCCCACATGCTGGCGGTGGAACAGACCGCCCGGATGGAGAAGCTCGGAATCGCGCCGAGGGGCTACTGCGTGCTCAAGACCGCGGTGGAGGGCGAGATGACCCAGGGCGAGATCGGCGAGGCGATCGGGGTGGACAAGACCACCATGGTCGTGACCCTCGACTCCCTCGAGGAGGCCGGACTGGCGGAGCGGGTCCCCTCCGAGAAGGATCGGAGGGCCCGGGTGATCAAGGTTACCCCCGCCGGCAGGAAGAAGGTAGCCGAGGCCGAGGCGACGGCCGAGGAGCTCTACGAGGAGGTCCTCAGCGAGCTCGACGAGGACCAGCGGGAGACCCTCCTCGACGCCCTCAGCCGTCTGCAGTGCGGGATGCTTGCCGACGCCTCTCCCTGTCAGAACCCGCCGCGCAAGCGCGCGCCGCGAACATAGTTCTGCAAGAAATAGTTTTGAACGGATCTATTTGCTACGGTTCTTTCTTCCGTGAAACGAATCGAAGGAAGTCGTATGTCCGCTCAGACCTCTCCACCTCCCCCGATGACCATGCGGGAACGCTGGATCGCCCTCTTCGTCCTCTGCACGGGGATGCTGATGATCATCCTCGACGGCACCATCGTGAACGTCGCGCTGCCATCCATCCAGGAGGACCTGGCCTTCGAGCAGTCCGATCTCGCCTGGGTGGTGAACGCCTACCTGATCCCCTTCGGCGGGTTGTTGCTCCTTGCGGGCCGGCTCGGTGACCTGGCCGGCAGGCGCCGGATCTTCTCCACGGGCCTGATCGTCTTCATCGTTGCCTCGCTCGCCTGCGGGCTCGCGGCGAGCCAGGAAATGCTGATCGGGGCGCGATTCCTCCAGGGAGTCGGCGGAGCCATGACCTCGGGCATCTTCCTCTTCCTCGCCGGCCTCGGACACATCAGGGACATGCGCCGTGAGAAGAACTTCGCGCCGGGCAACACGGTGATCATGCTGAGCGACTTCGGGGTCCCGATCTCGCTCGTCGTGCTGCTGATCTCGACCGGGGCGCTGTAGCTTCGGGACCGGTTCCCGGCGCAACCCGGGCGAAGGTCCGGGCCGCGCTATGGTTCCCCGCCATGCATGCGGGTTCGCATCTAGCCCAAGGTGAAGTCGCTCGCTCAGGCAGGCGTTCGGGGATGCTCCAACCATGAAGGCGCTGGTGATCGGAGCCGGAGAGGTCGGGATGAACGTCGCCCGGACCCTGAGCACGGACGGCCACAACGTGACCGTGGTCGACCGGAACCCGGATCGCTGCGACCACATCCGGGACCAGATCGACGCCCTGGTCGTCGAGGGCAACGGGGCCAGCCCCCGGTTCCTCAGGCAGATCGAGGCGGCCAAGTTCGACCTGCTCGCCTCCGTGACCGCGGTGGACGAGACCAACGTGATCGCGGCCCTCGCCGGCCATCAGCTCGGCGTCAAGACCACCGTCGCCCGCGTCCGCGATCCCGAGTTCCTCGACCGCGAGGACGCCTTCGCCCGGGGTGTCCTCGGGATCGACTTTGTGATCGACCCCGACCGCGCCGCGGCAAACGACATCGCCGCCGCCCTCCGGCTGCCCGGTGCGGTCTCGGTCGAGTACTTCGGTGACGGCGACCTCGCCCTGGCCGAGCTGATCGTGACCGACTCCTCCCCCCTCGTCGGAAAGCCACTGGCCATTCGCGAACGCCCCCACCCCGCCTTCATCGTCGGCATCACGAGGAACGGCGAGGCCGCCCTCACCCGGCCGGACACCATTCCGGAACCCGGGGACCACCTGCTCGTCTCGTCCCCGCGGGAGAACATCCAGCAGGCGGTCGCCCATCTCGCCGGCACGGTTCGCGAGGTGCGGCGGTGCGTGATCTTCGGGGGCGGCAAGATCGGGATCGCCCTCGCCCGCCTGCTCGAGGAATCGAAGGTCAAGGTGACGGTGCTCGAACGGGAGCCGAAGCGGGCCCGCGTGCTCGCGGAGAAGCTGCCCCGCTCCACCGTCCTCCTGGACGAGGGAGTCGAAGAGGCTTCGCTGATCGCCGCCGGAGTCAACGAAGCCGACGCGTTCGTCGCCTGCGCCGGCGACGACCGGGTCAACCTGCTCGCCGCGATGAACGGCAAACGGGTCGGCGCCGACCTCTGCATGGCCACCGTGTCGAGGGAGGAATTCACGCCTCTGGTCAACGCGCTCGGCCTGGACGTGGCGTTCTCCCCCCGGCTCATCGCCGCAGAGGCGATCATGCGTTTCGTCCACACGCGGAGCGTCAAGGCCGTCCACCTCTTCCAGACCGGCTTCGAGGCGATGGAACTCGAGGTCAGAAAGGGTTCGGCCGTCGAGGGCCTCGCGATCGGCGAGACGCACGGCATCCTCAAGCACTGCCGCGTCGGTGCGGTCCTCCACGAGGACGGTGTCTCGATCCCGCAACACGGGACCCCGATCTCTGCCGGTGACCGTCTCCTGATGCTCGGACCGGCCGGCACCTTGTCCGAGGTGGAACCGGCCTTCGCAGGAAAGTCTTGACCCGGGATTTCTCCTTTCTCGTTGCACCCCTGGTGCGCCTCACGGTCGGCGGCACCGTCGCCGCCTCGGGACTCGGGATGCTCGTGTGTGCAGGCGTCGGATTCGAGGACGGTGACGCCGGGGTCGAGTTCACGGTCTGCGGGCTCGCCGCCGTCGCCCTCGGCTTCCTGCTCCTCAGCCAGGCGATCGGTTCGCGAAGCGCCGCCTCCACCGTCCGTCCGGCCACCGGCTTCGCCGCCGTCACCCTCTCGTGGATGCTGGTCTCCGCAGTCGGCGCCGTGCCCTTCCTCCTGACCGGGACGTTCGGGTCCGGACTGGACGCCTACTTCGAGGCGGTCAGCGGGTTCACGACGACCGGCGCCACCCTGATCCCCGACATCGAGGCGCAACCGGATGCCGTCCTGCTGTGGCGCAGCCTCACCCAGTGGCTCGGTGGCGTCGGGATCATCGTCCTCGTAGTCGCGATCGCACCCGTCAGCGGGCCCGGGATCCAGCGCGCCTTCTACGCCGAGTCAACCGGCCTGCCCTCGGACCGGCTCACGCCGCGGATCATCGACACGGCGAAGATCATCGCGACGATCTACCTCTCCCTCTCGGCGCTCGCGGCCGTCGCGTACTTCGTCGCGGGCATGAACGTGTTCGACGCGATCAACCACGCGATGACCACCGTGGCGACCGGGGGCTTCTCCACCAAGGACCTCTCGCTCGGCTACTTCGACTCGACCTCGATAGAGGCCGTCGCCGTGGTCTTCATGTTCCTCGGCGGAATCAACTTCGCCTTCTACTGGAAGGCGATCCGGCACAAGGACGCCCGCCTCCAGTACCGCGAGGTCCGGGCGTACGCGATCATCCTGCTCGGGCTTTCGGCTGCGGTCGGGGCCAGCGTGGCCCTTCACGACGACATCTCCGGGGTCGGCCGCATCGTCCTCGAGTCCCTGTTCAGCGTCGTGACCGTGCTCAGTTCGACCGGGTTCACGACCGAGGACTTCGACGACTGGAACTCCTTCGCCAAGACCCTGATCTTCCTCGCCACCTTCGTCGGGGCCTGTGCGGGCTCGACCTCGGGTGGCATCAAGGTCTTCCGGGTCGTGCTCCTGACCAAGATCTTCGGCCAGGAGATCACGCGGCAGCTCAAGCCGGCCACCGTCCAGGTGCTCCGGGCCGGTCCGCACGTGTTCCGCGACTCCGTGCGACAGGCCGTGCTCGGATTCTTCCTCGCCTACGTACTCGTCTACACGCTGGGGACCGTGGTCATGGCGGCGTCCGGCCTCGACTTCCTCTCCGCCGCCGGCGCCTCCGCCTCGACCCTGAACCTGATCGGCCTCGGTCTGGGCGAGATCGGCGCGACCGGCGACTACGAAGCGATGTCCGCGCTCGGCAAGTCCGCCTCGTGCGTGCTGATGATCGCCGGGCGCCTCGAGATATTCACAGTCGTGGCGCTGCTCGCCGCGGTCGTGGACGCGTTCCGGAACGCCATGAGCCACCGGGTGGCCTGACCGCTCCCGGGCCGGACGGCCAGTCGTCGTCCTCCCGGATCGCCACAGGCAGGACGGCCCGTTACCACGAAGACCGCCTCCGCCCGGTGGGTCCCGGGCACCCGACGATGGCCGTCGAAGCCGGCCGGATCGACGGGCGCATGGTAAAAACCCCGGCCTTGGAGCCCAAGGATCCCCCACTTTCGCTCTTCCTGCGGTTCCTCAAGTTCGGCTGCCTTGCCTGGGGCGGCCCGGCCGCCCAGATCGAGATGATCTCCCGCGAGTGCGTCTACGAGGAACGGTGGGTCGACGAGGAGTCGTTCCGGAAGACGCTGGCCGTGTTCCAGGTCCTGCCGGGGCCCGAGGCCCACGAGCTCTGCGTCTACTTCGGCCGGCTCCGGGGCGGGAAGATCGGGGCGTTCCTGGCCGGGCTCGGTTTCATGCTGCCCGGTTTCGTACTCATGCTGGCGCTTTCGATCCTCTACGTCGAGGTGGGCCTCAGCGAGGCCTACGACGGCGTGTTCGAGGGGGTCCAGGCGGCGGTCGGCGCGCTGGTGGCGATGGCCGTCGTCCGACTCGGTCGCAAGTTCATCACCGACGTGCCCCTGCTCCTGATCGCCGCGGCGAGCCTCGCGGCCACCCTGGGCCTCGGGGCTTCCTTCGTACCGGTGCTCGCCACTTCCGGGCTCGCCTACTGGGCATGGCACGTCCGCGACGCGTTGGCCGGTCGTGCCAGCGGGTTCTCGCTCCCGGGCGGCTGGCTGGCCGCCGGTGTGCTCGCCGCGATCACCCTCCCCCTCACCGCGACGATCTTCATCGAGGGGGTGAAGGCCGGGCTGCTCACGTTCGGCGGCGCCTACACCGTCATTCCCTTCCTGCAGGAGGTCGCGGTAAACGACCACGGCTGGCTTACCGACGACGAGTTCCTCGACGGAATCGCCCTCAGCGGCATCCTCCCTGCCCCGCTGATCATCTTCTCCACCTTCGTCGGGTATCTCGCCGGCGGGTTGCCGGGCGGGCTGGCCATGACCGCCGGCATCTTCCTCCCCGCGTTCGTGCTGCCGATCTTCTTCCACCGGCAGCTCGTCGCGGTTGCCGAGAGCCCCCGGATCCGTCCCTTCCTGCTTGGCGTCGCAGCGGGCGTGATCGGCCTGATCGCCGCCGTCACGCTCCAGATCCTCGACGAGGGAGTCACGGACGTTCCGACCCTCCTGATCGCCCTCGTGTCGTTCGCGGTGCTGTACCGCTTCCAGGCGAAGCTGACGGTTGTCGCGGTGATCCTCGGGGCCGGTCTGCTCGGCGCAGTCGCGCTGTAGTTCAGGGGGTGCGCGGCGGGGGCGTACGGCGCGGACGGATCGCCTCGAACGCCGACGCGTCGCGCAGCAGGGCGTTGTCATCGTAGGCGCGGCCCGCAAAGGTGAGGCCGACCGGCATCCCGGTGTCCGACATCGTTCCCATCGTGACCGTGACCGTGGGAATACCCAGGTGACGCGGCACCAGGTTCCCGTTGGCGACCCAGACGCCGTTGCTCCAGGCCTTCTTCGCAGACTCCGGATTGACGTCCGCATCCGCCGGCCCGACGTCCGCGACCGCCGGGAAGACGACCGCGTCGAGACCCAGGTCGTCCATCCAGAGTTCGAGGTCGATGCGGCGGGTGTCCTCCAGGCCCCGCATGCCGTCCTCGATCTCGGGCAGCTCGTCCCAGGGCGTGAGGCCCCGCTTTGCCATCTCGACGTATTCCTCCATCCCGAACACGAGGTCTCCCTCCTGGCTGGGGAGGGTGCCGGGATCGTGGGGGAAGATCAGTTCCCCGTCGACGTCGGCGAGTCGGTTCAGGGCCGGATCGTCGTTGGCGCGGAGGAAGTCGTCGAACGCCCATGCGGTCAGTTCCTTCAGTTCCACGTCGAAGAACTCCGGTCGGATCAGGCCCCTTTCGAAGACCGTCGGGCAGCCGGGTCGGTCTCCCTCGTAGTTCGAAACCGCCGGGAAGTCGACCTCGACCACCTCGGCCCCGGCCTCCTCCAGGTCGCGACGGGCCGCTTCCCAGAGCACGATGATCGAGGCCCGGGTCTCGATCCGTTCGCCGGTCGGCCCCCACACGTCGGTCTTCTTTCCCGTGCCCGCCAGGGGGTCGGCGTTGATGTACATCCGCGGGACGCCGAACCGCCGGCCCGACAGGGCGGACGGATCCGACGCGAGGGCCGGGTAGGAGTCCGGCCGCACCTCGGAGGCCTTCGGTATTCCGATCCAGGACTGGCTCCGCCACAGGTCCCCGCGCGTGTCCGGATCGTCGGCGACGATGACGTCGAGCACCTCGAGCAGGTCGGCCATCGTGCGGGCGTACGGGACCACGACATCCATCGTGGGAGTCAGCGGCCAGTTTCCGCGGACCGAGATCACCCCGCGCGAGGGCGTGTACGCGCAGAGCCCGTTGTTCGAGGCCGGTCCCCGGCCGCTCGACCAGGTCTCCTCGGCCAGTCCGAACGAAGAAAAGCTCGCGGCGGTCCCCGTGCCGGCTCCGTTGGAGGAGCCGGAGGCGAACGGTGCGGTGAGGTAGTCGGCGTTGTACGGGCTCTCGGCGCGTCCGTAGACGCCCCTCTGCATGCCCCCGTTGGCCATCGGCGGCATGTTCGTCTTGCCGAGGCAGATCGCGCCGCCTGCTCGGAGCCGCTCCACGGTGAACGCGTCCCGCTGGGCCACCAGGTTCACGAACGCGGGACTGCCGGAGGCCGCGGTCATGCCCTTCACCAGGTAACTGTCCTTCGCCGTGTAGGGGATCCCGTCGAGCGGCCCCAGCGTCTCCCCCTTCGCCCGGCGCTCGTCCGAGCGGGCCGCCTCCCGCCTCGCTTCCCCGTTCAGGACGACCACCGCGTTCAGTGCCGTTTCGGTTCCGGGGGCGTCGTATCTCGCGATCCTTTCGAGGTAGGCGTCGACCAGGTCCACGGCGGAGAACCGGCCGCTCTCGAGGCCCGCGCGCAGCTCGGCGATCGGTACTTCGGTGACGTCCACGGGCTAGTTATCTCACGTCTCCCCTGCCACCCGGCTGACTGACGAGTCAATCAACGACGCATCGGCAAGCGAATGATGGGACAATCCGCGCGCGAAAGCGCACCTACTGCCGTCACGACTTCACACGGGAGAAAGACCTTGGGTCACTACAAGAGCAACGTCCGGGACATCGAGTTCAACCTGTTCGAGATGTTCGACACCGACGAGGTGCTGAAGACCGGCGCCTTTGGCGACCTGGACACCGAAACGGTCAAGATGATGCTCGAGGAAGCCTCGAAGCTGGCCGAGGGTCCCGTCGCCGAGGCCTTCGAGTCCACGGACCGCAATCCCCCCACGTTCGATCCCGAGACCCACGCGGTCAGCCTCCCGCAGTCCCTCAAGGATTCGGTGAAGGCCTGGACCGACGGCGGCTGGGAGAAGATCGGGCTGTCGGAGGAGGTCGGCGGCATCCCCGCGCCCGCCACCGTCTCCTGGGCGATCAATGAGTTCATGTGCGGTGCCCTCCCCGCCGGCTTCTTCTATCTCGCCGGTCCGGCCTTCGCCGCCCTGCTCTACAAGAACGGCAACGAGGAACAGAAGCACTGGGCCCAGCTGGCCGTGGAGAGGAACTGGGGCGCGACCATGGTCCTGACCGAGCCCGAGGCCGGATCCGACGTCGGCGCCGGCCGCACCAAGGCGATCGACCAGGGCGACGGCACCTGGCACATCGAGGGCGAGAAGCGCTTCATCACCTCCGGTGACTCGGACGACCTCTTCGAGAACATCTTCCATTACACGCTCGCCCGCCCCGAGGGTGCCGGACCCGGTACCAAGGGCCTGAGCCTCTTCGTCGTGCCGAAGTACCACTTCGACTCGAAGACCGGCGAGATCGGCGCCCGCAACGGCGTCAACGTCACCTCGATCGAACACAAGATGGGCATCAAGGCCTCCGCGACCTGCGACATGGCGTTCGGCGACGGTGACAACCCGGCCGTGGGTTACCTCGTCGGCGACGTCCACCAGGGCATCCGCCAGATGTTCGACGTGATCGAGTTCGCCCGCATGATGGTCGGCACGAAGGCCATCGCGACCCTCTCGACCGGTTACCTCAACGCGCTCGAATACGCCAAGGAGCGTGTCCAGGGCGCCGACCTGACCGAGATCATGAACAAGACCGCGCCGCGCGTCACGATCATCAAGCATCCGGACGTGCGCCGGTCCCTGATGACCCAGAAGACGTACGCGGAGGGCCTTCGGGCGCTGTACCTGTTCACGGCGCTGCACCACGACCCGACGGCGGCGAAGATCTCGCAGGGCGTCGATCCCGAGTTCGCCGAGCGGATCAACGACTTCCTCCTCCCGATCGTCAAGGGCGTCGGCTCCGAGCGTGCGTACGAGGTGCTGACCGAGTCGCTCCAGACGTACGGCGGTTCCGGTTTCCTCCAGGACTACCCGATCGAGCAGTACATCCGCGACTCGAAGATCGACAGCCTGTACGAGGGAACCACCGCGATCCAGGCGCAGGACTTCTTCTTCCGGAAGATCGTCCGCGACGAGGCCCGCTCGCTGAACCACCTGCTCGAGAAGATGCAGGAGACGGCGGATGGCTCGGGCGCCGGGCTCGACACCGAGCGCGAGCGGCTCGGCCGCGCCGTCGCCTCGATGCGCGCCATGGTCGAGACGATGATGGGCAACCTCATGGGTTCCCAGGAAGATCCGAAGAGCATCTACAAGGTCGGCCTGGGCTCCGTCCAGTTCCTGAAGGCGTTCGGCGACCTGATGATCGGCTGGCTGCTGATCACCCAGGCCGAGGTGGCGGCCAAGGCGCTCGAGAACGGTGCCTCGGACCGCGACCGCCCCTTCTACGAGGGCAAGGTCACCGGCGCGAAGTTCTTCGCCCGGAACATGCTGCCGAACCTCGAGGCGACCAGGATCGCGATCGAGCAGATCGACAACGACGTCATGGAGCTCGCCGAGGAAGCGTTCTAGGCCCCGGGGCGGATTTCACTTCGGAACGGCCGGGGATCCCCGGCCGTTCTTCTTGCAGCATCCGGTGCCGGCTACGAGTCGCCGCTTTCCTCCAGCGGGGCCACCGCGGGCCCCTGGACGACGGTGCCGTCGGGATCGAAGCGGGACCCGTGACAGGGGCAGTCCCAGGTCTGCTCCGCCTTGTTCCAGGCGACGATGCAGCCGAGGTGGGTGCAGCGGGCCGAAACCTCGCGGCAGTTGCCCTCGCGGTCGCGACTCACCGCCTTCTGTCCGATGCCTTCCCCGACCACCCTGCCTTCGCCCGGCTCGAGCTCGACCCGGGCCTGTCGGCGGCGCACCCGGTCGGCGACGATCCTCATCCCGGAGTCGACGTTGTGTTCGAGGAACTCCCGGACCCCGCCGAGGTGCACCCGGTTGGGATCGAAGACGGGCGCCCGGTCGTTGTCGCGGCCGAGCACCCGGTCGGCCAGGATCCTGGATCCCCCCGCTCCGGCTGCCAACCCCCACTTCGAGAATCCCGTCGCGACCAGCACCCGTTCGTCCAGCGGGAGAAGCTGCCCGATCAGGGGCAACCGGTCGAAGCTCAGCAGGTCGTGGGCACCCCACTCGTGGTCGATCGAGCGGACGGAAAAGCGCGAACGGAGGTATTCGCGAAGGACGGCGAGGCTGTTCGCGCTGCTGGAGGTTCCCGGCCGGTGACCCTCGCCCGCGACCAGGATCGAGTCGTCACTCCGGGTCCCCGGCACGGGGCTGATCGAGCGGGAGGCGTCGTCGATGCTGAGACACATGCCGCCCGGAGCGACACCTTCGATCCGCCCGGAAACCGCGAAGGAGGTCATGGGCTTCACCCTGGCGAAATAGGCGCCCCGGTCGAGGATCGGCGCGTGGGTGGCGATGACGACGTGATCGGCCTCGATGGTGCGCCCACCCTCGACGCGGACACGTCGGCGCCCCAACCCGTCGACCCCCACGACCCTGGCGCCCTCGAACACCCTGCCGCCCAGCTCGTCGACCCGCCTCGCGACCCCCCGGATCCAGGGCGGCGGCGCGAACTGGGCCTGGTATCGGAGGGTCAGGGCTCCCGCCACCGGGAAAGGCAGGCCGCAGTCGTCCCGGAGTTCTACCTCCAGGCCGGCGGTGGTGGCGGCGTCCAGTTCCCGCTCCAGTTCGGGGTATTTCGCTCCTTCTTCAGCGAACGTCACCGCGGGCCGCCTGGTGAAGGCGCACTCGATACCCAGTTCCTCCGAGGTTCGAGCGACGAACTCGATCCCCTCGGCGTTCAGTTCCGCGTATGCACGCGCCGCGTCGGCGCCCGCCACCTTCTCGATCCGCGAGTAGGCCGCACCCTGAAGGCAGCTCAGCTTCGCGGACGAGTGCCCGGAAACCCCGGCCCCGATCGTGCGTGCCTCGACGAGCGCGACCCGAACCCCCTCCGTTGCGAGCCTGAGGGCCGTGGAGGCACCGACGACGCCGCCGCCCACGACCACGACGTCGCACCCGAGATCAGAAGTAACCGTCTCCCATCGGCCCGGGCCGTCGAGCGGCCAGGGAGGGTTCGGATCCGGACGGTGCGTGCCTGAGGTCTGGTTCATGGGTCCCCGTACGACGTACCCGCGCAAGGACCACGGAAACGGTGCCGGCCGGCCCGGTTTGGAGCGTCTCGGCGCGGGTAGCCCTCTCCCCGGCACTGAGACCAAGGGGGCGAGGCCCACTCTCGGCCACGAGAGCGAGGATTGTCGATGGGCCAAACGATCAGAATCGCGTCGATCCCACAGCGTTCGCTCTACGTCGAACACATCGGGTTCAGGGGTGACGGGGTGAAGAGGATCGCCGCGAAACCACGAGCGGGCTGGGTCGCTCGTCACTCCGCGGAGTTCGAGCTGATGCATGTCCACTCCGGCCTCCCGGGGTTCGACCTCTCCCCGGCGGAGGCAAGCGACCTCGTGGAGAGCCTGGTACGGGCCGGCAAGCCACTCGCCTGCACGGTCCACTCGCTCGAGGAGGACCCGCTCCTGGCGGAGGTCCAGTCGATCCTGATCCGGAGCGCCGGCCTCGTCATTTCGCTGACCGACGAAATGAAGGCGCAGGTCTTCGTCAGAGACGGAGTCAACTCGATCGTGGTCCCTCATCCCCACGTGCTGCCGCTCGCGGAGATGGATCCGTACCGGCGGCGCCGCGGTATTCCGCCGTACACGCT
>Ga0182743_1003989_pt1 | contig 11422 bp, 8 predicted proteins | sample eDN3rd30CKraftOP_FD_128522 | JGI IMG/M metagenome (GOLD analysis project Ga0182743, IMG submission 128522) | Enriched Organic Plus compost microbial communities from Emeryville, California, USA - eDNA 3rd pass 30_C Kraft OP (version 2) (version 2) ... | reverse complement strand
GTATTGCAGCAGCACGCCGAAGTAGGCGGAAAAGTCCTGCAGCGCGGCTTCGTCGCCGACCACCACTTCGATGCCCAGCGGCTCGGCGCGGGTGCGCAGCACGTCGAGGGTCTGCGGGTGGCAATGCGCGGAGGCGAAGAAAGCCTGGGCGGCCTTGTTCTTCGACAGGCGCTTGCAGAAGGCCATGGCCTCGGCGGCGGCAGTGGCTTCGTCCAGCAGCGAGGCGTTGGCGATCTGCATGCCGGTCAGGTCGCCGATCAACGTCTGGAAGTTCAGCAGCGCTTCCAGGCGGCCCTGGGAGATTTCCGGCTGGTAGGGCGTGTAGGCGGTGTACCAGGCCGGGTTTTCCAGGAGGTTGCGCAGGATCGGCGCCGGGGTGTGGCAGGGGTAGTAGCCCTGGCCGATGTGGTTGCGCAGCAGCTGGTTCTGCGCGGCGATGGCGCGCAGGTCGGCCAGGGCCTGGGCCTCGCCCTGCCCCGCGCTGCCGTCGAGCATGCTGGTGCCCTTGATGCTGTTGGGGATGACGCTGTCGGTCAGGGCGTCGAGGCTGGCGTAGCCGACCAGCTCGAGCATGGCCTGGGTGTCGGCCTCGCGCGGGCCGATGTGGCGGGCGATGAATTCGTTGCGGGTGCTCAGTTGGACCTTGCTCATGCGGGCTCCCCGGTTCAGGCGCGGGCGGACAGGTAGGCTTCGTAGCCGGCCTGGTCCATCAGGGTGTCGAGGGCGGCGGCGTCATCCAGGCGGATGCGGAAGAACCAGCCGTCGGCCAGCGGCGCCTGGTTGACCAGCTCCGGGCCGTCGATCAGCGCGGGGTTGACCTCGGTGACCTCGCCGGCCAGCGGCATGACGATGTTGCTGGCGGCCTTCACCGACTCCAGCACCGCCACTTCGGCGCCCTGCTCATGGCGGCCGAGCTCCGGCAGCTGGACGTAGACCACGTCGCCCAGGGCCTCCTGGGCATAGTCGGTGACACCGACGGTCACTTCGCCGGAAGCTTCGAGGCGCAGCCATTCATGGTCGGGTGTGAAGCGCAGGGTGGTCATGGGTCGTCCTCTTGGTCTCGAATCGAGCCGTCGGGTGGCTCGCGATTTTTCCCGGCACGAGAGCAAGGGTGATGCCAAAACCAATAAAACACTTATAAATCAATCAGTTGATTAATATAACCGCCAGGTGCGATCCAGCCTTTGGAACGAAATCATTCCAGAAAAACCAACCAGTCTCCTGGCCTTTAGCGCATCAGGGCCCCGGCTGGCGCGGCCGCCGCCAAATGGAACGAAAACGCTCCACCGGAGCGAAATCATTCCACTCTCAGCGCTCGCCGATCCCGTACTTGCGCAGGCGCTGGCCGATGGCGGTGTGCGAGGTGCGCAGCCGCGCGGCCAGCTGACGCGTCGAGGGGTAGGCCGCGTAGAGCCGTTGCAGCAGCGACTTCTCGAACTGCTGTACGGCCTCCTCCAGGCTGGTAACTTCCTCGTCGGCGGCCTGGCGGGTGTCCAGCTCGGTGCCGGCCACTTCCAGGTCCTCGACGCCGATCACCTCGCCCTCGCCGATGGCCGCGGCGCGGAAGATCTTGTTCTGCAACTGGCGCACGTTGCCGGCCCAGCGGTTGCCCAGCAGCAGCGGGTGGGTTTCCGGCGCCAGGCGGCAGGGCGGGCGCTGGATCTGCGTGCAGGCCAGGCGCAGGAAGTGCTCGGCCAGCAGCAGGATGTCCTGGCCGCGCTCGCGCAGCGGCGGCACCTGCAGGTTGAGCACGTTGAGGCGGTAGTAGAGGTCTTCGCGGAAGCTGCCCTCGCCGACCATCTTCGCCAGGTTGCGGTGGGTGGCGCAGAGCACCCGCACGTTCACCCGCACCTCGCGCTCGCCGCCGATGCGGCGGAAGCAGCCGTCGCTGAGGAAGCGCAGCAGCTTGGCTTGCAGGTAGGGCGACATCTCGCCCACCTCGTCGAGGAACACTGTGCCGCGGTCGGCCAGCTCCAGCAGGCCCGGCTTGCCGCCGCGCTGGGCGCCGGTGAAGGCTCCGGAGGCATAGCCGAACAGCTCGCTCTCGGCCAGGCTTTCCGGCAGCGCCGCGCAGTTCAGCGCCAGGAAGGGTTCCTCGCGGCGCGCGCTCAAGGCATGGCAGGCGCGCGCCACCAGTTCCTTGCCGGTGCCGGTCTCGCCCTGGATCAGCAGCGGCGCGTCCAGCCCGGCGACCTTGCGCACCCGCGCCTTCAATTGCATCAGCGGCGCGGAACGGCCGATCAGGCCCTGCAGGCCCTCGGCGTGGTCGTGATGCAGCAGCGACAGACGTTCGCCGATGCGGCTCGGCGGATAGAGCGTCAGCAGGCCGCCATCCAGCGCATCGCCAGTGCCGCGGATCGGCGTGGCGTCCAGCAGCAGCGGCTGGCCACCGAGGCTGACCTCGTGCATCGGCAGGCGGAAGCCCTTCTCCATCAGGTGCTCGGCCAGGCCCGGTTCATCGAACAGGGTGGACAGCGACTCGCCGGCCGGCTGGCGGCCGCACAGGTCGATCAACCGCGGATTGGCCAGCAGCACCCGGGCCTGGGCGTCCACCGCCAGCACCGGGTCGCCCATGGCCGCCAACAGCGCGTCCAGGTGCAGGCTGCGGCGCTGGCCGGGGAGCATGTCGACGATCTGCACCGAGAGCACGCCGCGCACCCGCAGCAGCGCGCCGTGCAGTTCGTGGAGCACTTCCTGGCGCAGCTCGGGGGCATCTATATAGACGTTCGGCGGCACCATCTCCACCGCGTCCAGGTTCAGGTTGCGCGCGCCCAGCAGCGCCAGGACTTCCTGGGTGATGCCGACGCGGTCGGTGAAGGTGACGTGGATTCGCATGCTCGGGGCCCTGGCTACGCGCTGCGCATGATCGGGCTTTTACCCGGCGCCGGCAACGTTCAGAACAGGTTCAACTGCTCGGCCCTGCCACGCAGGTCGACCAGGCGCACGCCCACGCCGATCAGCCGCACCGGCCGCTCGCCGCGCTGGAAGGCCTGGTTCAGCAGTTGCCGGTAGCTGTCCAGGTCGCGGCTGGCGTTGGCCTGCTCCAGGGTGGTCTGGGTGAAGTCGTGGAACTTCAGCTTGACGAAGGGCTTGCCCGGCCGGTAGCTGGCGTCCAGGCGCTGCATCCGTCGTTGCAGTTCGTCGAGCAGGCCGGGCAGCTCGGCCAGGCAGGCGTCGACGTCGGGCAGGTCGCGGTCGAAGGTGTTCTCCACGCTGATCGACTGGCGCCGGCTATCCACCTGCACCGGGCGCTCGTCGATGCCGCGGGCGAGGTTCCACAGGCGCTCGCCGAAACCGCCGAACTCGCGCACCAGCGCCAGGCGCGACCAGTCGCGCAGTTGCCGGCAGTCCTGTACGCCCAGGCGCGCCAGCTTCTCGGCGGTGACCTTGCCCACGCCGTGGAGCTTCTTCACCGGCAGCGCGGCGACGAAATCCTCGACCTGATCCGGGGTGATGACGAACTGCCCGTTGGGCTTGCGCCAGTCGCTGGCGATCTTGGCCAGGAACTTGTTCGGCGCCACCCCGGCGGACACCGTGATGCCCAGCGACGACCAGACGCGCCGGCGGATGTCCTGGGCGATCAGCGTGGCGCTGCCGGAAAACTGCTGGCAGTCGCTGACGTCGAGGTAGGCCTCGTCCAGGGACAGCGGCTCGATGAGGTCGGTGTAGTCGCGGAAGATCCCGTGGATTTCCCGCGACACGCCTTTATAGACGTCCATGCGCGGGCGCACGATGGTCAGGTCCGGGCACAGCTTCACCGCGGTGCGCATGGCCATGGCCGAGTGCAGGCCGTAGACGCGCGCCTCGTAGTTGCAGGTGGCGACCACCCCGCGCTTGTCCGGCGAGCCGCCCACGGCCAGCGGCTTGCCCGCAAGGCTCGGGTCGTCGCGCATCTCGATGGCGGCGTAGAAGCAATCGCAATCGATGTGGATGATCTTTCGCTGCCGGGAACTCAACGCGGAACCTGCTCGGAGGGGATAGCGCCGGAACTCGGAGGAGATGCCCCGTCCGTTCCTGCGCATTAGCTGAAGGCATCCATGGTAATGCAAAACGGCGCGAACGCCTGCGCCGCCCGCCCGCTGCGGCCCCGCTTCGCTAAGCATCTGAAGAAAAACCAGTTTTTCTGAAAAAACGGTTGACAGGGTAGCCGTCCTGAGTAGAATGGCCGCCGCGGGATGGAGCAGTCTGGTAGCTCGTCGGGCTCATAACCCGAAGGTCGTTGGTTCAAATCCAGCTCCCGCAACCAGACACAAGAAAAAGGCCACTCTTCGGAGTGGCCTTTTTCGTTTGCGCTCAATTTAAATAATTGATCGGAAAGCAGAAATCGATTGACAGGGTGCCCATCCCGAGTAGAATGGCCGGCGCGGGATGGAGCAGTCTGGTAGCTCGTCGGGCTCATAACCCGAAGGTCGTTGGTTCAAATCCAGCTCCCGCAACCAACATAGAAAAAAGCCACTCTGCGGAGTGGCTTTTTTCGTTACAGCGGAAAAAGACCGAGCCTGATCCAGGCCGCGGCCCCCATAATTGCAGTCATTTGTTCCCATGGACTTGGGAATTCGCGCGGGTGCCCCCACCTGTCGCGCAACAGCCATTGAGGTGCCCGATGCGCGTCGACTCCACCGCGCCTGAGACTCCGGAAACTGCCAGCGCTCCTTCCCGCCCGCGCCTGTTCGAGCGGCTCGGCGCCCATCGCCAGGCCATCGGCGTCGGCGTCACCCTGTTGCTCTTCGCCCTGGCGCTGGTGGCCTGCTACCACCTGCTACGCGACATCGATCCCTATTCCCTGCACGACGCCCTGCTGGACATCCCCGGCAACGCCCTGCTCGGCGCCCTGGCCGCCACCGTGGCCGGCTTCGTCTGCCTGCTCGGCTACGAATGGTCGGCCACCCGCTTCGCCGGGGTGAAGCTGCCGCTGCCGACGCTGCTCACCGGCGGCTTCAGCGCCTTCGCCATCGGCAACGCGGTGGGCCTGTCGATGCTCTCCGGCGGCTCGGTGCGCTACCGCCTGTACGCCCGCGCCGGGCTGAACGCCATGGAAGTGGCGCGCATGACGCTGTTCGCCAGCCTGTCCCTGGGTTGCGCGCTGCCGGTGCTGGCGGCCATGGCGGCGCTCAGCGACCTGCCCGACGCGGCCCTGGCGCTACGCCTGCCGCAGTGGCTGGTAGCGGTCCTGGCGGTAGCGATCCTGGCCTTCTGCGTGCTGCTGGTGATCGGCATGGAGCGGCGCCGCGAGGCGGAACAGCCGTCGCCGGACAGCCAGCTGATCCGCATCGGCCGCCGCTCGGTGCGCCTGCCGGGCCTGCGCCTGTCGCTGCTGCAACTGCTGATCACCGCGCTGGACGTGGCCGCCGCCGCCACCGTGCTCTACCTGCTGCTGCCCGAGGCGCCGCCGTTCGGCGCCTTCCTGCTGGTCTACATGATCGCCCTGGCCGCCGGCGTGCTCAGCCACGTGCCCGGCGGCGTCGGGGTGTTCGAGGCGATCCTGCTGGCGGCCTTCTCCGGGCAGATCGGCGCCGCGCCGCTGGCCGCCGCGCTGCTGATGTACCGCCTCATCTATGTGGTGCTGCCGCTGCTGCTGGCCTGCCTGCTGCTGCTGGTGGTCGAGGCGCGGCGTATGCTCCTGGCGCGCCAGGCCATGCGCGTGGCCTCCGGCCTGGCCGCGCCGGTGCTGGCGGTGCTGGTGTTCATTTCCGGCATCGTCCTGCTGTTTTCCGGCGCCACCCCGTCCATCGACACCCGCCTGGAGGAGCTGGACTTCCTGGTCCCGCACCGCCTGGTGGACGCCTCGCACTTCGCCGCCAGCCTGATCGGCGTGCTCTGCCTGCTGCTGGCCCAGGGCCTGCGCCGGCGCCTGTCGGCGGCCTGGGCGATCACCCTGGTGCTGCTGCTCAGCGGCGCGGTGCTGTCGCTGCTCAAGGGCGTGGACTGGGAGGAAGCGTCGATCCTCGGCGTCACCGCCCTGCTCCTGGCGATCTTCCGCCGCTCCTTCTACCGCCGCAGCCGGCTGATGGAAGTGCCCTTCTCGCCGCTGTACCTGGCCGCCGCCGGCTGCGTGCTGGCCAGCTCCATCTGGCTGTTCCTGTTCGCCTACCAGGACGTGCCCTACAGCCACGAGCTGTGGTGGCAGTTCGCCCTCGACGCCGACGCCCCGCGCGGCCTGCGCGCCCTGCTGGGCAGCTGCCTGCTGCTGGCCGCGGTGGGCCTGACCTGGCTGCTGCGCACCTCGCCGCCAGCGATCCACGAGCCGAGCGCCGAGGAACTGGACCGCGCCGCCGCCATCCTCGCCCGCTCCGAGCAGCCCGACGGCGGCCTGGCGCTCTCCGGCGACAAGGCCCTGCTGTTCCACCCCAGCCAGGACGCCTTCCTCATGTACGCCCGCCGCGGCCGCAGCCTGGTGGCGCTGTACGACCCCATCGGCCCGACCCAGGCCCGCGCCGAGCTGATCTGGCAGTTCCGCGACCTCTGCGACCTGCACCACGCGCGCCCGGTGTTCTACCAGGTGCGCGCGGAGAACCTGCCGTTCTACATGGACATCGGCCTGACCGCCCTCAAGCTCGGCGAGGAAGCGCGCGTGGACCTGCAGCGCTTCGACCTGGAAGCCAAGGGCAAGGACATGAAGGACCTGCGCTACACCTGGAACCGCGGCCAGCGCGACGGCCTGGCCATCGAGTTCCACGAAGCCGGGCAGGCGCCGCTGGACGAGCTGCGAGCGATTTCCGACGCCTGGCTGGGCGGCAAGGCCACCCGCGAGAAGGGCTTCTCCCTGGGCCGTTTCACCCCCGAATACCTGCGCTACTTCCGCGTCGCCGTGGTGCGCCACCAGGGCCGCGCGGTGGCCTTCGTCAACCTGCTGGAAACCGCCAGCCACGGGCTGGCCAGCCTGGACCTGATGCGCGTGGTGCCCGACGCGCCGAAGATGACCATGGAATTCCTCATGCTCGGCCTGATCCTGCACTACAAGGAGCACGGCTACGCCCGCTTCAGCCTCGGCATGGTGCCGCTCTCGGGCCTGCAGCCGCGCCGCGGCGCGCCGCTGACGCAGCGCCTGGGCGCGCTGGTGTTCCACCGCGGCGAACAGTTCTACAACTTCCAGGGGCTGCGTCGCTTCAAGGACAAGTTCCAGCCCGACTGGGAACCCCGCTACCTGGCCGTGCCCGCCGGACTGGATCCGCTGGTGGCGCTGGCCGATACCGCCGCCCTGATCGCGGGCGGCCTGTCCGGACTGGTGAAACGCTGATATGTCGAAACGTCGCTGGCGCCTGTTGGCCATCGTCCTGCTGCTGATAGTCGCCGCTGCCGCCGCAGCCGTGGCGCTGTGGTTCCACCCGCTGTCCCAGGCGCGCCTGGAGCACGGCAAGCTGCCCGACGGTAGCCCGGTGAGCCTGGCCATTCCCGCCCGCCATCCAACTGCCACCGTGCTGCTGGCGGTGCCCCAGGACAACAAGCTGGACGACGCCCAGCTGCTGGCCCTGGCCCACGACAACGGCGCGCGGGTGGTGCAGTTCCTCTTCCCGGACAACGACTGCGTGGCCCAGCAGCACCGCGTGCAGGCCGCGCTGAACCTGCTCGACGCCCAGCCCACCCTGGTCGCCGGCGTGCGCCAGGGCGGCGCCTGGGCCTGGCGCTGGCTGGCCGGGCAGAACAGCGACAAGGCCAAGGCCCTGTCGGTCGGCTTCGCCCTCGACAAGCCCGACTGCGCCGCGCCCAAGCTGCCCGAGAGCGCGCCCCACGGCCACTGGACCGCGGCCTGGAACGACAACCCGGACGACGGGACCGCGCGCTTCGCCCGCACCCAGCAGAACGCCGAGACCGTCATCGCCAACTACTACGACAGCCTGCCGGTGGTCCTCGACGACCAGCTCAAGCGCCTGATCCAGGGCAGCGGCGACGACTTCCCGGTGGTCGAGGTGCCGGCCGCCAAGCCCTCGCCCACCGTCACCCTGTTCTATTCCGGCGACGGCGGCTGGCGCGACCTGGACCGCGACGTCGCCGGGCAGATGGCCGAGCTGGGCTACCCGGTGGTGGGCATCGACGCGCTGCGCTACTTCTGGGAGCACAAGAGCCCCGAGCAGAGCGCCGCCGACCTCGCCCTGCTGATGCAGCACTACCGCGAGAAATGGGGCGCCACCCACTTCGTGCTGGCCGGCTACTCCTTCGGCGCCGACGTGCTGCCGGCCATCTACAACCGCCTGCCCGAGGCCGACAAGCAGCAGGTCAGCGCCGTGCTGCTGCTGGCCCTGGCGCGCAGCGGGAGCTTCGAGATCGAAGTGCAGGGCTGGCTGGGCAAGGCCGGCCAGGAAGCCGCCACCGGCCCGGAACTGGCGCGCATGCCCGGGCCCAAGGTGCTCTGCGTATACGGCATCGACGAGAAGGACGAGAGCGGCTGCACCCAGCCCCAGGCCATCGGCGAGAACCTCGAACTGCCCGGCGGCCATCACTTCGACGAGAACTACCCAGCCCTGGCCAAGCGCCTGGTCAACGCCATCCGCGCGCGCCAGGTGCCGCCGAACGAGTCCTGAGCCGAAGGCTGGCTTACACTTCAGGCATTGGCTGCGTCTTCAGCCCAGCTTCAGGCTGCGGACGCAAGCTGCCCCGACCCGCCGCCACGAGCGGGACAGCCTGAAGAGAAGGAGTTTCCATGAGCCAGCCCCCCTACCCGCGCCGCTACGGCAGCCTGTCCATCGCCCTGCACTGGCTGATGCTGGTGCTGATCGCCGGCGTCTACGCCTGTATCGAACTCAAGGGCAACTACCCCAAGGGCAGCGACACCCGCGCCCTGCTAAGCCAGTGGCACTTCATGCTCGGCCTGAGCGTGTTCTGCCTGGTCTGGCTGCGCCTGATCGGCCGTTTCATCTACCCCACCCCGCCGATCGTGCCCGCCCCGCCGGCCTGGCAGATGCTGCTGGCCAAGACCGTGCACGTGGCGCTCTATGCGATGATGATCGGCCTGCCGCTGGCCGGCTGGACCATCCTCAGCGCCGCCGGCAAGCCGATCCCCTTCTGGGGCCTGCAACTGCCGCCGCTGGTGGCGGAGAACCCGGACCTGGCCAAGCAGGTCAAGGCCGTGCACGAGACCGTCGGCAACATCGGCTACTTCCTGATCGGCCTGCACGCCGTCGCCGCGCTGTTCCACCACTTCATCAGCCGCGACAACACCCTGGTGCGCATGCTGCCCGGCGCCGGCGAGGCGCGGCCGGAGTAACCGCGCCATCCCGCACCTGCGCGCGAATCGCGGACGGAGCCCCGTAGGATGGGTTGAGCCTGCGAAACCCATGCGGTTGCGCTGATGGGTATCGCTTCGCTCAACACCATCCTACGAAAAGCCGTGCATCCTGGAACCGTAGGAGCGGACTCCGTCCGCGATCGGCCTATCCCACGCACGGTCGATTGGCGAGGCCCCAAAACGAAAAAGCGCGCCCGAAGGCGCGCTTTGTCTTCCCGATAAAGCCGGTCAGATCTCCACCTGCGTCCCCAGCTCGATCACCCGGTTCAACGGCAGGTTGAAGTAGCGCAGGTTGCCGTTGGCGTTCTTCAGCAGGAAGGCGAACAGCCCCTCGCGCCAGCGCGCCATGCCGATGCGCCGGGACGGGATGACCGTCTCGCGGCTGAGGAAGTAGGTGGTGCGCATGGGGCTGAAGTCCAGCTCGTTGAGGTGGCAGTACTTCAGCGCCGCCGGGATGTCCGGGTCCTCCATGAAGCCGAAGTGCAGCAGCACGCGGAAGAAGCCCTCGCCATAGGCGTCCACCTCGAAGCGACGGTCGGTGGCGACCCGCGGGCTGTCTTCGTTGACCACGGTGAGCAGCACCACCTGCTCGTGCAGCACCTGGTTGTGCAGCAGGTTGTGCAACAGCGCGTGGGGCACAGCGTCGGAGCGCGCGGTGAGGAACACGGCGGTGCCCTGCACCCGGTGCGGCGGCTGCGAGCGGATGCTGGCGATGAACAGCGGCAGCGGCAGCGAGCCTTCGTCCAGGCGCTCCACCAGCAACTGGCGGCCGCGCTTCCAGGTGGTCATCAGGATGAACAGGGCGATACCGGCCACCACCGGGAAGGCGCCGCCCTGCACCACCTTCGGCAGGTTGGCCGAGAAGAACAGCACGTCCACCAGCAGCATCATGCAGAAGAACGGAATGGCCAACCACAGCGGCCACTTCCAGTGCAGCCAGAGCACCACGCCCATCAGCAGGGTGGTCACCAGCATGGTCCCGGTCACCGCCACGCCGTAGGCCGAGGCCAGCGCCGCGGAGGACTCGAAGCCCAGCACCAGCAGCACCACGCCGACCATCAGCGCCCAGTTCACCCCGGCGATGTAGATCTGCCCCTGCTCCTGGCTGGAGGTGTGCTGCACGAACATGCGCGGCACGAAGCCCAGCTGGATGGCCTGGCGGGTCAGCGAGAAGGCCCCGGAAATCACCGCCTGGGAGGCGATCACCGTAGCCACGGTGGACAGCGCCACCATCGGCAGCAGCGCCCAGGACGGCGCCAGCAGGTAGAAGGGGTTGCGCGCGGCTTCCGGGTTGTAGAGGATCATCGCGCCCTGGCCGAAGTAGTTCAGCACCAGGCCCGGCAGTACCAGGGCGAACCAGGCGCGGGAAATCGGCTTGCGGCCGAAGTGGCCCATGTCCGCGTACAACGCCTCGGCGCCGGTCAGCGCCAGCACGGTGGCGCCGAGGATGGCCACGCCGATGCCCGGGTGGACGATGAAGAAGTTCGCCGCCCAGTAGGGGTTCATCGCGTTCAGCACCACCGGGTGCTGGTAGATGCCGTACAGGCCGAGCGCGCCCAGCACCACGAACCAGATCACCATCACCGGGCCGAACAGGATGCCGATGCGCGCCGTGCCATGGCGCTGGATGAGGAACAGGCCGACCAGCACGATCAGCGCCAGCGGCACCACCCAGTGCTCCAGGCCGTCGAAGGCGATCTCCAGGCCCTCGATCGCCGAGAGCACCGAGATCGCCGGGGTGATCATGCTGTCGCCATAGAACAGCGAGGCGCCGAACAGGCCCAGCACCACCAGTACCGAGCTCAGCCGCGGATAGTCGTGGGCGGCGCGGCGCGCCAGCGCGGTCAGCGCCATCACCCCGCCCTCGCCCTGGTTGTCGGCGCGCAGGACGAAGATCACGTACTTGATCGAGACCACCCAGACCAGCGACCAGAAGATCAGCGAGAGGATGCCGAGGATGGCGTCGTGCCCCACCTGCACGCCGTAGCCGCCGACGAAGACTTCCTTGAGCGTATACAGCGGGCTGGTGCCGATGTCGCCGTAGCAGACACCCACCGCGGCCACCATCATGCCCAGGGCGGAGCTTGAATGGTTTTCCTGCTGCTCCGCGGTTCCAGCGCTGGCGTTGGACATGTAACAAAATTCCTCTAGGAAAAATTCGGCGCATCCTGCGCCGACGGGCCCGGCGATGCAAGAGCC
>Ga0182743_1003988_pt1 | contig 11423 bp, 8 predicted proteins | sample eDN3rd30CKraftOP_FD_128522 | JGI IMG/M metagenome (GOLD analysis project Ga0182743, IMG submission 128522) | Enriched Organic Plus compost microbial communities from Emeryville, California, USA - eDNA 3rd pass 30_C Kraft OP (version 2) (version 2) ... | reverse complement strand
CTCGACGACCGGCGGCCAAAGCCGTTTTCCGGTGATCCCAGCCGTGTTTTCGTCCGACCCGCTGGTTCCCTCGAACGATCGCGATTGGGTTCCGGAGCATAAGGTGTTGGCCTGGGCGGAGCTGAACGGGGACGAGCTGACGATCCATAACGTGCGCAACTGCGAGTTCTACTCGTACCGCGATTGCATCGTGCAGCACGAAGACCGCAAGTATCGTCTGAGCGACTTGCGGACGGTCGATTTCCTCGTGGTGCCGTTCACAGGCGCCGAGGCGCTTGCGCACACGATGCTGAGCTTCGGTTTTGCGAACGGCGAGTACCTGGGCGTCTCCGTCGAGGTTCGCCTGGAGAAAGGGGAGCAATATCACCCGGTCGGCGGGCTGCTGAAGCAGTTTGAGATCATCTACGTGGTCGCCGACGAGCGCGATTTGATCCGCGTGCGCGTCGAGCATCGCAATTGCGAGGTGCTTGCATATCGGAGCACCGCGACGCCGGCGCAGGCCCGGGCGCTGCTGATCGACATTTTGAACCGCGTGAACCACCTGCACGACAATCCCGAGTTTTACGACACGCTCAGCAACAATTGCACGACGAACATCGTGCGGCATATCAACCGGCTTGCGCCGGGGCGCGTGCCGTACGACTATCGCGTGCTGTTACCCGGCTTCGCCGATCACCTGGCCTATGAGCTGGGCTTGATCGACAACAGCGTTCCGTTCGCCCAGCTCAAGGCGAAGGCCCGAGTCAACGACCTGGCGTTACGGTATAAAGACAGCGAACATTTTTCTGCCCAGATTCGCGGCGAAACCGTACGCCGCTAGAAACCGCCATGGACGTTCGCAACCTCGAAGACGCAGTTCCGTTCACGACCAAGGACGGCTCGGAAATTCGCGAGCTGCTCGCCCATCGGAATTCGTGCATTCGCAATCAAAGTCTGGCCGAAGCCCGCATCGCCCCCGGGCAGGCGACGACGCCGCACTACCATCCGGTGACCGAGGAGATCTACTACGTCCTCGAAGGGAGCGGAGAAATGCGGATAGGGGACGAGCTGCGCGAAGTTCGCGTGGGGGACGCAATCGCCATTCCTCCCGGCGCGCCCCACCAGATCCGCAACACGGGGGACGTCACGCTCAAGATCCTCTGCTGCTGCGCTCCCGGCTACGAGCACAGCGATACGGTGCTGCTCGACAGCTAGCACGGCTGCGATTGGTCACTCTTATCTGACCGTCAAAGTCGACCAAGTCCGCTCCCCACTTCCGGCGTGTGGGGGTGTAAAGCTGATTCGGTTATGGAGTTTGACGAGCGGGAGGCGGTCCAATTTGACTGCCAGGCCGCATCGTACCGATTCTTCCTGGGGAAGCGTTGCGTCGTAGTCTAACGGCGTCGATGGGCCGCGCATGGCGGACCGATCGATTCCCGGGAGCGAGTGAATGAGCCGAATCGCGCATGGTTTTTCGTGGAAGTTGCTGGGCGGCGTGTTCGTGCTCTTCGTCCTCAGCTTATTCGCCCCCAATTCTTGGAAGGGGTGGAACAGCGATTGGCTGCGCGAAATCGACTGGAAATTTGCCCAGTGGGAATCGCCCAAGCCGCTGAAGCCCTTGCGCGGACGGCTCCCCGCGCGCTCGGAGCAGGCGGAAGAACTGATCGCCCAGGCCGCGCCGCAGCTCGCTGCGGCGCCGGCGCCGCAAATCGCCATGCGCGAGATCTCGTCGCGGCCGGCTGACGTTCCTGCGCAAGTCGCAAACGAGCCGACGTCGCTCGAAGCTTACCGCGTTCCGAGCCAGATCGCCGCGACCGGTCCGATTGTCGCCGAGCGGATTGATCTCGACCCGTCGATCACCCAGACGCCCAACCTCCCAGCGCCGCGCCCCGGCATCGACGACGAAGCTTCGCCTGCGCCGGAATCGCAGCCGCAGCTCACGTTGCCCGAGGATTCTCCCCTGCCCGCCCCGCGCGAGCCGGACGTTCAGGAACTCCCGCCGCCCAGCGGCGGTCAGTGGGCCTATCCGATCAGCCTGATCGACCAACTCAAGTTGCTGGCTGAGACCGACCCGGTCACCGAGGGCTGGGTCGGCCAGGTGACGGCGAAGCTTGATGAACTGGTTGCGATTCGCACGCTTGACGATCCGTCGGTGGGACCGATCCTCGTTCGGCTGAAGCAATTGGCCGACAACGGGCGCGAGCTTGCGCTTTCGATCAACGACGACGAAAGTCGGTCGCGCGTGCTGCGGGCCGGTTACGCCATCGTTCGCCGCGTTAGCGTTTGGGAACCGGTGCACGCCCTGGCCCAGCGCGGCGATTCGCCGCGGGAACTGCCCTCGCCGGCGGAATGGAAGCAGACGATGGCCGAGCTGTATAAGTTGCTCGGCGGCAACGATCCGGCAGTGGTCACCTGGCGCGACTATCTGTTGCTGGAAAAGGCCCGGACGCAGTTCGGCTTCTCCGGCGTGCCGATGGAAGAGCAGCGCAAGCTGGCTCGCGAGATTCTCTATCGCCTGCAGAGCCCCAATTTGAGCTATCGCCAGGCGCAGTTCCTCAACACGGAACTGTTCGAGCGGTTTGCCAGCCAATTGCGACTCTGGGCGAACGAGCCGACCCAGTTGGTGGATCTGCTCGCGGCGATCGAAGCCTACGAACATCTGGAACTGGCGGAGCAAAGCGCCGCGTTGGCGAACCTGTATCAGCAACTGCGCTGCTCGCCCGATCCGCAAATCGAAGAATTGGCCGAAACGGTTAACGCCTACTATCGCAACGCCAATGTGCGCGTGGCGATCTCGGCGGCGCTGGTCAATCGCATGTTGCCGAAGTCGGCCTACACGCACGAGCCGGTCCGCGACACGATTCAAGGCGCCTACGTCGAAGGTTCTAGCGCGACGCACACGCAGTTGCGGATGGTCCTCTTGCCCGATGAGAACTGCTGGCGGTTGGGGCTCGAAGCCCGCGGCTCGGTGACATCGTCGACCGCCTCGTCGAAGGGACCGGCCCGGTTCTATCAGGATGGCATTTCGTACTATCGCGCTCGGAAGATGGTCACCGTCGACCGGCGCGGCGTGAAGATGTTCTCCGCCGAAGCTCAAGCCGACGCCCAGACGCACATGGTCGATTTCGAGACCGATTTCGACGGCATCCCGCTGCTCGGCGGCTTCGCTCGCGGTCTGGCGCTGCAGAAGTATGAAGAAGCGTCGCCAGCCGCCAAGCAGGAAGTCGAGAGCAAGATCATTGGCCGGGCGAGCGGTCAGCTCGATCGCGAAGTGGCGATCAAGCTGCAGGAAGGTCAGAAGAACTTCCAGACGAAAGTGCTCGACCCGCTCCGCGAGCTGAAGCTCGATCCGACCGCCGTCAGCATGCAGACGACCACGGAGCGTCTGATCGCTCGCTATCGTCTGGCGGGGCGCGAGCAGGTGGCCGCCCATACGCCTCGGCCACAAGCTCCGGGGGACAGCCTGCTGAGCATTCAGATTCACGAGTCGGCCATGAACAACGCCCTGGAGCACTTGGGGCTGCAGGGACGCCGCGTCGAGCTTCGCGAGCTGTACAAGGAAATCACAGCCCGCTTCTCGCAGGGCAAGGCCCTCACCCCGCCGGACGATCTGCCGGAGGATGTCTATGTGACGTTCGCCGAGAAGGATCCGGTTCGCGTCGACTGCCAGGACGGCCGCGTGCGGCTAACGATTCGGCTGCAGGAACTGTCGCACGGCAACAAGAAGTGGAACGACTTCCAGATCCGCGCCTACTATGCTCCCGACTCCGATCAGCTCGACGCCAACCTGGTGCGCGACGGCGTGATCGAGCTGGGCGGCGAACGGCTTCGCTTCGGCGACCAGGTCGCCCTGCGAGGCATCTTCAGCCGAGTCTTGTCGCGCAATCGCAAGCTGGAGCTGGTCAATAAGCAAATCGCCCAGTCGAAAGAGCTGAGCGATCAGCAGGTGACGCAATTCGTCATTCACGATGGCTGGCTGGGCGTGGCCCTGGGGCCGAAGCATCCGGAACGCACGACGACGCTGACGCCGATTCCGGCTCCGAAGAGCCGGTAAAGAAGTTGTTTTTCAGCAGACAGTGCTTCGTAGCGCGCCCTAGCCTCGCTGGCTGCCGTAGGTTTCGTCCCAGCGCTGGAGCACCTGGGCTGGCGTGGCGACGCCCGTGGCGCCGAGTTGCTGCACGGTGATCGAGGCGACGAGGTTGCCGAACGCAGCCGCTTCGAGCGGGCTTGCGCCGGATAGCAGCGCCACGACCATGCCGCTGGTGGCTGAATCGCCGGCGCCGACGATGTCGACCGGTCCGCTGACGGGCACGCCGGGAGCAAGCCGACATTCGCCCGATAGCTCGGTGACGAGAATGCCTCGCTCGCCGAGCGTGCAGAAGACGGGGCGATTGGTCTTGGCGACGAGGCGGCGCGATGCTTCTTCAGCTGCCGCGTCGCTCCCCGCCGGGTCGGTTGGGGCGCTCCCCTCCCCGACCAGCTCCTGGCGATTCCCTTTCAGGACGCCGAAGTGAAACTTCGGTAGCCGGCGGCGGCTATCGACATAGATCAGCTTGTTCGGTTTTTCACGCTGCAATTCGGCCAGCATATCGCGAACCGGCTGGCAGACGACCCCTTCGTCTTCCTCCACGATCTGGTCGAGCACGATCACGCCGTCGGACGAGTGGAAGACGTGGGCGATGCGGCCGCACAGTTCGACGACCACGTCCATGCTGAGCGGCGAGCGGGTGCGGAAGTCGAGCCGGTTGAGCTCTTGCCAGCGGCCGTCGCCAAGTGGACGCATCGGCTTGGTGTAGGTCGGCGTTAAACGATCGCGGAGGCACATGATCTGCGACGTGTCGACCGGCAGCTTGCGCACTTCTCGCAGCAAGTCGTAGCCGTTGCCGTCGTCGCCGATCACCGTGGCCGGCGAAAGCAATCCTACGCCGAGCGACGCCAGGTTGTTCATCACGGTGCCGAGCGCGCCGGGTGAATTGCGCACTCGCTCGACCTGCCACGCTTCGACACCCGTCTCGATCGACATCTCTTCGACGCCGGGAACCAGCTCCAAGTAGCGGTCGAGGAACAAGTCGCCGACCAGGCCGATCGTCAACCGCGGCAAGGAGGCCAGAATCGACTCGACTCGCTCGCGTGAAATCATGGCTGCGGCTCCGCTGGGCACGGGGTGTTACAACTCGATGAGGCGCAGGAGCTCGTCGCTCTGTCGGTAGTCGCCGATGATGATGTGCGCTCCGGCTTCGATCAACGAACGGCGTTTTTCCGGATCGATCCCTTCGCGCGTTTCCTCGTTGCTCGCCACGCCAATGGCGAGCCCTCCCTTGCGGGCGACGGCGCTGATTTCGACGAAGCCGTCGCCGATGCCGATGATCTGATGCCCCCCGATGCCGTGATCGGCGAGCATCTGTTCGACCACCGCTGCTTTCGAAAAAACGCCCGGCGGCGGAACCGACCCGAACACGCAGGGGCCGAACCAATGATTCAGCTGAAGCACTTCCAGCTCGCGCACGACGTGGTCGTGCGCCGTCCCCGATGCCAGCCAGAGCGCGACGCTCCGCTCGGCGAGCTGTTCGAGCAAAGTCGCCGCGCCGGGGACAAGCAGATCGTCGCGCGTTTTGTGACCCGCTTCCAGGGCGCTCAGCCGAGTGGCGATCGCCGCGTCGAGCTGGTCGAGAAACTGCTGCTGATACTCTTCAGCCGGCAGGGGCGTGCCGCCGCGCTTGGCGATTTCCTCGCACAGCCGGCGCATCTGAAAGATGGTCGGTTCGCCGGTGAGCTGCTGGACGAACCGCACAACCAGGCGGCGGATCTCGTCGACCGATTCGCCCTTTGCGCCTGGCTGAGCCCGCAGCAGGTCGACCATCATGTCGACCATCATCGGCTGCCAGTTGCCGCGAAGGAGCGAGAGGGTGCCGTCGAAGTCGAAAAGCGCAGCGCGAAAGCCACCGCGGGGAAAGTCGGGGCGGACGATTTCGATGGAAGGATGGGAGACGAGTGACATGGCTCGCCCTAATGTAGTCGGCCAATCGCGGCAGTAGAAGCGGCCCGCACACTGGGAGAGAGGCTGCCGCAAGCGTGGCTGAGCGCTGGCGAATTCAGCCGACGGAATTGAGCGACGAGGGGGCGTCGCTGTTAGAACGCCCGTTCCAGAATGCCGAGCAAATCGGCCTGCGTCGCCGGCCGCGGATTCGTCGCCAGCAGACGCTTGATCGCGAACGACTTTTCCGCGAAGCCGGGGAGCTGTTCGCGCCGGCCGCCAAGATCGCGAATCGTCTGCGGAATGCCAATCGCCGCCGAAAGTCGCCGCACCGCCGCCACAGCCCGCTCGGCCGCCGCTCGCGTGGTAAGGCCCGACACGTCTTCGCTCAGCAGCGAGGCAATCTTGGCGAACTCCGCCTCGCGCGCGGGCAGGTTGAATTCCATTACGTGCGGCAGCAGCAAGCCGTTTCCCGCGCCGTGCGAACAGTGGAGCACGGCGCCGAGCGGATACTCGAGTCCGTGGACGAGCGCCACCGCGCAGTTGGAGAACGCAATGCCAGCCGTCGTGGCCGCCAGGGCCATCCCTTCGCGGGCGGCGCGGTCGTCGGGATGTTGCACCGCGCGGAGCAGATGCTTGCCGACCAGTTCGATCGCTTTCTCGGCGAGCGCCTGGCCGAGTGGATAAGCCCCTTCGTAGGGCATGCCATAACCGGCCGGCTTGTCGGCTGGGGCTTCCATGTCGGCGAAGCTGGTCGCCGTGTAGGCTTCGATGGCGTGCGTGAGGGCGTCAATGCCGCTGTCGGCGGTTACCTGCGGCGGACAGGTGTAGGTGAGCTGCGGATCGACCACCGCGAGCGCGGGGCGCAAGTAGGGGCTGAGCGTGCTGACTTTGATCTGGTTGTCGGCGTCGGTCAGCACGGCTGCGTGCGAGACCTCGCTGCCAGTTCCGGCAGTGGTCGGCACTCCGATGAGCGGCAGGACCGGGCCCGGCACGTTGTCCCAGCCGAAGTATTGCGATGGGCTGCCGCCATGGGCGATGAGCACGGCTACGATTTTTGCCAGATCCATGTTGCTGCCGCCGCCAAGGCCCAGGATGGCATCGGGGCCGAACCGCGCGGCGGCATCGGCTGCGGCGACGGCGGTGCGAACAGCCGGTTCCGGCTCGCCCCCTTCGAAGACGCCAGCAGTGACGCCGGCGGCAGTCAGCGACTCGACGACCGGCTGCACGACGCCGGCTGCGACCAGGCGTGCGTCGGCGATGATGTATACGCGGTTCCACTTCCGCCGCGCAACGAGCGGTCCCAGTTCGGCGACAGCGCCGTTGCCGAACACCAGTTGTCCGGCCGTCGAGAAGCTCCAAGTGTTTCGCATCGTCGGCCGCCACGGTGGGCAGGCTTCGAGGCCGCCCGTGAGAACGAAGAATTGGGACGGGCCGGCTGGAGGCCCGCCCTGCGGATTAGCCCTGCTTTTCGATCAGCTTCTTCACCAGGCTGGCGATCAGCTCTGGCTTGTCTTCTTTGCGGAGGTGGGCGATCGTGTCGGCCTTCACGCCGAGCTTGCCGAGGTGGAGGGCGACGCTGTCCCAGTGCTTTTCGCGCTTCTTGCCGGTCGTCAAATACAACTCGGTCACCAGCTCCTGCACTCGCTGCAGCGCGATGTCGTCGCGGTGCTCGTAGTAGTTCTTAATGACCTTCTGCTGGTACTTTGAAAGCTCAGCCATCGCTTCTCCTTCCGTGTGTTGGGCTGGCGCTGGCGGCAATGTCGCCACTGGCGCTTGCAGGGCGTTCCGTTTATGGGTTCAGCGGAGCAAGGCCTACAGCCCCTCCAACCGCGCCGGGCGGACCACTATGGCCAGGCGGATTATTCGCCGCAGCTTCCGCGGGCGCTGCGCCCGGAGCCATCGGATCGCCGGCCGGCGCGGCAGCCGGCGCCGCCGGGGCGCTGCCGCCACCGACTTCGACCGTCGCCATGGAGGCTCGTACCGCGTCCCAGAACTGATACTTGCTGGCGTGAGCGGTCGGCGCGCGCCAGCCAATCAGCACCCAGTGCTTATCGGCTGGTACCAGGTACAACTCAAACTGCCCCTCGTGTTGCTCGTTCGCGCCGCCGTTTTGGGTGGCGTCGAATGGTTGTGGTCCGCTGGCTTTGAGGACAGGGAAACTTGCAGTGCCGCCGGACAATTTTTCCAACTGTGCGGTTTCCCACTTGGCGTTGGGCAAGGCGGCTGCGATGGCCCGCTGCAGTTCGTTTTGCAGGACGTCTTGCGGTTTACCCTCTTTCTGGGCCGCGGCGAAGTAGACGTAGCAGACCGAGAACTTGCCGGCTGGATCGTCGATGGCCCTTTCCATCACGCGCACGAGGTCCGGAATCGACGCCGCCCCAATCTTGGCCCGCGGTTCAGCAGGAGCGACCGACTTGGCGCTGCCGTCGAACAACGTCGGCATGCGAAGTTGAACCGCCGTGCCCGGCGCCGCTTCACTCGAGCCGGGGCCAAGGTAGGCTTCGATCGCGGCCCGCCGGCCGACGTTTCGTACGGTTCCTTCCAGGCGCGAGTTGTATTCGCCCGTACCGCAGCCGAGCGTGAGCAAGCTCGTTACCAATGCGCCCAGGGCAAGGGAGCGGGGCAACCAACCAAAACGACACAAGCGCGTCATGATGTGAACCTTAGAACCTCAAAATCCAGCCCGGCGACCCGCCCGGCCTACCTCTGACTATGCCACCGCGGGCCGGCAAAAGGAAGAGGGACGGCCGGTCCGGCGGCCCCCTTCTGTAGCACAGGCGTCCCGCTTGCGCTCTCACCTATTGCATTTAGGCCCCAGATTGCGCGGGCGGAGGCACAGACGGGACGCCTGTGCGACGGTAAGCGACGGGCGGAACTGGCTTTGACGCATTTCTTGGCCCTCGGCAGAATGGGCCGCATGACCAATGCCCCAGTGCACCCTCACGACTCGTCCGAAACCGCCCGGCAGACCCCCTACCTGCTGTTCATGCTCGTCGCCAGCCTGATGGCGCTCGCGGTGCTGAGCATCGAAGTGTTCGGAAATCTGGAACCGGACACGCGGAGGATTCTCGAATATCTCGACCTGCTCCTCTGCGTCCTGTTCTTCGTCGACTTCCTCGTCAGCCTGTATCGCGCGGAGAATCGGCTGCGCTATCTGGTCACTTGGGGCTGGCTCGATCTATTGTCGAGCATCCCGGTGCTCGAAGGCGTTCGCTGGGCGCGCTTCGGGCGAGTGTTTCGCATCGTTCAATTGATGCGCGGCGTTCGCTCAGCCAAGATTCTCACTCAGTTCATCCTGCGCCGCCGCACGCAAAGCGCGATGATGGCAGCCGGCATGCTCGTCATCCTGCTGCTGGCCGTCGGCAGCATTGCGATCTTGAACGTCGAACGCCCGATGGGGGACGAGGCCAACATTCGCACCCCCGAGGACGCGCTCTGGTGGTCGATCGTCACCATCACAACGGTCGGCTATGGCGATAAGTATCCCGTCTCGGTCGAAGGGCAGATGATCGCCACCGTGATGATGGTGGCCGGCGTCGGCCTGGTCGGCACCCTCTCCGGCCTCATGGCCGCCTGGTTCCTGCAGCCGGAGGGAGGCAAGCTCGACGGCGAAGTCGCCGCCCTACGCGACGAAATTCGCCTGCTGCGCGAAGCGCTCACAAAAACCGAAACCGAGCGGCCATAGGAACTCGCCCATCGCAGCCACCTCAATCGTGGCTGCGACGACGCATCGCCAGTCTACTGAAAACTGATCATTGAAAACTGCTTCAGCCAACCGGGGTTCGTAGTGGTTTGTGCGTCTCGCACGGTTTGCATGCCGACGCGGAGGACCGCGATGGCATGCAATCCCTTATTTCAGATTTCAGCGCAGGTTGCGTTATGACTACTCCGCCGGTACCTCGTCGAGCGATGCTGGCGTGAGCGGGCGGCGAAGGTCGAGCGTGAAGGGGAAGTCGCGGTTATTTTCTGCGACGGGAACCGCCAGCGGGCCGGGGGTGTGTCCCATTGGGAAGAAGCGGGCCCCACGCCGGCTTTCGGCTTCGTTTGCATTGACCGGGAAGGTCGAGAAATTGCGTCCGCCCGGATGAGCGACATGCCACGTGCAGCCGCCGACGCTGCGGCCGCTCCACGAGTCGATCAGGTCGAACACGAGCGGCGAATGGACGCCAATTGTCGGGTGCAGGCACGACGGCGGTTGCCAGGCGCGGAAGCGAACCCCCGCGACGTATTCCCCTTTCGTGCCGGTCGGATGCAGCGGCACGCGGCGGCCGTTGCACGCCAGCACGTGACGCGGGTCGGTCATGCCGCGCACCGTCACCTGCAGCCGTTCGAGCGACGAATCGACATGCCGCGCTGTGCCTCCGGCGGTCGATTCCTCGCCGAGCACGTGCCACGGCTCGAGCGCCTGTCGCAACTCGATCTGAATATTGCGGTGCGTGACGACGCCGATCTTTGGAAAGCGGAATTCAAAGTGAGAATTGAACCAATCCTGCTCGAACGCAAAGCCGGCGTTGCGCAGGTCGTCGATCACTTCCGTAAAGTCTTGCGCCACGAAGTGCGGCAGCATGAAGCGGTCGTGAAGCTGGGTGCCCCAACGCACGAGCGGCTGGCGGTACGGCTTGTCCCAGAACCAGGCGACCAACGCCCGCAGCAGCAATTGCTGAGCGAGGCTCATCTTGGCGTCGGGAGGCATCTCGAAGCCGCGGAACTCGACCAGCCCCAACCGGCCGGTGCTCGAATCGGGCGAATAGAGCTTGTCGATGCAGAACTCGGCGCGGTGCGTGTTACCGGTCAGGTCGGTGAGCAGGTTTCGCAAGACTCGATCAACAAGCCACGGCGGCGTCGGACTCTGCGACTTGGAAGATAGGACCGCAAACGCGGTTTCCAGTTCGTAGAGCGCTTCGTGACGCGCTTCGTCCACTCGCGGCGCCTGGCTCGTCGGGCCGATGAACAGCCCCGAGAAGATATAGGTAAGCGACGGCCGATTGTTCCAATAGGTCAGCAAGCTTTGCAGCAGGTCGGGCCGGCGAAGGAACGGACTGTCGGACGGCGTCGGGCCGCCGAGTACCAGATGGTTGCCGCCCCCCGTGCCGGTATGCCGGCCGTCGAGCATGAACTTTTCGGTGCCGAGCCGCGCCAGGCGGGCTTCTTCGTAAAGCGCTGTCGTGAAGTGTGTCAGCTCGTTCCAATTCTTGGCCGGCTGCAGGTTGACTTCGATCACGCCCGGGTCGGGCGTCACCTTGAAGTGCTGAATTCGCGGATCGTACGGCGGCGTGTACCCTTCGATGCGAACCGGTAACGCCAGCTCCTTCGCCGTCTGTTCAACGGCCGAGAGCAGATGGAGGTATTCTTCGACCTGGTTGAGCGGCGGCATGAAGACGTGCAGCACCCCTTCGCGCGCCTCGACGCACAGCGCCGTGCGAACGAGTCCCCTCGCCGATTTTCCGGGAGCTGGCGGGGTCAGGTT
>Ga0182743_1003987_pt1 | contig 11424 bp, 8 predicted proteins | sample eDN3rd30CKraftOP_FD_128522 | JGI IMG/M metagenome (GOLD analysis project Ga0182743, IMG submission 128522) | Enriched Organic Plus compost microbial communities from Emeryville, California, USA - eDNA 3rd pass 30_C Kraft OP (version 2) (version 2) ... | reverse complement strand
AGCCGGTGGCGCTGACGGAGTGGGGAGTCGCCGGCCGCGACGACATCCGGTTCGTGCGGCAGCTGTTCCACTGGATGAACAAGCGTCCCCGGGTCCGGATGTTCGTCTACTACCGTGGCTTCGACGGGGACCGGTACGACCACCAGCACTATCCCGAGGCGATCCGGGTCCTCAGGAACAAGCTCAGGGACCCGCGCTACGTGGGTTACGCGTACCGGCACGCCCGCCGGAACTGACCGGCCCGGTCACCGGCAAACCACCACCTTTGCTTGGGTTACAGGAGGTAGATGAGACCGGCTCTGAAATGGCTACTGGTTCTTTTCACCAGCGTGGCGCTGGTGGCCGCCGGCCTGCTGCTGGGACCCCGGCTCGCCGGGGAATCGACCCGGCCGACCGAGCTCGGTGAGGTCTCGTACCGCGTGACCCCGGCGACCGGGGGCGGCGTGGAGGGTTACGTGCCGGTGACCGATTGGGGCGTCCGTTTCGACGGGCCCCCGGTGCCCGTCCGGCTGCGGACCGAGCTCCGGACCCTGGATCGGGAAACGCTGCTCCGGGCGGCCGAGGGAGACCGGGCCGTGATCGCGCGTACGGAGGAGCAGGTGCGGGACGGCGCGGTCGCCGCGGTCCGGACGAACCTGCTCTGGGCCTTCGGGGTGACGCTGGTGCTCCTCGTCCTGGCCTGCCTGCTCTGGCGGGACCTGCGGCCGCGGTGGGCTCCCCTCGCGATCGGCATCCCCGTCTTCATACTCGCGGTGGGGGCACTCGGCCTTCTGACCCGTTCGTGGGTCGAGGACCGGACGTTCGGCAGCCCGACGTTCTTCGCGTCCGGGAGCGAACTCCAGCGCATCCTCGAGGTGATCGACACCGCCGACGTCGAGAGCCCCTACGGGTCGGAGTTCGAGAGCATCGTTCGCAGCATCGGGGCCGTTCTCGCCACGGAGAGCGAGGTCGAAAGCGACTTGACCGGCATGTACCTGGGCTCTGATCTCCACGCGAACGCACTCGTCATTCGTCCCCTGTCGCGACTGGTGGCGGACCAGCCGCTGCTCCTGGCCGGGGATTTCGGCCAGCGCGGGACGAGGGCCGAGGCCTCGCTGCTGGCTCCGCGCATCGCGGCCCTCAGCGACCGGGTGATCGCCGTTTCCGGGAACCACGACACCGCCGGCCTGATGCGCGACCTGGCCTCGGCCGGGATCACCGTGCTGGACCGTCGCGGGACGCTCCGTCCCGACGGCTCGTTCCGGCCGCCTCCGGTGCTCGAGGTCGAGGGGATCCGGGTCGCGGGCTGGGGGGACCCGTTCGAGGCGGGCGGCCACGAATCGTACGAGGCCGAGGTCGATTCCTTCGACGACCTGGACGACCCGGAAGCGGTCCGGACCGGGTGGGCCACGAGGATGCTCCGCTGGTTCGACTCGCTGCGGCGCAAGCCCGACGTGCTCATGGTCCATCAGGGTTCCCTCGCCTCGCTCTTCGCAAAGGTGCTCACCGAAGCCGGATACCGCGAGCCGCTCACCATCGCCACGGGTCACAGCCACGACCAGTACGTGGAGAAGGTCGGAGACGTGACGATCGTGAACGCAGGCTCGGCCGGGGCGGGTGGCGTGTTCGAGGCCGGCGAATCCGGGATCGGCCTCGCCCACCTCAGGTTCGAGCAGGGAGGTGCGCTCCGCTCCGCCGAGCTGATCCTCGCCGAGCCCTTCTCGGGGGCGGCCCAGGCGACCCGGATCGTGGTCGACACCCTGTGCCCCGAGGAGCGGACATGCAAGGTGGCGGTCCCGGACCGGCTCGGCGAACGGGACGGTTGAGCGGGGTCTCAGCGAGCCAGGTAGTTCCTGACCGCCTCGATCTCTTTTTCGAGCGCCGCGGTGACCTTCGCCGGCTGGTCGCCGAACGGATGGAGTTCGATCTCGCCCGAGGCCAGGCGCCACACCCCCGTCACCCGGCGTCCGTCGAAGATGGTCGGCCGGAACAGCCCGTTGACCGTGACCACGGTTCTCTCCCTCTCTCCCGGGATGATCCATTCCCTCGACTCCCACCCGTGGAGGATGGGATCGAAGTTGCCGAGGAGACGGACGGGGGCGGGCCCCCGGGGCCGGTCGCGGGCGGCCAGGTCGACCATCCCGCCCTCCTGGACGAGTTCCGGGGAGATCGCCTCCAGCCCCTTCCTGGCCTGGCCCAGGTTGATGCCGGCCCACTTGGCGAGGTCGCGGTCGGTGGCCGGTCCGTGGCTGGCCAGGTACCGACGGGCCAGTTCGGCCAACGCCTTCTCGACGTCGACCGGCTCCGGCTTGCCCAGCCAGTCGTCGGTCAGGACGAAGGCCTGTTCCTTGCCGACCATCGGGCCTCGCAGGATGTGACCTCGGAGCGAGGCCAGGTACAGGATGTGCATCATGGCCTGGCCGGCCACCGGGATGTCGGCGCGTTCCAGGATGGCCTTCAGCTCCGCCCGGGTGGCCGGGCCGTCGGCGAGGGTCTTCCGGATGATCTGCACCGCCTTCTCCGCCTGCCCCGGCGAGACGCCCTCCTGTTTCAACCGGGTCCGGTTGGAGGTGAAGAGCCGGGGCGAGGTGAGTGCCGCCAGCCAGCGATAGTCCTCGGCCGGGACCAGGTGGAGCGTGCCCCGGTTGAGCCAGCCGACGACAAGCGAGCGATCATCGAGGGCCCGGTCGACCATCGACGCCCCCGGATCGGTGACTGACGGAGCCAGCCGGGCCCTCACCGCGAGCCGTGCGCCGCGCAGGTCCTGCGCCTGAACCGCCAGCAGTCGCCGGGTGACCGCGACGGGATCCTCGAGGCTCGATTCGATCAGTCCTTGCCCGGCGAGCCGTCCGGTGGTCGGATCCATGACTGAAGGTTAGCCCTGGCTTTCACCTGCAACGAGAGAGCCCCGGGTCTCCCCGGGGCTCTCCGTGAGGCTGAGCCTCGAAACAGGCGGCGGCCTGTCCTTACATCATGCCGCCCATGCCGCCCATGTCGGGCATGCCGCCGGGCATGCCGGAGCCGCCCTCCTCGGGGGCCTCGGCGATGATCGCCTCGGTCACCAGGATGTTCTTGGCGATCGACGCGGCGTTCTGGAGCGCCGAGCGGGTCACGACGGTCGGGTCGAGCACGCCGGCCTTCACCATGTCGCCGTACTCGCCGGTGGCGGCGTTGAGGCCCTCGCCCTGCTTGAGCTCGCGGACCTTGTTGACCACTACCGAACCCTCGAGGCCGGAGTTCTCGGCGATCTGCCGGACCGGCTCCTCGAGCGAGCGGTAGATGATCTGCGCGCCGGTGCGCTCGTCCGGATCGTCGAACGAGTCGACGTCCACGGACTCCTGCGCGTTCAGGAGCGCGACACCGCCACCCGGGACGATGCCCTCTTCCAGCGCCGCACGGGCGGCCTGGAGGGCGTCCTCGACGCGGTGCTTCTTCTCCTTCATCTCGGTCTCGGTGGCAGCGCCGACCTTGACCACGGCAACGCCGCCGGCCAGCTTGGCGAGGCGCTCCTGGAGCTTCTCGCGGTCGAACTCGGAATCGGTGTTCTCGATCTCCGACTTGATCTGCTTGATCCGGCCCTTGATGGCCTCGGCGTCACCGGCACCGTCGATGATGGTGGTGGTGTCCTTCGAGACGACGACACGACGGGCCTGGCCGAGTTGGGTCAGCTGGGTGTTCTCCAGCTTGAGGCCCATCTCCTCGGTGATGACCTCGCCACCGGTCAGGATGCCGATGTCCTCGAGCATGCGCTTGCGGCGGTCACCGAAGCCCGGAGCCTTCACGGCGACGCCGGTGAAGGTGCCGCGCAGCTTGTTGACCACGAGGGTCGCGAGGCACTCGCCCTCGACGTCCTCGGCGACGATCAGCAACGGCTTGCCGCCCTGCATGACCTGCTCGAGCACGGGCAGGACGTCGCGGACGGAACCGATCTTCTGGTTGGCGATGAGGACGTACGGCTCCTCGAGGACGGCCTCCATGCGGTCCTGGTCGGTGACCATGTAGGGCGAGATGTAGCCCTTGTCGAACTGCATGCCCTCGGTGAACTCGAGCTCCATGCCGAAGGTCTGGCCCTCTTCGACGTTCACGACGCCGTCCTTGCCGACCTTGTCGATGGCGTCGGCGATGGTGTTGCCGATCTCGTCGTCGGCGGCCGAGATGGCGGCGACGCGGGCGATCTGGTCCTTGCCGTTGATCTCGCTGGACTGCTTCTCGCGCAGGTTGGCGACGACGGTGTCGACGGCCTTCTCGATGCCGCGGCGCAGGGCCAGCGGGTTGGCGCCGGCGGCCACGTTCTTGAGACCCTGGCGGACGATGATCTGGGCGAGCAGGGTGGCGGTGGTGGTGCCGTCACCGGCGACGTCGTTGGTGGCCGTCGCGACCTCGCGCACCAGCTGGGCGCCCTGGTTCTCGAAGACGTCCTCGATCTCTACCTCGCGGGCGATCGTGACACCGTCGTTGGTGATGGTCGGCGCGCCGAACTTCTTGTCGAGAACGACGTAGCGACCCTTCGGGCCGAGGGTTACCTTGACTGCGTCGGCGACGGCGTCAACACCGGCCTGCAGGGCCCCACGGGCTTCTTCTGCGAACTTCAGCTCTTTGTGAGCCATGACTTTCAGTTACCTCCTGAAGTTGGTTGGTAGCGGGCGCGCTAGGCGACCTTGGCGAGGATGTCCGACTCACGGAGGACGAGCAGGTCCTCGCCCTCGACGGTGATGTCGGTTCCGCCGTACTTGGAGTAGAGGACCTCGTCGCCTTCGGCGACGTCGAGCGGACGGCGGTTGCCGTCGTCACCAATGGCGCCGTCGCCCACGGCCACGACCTTGCCCTTCTGCGGCTTCTCCTTGGCGGTGTCCGGGAGCACCAGGCCGCTGGCCGTGGTCTCCTCTTCGTCTACCGGCTTGACGATCAGCCGGTCCCCGAGGGGCTTCAGCTTCATTGATTACCTCCGATTGTCATGTGAATCCTTGATTTCGGTAGTCTCTTGGCACTCTCGGGGGGAGAGTGCCAGCGAAAGGCATGCTACAGAATCGGGGCCGAGGATCAAGGCTCGGACGCGAAAAATCTGAGTCTGGACGACTAAGAAACGCGCCGATTCAGGCGACGGCGGCGGAAAAACCCCGCAAATCGGCGGAAAGGTGCTCCGCCAGGCCGTGGGCGCCCTGTTTCATCACGTGGTCGTGGCTGGACACGAACACCGGTCTCGCGACGGGGGCCAGGGCCTCCATCCACCCGCGGTTCGCCCGCACGTTCCAGTCCAGTTCGACCGAGGTCCAGGAATCACCGGTGGTCGCGAGCGTCCAGCGACCCTCTCCGACCACGTCGCCGGTGGCGATGCCCCGCAGGTAGTCGGGGTGAACGCGTTCGACCGCCTCGATCGACATCTTCAGCTTGTATCCCAGCGGCCCGCGCCACACGGCCTTGGCCTTTTGGCCGATCCCGTCCGCGTCGCCCTCGATCGTTTCCACGACGCGCTTCAGGCTCGGCCACCACACCGGCCACCGCTTGAAGTCGACCAGCGCCTCCCACACCGCGTCGCGCGGGGCCGAGAGTTCCCACCGTGAGACGAACTCGAACGACGCCGGGTCGCCCGTCCCCGCCATCTAGTTCGGTGAGGGGACCGTGCCGTAACCGGTGGAGAGGCCGGGCTCGACGATCTGCGAGAAGTGGACCACCGTGATCACCGACTCGTCCGGCACCGGCCGGTCGTAGATCTTCTCGAGAAACGCCTGGGTCTCCTCGATGCGCCGGAACTCCGGGTTGTCGCGCTCGATGTCGCGCGGCGAGAGTTCGCTGAGCTTCTTGACCTCCACCTCGTCGATCACCGCCGAGAAGATCTTCTCGCGGCGCGAGTGACGGGACCCCACGGTCACCCAGACGATCTGGCTGCGCTCGTACTTGTGGGACTTGTCGCCCAGGCGGATGGTCGCGGTCTTGCGGCCACGCTTGAGTTGGTCCACGAAGAGGGGCGAGTAGAAGTTGAGAGCCAGGAGTCCGGGCATCGGGCGGACCTAGAATATGTAGTTGCCGAGCTTCGCGGGTTCCAGGATCGTCACCTGGCCGCGTCCCGCCCGGACGACGCCCGCCCGTTCGAGCTCGGCGAGGAAGCGACTGACGCTCTCGCGGGACGTCCCGGCCAGCTGGGCCAGGTCCGCCTGGTTCATGCGGATGGTGACCTGACGGTCGGAATCGCCGCCCTCATCGGCGACCATCTGCGAGAGCACCCCCGCGACCCGGGACGGGACGGTCTGGAAGGACTGCCGGGAGATCCGTTCGTTCGCCGCCCGCAGCCGGCGGGTGAGTGCCGCGACCATCTTCACCGTGATCTCCGGGTGACGTTCCAGCAGGGCCCGCACGTCGCTCGCCGGGAGCGCCAGCAGCTCGCCCTCCCCGCCGAGGGTCTCCACCGAGGCCGACCTCACCTCGCCGTCGAGCATCGCCAGCTCGCCGACGATGTCGCCCTCGCCGAGCGTGGCCAGCGTGATCGCGCGTCCGTCCGGGTGCTCGCGGGTGACCCGGAAGGTTCCGCTCTTCACGATGTAGCAGGCGTCCGATCGGTCGCCCTCGTGGAAGACCCTGGTGCCCTCGGGATACTTGCGGGGGACCGTGACACGCGAAAACCGCTCGAGCTCCTCCTCATCGAGCTCGGCGAACAGGGGCACGCTTCTCAGCAGCCCGACAGCACTCTCCTCGGCCGAAGTCACCGGCGGAGTATTTCGCATCGCCCGGAAAAAACCAACTTACGTCAGAGCTGGCAACCGGGACACCAGTAGGTGAGGCGCCCGTCGTCACCCTGCGCCCGGGACCTGATCGTCGCGCCGAGGCAGCGGGGGCAGCGCCGGCCGGCATGCCGGTAGACCCGGCTGGGCCGCCTTCCCGTCTCGACCCCGACCTCCATCTGGCGGCGGGCGGTCTCGAGCAGGCCGGTGACCTCGGCCACCGCGAGGGATCCGGACGGCCGCCACGGGTCGATGCGGTTCTCGAAACAGCTCTCGCTCTTGAAGATGTTGCCGATGCCGCAGAGCACCCTCTGGTCCATGAGGGCCTCGCCGATCTGGCCGCCGTGCGACCGGAAGCGCGGCACCACCTCCGCCGGATCGAAACCGTCGGCCAGGATGTCCGGCCCGAGCGTCGCCAGGCGCGGGTCGCGGCGGAGTTCCACCGTGCGGACGAGGCGCAGCGTCGGCCCGCCGAACTGGCCGACCCACGTGCCTCCCAGGTCCAGGATCAGCCAGGCGGAGCGTTCGGACCGCCCGAAGCCGCGCCCGGTGTCGATTCGCCAGCTGCCGCTCATCCCCATGTGCGAGTGGAGGGTCAAGCCGTCGGTCAGGTGGAAGAGCAGATGCTTGCCCCGGGTCTCGATCCGTTCCACTTCCCTGCCGACCAGCCGCGTGCTGCCGCGACGGAGCGGCGATCGCGGGTTGGGAGCGGTCGCCCCGATGATCGGACGTCCGAGCAGTTCCGGTTCGAGCCGCCGCGCGGTGCGGACGATCGTGTCTCCCTCAGCCATGGGCCAGGCTCCTCACGCCGGAACCACCAGGCGGCGGGGCTGGCGGCTGAATCCCGCGGCCACGAGGAGCTGTTCGAATCCGGACCCCAGGACAGGTTCGCCGTCGAACCGTTCGATCCTGAGCGGGCCGATCCGGCCCGCCGACGCCTCCCCGGTCAGGTGGGACAGGGCCTCGGCGAGCGGCTCGCCCTCGAGCGACGGGTCGAGTCGCAGGATGCCCTTGCCACCCCGCTCCACGTATAGCTGGGGATGACCGTTCCGCGCCAGCACCCAGGCACCCGCCGACCGGGAGGCCTTGCGCCCCGAATCGAGCTTCGGCCACGGCAGGGTCGAACCCCAGGGACTCGCCGGGTCGGTCGCAGCCAGCAGGGTGAAGGAGTCGGGGCCGTTCTCCTCGGCCGGCAGGGCCCGCAGACGCTCGACGGCGCCCGACAGCGCGAACTGGGCACCTCCCAGTCCCTCGACGAAGTAGCCGCGCCTGGCGGTGCCCAGGACCTCGAGATTGGAAAGCTCCGGGTAAAGGGTCGAGAAGCCGCCCGGAATCCCCTCCGCCAGTGCCATCTCGCGGGTCAGGATGCCGTAGCGCTCGAGCATCAGTTCTGCCTGGGCACGGAGCCTCGGCCCGGCCGGTGGAGCGTTGCGGAAGAGGGACTCGGTAAGGGACCAGCGTCCCTGGACGGTCGGACCCGTCGCCGCCCGTCGCCGCGAGAACCGGCGGCCACCGGGTTCGAAGGTCGGGACCGACCGGAGCCGGGGTGCCCGGAGCGGAGCGAAGGAATCGTTGGTTATCTCGCCGCCGAAGGCCAGGTCCCAGAGCGCGGTGTGGAGTTCCTCGGCGGGATGGTCCAGCTCCTGCACGAGGTCCAGCCAGAAGGCCGGGCCGGCGGCGAGTCGCTCCCGGATCGCATCATGGATCTCGCCCTTCGGCGGGGTCAGCTTCGCGTTCGAGGGGGGCGGCCCCGCCAGACGGACGTCCTCCCGGAAGTACAGGGCGACCCGGCCGTCGGTCCGGCCGACCGCTCCGGCCCCGATCCACACGACCTCGCCGCTGGTGCAGAGTTCGTCCAGCCAGGTCGGGCTGTAGGAACCCAGCCGCCGGGGCAGGACGTCGTTCTCCCATACCGACTGGGTCAGGGCGACCCCCTGGAGCGGCACCAGGATCTCCCGCAGGCGATCGACTCCCGCGCCGGGTCGCGCGTCGCGGCGGAGGGGACGGTGCCGGTCGATTCCCTGCCACGAGGCCAGGAAGCGCGCGTAGGCGGCGCCGTCGGCGGGTTCGACCTCCTGGCGGAGGTGGGCGAGGCTGGCCCTGCGGATCCGTCTCAGGACCTCGGCGTCACACCACTCGCGTTCGGTGCCACCCGGCCGGATCTCGCCGCGGACCAGGGCGCCCCCGGCCTCGAGCTGCTTCAGGGCCGGGGTCGGGTCCACGCCGTAACGGGCCTTCGCCCAGGCGGTGGGGAACGGGCCGTGGGTGCGGGCGTACCGGCCGAGCAGGGTCTCCATCGCATCCGGACGCTCCTCGAGGAAGTCGGCGGGCAACCCCGGTGGTGGCGGCACCCCGAGCGCGTCGCGGTAGAGGCCGGCGTCCTCGGCGGCGATGAATCGCTCCTCCCCGTTGATCCGGACCTTCGCGGCACGACGCTCGTCGACCAGGTTCTGCAGCATCGAGGCGGCGGAGTACCCCTCGGCCACCCGCTGCTCGGCTTCCTCCGCGGTCAGGTCGCCGATCCGCCGCAGGATCTGCTGGAGGCCGTCGCGGTCGGACGCGCGCCCGTGGTCGGTCAGGTGCTGGAGCGAGGCCTCCACCTCCGCCAGTGCGTCCTCGTCGATCAGCTCGCGCAGCTCGTCCTGGCCGAGCAGTTCGCGCAGGAGCTCCCGGTCCAGCGAGAGCGCCGTGGCGCGACGCTCGGCGTTGGGCGTGTCGCCCTCGTACATGTAGGTCGCGACGTAGTCGAAGAGCAGCGACGACGCGAAGGGAGAGGCCGTCGGGGTCTCCACCTCGACCAGCGATATCTCGCGCGAATGGATGCCCCGGAGCAGCCGGTCGAGCGCCGGCAGGTCGAAGACGTCCTGGAGGCACTCGCGGTAGGTCTCGAGGATGACCGGGAAGCGGGGGAATTCCTGCGCCACCTCGAGCAGGCTCTGGGCCTTGAGCCGCTGCTGCCAAAGCGGGGTGCGCCTGCCCGGATAGGCACGGGGGATGAGCAGCGAACGGGCGGCGTTCTCGCGGAAACGGGCCCCGAACAGGGCGGAGCTGCCGAGCTCACGCACCACCAGGTCCTCGAGCTCGTCCGGCTCGATCAGGACCAGGTCGGCCGAGGGCGGCTCGTCGGCGTCGGGAAGGTGGACGGCGATGCCGTCGTCCGAGTGGATCGCGTCCGCCTCGAGCCCGTGCTCGTCCCGGAGCTTCCGGGCTATCGCGAGTCCCCAGGCGGCGTGGACCCGGCCGCCCCACGGCGAGAGCACCACGAGCCTCCAGTCCCCGATCTCGTCCCGGAAACGCTCGACCACCACGGTCTCGTCGGAGGGCACGACCCGGGTGGCGTCCTGCTGTTCCTTCAGATACGCGACGAGGTTCCGGGCCGCAAGGGGATCCAGGTCGTGCGACTCCTCGAGCTCCGCCGGGTCGGCGTTCACCGCCTCGCGGGCAAAGGCGCCGATCGCCTCGCCCAGCTCTGCCGGACGGCCGATGCCATCGCCCCGCCAGAACGGGATCGCGCCGGGGACGCCCGGTGCCGGGGTCACGATCACCCGGTCCCTGGTGATCTCCTGGATCCGCCAGCTGCTCGCCCCCAGCAGGAACACCTGGCCGGCCCGCGCCTCGTAGACCATCTCCTCGTCGAGTTCACCGACCCGGCGGCCGTCGGGCAGGTGGACTCCGTAGAGCCCGCGGTCGGGGATCGTGCCCGCATTGGTGACCACGAGCGAGCGGGCCCCCTTGCGCCCCTCGATGGTCCCTCCCGTCCGGTCCCAGACCAACCGGGGCCGGAGCTCGGCGAACCGGTCCGACGGGTAACGGCCGTCGAGCATGTCCAGCACGTTGTCGAACTGCTCCTGCGACAGGTCGGCGAACGGCGTGGTCCGCCGGACCAGCTCGAAGGCCTCCTTCGTGTCCCACTTGTCGAGCGCGGCCATCGAGACGAGGTGCTGGGCGAGGACGTCGAGGGGGTTGGATGGGATGACGGTCTCCTCGATCTGTCCCTCCCGCATCCGTCTCGTAACCACGGCGCTCTCCAGCAGGTCGCCGCGGAACTTGGGGAAGATCCGGCCCTTCGAGGTTTCCCCAAGGCCGTGTCCGGCCCGGCCTATCCGCTGGAGGCCCCGGGCGACCGACTTCGGCGACTCGACCTGGACCACGAGGTCGACGGCGCCCATGTCGATGCCCAGTTCGAGCGAGGAGGTGGCCACCAGGCAGGGAATCAACCCGGACTTGAGCTGTTCCTCCACCTGGGTCCGTTCCTCGTGAGACAGCGACCCGTGGTGGGCGCGGGCCAGGGGCAGTCCCTCCGGCCGGGCCCGGGCCGGGGCGTTCCCGGTGGCGGTCCGGTTCGGGGACTCGACCTCACCCGTCTCCTCGTCCAGGTCGTTCAGGCGCTGGGCGAGCCGCTCGGCGGCCCGGCGATTGTTGACGAACACGATCGTGGACGTGTGCGCCCGCACCTGCTCCAGCAGTTCGGGATAGATCGCCGGCCAGATCGAACGGATCGGAGCGTCGTCGGCCGAACCGTCGTCGTGCGGCCCGGCGTCGGGGGCCGTCATGTCCTCGACCGGCACGACGATCTTGAGGTCGAGCTCCTTGCGCTGGCCCGGATCGACTACCCGGCACTCGCGGCCCGGTCCCGAGAGGAACCGGGCGATCCGCTCCAGTGGCCGCTGCGTGGCCGACAGGCCGATCCGCTGCACCCGGGCGCCTTCCGTGCCGGTCCCGGCGTGCT
>Ga0182743_1003986_pt1 | contig 11425 bp, 9 predicted proteins | sample eDN3rd30CKraftOP_FD_128522 | JGI IMG/M metagenome (GOLD analysis project Ga0182743, IMG submission 128522) | Enriched Organic Plus compost microbial communities from Emeryville, California, USA - eDNA 3rd pass 30_C Kraft OP (version 2) (version 2) ... | reverse complement strand
GCGCAAGGTAAGCAAACTTTCTAAAGAAAGGAAAAGACCATGGACCTCTCTTTGATTTCAAATTCTGAATTGTTGAAGCGTTTAGAGAAACTAGCTTGCACAGAAAGAAAGATCACTCATTTGATTTTGTGGCACATTAACGAGGTAGAATCGCGAAGGCTTTATGCTGAGCTTGGATTTGATTCTATGTTTAAATACCTCACTCAAAGCTTAGGTTATGGTGAAGATAGTGCTTACCGCAGACTGCAAGCGGCACGACTCTTAAAGCAAGCTCCTAAAGTGGCAGAAAAACTTGAAAGCGGTGCTTTAAATTTGACTCAGCTTACGCAAGTTCAAAAGTGTATTAAACAAGAACTCAAAGAAGGGCGTAAAGTAGACTTAAAAACTACGGAAGCAGTTCTAGAAAAAATAGAAAATAAAACAAGCTTTGAAACTCTGAAGTGCCTGGCTAAAGAGTTTAATCAGCCCATTCAAATCCAAGAGACCGTAAAACCACAACAGGACAACAGCGTTCGCTTAGAAATAACTTTCACAGAAGAACAAATGGAAATCCTCAAGAAAGCAAAAGACGCTTTGTCGCATGTACTACCGGATAACAACTGGGCTGATCTATTTGCTCACTTAGCGAAAAAACATCTGCAAAAAGAATTTGGAAAAGATGCACTCAACGAATTAAGCGTTTCAGAAATGACCAATAAAAGAACTCAACCAGCTGAACCTATCCAACCTCATCAAGGTAAACTCGAGGAAGAAAAAGAAAACAAAAAAAATCTCCCCACAAGTCGTCCCCTTTCGGGCACGACGCCCGAAAGGCAGCCAGCTCACGGATGGCGGAGGACCGCAAAACAGTCTCAGCTGACCAAGCCGAAAACGGCGTCAGATCCAGAAACAAAACCAACGCAAAGCTTCACGACTAAGCGGAAACATATCAAGATAACTTTGAAGCGTGAGTTATTAAAGAAAGCTAATCACTGCTGTGAATACATTAATCCAGATAACGGCCAAAGATGCCAAAGCACGTATCAACTGCAAGTAGATCACCGTATCCCATTGGCAAGAAAAGGTACCGATACGCCAGAGAACCTTAGAGTTCTTTGTCGCACGCATAATTTATATTCCGCGAAGAAATGGGGACTTGTGACTGCTCCATAGTGTGGAGCTCTTTACTTGAAACTTTTATTTGGGCCCAATTAAAATGGCCCAGCCGTTTTTCTTACGGTTGAGTTGTGAGGTAGGGGAAGTGCGGTAAATGAACACTCAATCAATAAACCTGCTCGCAGGCGCGGAGGCATTCTTGGGCGGTTTTTTGGGTTTCGCCGAGTTGGGCTCCGCGTAGGGTGGCGATGTAGTCGTGTTCGTCGTAGTGGCTGGTTTTGCGGCAGTCTTTGATGTCGCGGTCTTCTTTGAGCCAGCCGACGTAGTCTGCTGTTGCGTAGTCCGTGGTCTGAGAAATGCGGCAACCCATGTAGCAGTGAGCCAGCTTATCGCTTTTCATTGCGGCTGCGCGGTCTTTTTCTGCGGAGTAAACACGGTACGCACGCAATAAAGAAATCGGTCCGGGCATGGACGGTGCTTTGCTTTGCCAGCGGGCGAGTTCGTCTTGATAGTCGTTATCCGACGCAAAGACTTTGCCCGTACGCGGGTCCGTTTCACCGAGATAGCATGAGCTTTGCGCGTGCGCTGTCCAGGAAAAAAGCGAAAGAATAAGAATCAAAAAAGTTGATTTCATGGGTGGGAGAATATCAAAACTTCCGCTTGATGTGTGAAGCGCCAGGCAAGGCAAGAATATTTTTTAAAAGCGGTGCCGTATTTAGGCACTTGCTAAAAGACCGCGGTTATTTATCCGCGGAAGACAAAGACTTTTCCAAAGAAGACAGAACCCGCAACGTGGAATTGCGGTTCTTGCCGATCTCGGCGCGGATTTCTTCTTTGATATGGGGGATTTGTTCCTGGAGCTTTTTCATGCGCTCTAAGAGAACGACAATATCATCCGAGGAGTGAACCACTTGCACGATCATGCCCGAAGAATAGTTTTTCTTTTGATAAAACAAAGCCTCGCGGTTGTTGCGGTGGAAAGGGCCCACCATGACCGGCAGTCCTGCGGCGAGGGCCTCCATCACACTGTGCACTTGTTTTTTAAAGGAGCCGCCGACAAAGGCGATATCTCCCCAAGTGTAGAGTTCGGCAAGAATGCCCACTTGATCGATCAAGAGAATGTCCTTGGGATTCCAGGACGTCGCTTGTGAATAGCGCGCAAAAGAAAGTCCCAGCTCTTGCATACGGTTTTCTAAATGCTGGAGATGTTCTGCAGTTGTTTCATGAGGCGCGATAATCACACGCACATAAATATGCTTAAGCTTGGCCAAAGCGGGCAGCAAAACCGCTTCGTCTTCAGGCCAAGTGGAACCTGCAATAAAAATAAAATCTTCGGGGCTGGGAATGAGTTCATTCTTAAGCGCTTTGGGATTCTCCAGACGGTGAAAAACCTGATCAAAACGCGTGTCACCGCTGGCTAAAACAGGCACATGCAGATGAAGATCTTGCAGATTTTGAATGTCTTCGGCAGAGACACAGTGAATCTCAGACAGATGATTTAAAGCATAGCGAGTCAGATAACGGGTGAAACCCTTCAAACGCGAAGAGTTGTCCGCGAAAGTCGCCGAAAAAAGAGCCGTGGGAATATTCTGTTTTTTAGCGATAGAGACCAGCACCGGCCACACATCCGTGCGTGAAAAAAGCAAGAAGCGCGGATTCCAGCGGCGGATGAAGTTTTCAACCATGAAATCGACATCCCAGGGAAGAGAAGCCCACACATCGACATCATGCAAACCTTCCAAAATTCTTTTTGCCGACGGAGAAGAGTACGTGACCAGAATCGGAACGTCTGGATACTGTCTTTTCAGTTCGCGAATCACGGGGCGCGCGTATTCAATTTCGCCACTAGCGGCATGAATCCAAATCGGACGGGCGTCGGCGATTTTCTGTTCGTTTCCAGCGTGCTTGATTTTGTAAAAGCCGTGGTTTTTGTCTTCGACCATCTCCCGCAGCTTGCCTCCCAAAAAAGGGCGCATCAGTTGCAAAATAATATAAGCCAAAGGCACTAGAAAAAGTTTATAGAAATAAAACGCAAAAACGCTCATAGACGCGCACCCAGAAGTGATTTCAATTCGATGGAGATCAGTTGCGGTGTCAGGTCCACCAGGCACTGGTGGAATTTTTCTTTATTCACACAAGGGCCTTGGCCGTGCTTGCTGCAAGGGCGACAGGGGAGTTTGATTTCCATGATCTTTGTGCTGGAGCGGCAAGGAAAACCGAAAGGCGCGGGTCCCATAAGCGCAATGGCTTTCTTGCCTAATTGTTCAGCCGCATGCAAAAGCCACGTGTCATTGGTGATCAAAGTGGACGTCAACGCCACGACACCCGCACTGACGGGCAAAGAGCATTTACCCGCAAGATTCATCACTCGTTCAGGAGCGACCGCGCGAATGTCTTCAATAAAAGAATCTTCCGGTCCGCCGAGCAAGACAAACTTGTGCTGAGGGCAGAGCAGAATGAGCTCTTTCCAGTACTCTTTCGGCCAGCGCTTTAAAAAGTGCGCGGCGGAAGGCGCCAGCGCCACAGCACTGGTGTAATCACCAAGAATCTCCCGGGCTTTTTGCAGATGTTCTTCGCTCAAAAAAAGTTGTGGTGCCTCGGGAGGAACTTTGGAAATACCCCAAGGTAGAAGTGGCTCCAGGAGATCGCGCTGACCTGAGAAGGGCATTTCAAAAGTGTTGATGCGAAAACGGAAAAGCAAAAATCTTTTCCAGCGGCGGATTGAGCGGCGAATAAACTGCGGGCCCAGACCCAAGAAGCCAAGCGGGCGCAGCACCGTCGAAATCAAGCGCGAGCGCGTGTTGTTGTGAGCATCATAAATGTGCGTGAATTTTTCCGCGCGCATTTGCAACGCGAGTTTCACCAGACCCTTGAGGCCGGCTTTGCGGTCGAACTCCCACACCTTGTCAATGTGTGGATGATTTTTAAGCAAAGGCGCCATGTCTTTGCGCGTGACCCAGTGGATACGGGCTTGCGGATAGACCTTTTTGATGGCGGAAGGAACGCTCAAAGTCTGCACCACATCCCCAAACGCGGAGAAGCGAATGATTAAAAAGTCAGCATTTTGAGGGCCCCGAATCATCATGGCTTTACAGTAACAAAGCCGCCCAAAAAGGTCACTTGTTTAAAAGTTTTTAATAGGATTGTTCATAAAGAGGCTTTAAGCAGGCATGGGCTTTGATCCATATAGGTCTGAATAAGGAGACTCATGCCCTTTGCTCGTCGCCCTTTTAGGGTCCTCATTTTGTCCTGTTTTCTGGGTTTATTAGGAATCCAGGCGGCGCATGCCGACGTGCAAACCGAGATGCGGGTTTTCTCTGACTCCTTTATCAGCCCGTCGTTTGAAGCCACGCAAAAGACCAATTATCAGTTTGTCGGCGCTCAGCTGAAAACCGATCCTTTTACGGACGATCACCTCAAAATGGACATCGCTGGCGGCGTGGCCATGGGAGCACCTCTGCTCAATTATCTGAATATTTCTGAGTTCTACGTGCAAAATCGTCAGAATGAAAACGAGACTTTTTATCTTGGCCGAAAACGCATGTTATGGAATGAACTCGATGCGCGCTGGGATTTCGGTGTGTGGGAGCCGCTCTTTAAATGGAATCCGCTGTCGCCGGAAAGACAAGGTTTGACCGGTATCTTTTGGCAGATGGATAAGCCCTATTACACTCTCGTTTTGTTTGCTTCTCCGTTCTACATTCCCGATCAAGGGCCGAGTTTTGAAATTGAAAACGGCAGCTTCGTCAAGGGAAATCCCTGGTTTCGCCGTCCTCCGGAAAGCATCCGCATCTGGAGTGAAGCCACCGCCATCGACTATAAGTTTGAAAAACCCAGCGAAACGCAAATCGTCCTGCAAAACTCTTTCGGTATGAAGCTGTCTTTCGGTGATCCGCAGGCCTTGCGCGCGCAAGTCGGTTACACCTATAAGCCTGCCAATCAGCTCGCGATCGGTTACGAAGGTCAGCTTGACGTGGGGCAATTAAAGGGAGCTGTGAATCTGCAGCCGCAAGTGTTTTATCACTCTTTGGCCGGCGCCGACGTGACCTATAAAATGGATCATATCAAAATGGGTCTTAGTGGTATGTGGGACCGCCCGAGCAAAGACAATATTTTCGAAGAACAGTGGACTCATCCCGTATTTGAAGACGCGGTTCTCGTCAGTCCCTTTATTGAGTGGAGTGATGGACGCTGGGGCGTAAGCTTGCAGCATCTCGATGTCTTCGGTGGAGACGTTAAAGAGGAAGGGGAACTCGCAAATCCGAATCGAGCTTCCCTCATGACACGTTATCCGTTCAAACAAGCCCAGCAAGTGGCGGTTATGACGAACTACGCCTTCCGCAAAAACCGCCGTCTCGTAGCAAAACTCAGTTACACGCATTCTGATAAAAATGATTTTGACCTGATCCGTTTCAGCTCCCGCTTCCGTCTGTCGGGTTTGTGGTCTTTGCTGGGCGAAATGCAAGTCGTGCGCGCGGGGCCTCTGACTGCGGATAACCAAAATGAAATCGCACAATTTCAAAACAACGACCGTTTGATGGTGGGAGCAGCTTATGTTTTCTAAGACAAAACTTCTCCTGACCTCGTTTTTATCGTTGAGCCTGGTGACAACAGGATGCAGTGAGTTTTTGAACGGAAAAAAAGCCGAACCGGAAGTGATCGAGTTTTCCGATGCGCGCTTTGCCTGTCTTAAGAATATTCCGGGTCAGTTGAAAAAGTTCTCCGTCGGTGATGCGCAAGAAAATGATGTTCGTTCCGGCTTTGATTGCATGAACGAAGCTTTGCGGTACTTCAATAAACGCACCTTTGGCTCGATTGAAAACGGTTACACCGTCGAGGAAATGCGCCGTTTCTTCGGCAAATACTTCCTCAAAGAAAACAACGTTTCGCCGGAATTCGCGGCGGAGCTGATGAAAATCAAGCGCGCTCTTTTGGGTGGATCCACGTCGTTTATCACTAAAGAAGAAATCGGCCGTCTGATTGAGATTCTAAATGTAGTGCGCGATGAAGCCGTGGAGCTGGCGCCCCACGTGAAATTGCTTTTAAATCAAAAGATGCAAAAGCAAGCCGAGTGGGAAGCGATCACTTCGGCCACCGGCCAATTGCGCCGCAGCTTGCAGCGCTTGCTTGAAAAAACACAGATCGCAAAATCCGATTACAGTTTTGAAGACGCTAAAGCCGCGCTTTCCGGTTTTGCCGCCTTTATCAAGGGCGAAGAGCATTTTGCACCTTACGATCTTTATGGCGAATGGGTCCCCGTGGTTGAAGCTGTCAAAAATGTCTTGATGGGCCAACGCGCGCAGTTCGCGGGCCTTTATCAGTGGAGTGAAAGCCTTGACACTTTGATTGATCTTTATGAACTGGCTTTGAAATATCACTACTCGTTGCGCGATCTGCACTTTGAAAACGCCGCCAAACTGCGCCAGGTCAGTCAATTCCTCGGGCAGGGGATGAAGCTGATTTTGAATTCGCATCAAATGAAAACCACGGGTCGCATCCCCGTGGAAGATCTCGATAATCTGATCGAAAAAGCCCTGCCGAAGATCACTGATGATATTCGTGTGAAGTCGCTCAAGAAAGTCTATCGCGCAGTCTTAATCAAAATTCTCGATCCTGAACGCCGTGGCGATTCACGCTCTCTTATGGGGCTTGAGAAAAAGCATATCGCGACATTGCAGCGTGAGTTCAATGTCTGGCGTTTGCAACAAAGCTTTATCGACACTCTTCCCATGGAAGAATACGGCGGTGGAGTTAACACCAAAGAACTGCTGGCGGCTCACGCGAAGTTCAACAAGACTTTTGTGATTGAACGAGGCCTTACAGATGATCCATTTGAACAAAACGCTTTGGAACAAGCCTGGCAGGATTTCGGAGTGCAGCTGAAAAATCCCGTGCCGGTCAGCTTTAATAGTGACGGCCGTCTGATTATCGATGGTCGCGCCGCGGATTTAAAGCAAACTTGGGCTTCCTTAACCAAAGCCAATTTTATGCGCACCCTTTCGCGTTTGCTTTTATTGGGATACGGCGACAACAATCAGGGCCGTATCTCTGAAATCAGCATGAGCAAAAAAGGACTTGTCTCTTGGTATGATGATTTTCAAGAGTTGGGATTGGATCTAAAGGCCTTCGATCCACGCTCAGCGAACTCGGGGGCGCGCAGTTTCCTTGAAGCCAATTTCTTTACTTTTAGCGGTAACGGTGATGAGGCGATGGATCACAAGGAAACTTATGAGTTTGTCAGCACTTTGTTTGCCGCAGGTTTGGCAAGTTCCGAATCCGTCCGCCAGCACATGATTCTCGCTCATTGTGATATCAAAGAGAATGACGTGTTCGGCTATCCGTACTTGAAAGAAGCTTGCTTCAAAGAACAACTGCGTAAGCATTTTGCTGTTTATTTCAACAATATGCCGGGCATGGTCCGTTACATTCAATCCTTGACGGCGGAGCAATGGGACGCGTTCTACAATTATCTCTCTGTGGCTTCCGCAGCCCCGCAACAAAAAGTCGGTTTTGTTGAGACAGCGAACATTCGCACGATGGTGACGATCATGCACTATATCGAAGGCGTGATGGTGCTGTTCGATAAGGATCACAATGAAAAGCTCTCTCTGGATGAGGTTTACGCTGCTTCTCCACGTTTTATTTCCTTCTTCCGCACGGTCACAGGCACCCAATCAGAGACACTTTTGAAAGAAGGCTTCGCTTATCTGGTTTTCCGCGGCACGATTCCGGGAGCCACAGACCTGGCGGGCTTCCAGTTTTCAAAGATTTGGGGCGTAGGTGAAGCTCAGCGCATGGAAATTGTGCGCCTCTTTGGGACATTGAAGGAACAATTGAACAAGCCTGCGAACTAAGTTACAGTCAATTCCATGAGAATTTGCTGGGTTCTGCTGCTGCTTTTGATTTCAACACGTGTATGGGCATCGATGGAAGACGAGGTGCCCATCATATTGCGTGAACCTGCCGCTGTGGACCCGCGCACCATGCTTCATCCGGAGTCCCGCGCCCATGTCGAAGCACTTATCGACAATAAAACCCTGAAAGCGGAAACCACCTTCAACGACTGGCGCATTGGCGAAATCATCGCTCTGGAATCACAAACACCCGGGATCGGTATCATTGCTTTTGTTGAGATCACTGGCATTGATAACAGGCAAGACGGCACCTATGAACTGACCTGCGATTTATTGCGCCAATCCCGTTTGAACTTTATCCAGGTCGGCGACCAGTTGGTGCATTTGGATTTAAGTTCTACGAACGACAGATATAAAGGCACCACGGATCTGATCGTCAAAGACGCCAGCAAAAATATCTCGTCGAAATACAAGCCGTTGTTCACTCAAGGTGTCGCCGTGGGTGAGACAGCACAAACCCTGTGGGAAGGGGAGTACCTGCTCACATGGTTCGGTCAGCTCAACTACGGCTTGACCCGGAAAATGACAGTTAGCTCTGTGATTCCGGCGAACTTTCTTGGAGCACCGAACTTCAACGGCAAAATGCAAGTGTACGAATCTTATTCGAATGTGTTTGCGATGGGTTTGAACTTTGCAAAAATTCCCAATCAAAGTCGCTCCACTCTGAACATGAACATTTATTGGGACTCGATTTCTTCGGAAAGCGTGATTTCGCACACGCTTTTGAGTATCGCGCTTTTAAGCTTTGAAGATGCGCAAGACGCCACGGCGATCAAGTCGTTGGGAACAAGCTCTTTCCAGACAGGTTACGAGTTCATTCTTGATAACTGGGACCGGGTTTTGATGGGTCCGAGTTATAACTTCGAGAAAAAAGCCGTCGGTGGTTACCTGACATATTTAAAAATCTGGGACAAGTTTCATCTCAGCTTCTCTCTCAATGCCACGGATGTGGCGTCCTTTAAGTTTTCTCCGGTCGATGGTTATTATCTGCTGTTTGACGCCTACTGGAGATTTTAATGGTGCGCTTTTTCGTTGCCACACCTTTAGGCTTTGAAGAAAGCGCGCTTTCTGAAATGCGTGAAGTGTGGCCGTATCTTTTAGGTAAGGATGCGAAGGCGCACACGCAGCCGTTTCCCGCCGTGGAAGTCCTGCAAGGCGGTTTTGAGTTTGAAGCGGATCTTTTCACAGCATTGCAATTGAATTTCTTTTTAAAAACCGCCAACCGCATTCTTGTGCGCCTGGCGAGTTTTAAAGCCCGCGATTTACCGAAGTTCTATCAAAAATTCAAATCCCTGCCATGGCTTGAATACCTGCCCCATGGAAATGTCGAGTGGGAAATCGCCGCGCAAAAAAGTCGTCTGAATAATGAAAAACGACTGCATGAAAGTGCGGCGGAGGCACTGGCCGAAATTTTCGCGAAAATTCCTGCGGCAAAAGAACCTTGCGCCACTATTTATATCCGCATGGAAGATGATCTGTGCACTGTGAGTCTTGATTCCACGGGAGAACATCTGCACAAACGTGGCTGGTCCGTTTTAAAAGGCGAAGCGCCGCTGCGGGAAACCATCGCGGCTTTTCTTTTAAAAGAACTGATCGGAGAAACCTCCACCGCGGAACTAGCTAAGGTCACTCTGCTCGATCCGATGATGGGAGCAGGCACCTTTCTCACCGAGGCGCGCTCGCTGCAGTCAGGGCAGTATGCAAGACCCTTTGCTTTTCAGAAATGGAAGAAAGCACCGAAGCTTTTTCAGTCGACGAGTTTTGCTTTGAATTACACTCTGCCGGTGACACCGGGATTTGCGAAATACGCCGGCTTTGATATTAACGAAGACATGCTTCCCGTCGTACAGGGCAACTTCGCTGAGGTCGAAAGGCAGCTGGCGCTGGTGCAAAGGAAAAGTTTCAAAGCGGCGGAGACCGATTTCCGTGTTCAGGATGCTTTGCAAGGCGAATATAAAGCGGAGGGACCTCTTTGGATCATCGTCAACCCTCCTTACGGAGAAAGACTTCCCGAGGCCGTGCAAGGGGGCCTTAAAGGTTTGGCGGAGGTGCTTTGCCGCCGCTATGGGCCGCAGAAACTGGGAATTTTATACCCGGAAAAGGAAAAGGTGCAGCCCGCACCGAAGGGTTATCGCGTTTTTAAAGAGATTAAAATCAATAATGGGGGCTTGCGCTGCCTGTTTACGGTTTTGACACGCCTGTAAATTTTTAGGAATCGGTCAGGATTCACCCCGGTGCTCAGAGTTCCCCTAGAAATTGACCCGTTTTCAGGCTAGATTCCTGGCCCATGAAAACATCTGCTTTATTTTCCGCACTTTTCGTATCCGCCTCTCTTTTAACTACGGCTTGCACACCTCGTGATGTGGCTGTCACAGACCCTAATACCCGCGCTAAAATCGAAGCTAAAAACGCGCGTAAGTCCGGCAAACAAACGGCGGGAGCCGGGGAGTTCCGTATCGGTGGTTATTCCGGTGTGGCTGTACTTGCGGATCGCACGATTGAAGCTCTTGAAGTCGTTCGTTTGGCGACAGCGGTGGATAAAGCGGAAAAATCTCAGTACAAAGTTTCTGAAAAGACAGCTTTGAAAGATGGTGAAGGCTACACAGTCACTTTGAGCGCCGCAAACAATGCTCTTCAATACGATGTCGCAGGTGTTGAGTATAAATCCACTCTTTCTAAAAAATGGGAAGTGACTGTAAAAACGGTTGAGAACAAGATTCAGTCTGTCACCGCGAAAGTGCAAAATTCCAAAACGTCCATCGACCGTATCACTCAAGGCAAAGGCAAGACTTTCCTGAACGTATATGAGTCTGAAATTCAACTTTCCCTGGCTGCGCGTGAAGGTTCCGATCTTTACGATATATCTTTGACTTCCAAAGGTAACGTCAACGGCAAGCTGAATGATGCTTCCAACAACGGCGCTGTCGAGTCCACGGTGAAGTTTGTTGTTGATGGCACAAGCCTCGAATCCGGCAAAGCCAACGTGACTAACTTTGATGGTAAGTTCGTGTTCACTAAAAAAGATTCTGATAAACCCAACACAAGCTCTGCCAAAGGTGAGTTCACTGTGGATCTGGATGGTTTCTGCCACACGGCTCAAGGTAAGTTGACCATGGGCGGTGCCAATCCGAAGAACATGGTTCTTTCAAAAACAGAAATCGTTGTGGAAGGCACCAAGTACAAAGTCAACACGGCGACCTGCGGTAAGAGCCCCACGGTGGATTTCAGCCGCCTCTTTGTTTGGTAATTGGTTACGATTGAAAAATGAAATAAAAAAAAGCCGCGGGTCCCGCGGCTTTTTTATTGAAACTCGCGAAATACCCCGCGCTCTTGGCGCGGGGGAATGTAAGCGGGGGTTATTAGGGGTGACAGATGTAATGGCACCCCTAATTCCGACTAGGCGCAAGGCCGTCGAT
>Ga0182743_1003983_pt1 | contig 11426 bp, 10 predicted proteins | sample eDN3rd30CKraftOP_FD_128522 | JGI IMG/M metagenome (GOLD analysis project Ga0182743, IMG submission 128522) | Enriched Organic Plus compost microbial communities from Emeryville, California, USA - eDNA 3rd pass 30_C Kraft OP (version 2) (version 2) ... | reverse complement strand
GATCTGCTTGAGGACGAGTTCAAGCTGCTTTTGTAGCTGCCGCAGCACGCGCTCGACAGGGCCTTCGGGCTTGTCGCCTTCCTCGGTCTTTTTGCCTCCGGCAGCCCCGGCCGCACCAAGGGCCGGCAACTTGCCGGCACGGATCGGCTCGCCACGCGCCGAGGACGCACGTGCCGCCGCGTCACCCAACGGGTTGGCGGGAATGTACGTGCGAACGCCTGAAGCAATGCTTGAAATCGTCACGATCGTGCTCCCCGTCGCATGAAATAGATTTCCGCGGATTAACGGCGCAGATTTCCCCCAGCTTAAGCTGGGCCGGTCGCTGCAACGATAAGCATGGCACTTCACCGGGCACGATGCTTGCTGCTTCATGGGGCCTCTTCAGGAGATTCCCATGAGCAACAACACCCAATCGCAGCCGCCGCGCGATCCGGCGCGCATCGACGTGGAAGACGAAGGCGAATGCCGCTACTGGTGTGAGCGGTTCGGCGTCACGTCCGAACAGTTGCGCGAGGCCGTGCACCAGGCCGGCACCGCCCGCGATGACGTCCTCGCCTATCTCGCCACGCCGGCCACCGGCCGCACGTCGTAGGCGCGGCCCGGACGCGCTACCTCGCCAACGCATCGGGAGAAGTCCATGGCATCCCGCACCCTTTGGAAAGGCGCGATCTCGTTCGGCCTTGTCCACATCCCCGTCGGCCTGCACACCGCGACCACCGATTCCAGCATCGATTTCGACTGGCTGGACCGGCGCACGATGGATCCAGTCGGCTACAAGCGCATCAACAAGCGCACCGGCAAGGAGATCGACCGCGACGACATCGTCAAGGGCGTCGAGTACGAAGACGGCCAGTACGTCATCGTCTCGCCGGATGAGATCGAGCGCGCCTATCCCCGCACCACGCAAACCATCGAGATCCAGATGTTCGTCGACGCCTCGCAGGTATCGTTCGTGTACCTGGAGCGGCCCTACTACGTGGCGCCCATCAACAAGGGCCACCGGGTGTATGCGCTGCTGCGCGACACGCTGGCCAAGGCGGGCAAGATCGGCATCGCCAAGGTGGTGATCCAGACCAAGCAGCACCTGGCCGCGCTGGTGCCCGCCGGCGACGCGCTGATCCTCAATCTGATGCGCTGGGGCGACGAAGTGAAGTCCATGGACGACCTAGACCTGCCCGCCTCCGGCGCCAAGGCATCCTCGCCCAGCGCCAGCGAACTGAAGATGGCCAGGATGCTGGTGGAGGACATGTCCGGCGACTGGAATCCGGAGGACTTCAAGGACGAATTCCGGCACGCCATCATGGAGTTGGTCGAGAAGAAGGCGCGCGCCGGCAAGACCGAGACCGTGCTGGAGCCCCAGGAAGAAGCGCCGGCCTACGGCGACAACGTCATCGACCTGACCGAACTGCTGCAGCGCAGCCTGAAGCAGCGCGGCGATGGCGGCGGCCGCAAGGCGGCGCCGTCCAAGGCCGGCAAGGCCAAGGGGGCCGGCGCCAAGGGCAGCAAGACCGCGTCCTCGTCCAAGCGCACGAGCCCGGCCAAGAAGGCGCCGCGCAAGACGGCCCGCAAGGCGTCCAGCTCGACGGCGCGCACCCGCAAGGCGGCCTAGCCATGGCGGACACGCTCAAGCGCTACCGCGAGAAGCGCAATTTCACACTCACGTCGGAACCCGAGCGCGGCGGGCGCGCCAATGAAGCCGCACGCGCCTTCGTGGTACAGAAACACTGGGCCAGCCGCCTGCACTACGACTTCCGCCTGGAGCTCGATGGTGCCATGAAGAGCTGGGCTGTGCCCAAGGGGCCGAGCTTCGATCCGACCGTCAAGCGTATGGCGGTCCAGGTGGAGGACCACCCTATCGCCTACAACCAGTTCGAGGGCGAGATCCCGAAGGGCCAGTATGGCGCCGGCAAGGTGATCATCTGGGATGAAGGCGTCTGGACGCCGCTGGGCGATCCGCGCAAGGGCTACCGCGACGGCCATCTGAAATTCGAGCTGGAGGGGGCGAAGCTGCACGGCCATTGGGCGTTGGTGCGGATGAAAAAACCCGACGAACGGCAGCCCGCCTGGCTGCTGATCAAGGAGCGCGACGACGCGGCGCGCCCCGAAGCGGAATTCAGCGTGGTCGACGAGATGCCCGACAGCGTGGTGCCGCTACGCCGCAAGCCGCCGGCCCGGCGGGCGGCGGCGCGCAAGGCGGCCCCGCCCTCGGCCGGCCGGACCGGCTCGCGCGGCGGGAAACCGGCCCCGAGCAAGGCCGACGAGACGCCTGCCGAAGCGCCTCGCCTGCCCGGTGTGGCAAGCGAGCTGCCCCGGACCCTGAAACCGCAGCTCGCCACGCTAGTCGATGGCGTGCCCTCGTCTCCAGGCGATTGGCTCTATGAAGTGAAGTACGACGGCTACCGCCTCGTTGCGCGCGTGGAGGCGGGCGAGGCCACGCTGTACACCCGCAACGGCCACGACTGGACGTCGCGCCTGCCGCACCTGGCGAAGGCGCTGGGCCAGCTGCGGGCCGACGCATGGCTGGACGGCGAGATCGTGGTGCTGGCCGACAACGGCGCGCCCAGCTTCCAGGCGCTGCAGAATGCCTTCGACGGCGAGCGCACGGGCCACATCGATTTCTTCGTCTTCGACCTGCCCTTCGTCGCCGGGCGCGACCTGCGCGGCGAACCGCTGACCCTGCGGCGCAACCTGCTGGAACAACTGATCACCAGCGACCTCGGCAAGCATGTGCGACTGAGCGCCACGCTGGACGCGAGGCCTGCCGACCTGGTGGCCACGGCCTGCCGGATGGGCCTGGAAGGCGTCATCGGCAAGCGGCGCGATTCCCGTTATGTGTCGCGCCGCTCCCCGGACTGGATCAAGCTGAAATGCGCCAGGCGGCAGGAGTTCGTGATCGTGGGCTACACCGACTCGCGCGGCCAGCGCGTGGGCTTCGGTTCGCTGCTGCTGGCGGTGCATGACGAAGACGGATCGCTGCGCTACGCGGGCAACGTGGGGACCGGCTTCGACGACCGCATGCTGCGCGACCTGAGGCAGCGCATGGATGCGCTGGCGACCAGCGAAAGCGCGCTGGCCAGCCGCCAGGGCGTAACGGGCCGGCCGCACTGGATCAAGCCGCAGCTGGTGGCCGAGGTGTCATTCGGCGAGTGGACGCAGTCCGGGCACATCCGCCACTCGGTGTTCCGTGGGCTGCGCGAGGACAAGCCCGCCCGCGCCATCACGCGCGAACAGCCGCTGGCCACGCGGGACGTGGAACCGGGGGAAGAGGAGGACGCGATGGGAGCCAGGACGGCGAAGGCGACGGGATCGGCATCGAAGGCATCGAAAGCGTCGAAGACCGCGAATGCGTCGAAGACGGCAAACAAGGCAAAGACGGGAGCCCGGACGTCGAAGGCCGCGGCGTCTTCGAATGGTGCTGCAAAAAAGACCTCCGGCGCGGGCCGCACAGCAGTCGCATCGATGAAACTCACGCATCCCGAGCGCGTCATCGACCCCTCCACCGGCCTGACCAAGCTCGACCTGGCGCGCTACTACGGCCTGGTCGCGCCGTTGATGGTGCCTCACCTGAAGGGCCGGCCCGTCGCTTTCCTGCGCGCGCCGGGCGGCATCCAGGGCGAACGCTTTTTCCAAAAACATCTCGATGCCCCGATGCCCGGCGTGAAGGCGTTGCCGCAGGAGCTGGACCCCGACCATCCTTCCATGATGGAAGTGCCGAGCCCCGAAGCGCTGATGGCGGCGGCGCAGATGAACACGGTGGAATTCCACACCTGGAACGCGGTGAAGTCGGCGATCGACAAGCCCGACCGCATGATGTTCGACCTGGACCCTGGCGAGGGCGTGCAGTGGCCGGCCATCGTGCAGGCCGCGAAACTGGTGCGGGTGCTGCTGCACGAGCTGTCGCTGGAAGGCTGGCTGAAGACCAGCGGCGGCAAGGGCCTGCACGTGGTCGTGCCGCTGCGGCGGCAGCACGGCTGGGAGACGGTGCGCGAGTTTTCCGAGGCCATTGTGCGCCACCTGGCGCGCACCCTGCCCGACCACTTCGTGGCCAAGAGCGGTCCGCGCAACCGCGTGGGCAAGATCTTCGCCGACTATCTGCGCAACGGCTTCGGCGCGACTACCGTGGCGGCCTGGTCGGCGCGCGCCCGGCCTGGCATGGGCGTCTCGGTGCCCCTGACCTGGGACGAACTGGACAGCATCAAGCGCAGCGACCAATGGACCGTCGCGAATATCCACGAGCGCCTGGACGTGGGCAACGCGCCCTGGGACGACTACACGCCGCAAACGCTGGGCCGCGCGATGAAGACGCTGGGATTCGAGCGGTAATGGCCCGGCCGGCCCCACGGGCGGCCCCCGGCGTACTCCCCGTACTACCTGGTCGTGGCTAGTCGACCTCCGCTCCCGATGCCTTCACGGCCTCGCCCCACTTGCGCACCTCGGCCTGCACGAATTCGTCGGTCGCCTTCGGCGTCATGATCATGGGCTCCGCGCCGCGATCACGCAGGTAGGCCTGCATGGCAGGCGTGGCCAGGATCGTACCCACACGGTCGTTCAGCAGGCGGATCACCGCCTGGGGCGTGCCCTGGGGCGCCAGCAGCGCCGCCCAGCCGATTGCCTCAAACCCCGGATAGCCCGACTCGGCAACGGTGGGCACTTCCGGCAGCTGGGGCAGCCGGTCAGCCGTGGTAACGGCCAGCGCCACCGCCTTGCCGCTTTGCACGTGCGGCAGCGCGGCGGTAATGGAGTCGACCATCAGCGGCACCTGGTTACCCAGGAAGTCCGCCTGGGCCGGGCCGCTGCCCTTGTAGGGGATGTGGCGGATGTCCAGCCCGGCCACGGCCTTGAACATCTCGGCCGACAGATGCTGCGTGCCGCCGACGCCGGCGCTGGCGTAGGCCAGTTCGCCGGGACGCGCCTTGGCCTGGTTGACCAGCTCGCCGATGGAGCGGATACCCGACTGTGGATTCGCCAGGAACACCAGCGGCACCGAGAACACGCCCGACACGGGCGCGAAATCGTCGGCCAGCCGGTAGTCCAGTTTCTTGTACAGCGTCTGGTTGACCGCCGCTGCACTGCCGGCCATCACCAGGGTGTAGCCGTCGGCGGGCGCTCGGGCCGCCTGGGCCATGCCGATGTTGCTGCCAGCCCCGGCGCGATTGTCGACGATGATCGGCTGCTTCAGGTCGTCGCCCAGCTTCTCGGCCAGCGCGCGCGCGAAGATGTCGGTCGCCTGGCCCGGCGGGAACGGCACAATCAGCCGGATGGGGCGGTCGGGATATTGCGCGTGGGCGGCGAAGCCGGCCACGGCCAGCGCAGCGCCGGCGATGAGGTATCTGATCGTCTTGGACATGGAGAGGGGCTCACTGTGGAATCGAGGCACGCCGGCATGGCGTGGGACGTTTCCGTGAAGGCGTGTACGGCCGCCCTCTTGGATGCAGCGGCCTGCCCCCGCTCGTGGCAGGTGGCGGGTCGGCTGCCGACCGTCATTGTAGAGGCGCCCCCGTCCCCGCGTGACTGAACCACTGCTCTGCCCGCTGTCCCAGGTTGCCGAAATGATGGAAACCGTGGCGCACCATGTCGCTGGCCAGGTCGCGCACCTGCGGAACCTCCAACCATAGTCGCAACAGCAGCCGGCCGCGTTCCGGCTCCGGATGATTCTCGAAGCCGCGGCGCGCATGGAGCACCACGTAGTTGTTGCAGAACTGCATGTCGCCGGGCTCCATCTGCATTTCGAACTGAAATTCCTCACTGCCGGCCACCGCGTCGAAATAGTCCAGCGCATCCAGCTCCATCGGCGCAAGCTCTACGCCCGTGATTGCCGGCGCATGCTGGATGTACGAACGCGCGTAACGGCAGCTGACCACGCCGTTGGACTGGCTGAAGACGGGAATCTTTTGCGTGTACAGCGCCTCTCCGGCACCCTGCTCGCCCTTGCGATCGTAGGGAAAACCACTGAAGTAGATCCCCATGTACTCGGGCCGCGTGCGAAGGATCTCGTTGAACACTGACATCGAACTGGTCAGCAGGCTGGCGCCGCCCGATTTGGCGGGATGCACGCAAAGCAGGCCCACCAGATCAGAGTTGTCACAATGCATCGATAACGCGTCCCGCACCTGGTAAGCCCGCACGGTGCGATCCCCGTAGTTCAGCCCCCGGTCGTAGACATGGCTGATGAAATCGGCGGCCGCATTCTGCGTAACGCCGTAGCCGATGTGGGTGCCGATACCCCAGAAGATCCGCTCTGCATCCGCCACGCTGTAGCGTTCCATCGGCAGGCCTTTCAACAGGGCGAAGCCGCGTCCGGCAAGCAGCGCGTGTGACAACTCGGCAAGCAGCGGCCGCATTGAGGGCAGCGGAAACTGCGCCTGCGTGATCGTGGCGAAGGCCGTACCGCTTTGCCGTACGCGCGCCAGCGCCCGGTCGATGTCGGCGATGTGTTCCGCCGACAGGCGCATCTGCCATGACATGTCGGTGCGCCAGTCCGCGCTGCGCCACACGCTGGGACCTTCGACCGGGCGCAGCGCGATAGGCTGGCGCGGTGCCGGGCGCGCCTTGTCTGTAGCATTCATCGGTGGAGTTCCTGTCCCGTTATCCGGAGGCTGCGGGCGGCACGGCCACCCGCGCCGCAGCCTCTCTCACTCAGTTGGCCTGAATGCCGGCCTTCTTGATGACGGCAGCCCACTTGCCGAATTCCTCGTCGATATAACTGCGGAATTCGTCCGGCTTGCTGCCGACCAGCACCAGTCCTTGCGATCCCAGAGATTCCTGCACGTCGGGCTGGCGGATGGCCTGCCTGAATGCCTCACTGATCTGGTCAGCCAGCGCGGGCGGCATGCCCGCGGGGCCCACCACGCCGAACCACGCAGTCGCCTCATAGCCAGGCACGCCTGCCTCGGCCACTGTGGGCACGTCGGGCATGGCCTGAGAGCGCTGCGCCGTACTCACGCCCAGCGCGCGCACCTTACCGCCTTTCACGTGCGGCACTGCCGTCGCCATCTGGTCAAACATCAGTTCGATCTGGCCGCCGATCACGTCCGTCATGGCCTGCGCGTTGCCCCGGTATGGAACATGGCGCAGGTCCACCCCGGCGGAACTCTTGAACAGCTCGCACGCCAGGTGCTGCGACGTACCGTTGCCGCCGGAGCCACAGTTGTACTTGCCGGGGTGCGCCTTCGCCAGCGTGATCAGGTCGGACACCGACTTGGCCGGAAAGTCGGGATTGACGACCAGCATCAACGGCTGTGTCGCCAACAGGGAAATTGGCGTGAAGTCCTTGCGGGGATCGTACGGCACGTTGGGAAGCAGGCTGGAGTTGGTAACGTGCGTCATGGGCACAACCATCAGCGTGTACCCGTCCGCCGCGGCACGGGCCACCGCCTGCGAGCCGACGACACCGCTCGCGCCGGGCCGGTTCTCCACGATCACTGTCTGCTTCCACTTCTCCATCAGGCGCTGTCCCAGTGTGCGAGCCAGCAGATCGACCGTGCCGCCGGGCGGGAATGCGGCCACGAGCGTGACCTGCCGATTCGGGAACTCACCCTGCGCGAAGGCGGAACCGGGCTGCGACAGCCCGAAGCCGACAGCCGCGGCCAGGGCCAGAGATGCGATAAGTCTCATTGTGTTGTCTCCTCTCGGGATCTTGTCTGCATCACAGGGGCCGCCCTCTCTCGAGGCGGCTTGACCAACACCAGGGGTGCCCGCAACCGCCGCGCGGCGCAGGCCTCAGGCATCAGGTTGCGGCCTCGGCCGCCCCGACGGCGGCCGACCCAATGTCGATGCCTTGGCCGGCCAGCGTGCGCTGGAGTTCGGACACGTCCAGATGTGCGGGAGCGACGCCGCGCGACGCCGCCAGCGCCGCCGCCACGCCAGCGATCTGGCCCGTGACCAGGCAGCAATACTGGCCACGCGTCCACATGTCGGCATCGTGCGTGACCGACAACACGCGCCCGCCCACGACCAGACCGTCGACGCCGTTGGGCGTAAACACTCGCCACGGAAGCTCGAACCACGTCAGGCTGGTGGTAGCGGTGCGATAGACGGCGTCTCCCGGTGCCCCCTCTCCCCCGTCGGCCTTGTGCCAGTCGCGCCCCTCAGCCATATGCCGCCAGATGCGCACCACGGTGTCGTCGAATGTGCGCTGCGACGCCAGATCTTCCTGCGGCAGCACGTAGGTGCCGCGGATGCGCCGCGTCTCGCGCACGCCCACGGTAGGCGACGAATCCATGACGTAGGCGTTCTCGAAGCCCGGGATGTACTTGCGTATCACCGCCAGCAGCTTGCGGTTCTGCATGCGCGCCTCGATGTCGGCGGCAGTGATGTCCCAGGCGTTGGTGCCATCCACGCCATAAACCCGGGAGTTGTTCACGGTCGCGATGCCGCGCGCGACGTCGATCCCTTCGAAGCGCAGGTAATGCACTTCTTCGGGGAGTTCGCCCGCCGCGCGGGCACGCTCGGCGATGTGGAAAAAGCCCGACAGCCGCACCAGCCCCTTTTCCGGCTCAAGGATGTGGAAATTCGGATCGGCGGTGAAATACTCCGCGGGCTGGCTGCGGCAGTAATCGATGACTCGCGGCAGGTCGATACCGCCCATGCGGAACAGCACGCTCATCGGCCGCATCTTGTGGTCTGTCTCGCGACCCTTGACGTACTCCGCGCCGGCCGCCGCAGCCACGTCCGCGTCACCTGTCGCGTCGATCACGGTATGGGCGAGGATGGCCTGCCGGCCCGACTTGTTCTGGATGATCACGCCCTTGATACGGCTGCCATCCATGATGGGATCCTGCACCCAGGTGTAGTTCAGGATCTCTACGCCCTCCTGCCGCAGCAGGTCCACCGCCAGCTCCTTGAATGCCTCGGGATCGAACGGGAACGTCGGCCCGGAGATGTTGCCCGCCCCCCGCGCAGCCAACGTACGCGCGAACTCGTTTGCCACGCCCGTCATGCGCGTGACAGGCACATTCCAGGTATTCATGATGACCGCCGTGGCGGCGCCGCCCAGAAACGCATTGCGCTCCAGGATCATAGTGCGGGCGCCGCTGCGCGCCGCACCGAGCGCAGCGCCCACGCCGGACACGCCGCCGCCGCAAACCAGCACATCGACTTCGCGCACGATGGGGGTCTCGCGCGGCGGCTCGACCAGGATGTTCTTATCCGCGTGGATGGCGGTAGGCTGCATGTCACTCCTCCTTGGTAGGTGGCCTGGTCCGACCCGCGCGGCCAGGCTTGGGGGGCTCGCCGGCGGGGCCTGCCCGACCGGACGTTCCGGATTTGGCTGATTTCGCCGCCCTGGTGGCTATGCCAGCCGGGACGGGCTTGCTTGAAGACACGAGCGTGAATTGCCGGAAGGGGTCCGCGGCGGCTGCATCGACCATCGTATCGATGCGCGAGGCCTCCAGCGCGGCCTGGTACGACAGCCGCACGTGCGCACGCGTCAGGGCTTCGGCAGCCTCGCCATCGTGCGCCTTGACGCAATTGAGAATGGCCCGGTGCTCGGCATTGACCGCGGTATGCCGCAACGGGTTGTCGCGTAGCGACGAAACTCGGGACTGTACGATTTGTGCCTTGAGAGACTCGAGCATGCTCTTCAGGCGCGTATTGCGGGCGGCATCCACCAGCAGGTTATGGAACTCGGTTCCCACAGCCGCCCATTCGCGCCAATTCTTGTTCTGCTCATAGCGGTCGCACAGCGATTCCAGCGCATCGATTTCGGCCGGGGTGGCACGCAGGGCCGCATAGCGCGACGCCATACCCTCCAGCGACTCGCGCAGTTCAAAGAGCTCGCGGATGTCGTCGAGCGAGCGCTGGGGAACGATGTAGCCCCGTCCCGGGATCACCTGCAGAAAGCCATCGCGGGCCAGGATGCGCATCGCCTCGCGAACCGGTGTGCGGCTCATATCCAGCCAGGTAGCCAGATGGACCTCGAACAGCGGCTCTCCAGGGGCGAACTTCCCGCTGATGATGGCTTCGCGCATACGGGTATACGCATGAGCGGATAAACCGTTGTCTTTCAGAGCAGGCATTCGTGCATTCCATATGTATACATGACGTAGACATAGTCGAGCGAATCCAACGCTCTGTCAATCCTGCGCCGCAACAACCACGTGTACTCCTTGCCCCCTACCTCGAAACGCTGAGAGACGCCTCGTTACCAGCGCCCATCTTCAATTTCCCTGGCCGTGATAGTTTGAACGCGACCTTTTATCCAACACGGAGTAAGCGAGATGAAGACGCAGATCCGATTCAGGAAAATCGATGGGTCCGACGGCGTCGCGCTGGTCGACGGCGATGCGAAGGAAACGCTGCAGGCCAAGCGCGCACTGGCCGACCAGCTCAACCTCCCCATGCCGGACACGCCGGCGGGCCAGCACGAAGACATCGACGCGCGGTTGCGCAACGGCGGAATCGATCCGTTGTCCGTTACCGGTACGCACATCAGCGAGTAGCCCAGGGCGCGCGGCGTGCGGCCTGTAGGCCGCCCGGTCCGCTTACGTCTGGACACCCGGCACGGTCTCGCCGGGAGGCAGCCTCGGCCTGCGAGGTAACGATTGCAACGCGGGTTGACTTATCGGCTGCCAGCATCCATAGTGTGTGCAGATATTCAAGCGTTGCGATTGCGTTCGGTCTTGTGCGAGTAAAGCAGTACGCCATCATTGGTCCATGTCCTTCCTTGATCATCTCTGTCTCGGACACGCGTCCGTATCTTCATCAAGGAATCCCATCATGGAAACCGGTATCGTCAAGTGGTTCAACGCCGACAAGGGCTTCGGCTTCATCATGCCCGACAACGGCGGCAAGGACCTGTTCGCCCACTTCTCCGAAATCCAAGGCAACGGCTACAAGTCGCTGCAGGAGAACCAGCGCGTCAGCTACACGGCTGGCCAGGGTGCCAAGGGCCCGCAAGCCACCAAGATCACCCCGCTGTAAACGCCGCGGCCTTCGAGCCTTCCACGGCTCGAACCCGCACGCAAAAGCCCTCGCATGAGGGCTTTTTGCTGTCTGGCGCCGACGTAAAAAAACAGCCGCCTTGCCGGCGGCTGTTCGTGCCCGATGAATCAGGATTCTTGGTAGGCCCCCCGAGAGTCGAACTCGGCACCAACGGATTATGAGTCCGCTGCTCTAACCAGCATGAGCTAGAGGCCCGGAAAAGGTGACCGGCCCGCATGTGGCGGGCCGGCCTTGCATCATTGCCCTTCCAGGAAGCTCTTGAGCTTGTCGGCTCGGCTGGGGTGGCGCAGCTTGCGCAGCGCCTTGGCCTCGATCTGACGGATGCGCTCGCGCGTGACGTCGAACTGCTTGCCGACCTCTTCCAGCGTCTGGTCGGTGCTCATTTCGATGCCGAAGCGCATGCGCAGCACCTTGGCTTCCCGCGGGGTCAGGGAGTCTAGCACTTCCTTGACCACGTCGCGCATCGAACCGTGCAGCGCGGCGTC
>Ga0182743_1003982_pt1 | contig 11427 bp, 8 predicted proteins | sample eDN3rd30CKraftOP_FD_128522 | JGI IMG/M metagenome (GOLD analysis project Ga0182743, IMG submission 128522) | Enriched Organic Plus compost microbial communities from Emeryville, California, USA - eDNA 3rd pass 30_C Kraft OP (version 2) (version 2) ... | reverse complement strand
GCCCTGGCCGAGGCGGGCGTCGATCCAGCGGTGCTCAATCCTGGATTACCGGTGGATGTCTCGGTGGACCATTCTCTGGCAGTCGAGGCCTATGCCCGTCCCGACGCCGCGGCGCAGAACATCGGTCATGAGATTCGCCGCAATCAGGAGCGCTATCGCTTTCTACGCTGGGCCTCGCAGGCCCTGGAAGGCGTGCGTATCAACCCTCCTGGCACGGGCATCATGCACACGATCAATCTGGAGCAATTGGCAACAGTCGTACAAGTCAATCAACGCGACGGACAGGACTGGCTCGTGCCCGACATGATGATCGGCACCGACAGCCATACCCCCATGGTCAATGGCATCGGCGTGCTCGGCTGGGGCGTAGGCGGCCTGGAAGCGCAGACCGTGATGTTCGGCATGCCCACGATGTTGCGTATCCCGGATGTCATCGGTGTGGAGCTCACGGGCGCCTTGCCGCCCGGGGTCTTGGCCACCGACTTGGCGTTGACGGTCACGCAGCAACTGCGCGGCATGGGGGTATCCGGTGAATTCGTTGAGTTCTACGGCCCTGGCGTCTCTACGCTGTCTGCCAGCGAACGCGCTGTCGTGGCCAATATGGCCCCAGAGTACGGAGCCACCACCGGTTACTTTCCCGTGGATGACCATGCCTTGGCCTATCTGCGCCAGACCGGCCGATCCGAGGCTGCCATCGAACGAGTACGCCGCTACTCGCAACGCACAGGACTATGGTTCGATCCCTGTGCCCGCCCCCGTTATACGCGCACCCTGCACATTGCACTGGACCAGATCAGCATGCATGTCGCCGGTCCGCGACGCCCGCAGGACCTGTTGCACTACCGCGAGGTACCGGCCACACTCGATGCACTGGCATTTCAGCCGGCCTCCGACACGGATCTGCCGCGTTATCCCATCGCCATCGCGGCCATCACGAGTTGCACCAATACCACCGATCCCGGCCTGCTCATGGCAGCCGGTATCGTCGCCCGCAAGGCGCACGCCCATGGTCTCAAAGTGCCTCATTGGGTCAAAACGTCCCTAGGGCCCGGCTCTCCTGCCGCGGCCAGCTATCTGCAGCGCGCGGGCTTGATCGACGATCTGTCAGCCGTGGGCTTTGATATCGTGGGCTATGGCTGCACCACTTGCATAGGCAACTCCGGCCCGTTGCCTGAAGTCATTACGCAGGAAGCCAAGGCGGGCAACGTCCATCCCGTCGCCATGCTGTCCGGCAATCGCAATTTCCCAGGCCGCATTCACCCCGATCTGGATCTGGGTTTTCTCATGTCGCCGCCGCTCGTCGTTGCCTATGCGTTGGCGGGAGACGCCGAGCGGGATCTGGGCAGTGATCCCTTGGGGCACACTGAAGACGGCCAGTCCGTCTATTTGCAGGACCTGTGGCCCACCCGAGCAGAGGTTCAGGCTTGTCTTCAGGCCGGGCTGGACGCAGCGGATTTCCGGCGCGATTTTCAGATCGCGCAGCGCAATCCCTTGTGGCAACAACTCGATGCACCCTCGTCGCCTCAGTTTCCCTGGGACCCCGCCTCGACGATTCTGCGCCGGCCGCCCTTTGTCGCCGCGGACGCAGGCAGTCAATTGGGACACTACACAGCCCATCCGCTCCTGGTCGTGGGCGATGACATTACTACCGACCATATCTCGCCGGCCAGCGCTATTCCTGCCGACAGCCTGGTCGCGGATTTTCTGGTCGAACGCGGTGATGATCGCAACGATTTGAATGTTTTCGCATCGCGCCGCGGCAACTGGGAAGTCATGCTGCGCGCGGCATTTCACAGCAAAACACTCGTCAATTTGCTATGCCCAGAGGCACCCGTGGCCCACACACGGCACGCTCCGACAGGCGACGTACTACCGCTCTGGGAGGCTGCACAGCGCTACCGTGATGCGGGCGACTCGCTCGTCCTGATCGCAGGCGAACGCTACGGCACCGGCTCTTCCCGCGACTGGGCGGCCAAGGGCCAACGACTGCTCGGCATCCGCGCCGTCCTGGCCTTGAGCTTCGAACGCATCCACCGTTCCAATCTAATTGGCATGGGTATATTGCCGCTGCGCCTACCGGCAACGCATGGGCCCAACGCCCTGCAGATTCAATCCGGCGACCGTATCGAGATCGACGCTCCCGCCAGCGCCATCACGCCGCGCTGCGACATCCCGGTACGCATCCATCGCCAAGACGGTTCGATCACGGCCTTCACGGCTGGCGCAGCCGTGGAAACTCAACTGGAAGTGGGCCTGCTTACTGTCGGCGGAGTCATCCCCGCCATCTTGCGCGACACCCTGGCGGCACATCCCCTTTCGAACATGGCAGCGGACTGATTCTGCGCTACAGTCCTGTGCATGACTCCGCAAAAATCCCTTGCCACGCAGATCGTTGAACTCATCCATATGGATGGCCTGGCCGTCGGTGCTCATTTGCCCGCGCAAATGCTGGCCGACCGGCTGCGGGTGTCGCGCTCGCCGATCAACGAAGCGTTGCAACAACTGCACGAAAAAGGGGTATTGAGCCGACAACGCAATCGTGGTTACTTCGTCGCTCAAGCCGTGACTGCGCGCACCGACGAGTTGGCGGCAGAATTGGGATTGCAAGAACACGATGTCCTCACCGACGTCTACTTTCGCATCGCCGACGATCTGCTGCGCGGCGAGCTGGCGGCGGCCGTTACCGAAACGCAGATGCGCGCGCGATATCAGCTGACACCGGCGCAATTGAACGCCGTGCTGGGGCGCATTGCCAACGAAGGCTGGGCCGAACGACGCCCTGGCTACGGTTGGGAATTCTCCGGCATGATGCGCACACCCGACGCGTTGCTGCAGTCATATCGCCTGCGGTTAGCGCTAGAGCCCGCCGCACTGCTGGAACCAGGCTACCATCTCGATCCCGCAATCCTGGCACGCTGCCGCCAGGCTGAACTGCACCTGCTGGCAGGCGGCATCGAAACCGACACCGCAGATCAACTCCATGACCGTGGGGTGCGCTTTCACGAATCGCTGGTAGAGGCCTCAGGCAATCCGTTCTTTATCGATACCGTACGCCGCGTCAATCGCGTACGCCGTCTGCTTTCCTATCGATCAATGCGCGATCGCAAACGCTATAAACAGCATTGCGAACAGCACCTGCACATCCTGGAATTGCTGGAGCAAGGCCGCAACGCCGACGCATCGCAGGCCTTGCGGGAACATCTGCAAAGCACGTTAAGCAACATCGGGCAGATCACCGATATTCTGGCGACCGAGCCGACTGCACCAAAGCGCAGGCGCGCATAGCCGAGCACACAGCGCGCCTCGCCTGACATGATTACTCCGGTTGAATACCCGATTTCTGAGCCACGGCTTTCCAGTTAGCCAATTCATCAGCAATCACCTTGCCAAACGCAGCAGAGCTCATTGGCGCAGCCTCGGCACCCTCTTTGAGCAGAAACGCCTTCATATCGTCGCTCTTGAGCGCTTCGTTGATGACGTTGTTCAAGCGCTCAGTCACGTCAGCCGGCACATTGGCCGGCGCCAGAATGCCCCACCACAAATCCGTCGCACTGCCTTTGTAGCCAGCCTCTTCCAAAGACGGCAGCTCCGGCGCCACCGGCGAACGCTGCGCAGTGGTCACCGCCAAAGCGCGTACATTGCCGCTTTGCACCTGTCCCAGAATCGACGGCGCGCTCGCCACCAACACATTGATCTGGCCACCGATCAGATCGTTCGTAGCAGGACCCATGCCCTTGTAGGGGACATGTGTCATCTTGATATTCGCGGACTGGGAAAACAACTCCGTCGAAAACTGGTTGATACTGCCTATGCCCGAGGTCCCGTAGTTCAATTTACCCGGATTCTCGCGAGCATAAGCCACCAGTTCCTGAATCGTCTTGAACGGCTGATCTTTGTTGATGGTGATCAACAGCGGGCCTTGCGCAATCATCGCTACTGGCGTAAAGCTTTTTACCGCGTCATAGCCCAGGTTCGTGCGGATCGCCGCACCCGTGGTGAACGTAGACGACACCATTCCTAGCGTATAACCGTCCGGCGCAGCCTTTGCGACCAGCGAGTTCGCCAACACGCCGCCGCCTGATGGCCGATTCTCTACCACGACGGTTTGTTTCAACGCATCGCCCATGTGCTTGGCTATAGCGCGCGCAAACACATCATTCGATCCACCTGGGGAAGACCCCACGATCAGCGTAATGGGCTTGTTCGGATACGCAGCATCGGCCGCATGCGCCGCAGGCATCATCCACGTCGCCAACGCCAGTCCCACCGCACTCAGCTGTGCGACACGCTTGCCGGCCAATCCAGAAATCGATACTTTCATTCCATGTCCCCTCTATAAGGTGAAAACAGCAAAACCCACCATCCCCATGCGCATCATACATACGCATAGAGAAGGTGGGCTCCTGGTGCATACTCGCTAGCTAATTTTTATATTCGCCTCGCGAATCAACTTACCCCATTTGTCGTATTCATTACGAATGAGCGCAGCAAATGCGTCGGGCGTTCCAGCATTGGGCTCGTTGCCTTCGGCTTCCAGACGCTCTTGCACTTCTTTGCTCGACATGACTTCCACGACAGCAGCATTGACTTGCTTGACGATATCATCCGGCAATTCGTCCGGCCCGACCAGCCCCAGCCATGTTGTCGCTTCAAAATCTTTATAGCCTTGTTCTGCTACTGTCGGCAGATCAGGCAAAGCCGTCAGGCGCTTGGCAGACGTCGTCGCCAGACCTCGAACAGCGCCGGCCTGTAGTTGCGGCATGACCGATGCCGCACTGCCAAAATAGGTATCGACTTGGCCGCCCATCAAATCATTCATCCCTGGTCCCGCACCTTTGTAAGGCACTTGCATCACGTCGATGCCTGCTTCGCGCGTCAGCATTTCCCCCGCCAGATGGCCTACCGTACCCATGCCCGCTTGCGCCATGGTGTACTTGCCCGGCTCTTTTTTGGCTGCCGCGATAAAGTCTGCCAATGTCTTAAAGGGTGACTCCTTGCGCACCACGAGGATCACCGGTTGCGCGCACACTTGGACAATCGGCTTCAGGTCTTTCAGAGGATCGAACAGCATCTTGGGATACAAGGCCGGATTGATGGCCATGTTCGATGTCTGCGCCATCGCCAAGGTATAGCCATCGGGCTTCGCTTTGGCAGTCTGGTCCAAACCGATATTGCCCGCTGCACCTGGACGATTGTCTACGATCAATTGCCACTTTTTCGATAGTGTGAGCTTCTCTGCCACCAAACGGGACACCGTGTCCGTACCGCCTCCCGGCGGGAAAGGCACAATCAATCTGATTACAGTCGCGGGCCAATTATTGGACTGGGCCTGAGCCGCCCAAGGCAGCGTGGCCCCTGCTGCGCCAGCAGCCGCGAGCTGCAGAAAATCGCGTCGATTCATAAACGTCTCCGTATCATTTTCTTTTAAAAGCAAACCCGTGCGCACCCTCCAATACCTGGCACGATACACTCGTCGAAGCTCAGCTCATCACGGGTCTGTCGTTACACGCCAGTCGTCAAACCGGCAGGCCCTTCGCGCGCAACACTGCATCAAACCGCTCGGGATCAGCGGAGCCCGTACGATTGCTTTCCCGGATGCGCGCTTCTTTTTCCAGGTGGGCGCGCGTGCGCGCCAATACGTCCTCAGCCTGATCTTTCGGGACAGCGATCACACCGTCAGCATCGCCCACAATCAGGTCGCCTGGCAATACTGCCAACCCGGCGCAGCTGATGGGCACGTTGATCTCGCCTGGACCATCCTTGCTCGGGCCGCGATGCGTGTGGCCTTTCGCGAAAATCGGCATGCCGTCTTCGGCCCACTCAGTCAGATCACGCACCGCGCCATCGATCACCAAGCCCGCAACGCCCTTGGCCACGCAAGTCGTGCGCATCAGCCCACCGACCAAAGCCTGCGTCACATCGCCGCCGCCGTCAATCACCAGTACGTCGCCCGGTTGCACCATCATCAGTGCCTTGTGAATCATCAAGTTGTCGCCTGGCCGTACACGCACGGTAAACGCCGGGCCGCACATCGTCGTGTCCAGACGGGCGTGATACTGACGCAAACCCACTGTTCCGACGTTACGGCTCATCGCATCGCCGATCGCAGCTGCAGGCAAACCCTGAAAACCGCTGACCACTTCGGCCGAAGGACCCGCATCGCGCGGATTGATACGATAGCCGGCGGGCCAGGAAGTCGTGTTCGTGCTCATGAAATATCCTAGTAAAAAAGAAGTACAACGTCGTGGCGCGCTACGCTGACACAACTGGTGCGGTCTTTAGCACCTGCGCATTCACGCAGGCCGAGGCATCCACAGGCTGGCCCGACAACCAGCCCAAGACATTACGCGCAGCACCGCTGGCCATCGCGGCCAGCGCGGCAGGCGTAGACCCACCCACATGCGGTGTCAGCACCACATTCGGCAACGTTGCCAGCGGGCTGTCCGCGGGCAATGGCTCGACCGCCATCGTGTCCAGCCCGGCTGCATATAGCTGGCCATTCTGCAGTGCCTGGATCAGCGCGTCTTCGTCCACCACCTCGCCGCGCGCGGTGTTGATCAACACCGCCTGTCTCGGCAGGCGCGCCAATCGAACGGCATCAAACAGATTGCGCGTACCTGCATTCAAGGGCACGTGCAGACTGACCACATTGCAATGCGGCAGCATATCGTCCAGATCGGTCCACAACGTCACCCCGCGCAACGGCGAAGGCTGCTCCTGTAACGCGGGATCGTAGGCATAGACGCGCATACCAATCGCCAGACATGCCGCAGCCACACGCTGACCGACCTGGCCGAATCCCACCAAGCCCACCGTCCGACCGTGCAATTCCAGACCATCCTGCGCGCGCGACCAGCGTCCCTCTCGCAATTCACCATCCATCCAGTGAATGCGGCGCGCGGCGGCAAACATCAAGCCCAAGGTCATTTCCGCCACGGATTGCGCATTCGCTCCTGGCGTCACATACACGGGAATGCCTCGTTCGGTGCAGGCCGCCACGTCGATATTGCTGACCCCGACGCCATGTTTGGAGACCACCTTCAACGTTGGGCATGAGGCTATCGCCTCGGCATCCAACGCCACGGTTCGCGAAATCACGGCGTCCACGGGCTCTGTCGCCATGATGTGACGTACGGCCTGCACATCGTCTGCCGCTGGCAGATAGATGACACGGGCGCCCGCCGCTTGCAGGACATCGACGCCGGCCTGAGCCAGCTTGGGCGCCGTTACAAAAATGGTGATGGGCCTATCCGTGGGGGCGATAGGGCGTTGCGCCGAGTGCACGAAACCGTCTCCTTGAGTTTTCTGCATTCTGGGCTGCGCAATTGATTCCGTCTACTTTAAAATTTTCATCAATTGAATCTTTTTAGCGATCAATTTCGGCGCGTAGTTACACGACGCCACTGATCTGAACGTTTTGGCCTCTTTTACGGGTAATCACCATGGACCTGCGCGATCTGAAATATTTCGTGGCTGTAGCTCATGCCGGCAATACCCGGCGCGCTGCCGGCATCGTGCACCGCTCACAACCGGCCCTCACCAAGGCCATCGACCGCCTGGAGGCCTCGTTAGGCGCCAAGCTCTTTGAACGCGAGGGGCGCGGCCAACGGCTCAGTGTGGCCGGCGCCGCACTGCTGGCGCGCGCCACACCGCTATTGGGTACGGCCGATGCCGTGCGCAACGAAGTCGCCGCGCTCGGCCGTGGCACAGCAGGTCTGGTGCGTTTAGGCAGCGGCCCTCTGGGCGCCGAGTATCTGCTGCCCACGATCTCACAGTTGCTCTTGAAAGAAGCCCCCGATGTTCAACTGCAATTGCTGATCCGCATGAACTACGAATCGCGCGTTGAACTGCGCGACGGCAACCTGGACCTGGTGCTGGGATTTGTGCCCGATCGGGAACCCGAGTTCGTCTGCGACACCTTGCTCAAAGATGTCGTGGTCGCCGCAGCCGGCGTGCATCACCCCATTTTCCGCAGCAGAAAACGCCTGACACTGGAATCGCTGACGCAATACCGCTGGGCGTTGCCCAATGTATCGGTCGCCAGTCGAGTGTGGTTGGATCAAGCATTCGAATCCCAAGCTCTGCCTCGCCCCTATGCACAGATCGAAACCAACTCGATTCCACTGATCCCCCGCGTCATCGCACATACGCATCTGCTGAGTTTCGTATCACGCCGCACCATCAGCGCCAGTCAGGGAGAGCTGCGCGAGATTCCTCTGCAGGCCACCACGCTCGTTCGGAATTTTGGGCTGACCTATCTCAAAGACGTGAGCCTGTCGCCTGCCGCCGAAAAGCTCATCAATCTGCTGCACACCCATGGGCAGAGCCTGTTTCATGGCGACGAAGTCTGAACCGCACGCGGACGGCGGTCGTGCGCAAGTGGCTTGTCAGACGGCGCTCGCAATTGCGCCTTGAACGTTCACGTCACAACCGGCTCCACCACATAGATCGCCGACAGCAATCGCACCAGTTCCGCTTGGCGCCGCAACCCGGTTTTTTGCAACATGGCCTGAACCTGCGTTCTCACGGTGCTGACTTTTGTGCCGGCATTATCAGCAATCTCGGCCACCGTCATGTCTTCCAGTAAATATCGGCCGATGCGGATCTCTGCAGCCGTGAAGTGATATACCTCTTGCTGTAGGCGCTCGGCCTCGGCGGCCGATCCATATTCGCGCGCATTGCATAAAAACAGCAGTTGATGTTGCGTCAGGCGGCCCAAGCCATGGCTCTCCGTGCAATGGATCGGCAACCGCCGGATCAGCACAGTATTGCCATCGGCCGACACCAATCGGATCGCGCTCGCACGCTGCAGACCTGGCTGCTTGGCTGCAGCGATGAAATCCTTCCACGCAGATTGCGACTGAACGTCGATCGGCGCCAATTCGCCAAAGGCCGTCCGCATGAGCCGGCCTGACCGCATATGCTGTTCCGCAGCCTGATTGGCAAATATCAGGCGCCCCAAGCCATTCAGGATCCACATCGGGGACCGGAAGCAATGCAATGCCTGCAGGCCCACCATGGCGGCTTCCCTCAGATCTGCAAACCGCCGCCGCAACACCAGCGTGCGCCGCAAACTCGGCAGTTGTTGCGCCAAGGTCAGTAGATGCGCAGGATCAAAAGCCTGCTGCCCTTGATCCTGCAGTAATGACAACGCCCAATGCCGGCCGTCGCTTTGTGGCGACGCTTCACAGATCTTCAGGGCTCCCCATCCAATGATCCCATGCTCTTTCGCACAATCCTGATAAAACACGCCCCGGGACCAGCGGCCGGGCTCCTCGGCCTGCATCTCCATCATCCATTGTCCCGCCGATACCATAGGCCATCGGCGTTTGATCGGATCAAACTGATGGTAGTAGCCTTCGTAATCCTCGAGAAAGCGATTCAACGGCGAGCCGCGGCCAGTGTAGGCCTCGACTTCAGGTGTGGACGTCAAACGCTCTGTCACCGATACCAGCAACATGCGTCGGCCCCCCATCGCCTGGCTGAGTTGCGCCAGGGCGGGCTCAAACAAAGTCTCGTCCAGGACTGCATCCGCAAAAAGGCACATGGCCGCGGATAAATTTGCTTCAAACATTCTTTGAACCTCCCCAGGCAAGAATGGTTGAATCTTCTAAGGGGCCGACCCCTGCAGTGATCACCCGCCACACTGCAGATACGTCAAACGGCCCCGCCCGCCGCACGAGGCACAAACGGCATTTTTCCCAAGCCGCCATTGCCTCGTCGGCATATCCCCAGCCATATGTTAGCTATTGAAACAGAATAATTTAAAAAATGATAGTTCTGTTACTTATATCTTCAAAGCCTGCTCCGCATCCTCAATTTCGATGATGCCGCGCCGAGATTGCCTCCTGGAAAATGACGCCGGACGGAATATCCCACTGCGTCATTAAGCTCGGTGATCATCATGCCTACGCAAACCGCACTAAAAAATAGCGTTGACGTACATACCCTCCTGACCGACAAACTCGATCAGTTCACGCATGCCGCGCGCCGAGGCGGGGCCATCGCGAGAATCATGCCGGAACTCATCGAGCACGCCCGCTATGTACTGAGTCACATCGCCGACCAAGCCGAGCTGACGGCACTGCAGGACACCGCGCGATCGCATCCCGTGTCCGAATATCTGTATCAATGCCCTTTCACAGCGCATTCCGCCCGGCAGCCGCGTGGCTATCCCGGTGACGCAGAATTGATCGATTATCTTTATTGCCACACCGCCCGCACACCCGACATCGCCCGTTCGACCGCCGTCGGACGCCGCATCCTGCTGGCCAATCTGGATCGCCCCGCCTCCATCGCAGTTCGAACTCGACGCCACATCATTGCCGATCTCATCTCGCATATTGCGGCGCAAACGCCAAGCGCCCGTATCCTGTCCGTGGCGTGCGGCCATGCGCGCGAACTGGAACTCATCGATCATGCGCTGCTGGAACGCATCGCGGCATTCGTCGCGTTTGATCAGGACGCCAAAAGCCTGGAGGTCGCCGCGGGCTATTGCACCAAGCCTGGCATTCCGCGTATCGCGCCCCAGTGCGGCACGATCATGGACCTATTGAAAGATATCCACCTGCAGGACTTCGAGCTGATTTATTCCGCTGGACTCTATGACTATTTATCCGACCGGCTGTGCCAGCGCTTGACTCATAATCTATTCGAAAGGCTGAAACCGGGCGGCACGCTGCTCGTGGCAAACTTTCTGCCCGAGACGCCGGATATCGGCTACATGGAGCTATTCATGCACTGGTCGCTGCGCTATCGCACCCAGCCGCAGATACGGGACTTCATCGCAACCATCGATCCGAATTCGATAGCGAGTGTGGAGTATTTCACCGATGCACATCAAAACATCGGCTTTCTGAAGATCGTCAAAAACGCCCTGCCCTGACCATACGTCCTAGCGCGCACGGCGTAGCGGAAACGTCATGTCCGCATAACGCACAAACCGTGCGCCGCGCGCCAGGCAATAACCCGCCCATATCAGTAGAAACAAAGGAATACCGATATAGGTCGCTGCGACGCTTATCCAGTCAATATCGTCCTCGAAAAACGCTCTGTAGTTTTGTCCCAGCGTAATGATGAGACACACCACGAACGCGAAAATGGGCCCAAACGGAAAGAACGGCGACACGTAAGGCAGATCCGCCAAACGACCGCCTTGCGCAACATAACCCCGGCGAAAACGATAATGGCTGATCGCGATTCCCAGCCACGCAATAAAGCCCGTCATGCCCGATGTGTTCAACAGCCAGACATACACCGCCTTGGGGCTGAAGATAAAAGACAAGAAGCACAGCGCAGCCACGGCCGCCGTCGCCAGCAACGCCAGGACCGGCACGCCGTTCGAGGCCACCCGGCTAAAGATCTTGGGCGCCTTTCCTTCGCATGCCAGGGCGTAAAGCATGCGGGTGGCCGCATACATCCACGAAT
>Ga0182743_1003980_pt1 | contig 11431 bp, 11 predicted proteins | sample eDN3rd30CKraftOP_FD_128522 | JGI IMG/M metagenome (GOLD analysis project Ga0182743, IMG submission 128522) | Enriched Organic Plus compost microbial communities from Emeryville, California, USA - eDNA 3rd pass 30_C Kraft OP (version 2) (version 2) ... | reverse complement strand
GGTGTTCTGCCGCATCCTGTGCGACGGCGCCGGCGCCGAATGGCCGCTGTCGCGCAAGTTCGGCTGCGAGCCCTCGATGGCCGTGGACGTGCTGGAGCATGCCAAGCGGCTCGGCCTCGAGCCGCACGGCGTGTCCTTCCACGTCGGCTCCCAGCAGCCCAACACGGGCGCCTGGGACCGCGCTCTCGGACAGGCCGCGGCCGTGTTCCGCGAGTGCGGCGAGCGCGGCATCAGCCTGTCCATGGTCAACCTCGGCGGTGGCTTCCCGACGCGCTACATCAAGAATGTTCCGGCGGTGAAGTCCTACGGCACGGCGATCTTCCGGGCCCTGCGGCGCCATTTCGGCAACCGCATCCCCGAGACGATCATCGAGCCGGGCCGCGGCATGGTCGGCAACGCCGGCGTGATCGAGGCCGAGGTCGTGCTCGTCTCCAAGAAGAGCGAGGCCGACACGGTGCGCTGGGTCTATCTCGACATCGGCAAGTTCGGCGGTCTCGCCGAGACGATGGACGAATCGATCCGCTATCCGCTGCGCACGCCGCACGACGGCGAAGCGACCGGACCTTGCGTGCTCGCCGGCCCGACCTGCGACTCCGCGGACGTGCTCTACGAGAAGCAGCCCTATGCGCTGCCGATCAGTCTTGAGATCGGCGACAAGGTGCTGATCGAGGGCACAGGCGCCTATACGGCGACCTATTCCGCCGTCGCTTTCAACGGCTTCGCGCCGCTGAAGGCCATTCACATCTAACCGCACCGATTGAAGCGGCTGCCAACCCTCTCCCCTCGCGGGGAGAGGGACCGGCTGCGCGCGGAGGATGCCATGACCACGAACATGACCACGACCAGCACCATTGCGATCCGACACGAGACACACGCCGATATCGCCGCCCGGGAGGCACTGCTCGATACCGCCATGGGCGAGGCTCGCTTCACCAAGGCGTCGGAGCGGCTGCGCGAGGATTCCGCGCCGGCACGCGGTCTGTCCTTTGTCGCGATGGAAGACCGACGCGTCGTCGGCACCGTCCGGCTGTGGCCGGTGACGGCCGGCGGAGGCCGATCGGCGCTGCTGCTCGGCCCGTTGGCGGTGTCCGAGGATGTCCGTGGTCACGGCATCGGCGGCGCGCTCATGAAGGCGGCCATCAAGGCAGCGAGAAAAGCCGGCGCCGGCGCCATCATCCTGGTTGGTGATGCGCCCTATTATGCCCGCTTCGGCTTCTCGGCCGAGAAGACGGGCGATCTCTGGATGCCCGGCCCGTGCGATCCGGCGCGCCTGCTCGCCTTGGAGCTGCGCCCCGGCGCCCTGGACGGCGCCAGCGGCCTGATCGCGAGCGACCGCCGCCATCTGCGTCCCGCCGCGCGGCCGACCCAGCCCGCCATGCTGCCTCAAGCGGCATAGCGTCCGCCGGTTCAGCACCAGTCCGCCTGGCGCTCATCGGCCGGGCGTCGTCATAATCCCTTGCGCGTCGCGAACGACAATCGCGACGCGCACCACTCATCATCACCGTTCCATTTCAGGAGAAAAAAATGACCGTTTGGCCCATTCATGCCCGTTTCGATGGCCCCATTGTCATGATCGGGTTTGGATCCATCGGCCGCGGCTTCCTGCCGCTCCTGGAACGGCACATCGCTTTCGAGGCGTCGCAGCTGACAGTGATTGATCCCGTGGACACGGATCGCGCCCTTCTCGATGAGCGCGGATTGAAGTTCGTCCAAACCGCGCTGACCAAGGACAATTTCAAGGATGTCCTGGCCCCGCTCCTGACCAAAGGGCCGGGGCGACGAGGCATGATCATCAACCTGTCGGTGGACACCGGCTCCGCCGATCTGATGGACTTCTGCAAGGACATCGACGCGTTTTACATCGACACGGTGTGCGAGCCGTGGCCCGGCCTCTACGGCAATCCCAACACGACGATTTCGCAACGCTCCAACTACGCCCTGCGTGAAACCGTGCTCGATGTGCGCCGCCGCCGTCCCGGCGGCATCACCGCGGTGAGTTGCTGCGGCGCCAATCCCGGCATGGTGTCCTGGCTCGTCAAGCAGGCGCTCCTGAACATCGCCGCCGACACCGGCGTGACCGTGGGCACGCCGAAGAGCCGCGAGGATTGGGCGCGACTGATGCAGCGGCTCGGCGTCAAGGGCCTCCACATCGCCGAGCGCGACACCCAGCGCGCGCGCAAGCCCAAGGAGCGCGGCGTGTTCGTCAACACCTGGTCGGTCGAGGGTTTCTGCTCGGAGGGCGTGCAGCCCTCGGAGCTGGGCTTCGGAACGCATGAGAAATGGATGCCCGAGAACGCCCACCGCCATGATTTCGGCTGCGATGCCGCCATCTATCTGACGCAGCCCGGCGCCGGCACCAAGGTGCGCTCATGGACCCCTACCGCGCAGGCGCAGCACGGCTTTCTCGTCACCCACAACGAGGCGATCTCGATCGCCGATTATTTCACAATCAAGGATGCGGACGGCAAGGCCGTGTACCGGCCGACCTGCCACTACGCTTATCATCCGTGTGACGATGCCGTGCTCTCGCTGCATGAAATGGCTGGCGCGGCCTGGAAGCCCCAGCCCGAGTGGACGATCCTCGACGAGCACGAGATCGTGGACGGGATCGATGAGCTGGGCGTGCTGATCTACGGCCATGCGAAGAACGCCTATTGGTACGGCTCGCAGCTTTCGGTCGAGGAGACCCGCCGGCTCGCGCCCTATCAGAACGCCACCGGCTTGCAGGTGACGTCCGCCGTTCTGGCCGGCGTGGTCTGGATGCTCGAAAACCCCGATCGCGGCCTGACCGAGGCCGACGAGATGGACTTCCAGCGCTGCCTGGAGGTTCAGACGCCCTACCTCGGCCCCGTCGTCGGCCATTACACCGACTGGACGCCGCTCGTGGGGCGTCCCGGACTGTTCCCGGAGGACATCGACACCAGCGATCCGTGGCAGTTCCGGAACGTGCTGGTTCGCTGAGTACATTGCGCTGGCCCCCTTGAATCCTGCCGCGCGGATCGCGATCCTGGGTCCGTGCGGCACGACACCTTCCATTCCGCCTGGATCGGCGACGACGGCACCGAGGGCTTTTCCGGATCTCGCGCGGGCTATTTCCCGTGGTGGAGCTTCACCAAGACAGCGCTGGCTATATGTGCGTTGCGTCTCGTCGAAGACGGACGGCTCGAACTCGACGCGCCGAGGCCGGGCAAGCCCTATACCCTGCGACAGCTTCTACAGCATCGCGCTGGCCTGCCCGATTACGGACCGTTGAAGAGCTATCACGACGCCGTCGCCCGTGGCGACGCACCATGGAGTCGCGACCGGCTCCTGCAAGCGGTGGATGCCGACCGCCTCCGATGCGAACCCGGAGAAGGCTGGGCTTACAGCAACATCGGCTATCTGTTCGTTCGCGACACGGTTGAAGCGGTCACGGGCCTGCCTCTGGCCGATGCCCTGGATGAATTTGTGCTTAAGCCGGCGAACGCGACCTCGGCGTTGCTTGCGACGAAGCCCGCGGATTTCAAACGGGTGTGGTGGCCCGCACTCCGCGTTTATGACCCCGGCTGGGTCTATCATGGCTGCCTCATCGGCCCGCCCATGGATGCCGCAAAGGTGCTGCACGCGCTCTTTCATGGCGACCTGCTGCAACCCGCGACATTTCAAATCATGCTGAACCGCCACGAGCTGGGAGGCGCTCCACCGGGCCGGCCTTGGACCTCGTGCGGTTACGGCCTCGGACTGATGTCAGGTCAGATGGGCGTTGTCGGCCGTGCGATCGGCCATTCCGGCGGCGGCCCTGGCTGTGTCAACGCCGTCTATCACTTTCCGGACGTTGCGAAACCCGCCACGGTCGCGGTGTTCACCGACGGCAACGACGAAGGCGTGACGGAGTTCGAGGCCGCAGCACTTTCAAGCCGTTCCGGCTCGTTCGGGACCGTACCGAACACCTAACCCAAATCCACCATCCCTGCATGGCCGTCCTCGGTGCCCCAGGCCAACACCACGCCGGCGCCATCCCAGCCGATGGCCGTGACGCTCGACGCGCCAGGATGCTTGGCCACGACCTCCGCGCCGTCATCGACCCGCACCAGCAGGATCGTGCCGTCCGCATAGCCGACCGCGACGATCTCCTGCTTGGGATGCGGCGCAACGACCGTGGCGCGGACGGCAAAGGCCGCGCGCATCTCCGGCGTCTTCCCCATGGGGCCGTCCTTGGCCTGGAACGGCCACATCACGAGTTGCTCGGATCCGGCCGTCGCGAGCCATTTTCCGCTCGCCGTCCAGCCGAACGAGCGCACGCGCGCGGAATAGCCGCTCATGCGCATGTGCTTGCCGTCCGCCACGCGCCAGCCGTGCAACGTCGGCTCCTGCATCGACGTAACGAGGAAGCGGCCATCCGGACTGAACGCGACCTCGTGGTGCGAACCCTTCCACTCCAGATGCTCCGGCGCGGCCTGGACCTTCGGGAACCAGAGCGACACGCCGTTGTAGTGGGACACCGCGAGACGCAGGCCCTTCGGGGCGAACGCCAGCCCGCCGACCGTGGAGGCCACGTCCAGCGTGCGGACCTCGCCCTTGGCCGGGCGCATGAAAACGGTCTTGCCGGCCGACCAGGCCATCGCGCCGTCGGGGCCGCAGGCCACGCAGTCGATCCAGCGGCGGCGCTCGTCGGTCGCAACCGGACTGACGCCGCCCGTTGCGTCGATCAGCATCACCTTGCCGTCGTCGCCGCCGGTGACGAGTGTCGTGCCGTCGCTCGCGGACGAGAGGATGCCGCCGGAATGCGCCGCGACACGCGTCTCCCCTTTGCTTTCGGACGCGAGCAGCACCTCCTCCTCGCCGAGCACGAAGGCAGCCGTGCGTCCAAGCACATGAACGCCCACGACCGGCGCGTCGGGTCGCAGCAATCGCGTGCGATCGACAACGGAAAGAGTCTCTTGCGCTGTATCCGTCATGTCACCACCCGCGCGCCTAGAGTCCGTCCGGCTTTGACGGAAGTCCCGTCTCTAGGCCTTTTGTTCTGTCGCGTTTTCTTCACGCGAACCGGTATCCACTTCGCTTGAAAACACTCGATAGCCGTTCACCGCTTCGGAAACGCTGAACGGCTCCATTTCTTTGTCTCATCGCAATTCCGGACGGAAAACCGCTTCGCACTTTTCCTGGAGTTGCTCTAGGCCGCACAGGCCTCGAAACCCTCGCGGATCGTCTCCTCCGGGAGGTTGCGGCCGATGAAGACGATGCGGCTGTCGCGCGTCTCGCCGTCTTTCCATGGCCGCTGATGATCGCCATCCAGGATCATATGCACACCCTGGAAGACAAAACGGTCGTCGTCATCCTGGAACGACAGGATGCCCTTGCAGCGCAGGATGTTCGGGCCTTCCGTAGCCACCAGCTCCTGAATCCACGGGAAGAACTTGTTCGGATCGAGCGGTTTGTCGAGCTTCAGCGAGAACGATTGCATGTCCTCGTCGTGATAGTGCTTGAGCCCGCCGCCGTGATGGTGATGATCGTGACCGTGATGATGGTGATCATGGTCATACCCGTGGTCGTCGGCCTTGAGGAACTCCGGCTCCAGGTCGAGAATCCGGTCGAGGTCGAAGGCGTTGCGGCCCAGCACCTCGTCGAGCGCGATCTGGGAGCGCTGAGTGCGATGCAGCCGGGCGTAAGGATTGATGCCACGGATCCGGGCCTCGACCTCGGCCAACTCGGGCTCCGAGACGAGATCGGTCTTGTTGAGCAGGATCACGTCGGCGAAGGCGATCTGGTTCTTTGCCTCCGGCGCGTCCTTGAGACGGTCGCTCAGCCACTTCGAATCGGCCACCGTCACCACGGCATCGAGCTTGGTGCGCTTTCCGACGTTCTCGTCGACGAAAAAGGTCTGCGCCACCGGCGCGGGATCGGCCAGGCCCGTCGTCTCCACGATGATGGCGTCGAACTTGCCCTTGCGCCGCATCAGGCCCTCGATGATCCGGATCAGGTCGCCGCGGACGGTGCAGCAGACGCAGCCGTTGTTCATCTCGAAGACCTCTTCGTCGGCCCCGACGACGAGCTCGTTGTCGATGCCGATCTCGCCGAACTCATTGACGATGACGGCGTATTTCTTGCCATGCGGCTCCGACAGGATGCGGTTGAGCAGCGTGGTCTTGCCGGCGCCGAGATAGCCGGTCAGCACCGTGACGGGAATTCTCTCGGCCTGGATGGGTTCGGACATGGGGACAACTCTCCTTGGGCTGCCGACATATAGGCAATCCAAAGAGGCGCCGGAACCCCCGGTGTGACGCCTGCCCGTCTCCGGGGCCCGGACAATCTGACCGCGCTTGATAGCGGCGCGGCGCCCGGTATTCTGCCGCCGCTGAAAAACCAGTGCTCCAGGGAGGAATGTCCATGTCTCAACGCCGGATTGCCCGGATTCTCATGTCGGCCGCCGCCACGGTTGCGCTCGGCGCGGTCCCCGCCCTTGCGCAGAACTACCCGGAGCGGACCATCGAACTGGTGGTTCCCTCGACGCCGGGAGCCTCCGCCGACATTCTCGGCCGCGCACTGGCCGACGAAATGTCGAAGCATCTCGGCCAGCCCGTGATCGTCGTGAACAAGCCGAGCGGCATCGTGGGCACCGGCTTCGTCTCGCGCGCCAAGCCCGATGGCTACACGCTGCTTCACGCGGCGGCGGTCTCGGTCACCGTCGCACCGTTGACCGATTCCAAGATCGGCTACACTCACAAATCGTTCGACCCGATCTGCCACACATTCAAGAACGACCAGGTCATCGTGGCCCGCAACAACACCTACAAGACGGTCAAGGACATTCTGGAGGCGACCAAGAAGAAGGAGGGCGGACTGAGCGTCGGCATTCCCGGTATCGCGACCATTCCTCATCTCGCCGTGGTCGAACTGGGGCAACTCACAAAGACCGAGTTCAACGGCGTGCCGTTCCGGGGACCGGCCGAATCGATCCAGATGATGATCGGCGGACACGTCGATTTCACGGTCGCCCCGCTGACAGCCGCCGCGAAGAGCGGGCTCGAGATGCCCGGACTGTTCGCCGACAAGCGCAATCCCGCCATGCCCGACGTTCCGACCGTGGCCGAACAGGGCTACGACGTCTCGCCCTTGAGCTTCGGCCTGATGGCGGCGCCGGCCGGCCTGCCCGCCGACATCAAGAAGAAGCTCGATGAAGCCTGCCGTATCGCCGCCAACAGCGAGCAGTATAAAAAGCTCGCCCGCAACCGGATGCAGCCGACGGACTATTACGGCGACAGTGCCGCCGCCGCCAAGCTCGTCGAGCTGGACGTCGCTCAGAAGCGGCGCCTGCTGACATCGCTCGGAATGGTCAAGTAGCGTCAGGAACGTCAATTGGCGTGATCGAGGCCGGTGGTGGGATCGTCCATCGCCGGCCTTTCCGTGCCTATCGACGCGGTCTCCGCTTGGCTGTTTTCAGCTCATCAGAGCCGATTGCAGCGTGCGCAGATTGTGCCGGATCATGTCGATATAGGTCGGCGCGGGTCCGTCACGGCCGGTCAATGCATCCGAATAGAGAGTGCCGCCGATGCGGGCACCGGTTTCCTTGGCGATGCGCCGCACCTGGCGTTCATCGCTGATGTTTTCCAGGAACACCGCACGGATCTTGTGCTTTCGGACCTGCGCGATGATGCGGGCCACATCCTTCGCCGAGGCCTGCGCCTCGCTGGCCAGCCCATGAACGGCCATGAACTGCAAGCCATACTCGGCCGCGAAATAAGCGAAGGCGTCGTGATTGGTGACGACACGCCGCGCATCCTCGGGGATTTTCGCGATCGCGTCCCGCACCTCCCGGTCCAGCGCCTCCAGATCGCCGAGATAGGCCCGGGCGTTGGCTTCGTAGGCATCTTTGCCATCCGGGTCGGCAGCGATCAAAGCATCGCGCACATTGGTGGCATAGACCATGACGTTACGCACAGACTGCCATGCGTGCGGATCGCTGGGACCGTGGTCGTGATCGTGTTTGCTGCTTTTCTTGTGGCCATGCTTATGGCCGTGCTGATGACCATGGCCGTGCTTGTGCCCGTGGCCATGATCCTCCTCGGTCTTGATCGCCTTGATTCCCCGCGTCGCAATCACGACCGGCGCCTTGCTGCCGGATGCCTTCACGAGACGATCCAGCCAGCCCTCGAAGCCGAGACCGTTGACCACGATCAGATCGGCCTCGCCCACAATGCGCGCATCGGCCGGAGCGGGTGAAAACACATGGGCGTCCGCATTCGGCGCCACCAGCGACGTCACCGCCACGCGCTCGCCGCCGACATGACGCACGACGTCGGCGATGATCGAGAAGCTGGCCACCACCTTGACCTTGCCGCCATCCTGCGCGGCCGCCACCCCGAAGCTGGCAAAAACCGCGAGTGCCGCGATTGCAAATCGTGCGAGCATTGTCCGTCCTCCGTCGTCAGATCACGCTTCCAGATGGCGGCCGGGAAACAGGTTCCAGACCAAGCCGCCGACACGTCCGAACAGCACCGACCCGGCATAGATCGCGCCGGCGACCAGAATCACCGCCGGTCCCGAAGGCGCGCCGGTGTGATAGGAGAGAAGAAGGCCGGCAAAGCCGGACGTCGTGCCGATGCCGGCGGCGATGAACACCATCGCCGTGATGTCCCGCGCCCAGAACCGCGCCGCGACCGCCGGCAGCATCATGATGCCCACGGCCAGGAGCGTGCCCAACGCGTGGAAACCGCTCACCAGATTGAGCACGACCAGCGCCATGAAGGCGATATGCGCCGGCCCGCCGGCGCGGCTGACCGACCGCAGGAAACCGGGGTCCACGCATTCGAGCACTAGCGGCCGATAGATCAGCGCCAGGCCGACCAGCGTGACGGTCGAGTTGACGGCGATCAGGAGCAACGTCTCGTTGTCCAGCGCCAGGACCGTTCCGAACAACACGTGCAGAAGGTCGATGTTGGTGCCCGCCATCGAAATGATGGTGACGCCAACCGCGAGGGAGATCAGAAAGAAGGCCGCCAGCGAGGCATCTTCTTTCAACTCGGTGGACCGCGCAATCAATCCCGCCGTGAGCGCCACGACAAAACCGGCGATCAAGCCGCCGCCCGCCATCGCGAACAGATTGAGACCCGACAGCAGAAATCCGATGGCCGCCCCCGGCAAGATCGCATGGGCCATGGCATCGCCCACGAGACTCATTCGTCGCAACATCAAGAACACGCCGATGGGCCCGGCGCCTAAGGCGAGCGCCAACACGCCAGCCAGCGCCCGGCGCATGAACTCGAACTCGGCGAACGGTGCGATGAGCCAATCGTAGATCATGGATCAGGCCGCCACGGCGCAGGCACCGGCCTGTTCGTCGAAAGCCTCACACATGCGCCGCGCCTTGGTGATGTTCTCGGCGGTCAGCACCTCGGCCGTCTCGCCCCAGGCGACCGGCACGCGCGCCAGGAGGAGCGTGCTCGGAAAATGGGTCTTCACCAGATCGAGATCGTGCAAGGCGGCGATCACCGTCCGGTTTTCCGCGTGCCAGCCACGCACCAGCGCCAGGAGGTCCGCCGAGGTCCGCGCATCGATGGCATTGAACGGCTCATCGAGAATGATCAGCCGAGCGTCCTGCAACAGAAGGCGCGCGAACAGCATGCGCTGCATCTGGCCGCCCGACAGCGATCCGATCGGGCGGCGCTCGAATCCGGTCAGGCCGACGGCCCCCAAGGCCCGTTCGATCGCGTCGTGGTCCTTGCGGCCGATTCCGCCAAACAGGCCCCGGCTTCGCCACAGGCCCATCGAGACCAGATCGTAGACATTGATCGGGAAGCTGCGGTCGATATCGGCGATCTGCGGCAGATAGGCGATGTCCTGGGGCTGCGCCTCATGGCGCTCGATGCCACCGGCGAGCGGCTTCAGAAGCCCGACCATGCCCTTGAAGAGCGTCGATTTGCCCGCCCCGTTGGGGCCGACGACGGCGGTCAGCGAACCCGGCTCCAGCGCGCCATCGAGATGGTGCACGGCCGGATGGCGGTCATAGCCGAGCGTCAAATTGCGGAATATCAGCGGTGCGGTCATGACGCCCCTACCCCATCGCCCAGAACACGACAGCCCAAAGCAACGCCACGGCCACCAGCGCCGCCGCGCCCCGCTCCAGAGCCGACATCCGCAGGATGGACGCGTGAACGGTCGCCGGCGGGTGCTCCTCGCCGGGATGGTGGTGATGGTGGTGGGCGGTGTGCGTCATGGGGTATGTTATAGTATAACCACGCTTGGCGCGCCAGCCGCGACAGCAAATGAACGGGCAAAATGAGCGGGAAACGATAGCGGCTCCCACTCCCTTCACCCGATTTGCCAAGGCCGCTTCATCCGTCCATGGTGCTCCAACTCAATCCCCAAAAGCGTTACCACGGGCCATGGGCCAGAAGGCACGGATGAACGAGGCGAGAAACCGCGTCGTCGCAGTCGGCGAGGTGATGATTGAGCTGTCCCGGGGCGAGGATGGCCGGTTTGGCATGGCCTGCGGCGGCGACACCTTCAACACGGCGGTCTATCTGGCCCGTGCCGGAGTGCCGACCGCTTACGCCACCGCGCTCGGTGACGACACCTATTCGCAGCGCATCCTGGCGCTGGCGGCCGCCGAAAGCATCGGCACGGACCTTGTCTTGCGCACGCTGGGCCGCCAGCCGGGCCTTTATGTCGCCGAAACGGATCCCAAGGGGCAGCACCGGATCCAATACTGGCGGGACCATTCTCCGGCGCGCGAGCTGTTCGAACTTCCGGACTGGAGTCATGTTGCCGAGGGGCTTCTGGGCGCCCGGCTGATCTACTTCAGCGGCATCACCCTGTCGCTGTATTCAAACCTCGGGCTGGGCCGGTTTCTCGCGGTCCTGGAAATGGCCCGGCAAAAGGGCGTGCGGGTGGTCTTCGACAGCAATTTCCGTCCCGGCCTCTGGCGAGGCGACCTGTCGCGCGCCCGCACCATCTGCATGGAGGCGCTCAAGCGCGTGGACGTGGCGTTGCCGGCCTTCGATGACGAGGCAGTGCTGTGGGGCGATCCGAGCCCGGAAACCACCGTGCAGCGGCTCCAGGCGTTTGGCGTCGGCGAAATCGCGATCAAGAACGGTCCAGGCAGTGCCCTGGTCTCCGCCGCCGGCCGGCAGGAGTTGATTCCCGTGCCGGAAACAGTCGAGCCGATCGACACCACCGCCGCAGGCGACAGCTTCAATGCCGGCTATATGGCGGCGCGGCTTTCCGGCCAGGAGCCAGCCGCGGCAGCCGCGGCGGGCCATCGCCTCGCCAGCGAGAAAATCCAGCACCGGGGAGCCATCATGCCCCGCGCCGCCGCCATCATGCATTAGAGGCTGAATTCAACCGCGCTTGAGCATGATCTGGTCCGAAAACCGGTGCCCACTTTTCGGGATCATGCTTCTTGCCCGAGCATGATCTGGTCCGAAAACCGGTGCCCACTTTTCGGGATCATGCT
>Ga0182743_1003979_pt1 | contig 11434 bp, 10 predicted proteins | sample eDN3rd30CKraftOP_FD_128522 | JGI IMG/M metagenome (GOLD analysis project Ga0182743, IMG submission 128522) | Enriched Organic Plus compost microbial communities from Emeryville, California, USA - eDNA 3rd pass 30_C Kraft OP (version 2) (version 2) ... | reverse complement strand
TTCGCGCGCCGCAGCGCCTACCTCGCCACCGCCGCCGAGCCCGAGGGCCTCATGCACTGACCGCCGCACGGCCGGCGCGCCGCCTGTTCAGTCGCGCCACCGCCTCGGGTCGCCCCTCCCTGTTCAGTCGCGCCGAACGGCGGGTAATCCCCTCACCCACCCGCCATCCCGCGCCACCGAAGCCTGTCCCTCCATGTTCGGTCGCGCCGAATGGTGGGTCTCGAGGCGCGGAATCAGCCATTCGGCGCGACCGAACCCGGCACGGATGCCGTCGCGCACCGCCCGCGGAAGGGGATGTCGGTGGCGGCACGTAGCCTGAGAGCATGGCCACGAAGCGCTCCGCCCCCGCCCCGTACCGGTGCACCGAGTGCGGGTGGACCACCGTCAAATGGGTGGGGCGCTGCGGCGAGTGCCAGCAGTGGGGCACCGTCGTCGAGGCCGCCCAGCAGACCGGCGTGCTACGCGGGTTCACCCCCGCCGCCCCCACCGGTGAGCGCCGGGCACGGCCGATCACCGAACTGTCCACGATCGACTCGCCCCGACGTGCGACCGGCGTCGACGAATTCGACCGGGTGCTCGGCGGCGGCATCGTCCCGGGCGCCGCGATCCTCCTCTCCGGCGAACCGGGCGTCGGCAAGTCCACGCTGCTGCTCGAGGTCGCCGCCCGCGCCGCGCGCGACGGCTACCGCGTGCTCTACGTGAGCGCCGAGGAGTCCACCGCGCAGGTGCGCCTGCGCGCGGAGCGCACCGGAGCCCTCCACGACGACCTCTACATCGCGAGCGAGACCGATCTCGCAGCCCTCGTCGGCCAGGTCGACGAGGTCGATCCGGGCCTGCTCATCGTCGACTCCGTGCAGACGGTGTCCTCCGCGCTGAGCGAGGGTCTCGCAGGGCACCCCAGTCAGGTGCGCGAGGTCGCGGCGACCCTCGTGAGGGTCGCCAAGGAGCGGTCACTGCCCGTGCTCATGGTCGGCCACGTCACCAAGGACGGCACGATCGCCGGCCCCCGCCTGCTCGAACACCTCGTCGACGTGGTGTGTCACTTCGAGGGCGACCGGCAGACGTCCCTCCGCTTCGTGCGCGCACTGAAGAACCGTTTCGGCCCCACCGACGAGGTGGGCTGCTTCGAGATGACCGGTGACGGCATCGCCGAGGTCCCGGACCCCTCCGGCCTGTTCCTCAGCACCGGTGCACCCGTCAGCGGCACCTGCGTCGCGATCGCCCTCGAGGGCCGGCGCGCGCTGCCGGTGGAGATCCAGGCGCTCGTGGTCCCCGCATCCGGCCCGAATCCGCGTCGGGTCGTGAACGGCGTGGAGTCGTCCCGGGTCGCGATGATCCTCGCGGTCCTGGAGCGGCGGGCACGGATGCGGCTGAGTGAGCGCGACGTGTACGTGTCCACCGTGGGCGGGGTCAAGCTCACCGAGCCCGCGACCGACCTCGCCATCGCGCTGGCGATCGCGAGCGCCGCGACCGACCAGCCGGTGCCGCACAAGGTCGCCGCATTCGGCGAACTCAGCCTCACCGGCGAGATCCGCGCGGTCACGCAGCTCGCACAGCGGCGCACCGAAGCCACCCGGCTCGGCTACGAGGAGCTCGTCGACGCCTCGATCCTCGACGTCACGAATGCACTCATGCTGCTGCAGGTCATCGCGAAGCAGACCGAGCCGGAGGCCGGACCGCGCTGATCCCGCTCAGGCCTCGGCGTCGATCGTGAGCGCCGCGATGAGATCGTCCGGGGTCGACTGCATCGGATGCGGACCGGCGATGTCGAAGAACACCGTGGTGATTTCTTCCCGATACGCCTGCAGGAGCTTCAGTAGCGCGGTCGGGTCCATGAGCGCGACCGCCGGCGGCAGCGTTTCGGGCTTGTGCAGGGCATCGCTGAACAGGAGCAGCGCCACCTGACCGGTGTTCGGGTCGCGGTAGGTCCACACCTCGCCCTGGTCGAGCGGGTTGTCCTTCGCACCGGGCCGCATGAGCGGCACCACGGTCGGGCCGTGGCGGAGTGCGAACGCGACCGCCGCCATGTCCTGCGTCTGCAGTGCATCGCCGAGCGCGGTGTTCCGGAACTCCGGCTGCGGCTTGGCCTTCTTGCGCTTCTTCCCCGCCATCCCTCCAGGGTATCCGCCGCCGTCCCGCGCACACCCGCGCCGCCACCCGCTCCCCTGTCGCGAACTGCGGCCCACGCCCGCAGCAAGCGACAGCCGAACCCCGGGTGCCCATGCTCGCCTGTCGCGTCGCGCGGCTCGCGGGGGCGACAAGCGACAGGCGAGCAGGGGATGTGCACGGGCGACATGCGAACTGAGGGATGCGATCCTTGACATCGGGATCGTCGGGTTCGACGACGTGCCCGAGGCGCCCTACCTGGTGCCGCCGCTGACGACGGTGCGGCAGGACTTCGCCGCCCTCGGCGAGCTCATCATGCAGAAGGTGCTCGTCGCGGTGGAGGAGCCCGACGGCGTCACCGAGGACACCCCCCTCCCGACCCGCCTCATCGTCCGGGAGTCCACCCGCGCGCCCGGCTGAGCCTCGGACACAACTGCGGAGATTCTCCGCGACACCCCGGCCATCGGCATCCGTCCGCGGTGTGTCGCCCGCGATCTCCGCAGGTGTGTACACCCGTCGAGGCGTCGCGGCGACGGCTCACACCTCAACGCACGGAGCGGGGGGCGGGGTCAGTTCAGGATGAACTGGGCGGTGCCGGCGGAGGTGATGCCGCCGATCGCGACCGCGAGGTGATACGAGGCGCCGCCGGCGGGCGCCGCTTCACGCGGGCCGTCGCAGCTGTCCACCGAGGATCGGGTGCGGTCCCAGACCACGGGCGCAGCGCTCGTGATGGTCTGGCCGGCGCCGATCGTGACGACCATCGAGCTGGGCTCGGTCTGGCAGTCCGTCGAGCGCCAGTAGACCTCGTTACCGCTGGTGACGATGTACGACTGGGTGCTCGTGCCGACGTCCATGATGCAGTCGCCGCCAGAGTTGACGAGCCGGATGAAGAACTCCGGGAGCTCGCCCGCTCCGTACGTCGACTGGTCGGTGACCGCTTCCACCGACACCGCGCCGGGGGTGCAGTCCGGGAGCTGCCCGGGCGTGCTCGTGCTCGTCGCCGACTCGGACGGCTGCACGGCGTCGACCGGCGTCTCGGACGGGGTCGGCGCAACCGTGCTCGCCGCGGGGGGCGGAGTCGCCTCCGCGGTCGCGTCACCCCGCCACGGCTGGGCGATCAGCAGCCACACCACACCGATGACGACCAGCAGCAGGATGAGGACTGCGAGGCGTCGGCGCCGGTAGACGGCGCGCGACGGCCGGCGACGCGGGACGGAACTGCTCATCACTCCAGGCTACGGTCCTCAGGGCACGGACGATGACAGCGACGGGGCCGGGTTCAGAGGGTCTTCAGCATCCGCGTGTTGCCGAGGGTGTTCGGCTTCACGTGGGCGAGGTCCAGGAACTCGGCGACGCCCTGGTCGGGACTTCGCACGAGCTGCGCATAGACGTCGGGATCGACGACGTGCTCGCCGATCGGCTCGAAGCCGCGGCGGGTGAAGAAGTCCACCTCGAACGTCAGGCAGAACAGCCGCTTCAGGCCGAGTCGGAGCGCGTCCGCCTCCAGCGCCTCCACGATCGCGCGGCCGACGCCGCGGTGCAGCCACTCGTCCGTGACGATGAGGGTGCGCACCTCGCCGAGGTCCTCCCACATCACGTGGAGCGCGCCGCAACCGATGATCTTCCCGTCGCGATCCTCGGCGACGACGAACTGCTGCACCGCCTCGTACAGGACGACGAGGTCCTTGCCGAGGAGGATCCGTCGCTGCACGTAGGGCTCCAGCATGGCGTGGATGCTGCGGACATCCTCGGTGCGGGCGTGCCGGACGGTGAACTCACTCACCCCTTCACCCTACGCCCGCACCCTTCGCCGCTCCTGGGAGCCCACGCACGGCGAAGGGGCGGCGTCCGCGGATCCGAAGACCCGGGACACCGCCCCTCGTTCGCGTCGTGTCAGTTGCCGGATGCGGCGATGTCGGGCGTCGCGGCGATCTCGCCGGCCGCGCCGACCCCGATCGCCACCCGCTCACCGCGCGGGCTGTGCTCGAAGGTGAACTTGCCGTCCTTCACGTCGACCACGATGTGGCTGCCCGACTCGAGGCGGCCGTGGAGGATCTCCTCGGAGAGCTGGTCCTCGACCTCGCGCTGCATGGCGCGGCGCAACGGCCGGGCACCGAGCGTCGGGTCGAACCCGATCTCGATGAGCTTGTCCTTCGCCGGCTGGGTGAGCTCGATCGTGAGGTCGCGGTCGAGCAGGCGCTCGCCCAGGCGCTTCGTGAACAGGTCCACGATCTGGCGCAGCTCGTCCTTGTTCAGCTGCGGGAAGACGATGATGTCGTCCACGCGGTTGAGGAACTCGGGCTTGAAGTGGCGCTTCAGCTCCTCGTCGACCTTGCCCTTCATCCGCTCGTAGGTGGTCTGGGTGTTGCCCTCCACCTGGAAGCCAACCGGGCCACCGGCGATCGCCGACGAACCGAGGTTCGTGGTCATGATGATCACGGTGTTCTTGAAGTCGACGACGCGGCCCTGACCGTCGGTCAGACGACCCTCCTCGAGGATCTGCAGCAGCGAGTTGAAGATGTCCGGGTGGGCCTTCTCGATCTCGTCGAAGAGCACCACGGAGAACGGCTTGCGGCGCACCTTCTCGGTGAGCTGGCCGCCCTCCTCGAACCCGACGAACCCGGGAGGGGCACCGAACAGGCGGGAGACGGTGTGCTTCTCACCGAACTCGCTCATGTCGAGCGAGATGAGCGCGCCCTCGTCGTCGAAGAGGAACTCGGCGAGCGCCTTGGCGAGCTCGGTCTTCCCGACGCCGGTGGGCCCGGCGAAGATGAACGAGCCGCTGGGACGCTTCGGGTCCTTCAGGCCGGCACGCTGGCGGCGGATCGTGCGGGCGAGCGCCGAGATCGCCTCCTCCTGGCCGATGACGCGCTGGTGCAGCGCCTTCTCCATGAAGACGAGCCGGCTGGACTCCTCCTCGGTGAGCTTGAACACCGGGATGCCGGTGGCCTGCGCGAGCACCTCGGCGATCAGGCCCTCGTCGACCACCGCGGTGGTCGCGACGTCACCGGAACGCCACTGCTTCTCCAGACGCAGCCGCTCGGCGAGCAGCGACTTCTCCTCGTCGCGCAGCGCCGCGGCCTTCTCGAAGTCCTGCTCCTCGGAGGCGGCCTCCTTGGCCTCGCGGACCTTCGCGATCTTCTCGTCGAACTCGCGCAGCTCCGGCGGGCTCGACAGGATGCTGAGGCGCAGGCGGGCGCCGGCCTCGTCGATCAGGTCGATGGCCTTGTCCGGCAGGAACCGGTCGGAGATGTAGCGGTCGGAGAGGTTCGCCGCGGCGACGATCGCGCCGTCGGTGATCTGCACCTTGTGGTGCGCCTCGTACCGGTCGCGCAGCCCCTTCAGGATGTTGATCGCGTGGGGCAGGCTCGGCTCGGCGACCTGGATGGGCTGGAAGCGGCGCTCGAGCGCAGCATCCTTCTCGAAGTGCTTGCGGTACTCGTCGAGCGTGGTCGCGCCGATGGTCTGCAGCTCGCCGCGGGCGAGCAGCGGCTTCAGGATGCTGGCCGCGTCGATCGCGCCCTCGGCGGCGCCCGCACCGACGAGGGTGTGGATCTCGTCGATGAAGACGATGATGTCGCCGCGGGTGCGGATCTCCTTGGTGACCTTCTTCAGGCGCTCCTCGAAGTCACCGCGGTAGCGGGACCCGGCGATGAGCGAGCCGAGGTCGAGCGAGTAGACCTGCTTGTCCTTCAGCGTCTCGGGCACCTCGCCCTTGACGATCGCCTGCGCGAGGCCCTCGACGACGGCGGTCTTGCCGACGCCGGGCTCACCGATGAGGACCGGGTTGTTCTTGGAGCGGCGCGAGAGGATCTGCATGACCCGCTCGATCTCCTTCTCACGGCCGATCACCGGGTCGAGCTTGTTGTCGCGCGCGGCCTGCGTGAGGTTGCGGCCGAACTGGTCGAGCACGGCAGAGCCGCCCTGGGCCGCCTGCGAGGACTGCTCGCCGGGGCCGGCCGCGACGCCCGCGGTCTCCTTGCCCTGGTAGCCGCTCAGCAGCTGGATGACCTGCTGGCGGACCTTGTTCAGGTCGGCGCCGAGCTTGACGAGCACCTGGGCGGCGACACCCTCGCCCTCACGGATGAGGCCGAGGAGGATGTGCTCGGTGCCGATGTAGTTGTGGCCGAGCTGCAGCGCCTCGCGCAGGGACAGCTCGAGCACCTTCTTGGCGCGCGGCGTGAAGGGGATGTGGCCGGTCGGCTGCTGCTGACCCTGGCCGATGATGTCCTGGACCTGCTCGCGCACCGCGTCGAGCGAGATGCCGAGCGACTCCAGGGCCTTCGCCGCCACGCCCTCACCCTCATGGATGAGACCCAGCAGGATGTGCTCCGTGCCGATGTAGTTGTGGTTGAGCATCTTCGCCTCTTCCTGGGCGAGGACGACCACGCGACGGGCTCGGTCCGTGAATCTCTCGAACATGTCGACTCCTCCGGGCGCACTGGTGGCGCCGTACATCGAGGCTAACCAGCATCCGTGCAGCGCATGCCCGTGTTCGCCGTAGGCGGATGCGGCCCCGCTCCCCTTGACGCATGCCGTCACCCGCGGCGCAGCGCGCGTCGTCATCCGCCGCGGTCGCGCGGTTCGCCCGTCGCGGTCGCGCGGTTCGCCCGCCCGTTCCCCTGTCGTTTGCTGCTGCCTACGACGACAGTTCGCGACAGGTGAGCGATGCCGACCCCGTGCTCACCTGTCGCAAACGGCGAGCGTCGCAGCACCGCGCGACAGGTGAGCAGACGCCGGAGCTGTCAGGATGCGGCGCGGAGAGCGGCCCGAACGTCGCGGACGACGGCGGACGGATCGTGGGACAGCATCCGGGCCGTGACCTGGACGACGACCCACCCGGCCGCGCGCAGGCGCGCGTACCGCTGGATGTCGGCCGCCCATTGCTCCTGGGACCGCAGGTGGTGTTCGCCCTCGTACTCGATGGCCACCCGCTGCCGTGGATACGCGAGGTCGACGGACCCGATGTAGCCGCGGGCGTCATGCACCGGGTGGTTGAGCGCGGGCTCGGGCAGACCTGCGAAAACCAGCGCGAGCCGCAGGCAGCTCTCCTGCCGGGATGCCGACCGCGGCCGCAACAACGGCAGCGCAGCCCGCAGCCGCTCGATCCCCACCCGTCTTCCTGCCCCGACCGCCGCCTCGAGTTCGGCGAGCGACGCCAGCGGCTCCGCCCGCCACTCGCGGATCACGGCGTCACCGGCGGCGACGACGTCCTCGAGTCGTGGCAGCAGCCGGGCGAGCGCGGCCCACGTCGTTGCGGCATCGGTCGTCCGCATCCCTGACGCCGGGTCGGTGATGATCCGCGAGAGGGCGGGCGTCGTCTGGTGCCCTCGAATCCCGGCCGCGCGGCGCAGCCGCCCTGGTGCCATGACGCCGACGTGGACGGGAGCGTCCACGAGCGCCCACAGCGGCAGCGGAATGCCGTACAACACCGCAGCGGAGACGTGGCTGAAGAAGTCGCGCTCGTGCATCAGCGGGGCGAAGGCCGCCATCCGATGCCGGTGCTCGGCTTCGATCGCGCCGTACGGGTCATCTCCTTCCTGGCGGGCACCGGTCGTCCGGATGCCGCGGAACGGCCGGCCGAGGTCGGCACCCCGAAGGCGGCCCGGGGACACGCCCGCAGCCCTCGCGTCGGCGACGTGGAAGATCGGGCCGAGCCCCGGAGGCAGTGGACGTCGCGTCATCACCCCAGCGTGGGCGACCCTGTCGGACGAGCCGTGTCGGGGCGGCGCGACGGTGGACAGCATCCCGCCCCGACGGCCTGGGGAGGCGCCGTCGTCCGCCCCTCGCCTGTCGCGAAGTGCACTCCGAGAGGGCACCGCGCGACAGGCGAGCGTGCGGGCACCCGCCTCCCCTGTCGCGAAGTGCCGTCAGCAGCTGCACGACGCGACAGGCGAGCCCGGCGCGACAGGCTGCCCGGCGCGACAGGCGAGCACGACGCGGCAGCGCGGCGCCGCGCACGCCCGCGTGCCGCGGCGGCGGACGTCAGGCGCCGAGGATGGGGGCGGCGACGCCGTCGAAGCCGTCGCCCTGCAGGATGAGTTGCACGCCGGGGGCCGGGGTGAGCTCGGGCACCTCGACGAGGCCGGCGCGGGGCGCCATGTCCATCGTGCATATGCGGTCGGGCTCGGGCTCCTGGAACGTCACGGTCACCTGGTCGGGCGCGGTCTGCTGCACGTCGGCGACGACGGGCACGCACGTCGACGACCCCCAGGTGAGGTAGGCGATGACGCCGGGCCGGCCGGTCCATCCGGCGCTCGGGGCGTAATCGGTCGGACTGCCGGGCGCGGCGGCGTCCGCGATGCCGGCGAGCTCCGCGGTGCCGGTCCCGGCGCCGAGGGTGACGTTCAGCACCTGCGACTGCGAGGGGTCGACCCCCTCGGGGACACCGACGACGGTCACGCGGGCACGGTAGTCCTCCGTGCACGGGCGGGTCGGGTCGACCTCACCCGGGTCGACGAGGGTCACCTCGATCGTGCCGTCATCGGCGAGCTGCGCCTCCCCGCCCTCCGGGACGCACGTCGAACTGCCCCAGGTGACGACACCGAGCAGGCGCCCGGCGTCGAGCCACGCCGCCTCGACCTCCATCTCCACCGGTTCCACGGGGGCGGCCTCATCGGGTTCCGGGGCGGGCGCGGCGGTGGCGCAGCCTGCAAGGACGAGGCCGAGCGCGGAGAGTGCGCCCAGGGTGGCGAGGACGGAGCGTGCACGGGTCATGCACCCATCCTCCCGAGGACGGCTGTGGATCCGCCACATCGCAGATGACGATCGGGTCACGGATGCTGCGGCCACGCCGCATCCGTCACTGCAGTGCCGAGGTGAGCCGGGCGAGGTTGTCGAGGACGGTGGAGCGCAGCGGCTGCTTCTGCCACTCCTCGAGGGTGAGCTCACGCGACAGGCTCCGGTACTTCTCGGCGACGTCGATCATCTCGTCGACGAACTCGGCGCCGCGCACGAGGAGGGAGATCTCCATGTTGAGACCGAAGGAGCGCATGTCCATGTTGCTGGAGCCGATGACGGCGACGTCGTCGTCGATCGTGAACGCCTTGGTGTGCAGGATGTAGGGCTTGCGGTACATCCAGATCTTCACGCCCGCGCGCAGCAGCGCCTCGTAGTAGCTGCGCTGCGCGTGGTAGACCATCGCCTGGTCGCCCTCCTCGGAGACGAACAGCTCCACCTCCACGCCGCGGTAGCACGCGGTCGTGATGGCGAGCAGCATCGACTCGTCGGGGACGAAGTACGGACTGATGAGGACGATCCGCCGCTGCGCCGCATAGAGCAGGCCGAGGAACAGGCGCAGGTTGTTCTCGAACTCGAACCCGGGGCCGGAGGGCACGATCTGGCAGTCGAGCGTGCCGGTGGCCTCGGCGATGTCGAAGGCGTCGACCTCGCCGGAGAGGATCTCGTCGGTCTCGCTGTACCAGTCGGAGAGGAACACCGCGTTGACGCTCGCGACGACGGGTCCCTCGAGACGCACCATGAGATCGACCCAGTGCAGGCCACGCTTGATGTTCTTCTTCAGGTTGTACGTCGAGTCGGTGACGTTCTGCGAGCCCATGTAGGCGACGTCGCCGTCGATGACGAGGAGCTTGCGGTGGTTGCGCAGGTCGGGCCGCTGGTATTTGCCCTTCAGCGGCTGCACCGGCAGCATCAGGTGCCACTGCGCACCCATGGCGTCGAGCCGCTTCAGGGTGCGCTTGTAGAACGGCTTGCCGCGGTTGGCCCAGTGGTCCATGAGCACGCGGACGGTGACGCCGCGGGCGGCGGCGTCCTCCAGCGCGCGGAAGAAGCCGTCTGTGGCGGCGTCGGACTGCAGGATGTAGAACTCGACGTGCACGTAGCGTTTGGCCTGCCGGATGGCCTCGGCCATCTCGTCGAGGCTCGCCTGATAGTCGGAGACGAGATGGGCGGCGTTGTCGCCCGAGAGCGGCATCGCCCCGAGGTTGCGGTTCAGCTGCACGAGCGAGGTGAACCAGGGCTCGGCGCCGGGCTGCAGGGTGCCGAAGTCGAGTTCTTCGCTGGTGTGCTCGATGTAGTCGTTGATGGCCTGCTGCTTGCGGCGGCGCTTGCGCGGGAGGCGCGGGGTGCCGATGAGCAGGAACAGGAGCACGCCGACGACGGGGATGAAGTAGATCGCGAGCAGCCACGCCATGGCCGCCGTGGGACGGCGGTTGCGGGGGACGATGATCACCGCGGCGACGCGCACGACGATGTCGAACACGAAGACGAAGACGATCCACCACGTCGCGTGGAACTCGATCTGGATCACGCACTCTCCCCCGGGTCGGGTCCACTGTAGTGGGCGCGGCGCACGGGCCCCGTCCGGGTGGGGCGCGCGGATGCTGCGGTCAGCGCTCCGGAGTCTCGGTGCCGGCGGGGGCGAGTCCGCGCTTGGCGCGTTCCTCGGCCTCGACCTTCGCGTAGGCGCGGCGCTCGTTGCGGTCCATGTGGACGATCGAGCGGAAGATGTAGAAGAACACGGCCACGGCGGCGATCGTCGGCAGGATCGCCCAGAGCGCTGCGACCCAGAAGCTGTCCATGCCCCCATCGTACGCTGCGGGGCTGGGCGAGAGCCCACCGCCTCCTCTCCTCCCCAGCCGGACCGGACCCGCGCCCGGGCGGCGGATGCTGTGGGTACCGGTTCCGTGGCGGTCGGCCGCCGCACGCTCGAGGCATGACCAGCATCGTGAAGGCCGTCGACGCGGCCCAGTTCCTGTCCCTCGTGCCGCGCATGTTCGGGTTCACCCCGGTCCGGAGCGTGGTGGTCGTCCCGTTCGCCGGCGGACGCAGCGCCGGCGGGATGCGGGTGGACCTGCCGCCGGATGAACACGTCGACGGCGTGGCGGCGACGCTCGTGGGGATGGTGTGCCGGGTCGAGGGCGCGGACGCCTGCATGGTCGTGGTCTACGACGACGCCGAGCCGGGGTCGGACACGATCGGTCGCCGCCTCATCGACGCGCTCCGGCGCCGCGCGGACGCGTGCGGGGTGCGGCTCCTCGACGCGCTGCAGGTCGGCCCGGATTCCTGGCGGTCGACGCTGGACCGACGTACCCGCGGCGCGGTCGCGGAGCTCGCCGAACCGGACGGGGTCGGGGAGCCGCCGCAGGGTGACCAGCGTTCCGGCGCCGAGCTCGACCCGGCGCCGCCCGAGGCGTGCGTGGACGTGGCTGCGGCGTTCGGCGAGCTGTCGCAGGCGTTGCACGCACTCGCCGGGGCACCGCAGCCGGGGTCGTCGGGTGCGACGCGGGAACGGCTGGACCCGGCGGCGATCACCGCCGCGGGCCTGCTGGACGACCTGCCGGTGTTCTTCGACGACTGCGTCGCCGGC
>Ga0182743_1003977_pt1 | contig 11437 bp, 9 predicted proteins | sample eDN3rd30CKraftOP_FD_128522 | JGI IMG/M metagenome (GOLD analysis project Ga0182743, IMG submission 128522) | Enriched Organic Plus compost microbial communities from Emeryville, California, USA - eDNA 3rd pass 30_C Kraft OP (version 2) (version 2) ... | reverse complement strand
TGGAAGGAAGGCCTGCGCCACGAGCGAGAGGTGCTCGAGGAGGTCGTCTCGAAGCTCGAGGCCAGCCGGGGCTCGTCGGAGCTGCGGGATGCCGAGGGGCGTGAAGTGGTCCGGGTCGTCTCGTTCTGGTGGAACGACGACGGCGGCGGCGCATAGCGCTGCCCCGGACGCCCCGGAGGCTGGGGCGGGAGGCCGTTACGGCGCGCCGACCGGCACCGTCAGCAGGTCGGTGCCGAGGAGCACCTCGCCGTCGAAGTGGGTGCGGGCCTCGTCGATCCACTCCTGCTCCGTGCCCGGCGCGGGCGGCGGGACCGGGTGGGTGAGCACCAAGGTGCGCACCCCTGCCTTCGCTGCGGTGCGCCCGGCGTCTTCGTTGCTCGAGTGGTAGTCGAGGATGTCGTTCAGCCGGGCGAAGGGGATCTGGCGGATCAGTGACGGGCGGACGACCGTCTGCACGTAGACGTCGGCTCCCGCGCAGAGCCGGTCGAGGCCCTCGCACGGGATGGTGTCGCCCGCCAGCGCGGCCACGGCGCCGTCGGCCTCGATCCGGTAGCCGACCGTGGGGTGCACCGGCTTGTGGTCCGTCGGCGCGGCCACGATCCGCACCCCGTCCTCGTCGAGCACCACGCCGTCTGATACCTCCTGGACGTCGACCTGCGGAGGCCCGCCGAGGTCGTCGTGGTGGGCGAGCCGGTAGCCGATGTCGTCCTCCAGCACGGCCATCGTCCGCTCCACGAACCTCGCCGTGCCGGGCGGCCCGACGATGGTGAGCGGCGCCGGCGCCGGCGAGAGGATCCAGCGGCTGGTGATCACGTCGTTGAGGTCGGTCGTGTGGTCGCTGTGCAGGTGGGTGAGCAGCAGGCGGGAGATCGTCACGGGCGACGAACCCGCGGCCGCCAGGCGCATCAGCACGCCTCGGCCGCAGTCGAACAGCAGGTCTCGGCCGGCTGCTCGGACGAGCGTGGCCGGACCCGCGCGGTCAGGGGCGGGGAGGGGGCTCCCCGTGCCGAGCAGCACGACGTCCATCCGGCACACCGTATGACGCAAGGCGCGCCTCGTGCGTCCGATGTTCGGCTCCTCCCATCACGACGCCGGTGTCGCTGCGGGAGGAACCGACCGGGTCAGATGGGCACGACCCCCCGGGTGGCGATGTACTCGGGTCGCCGGGCCGGCGCCGCGTACGGCTCCTCCAGCGCGTTCTCCACGCTGTTGTAGACGAGGAACACGTTGCGCCTCGGCTCGGGGGTGATGTTGCCGTTCGAGCCGTGCATCACGTTGCACTCGAAGAACACGACCGTGCCAGGTGGGCCGACGCACTCCTCGAGGGAGCCACGTCGCACGAGCTCGGCCAGGCTGGCTTCGTCCGGTACGCCGACCTCCTGCCGCCGAAGGGACTGCTCGTGGTGGTTCGCCGGCGTCTCCCCCGGGCAGGAGACGAACCACTTGTGGCTGCCCGCGATGGCGAGGAGCGGGCCGTTCCAACTGTGGTTCGGGGTGAGCAGCACCGAGCAGCTCACCGCTCGCATCGCCGGCATGCCGTCCTCGGTGTGCCACGTCTCGAAGTCGGAGTGCCAGTAGAACTCCTTGCCCCGGAAGCCCGGCTTCAGGTTGATGCGGCTCTGGTGGACGTAGACGTCGCTCCCGAGGAGGTCGCGAGCAACGTCCGCCAGCACAGGATCCCGAGCGAGCGCCTCGAACGGACCGCCATCAGAGTGCACCTCGAAGAGCGATCGCAGCGCGTCGCTCTCGGGCTCGAGGATCGCTTGAGGCCGGTTCCGCACGGATTCGTCCGCTGCGAGTCGATCGATCTCGGCGTCGAGAGCGGCGACCCGTTCGGCACCGAGCAGCCCCGGCACGACGAGCACACCGGTCCGCTCGTAGCGGGCGAGCTGCTCGGCGTCGAGCGGACCGTCTGGCCGAGGATCGGTGGAACCCTCTGGCCGTCCGTGGAGCACCGGGTCGAGCCTCGGGGTGATCGACGGCGTGGTGACCGTCCTCGACGGGTAGCGGTCGATGCGCCTGTCGTCGGTGACCGTCATGCCGTCACCTCCGTGGCCCTCCCGTCCTCGTCGAGCGTGAGGAGCGGGTAGACGCCGTCTGCGTCGTGGGTCTCTGCACCGGTGCACGGCGGGTTGAAGACGCACACCATCCGCATGCGGGTGCGGGCTCGGAGCACGTGGCGGTCGTGCTGGTCCAGGAGGTACATCGTGCCGGCGCGGATCTCGTGCACCTCGTCGCTCGCGGTGTCGGTCAAGGTGCCGTCGCCCTCGATGCAGTACACGGCCTCGATGTGGTTGCGGTACCACATGGTGGTCTCGGTGCCGGCTTCGATGATCGTGTCGTGGACCGAGAACCCGACCCGGTCGTCGGCAAGGACGAGACGGCGAGAGCGCCAGGTCGGGGCCTCGATGTCGCGCTCGGTCCCCACGATGTCGTCGAGCGTGCGGACGATCACCGTGCCACCTCCAGCTCGAGGATGCGGTCGCCCATCCGCTCGGCCACCTCCTGCGTGCTGTCGGCGAGGATGTCGAGGGCCTCCTCGATCTGCGCGTCGGTGACCACGAGCGGAGGCAGCAGCTTCACCACCTCGTCGGCCGGCCCCGCCGTCTCGATCACGAGGCCGCGCTCGAACGCGGCAGCCGTGATGGCCGACGCAGCCTCCGGCACGACGGTGGACATGCCCTGGATCAGACCGGTTCCGCGGAGGTCGGCGAACACGCCGCGATGCTCCTCGGAGATCGCCTCGAGCCCGCCGCGGACGAGCTCCGCCTTGCGTGCCGTCTCCTTCTCCATCTGGTCGTCTCTCCAGAAGTGCTCCAGAGCGGCGGTCGCAGTTGCGAACGCGGCGTTGTTCCCGCGGAACGTGCCGTTGTGCTCGCCGGGCTCCCAGACGTCGTGCTCCGGTTTCATCAGGACGACCGCCATGGGGAGCCCGGAGCCAGACAGCGACTTCGAGAGGCACACGATGTCCGGGTCGATCCCCATCTCCTCCCAGGAGAAGAACGGACCGGTCCGCCCGCATCCGACCTGGATGTCGTCCACGATCATCAGGATCCCGTACCGCCGGCAGAGGTCCGCCAGGGCACGCACCCATGGTGTGGAGGCGACGTTCACCCCACCCTCGGCCTGAGTGGTCTCCAGGATCACGGCAGCTGGAATGTCGAAACCGCTGCTGTCGCCCGCGATCAAGGCCTCGAGGTAGTCGATCGTGTCGACGTCCTCGCCCAGGAACCCGTCGAAGGGCACGGAGTCGGCCATGGTGAGTGCCACGCCGGCGCCCTTCCGCTTCATGCTGTTGCCGGTCACGGCGAGCGAACCGAGCGTCATGCCGTGGAAGGCGTTCGTGAAGCCCACCACCCGTTCGCGACCCGTCACCTTCCGTGCCAGCTTCAGCGCCGACTCCACGGCGTTGGTGCCGGTGGGCCCTGGGAACTGGATCTTGTACCGGAGGCCTCGTGGTGTGAGCACGATGTCCTCGAAGCGCTCCAGGAACGCCCTCTTCACCGTCGTCGCCATGTCGAGGGCGTGGAGGATCCCGTCGGTGCGGAGGTGGTCGATCAGGCGGTCGATCAGGACCGGGTGGTTGTGGCCGTAGTTGAGGGCGCCGGCACCGGCGAAGAAGTCGATGTAGCGCCGCCCGTCTTCGGCGACGAGCTCGGCTCCCTTCGCGCTGGTGAACACGGTCGGCCAGCTACGGCAGTAGCCACGGACCTCGGACTCGAGGCGTTCGAAGGTCTGCAATCGGATCAGTCCCTTTGCTTGTCGTTGGCGTTGACCGGGACCCGGTACCGGATCTCGGCCTCGTGGCCCTCGGGGAACAGCTGCTCCTCGAAGGCGAGGGTCTCCTCGACGTCACCGTCGTGCCTGGCGCCGAGGGCACGGAACATCGCCGCAGAGGCGGCGTTGTCGGGGGTCACGGTGGCCTCGATCGACTGGGCTCCCGTGCGCCCCACGAGCTCGTCGAGCATCCGCCCGCCGATGCCCGCTCCGCGCTGGCGCTCGTCGACAGCGATCTGCCAGACGAACACCGTGTCGGGCGAGCCGGGGACCCGGAAGCCGGTGACGAAGCCCACGAGCTCGCCGTCGGCCTCGGCGACGATGCTCGTCGCCGAGTGGTACTCGGCCCACATGACGTAGGCGTACGGCGAGTTCAGGTCCAGTCCGGCCCGGTCCGCCAGCGCCCACATCGCCTGTCCGTCGGCAGGGCCCGGGTGGCGGAACCCAACTCGACCGGCCTCCGAAGGAGGACGGCTGGTGGACTTGCGCAGCACGACGGAAGGCCACCGTAGGACGCCCGACGGAGACGACTCAAGCCGAACCGAGAACTGATGACATGCCAACTGTCATAAGTGGCGAGTCGCCAGTTCACCTCACCTAAGGTGCTGTCGCGGGTCGGGCGCAGCGAGTCGAGGGGGACATCGATGGCCGAGAAGCTCACGACGTACCCAGCCGGCGAGCCCTTCCCAGGGGTGATCGGCCGCACGCTCGAGACGTCCACACCGGCGTGGCCGGCCCGGCCGTCGGCTCCCGAGGGCGCCCCGAACATCGTGGTGGTCGTCCTCGACGACGTGGGCTACGGGCAGCTCTCCTCCTACGGAGGGCTGTGCGAGACGCCGAACCTCGACCGGCTCGCGGAGGGCGGGCTCCGGTACTCGAACTTCCAGACCACAGCGCTGTGCTCGCCGACGCGGGGCTGCCTCCTCACCGGGCGGAACCACCACACCCTCGGCCTCGCGGCGGTCACCGAGCTGTCCCTGGGGTTCCCGTCGCTGAACGCCACCATGGGCCTCGAGCACGGGTTCCTCTCAGAGGTGCTCGTGGCCAACGGCTACAGCACCTTCTGCGTCGGCAAGTGGCACCTCACCCCGCCCCACGAGACCACACCGGCCGGTCCGTTCGACCGTTGGCCGCTCGGCCGGGGGTTCGAGCGCTTCTACGGATTCCTCGGCGGCGACACCGACCAGTGGCACCCGGACCTGGTCCACGACAACCATTCGGTGCGCCAGCCCGCCACGCCGCAGGAGGGCTACCACCTCAACGTGGACCTCGCCGACCGTGCGATCGGGTTCCTCAAGGACGCGCACATGAACGCGCCCGACAAGCCCTTCCTCCTCTGGTTCGCGACCGGCGCCGGCCACGCGCCCCACCAGGTGGAGCCCGAGTGGGTCGAGCGCTACCGCGGTCGCTTCGACATGGGGTGGGACGAATACCGCCGCATCGTCTTCCAGCGGCAGGTGGAGCTGGGGCTCGTGCCGGAGGGGGCGGAGCTGTCCGAGCGCGACCCGGACGTGCCGGCCTGGGACTCGCTCAGCGACGACGCCAAGCGGATGTACGCCCGGCAGATGGAGGTCTACGCGGGTTTCCTCAGCCAGACCGACCACCACATCGGCCGGGTGCTCGACTTCGTCCGTGAGGTCGACCGGCTCGACGACACGATCGTCGTCGTCCTCTCCGACAACGGCGCCAGCGCGGAGGGCGGCCTCCACGGCACGCGCAACGAGGCGCTGTTCTTCAACCTCGCCCCCGAGACCCTCGAGGACAACCTCGAGGCGTTCGACATCTGGGGGAGCGAGGACACGTTCAACCACTACTCGTGGGGCTGGACGTGGGCGGGTGACACGCCGTTCCGGCGCTGGAAGCGGGAGACCTACCGGGGTGGCATCACCGACCCGCTGATCGTGAGCTGGCCCGCCGGCATCGGCGCCCGCGGCGAGGTCCGCCACCAGTACGCCCACGCCATCGACCTCATGCCCACGCTGCTCGACGTGATCGGCATCGAACCGCCCACCCACATCCGCGGTGTGGAGCAGTCACCGATCCACGGCGTCAGCCTGGCGCACACGTTCGACGACCCCGCCGGTGAGGAGCGCCACCTCACCCAGTACTTCGAGATGATGGCGCACCGTGCGATCCACCACGACGGCTGGAAGGCCGTCTGCCCGTATCCGGGCCCCAGCCTCGCCGAGGGCGCCGAGCGGGGCCACCCGTTCGGGACGACGGTGACCGAGGAGATCCTCGACCGCCTCGACGCGGGGGAGTGGGAGCTCTACGACCTGCGCGCCGATCCCACCGAATGCCGCAACGTCGCGGGCGAGCACCCCGAGAAGCTGCGGGAGATGGTCGACCTCTGGTGGTCCGAGGCCGAGCGGTACGGCGTCCTGCCGATCGCCACCGGGGACCTGAAGCGGATGATCGCCCGCCGGCCGTCCGTGGGGAAGCACCGGACCCGGTTCGAGCTCTTCGCCGGCGCGTCGCCGATCCCGTTCGCCGCCGCGCCCCGCGTCTACAACCGGCCGTACAGCATCACCGCCGAGGTCACGATCCCCGAGGGGGGTGCCGACGGCGTGCTGCTCACGCACGGCAGCCGTCACGGCGGCTACGTGCTGCACCTCCACGAGGGCCGGCTGCGCTACGTCCACAACTACCTCTCGCTGGCGAAGTTCACCGCCACCTCGGCGACCCGGGTGCCGGAGGGCGACGTCACCCTCGGGCTCGAGTTCTCCCCGACGGGGCCGGTCGACTTCCTGCAGGGCCGCGGGACACCGGGCGTGGTGACCCTGCTCGTGGACGACGACGTGGTCGCACGCGCCGAACTGCCCTACACGGTGCCCAACCTGTTCGGCATCTCGGGGCTGAGCTGCGGCTACGCCGCGTTCGACACGGTGGACCCCGAGGCGTTCTCGGCCCCGGGGACGTTCACCGGCACGATCCACCGGGTGGTGCTCGACGTCAGCGGCGAGCTCCGGACCGATCCGGCCGCCGAGCTCACCCGGGTGATGACCCAGCAGTGACTCGGTGCGCCGCGCAGGTCTGGTCGCGGCAGGAGCCCCGACGGTCGTTTGCTCACCGCGGTGCGGCGGTACCGAACCGCTCCCGATGGGCGGCCTGGACGTCCTCGCGGTCACTCTCGAGCTCGATCGACCGGAGAGCCCCCTCGAGCAGCAACCGAGCCTCGATCTCCAGCCCGCTCGCACGCTCGCCCAGTCCCGCCGAGTGAAGGCCGCTGTGGACCAGGTGGAGTGCTTCGAGGAGGTACAGGCACACGGCGGGGTTGGTGGCAGCGGAGCGCCGGATCTCCGCGAACGCCGTCCTGATGTAGTCGCCGTCGGTCGGCTCCTCCGCCAGCACGAGCCGACCCCCGTCGTCGTTGACGCGCACTGCAGGGGGCGGATCTCGGCGGAGGATCTCCAAGAGGACAGCGGCCTGGTGGAAGATCGCATCCTGCGCTGTCGTCGGGTCGTTGACGCTGGGCGACAGCGCTCGCAGGGCGACGTCGCTGAGCTGCCGCAGCCCGTAGCTCAGGTCCTGCTGCATCGTTCGGCTGTTCCCGACGGCGGCCGTCTTCCGAACAGCGCCGAGGAGGCGGTCCCAGTCGTCGACTTTCCCGGCCACCCTGCAGAAGGGAGTGCCCTTCACCGCATAGCGGCCAGCCCTGGTGAGAAGCACGATCGCGCCATCCGCGGGCGCCAACCCGGCGAGGCGATCGAGATCGATCGCTTGGACCCAGCCGCTCCTGTCCCAGTCCGCTGTCCTGCCTGCATCGTCGATCCGGTGCGTCGTCCGTGCGGCGAACTCATGTTCCTGGCGCACTGCCGTGTCGAGCTCTCCGCCGTGCTCGGACGGGGTCGAGCGGATGCGCTCGACCTGTCGCACGGCGGAGTCCGTGACGCGCTCCAGCACCACGCTGATGTCCATGAGGTGCGCGCTGTGGTTGATGAAGGCGATGGTCGCCAGGATCGCGAGCACTCCCAGCAACACGGCACACGCCAGTGAGAGGTTGGGAACGACTGCGTCGCCAGAGTCCTCCAACGGCCCACGCACGGCGCGCAGGAGCACGAGGCAGTACGTGAAGGTGCCCAGCACCAACGCCATCACGCGCTTGTTGAAGGGATCCCGGAACAGGGTGTGGACGACACGGGGCGAGTGCTGGCTGGCGCTGAGCTGGATCACCAGGAGCGAGACGGAGAAGGCGATCCCGGAGAAGCTGATCGTCGCGGCGGCGATGGTGCTCAGGACCGACCGGGCGCTGTCGACCGTCGATCCGAGGACCAGCGGGAGGTCCTGCGCCACGTGGTCGATGGAGTCGTCGACCGTCATGAGCGCGGTCGCGCACGCCGCCCCGACGACCACGGCCACCATCGGAAGGAAGAAGAAGCTCGCTCGGAGCCGATCACGGAGCGTGATGAGCCAGAGCGGCAAGTTGGCTTCCTCCGGTCGACGGTTGTCGGCCACCTACCCTCGGGGCTTCCGAGGATGCCGGCGGCACCGCTGCCCGCATCGCCCGACCGGCCGGCGGGTAGAGCGCTACCCGTGAGACGACCCCCGACCCCCAGGACCGCGGCGGCTGCCGCGTGCACCGCACTGCTGCTCCTCCTCGCCGGCTGCGGCGACGACAACGGCAACGACAACGCTCCCGCGACCACCACGACGCTGCGTGGCGGCGTGAGCGGAGCCGACCAGTCGCAGGGTGCCGTGCCGACGACCACGACGCCCACGTCGCAGGCCACGCAGAGCACCAACGGCGGTGCCACGCCGTCGACCACCGAGCTCCAGAGCGGCGGCGACGGCACCCTCGCCCCGCAGACGCCGCGCTGACGGCCCGAGCTCCGGCGGCGCGGGCGGCCGTCCCCATCGGGAAGGATGGCGGGACGGTGCACGCACGGTGGAGGTCGGCATGGTGACGGAGGGCGACGGACGTTCGGGCGCGGATCCCGAGGTGATCCGCATCGGCAACGCGTCGGGGTTCTACGGCGATCGCTTGTCGGCGTTCCGGGAGATGCTCGAGGGCGGCCCGCTCGACGTGCTCACGGGGGACTACCTCGCCGAGCTGACGATGCTCATCCTCGGGCGGGACCGGATGAAGGACCCGGCGGCCGGCTACGCCCGGACGTTCCTTCGGCAGATGGAGGAGTGCCTCGGGCTCGCGGTGGACCTCGGGGTGCGGGTCGTGGTGAACGCGGGAGGGCTGAACCCGGCGGGGCTCGCCGCCCGGCTGGGGGAGCTGGCCGACCGGCTCGGCATCTCCGTGCGCATCGGGCACGTGGAGGGCGACGATCTCGCTGGGCGTGCGGCTGAGCTGGGACTCGGCCAGCCGCTCACCGCCAACGCGTACCTCGGGGCGTGGGGCATCGTGGAGTGCCTCCGCGGCGGGGCCGACCTCGTGGTGACCGGTCGGGTCACCGACGCGTCGCTCACGGTCGGCCCGGCGGCCGCCCACTTCGGCTGGGGCCCCGAGGACCTCGACCAGCTCGCCGGCGCCGTCGTCGCCGGCCACGTCATCGAATGCGGCGCGCAGGCCACCGGCGGCAACTACTCGTTCTTCACCGAGATCGACGACATGACCCACCTCGGGTTCCCCATCGCCGAGGTCCGGCGTGACGGGTCGAGCACCATCACGAAGCACCCCGGCACCGGCGGTGCCGTCACGGTGGGGACCGTCACGGCGCAGCTGATGTACGAGATCGGCGGCGCCCGCTACGCGGGGCCCGACGTCACGACCCGCATGGACACCGTCCACCTCGAGCAGGAGGGCCCCGACCGGGTGCGCATCTCCGGGGTGGTCGGCGAGCCGCCGCCCCCGCAGCTCAAGGTGTCGCTCAACACCCTCGGCGGCCACCGCAACGAGATGTCGTTCGTCCTCACGGGGCTCGACATCGAGGCCAAGGCTGCGCTCGCCCGACACCAGCTGGAGACGGCGCTCTCCCACCCACCGGAGCAGCGGCCGGCCGAGGTGTCGTGGACCCTCGCCCGCCTCGACCGGCCCGACGCCCCGACCGAGCAGCAGGCCAGCGCGATCCTGACCTGCACCGTGCGCGACGCCGACCCTGCGAAGGTCGGCCGCGCGTTCTCCGGTGCTGCCGTGGAGCTCGCCCTCGCCACCTACCCCGGCTGCACCTTCACCGGCCAGCCCGGAGCGGGCTCGCCGTACGGGGTGTTCACAGCGGGTTGGGTCGACCCCGCCGATGTGCCGCACGTGGCGGTCCTGCCCGACGGCTCGAAGGTGGCGGTCCCGCCCGCCCCAGCGACGCAGGCCCTGGCCGACGTGCCGGAGCCCCAGCTGCCTCCGCCACCCGCCGCGGGGCCGACGCGGGAGGCGCCACTGGGCCTCGTGGCCGGTGCCCGCAGCGGCGACAAGGGCGGTGACGCCAACATCGGCGTCTGGGTGAGGACCGACGAGGAGTGGCGCTGGCTGGTGCACGCGCTGACCGTCGACGAGCTCCGCCGACTGCTGCCCGAGGCGGCTCCGCTCGGGGTGACCCGCCACGTGCTCCCCCACCTGCGGGCCGTGAACTTCGTGGTCGAGGGGATCCTGGGCGAGGGAGTCGCGTTCAACGCGCGCTTCGACCCTCAGGCGAAGGGCCTCGCGGAGTGGCTGCGCTCCCGACACCTGCCCATCCCGGTCGAGCTGCTGGACGGTCGAGGCGGGTACTGAGCGGCCTGACCCGGTCAGGACCTTTGACTCTGCCGCCGGTCGGCGGAGCTCAGGTACGTTTCCCACGTCCCGCAGCGGACCTCGCGCCGACGAGGAAGGAGTGCGGCGTGGTCGAACGCCTCGATGCCGCCGATGCCTGGTTCCTCTACCTGGAGAACCCGACGGTGCACCTGCACGTGCTGGGTCTCCTGCTCCTCGAGCCCCCCGACGGCTTCACCTTCGAGGACGTCCGCCGGCACGTCGAGTCCCGCCTCGAGCGCATCCCGTCGCTCACTCGCCGCCTCGTCGAGGTGCCCTTCGGGATCGATCACCCCGAGTGGGTCGAGGACCCGGACTTTCGGCTCGACCGCCACCTGCGCCACCACCGCCTCGGCCGCCGAGGCACCCCGGCCGAGCTCGAGCGCTACCTCGGCACCCTGGCGAGCCGCCAGCTCCGCCGTGATCGCCCGCTGTGGGAGATGGTGTACATCGACGGCCTCGCCGACGGCCGCGTGGCCCTGGCCACCAAGCTCCACCACTGCATCGTCGACGGTGTGACGGGCGTCGCGATCCTGGCCCACCTGCTCGACACGGCCTCTGACGAGGACGGGTCGCCGACGCGTCGGCGCACGCGGACGGCCGAGGTCGGCCCGTCGGACAGCGAGGGTGACGGCTCGCGCAGTGCCGTCCCGTCGGCCGGACGTGTGGCCGCCGGAGCGGCCCTCCACCGGTTGCAGACGCCCGTACGGCCGGTTCGGTCCGCGATCGGGGTGACGTCGGCTGGAGCCCGCCTCGCCGCCACGGTGATCGCCCGGCGGGTGCGGGGTGAGCGGCACGCTGCCCGCCCGCTCGATGCACCGCGCATCATCTTCAACTCGAGCCTCACGTCCCGGCGGTCGGTCGCGATGGGCACCGCGTCGCTCGCGGACATCAAGGAGATCAAGACACGGTTCCGCACCACGGTGAACGACGTGGTCCTCGCAGCGGTGACCCACGGGCTCCGCGAGTACCTCTCGGCCCGTGGCG
>Ga0182743_1003976_pt1 | contig 11438 bp, 10 predicted proteins | sample eDN3rd30CKraftOP_FD_128522 | JGI IMG/M metagenome (GOLD analysis project Ga0182743, IMG submission 128522) | Enriched Organic Plus compost microbial communities from Emeryville, California, USA - eDNA 3rd pass 30_C Kraft OP (version 2) (version 2) ... | reverse complement strand
ACGCATGGCAACGGCAGCACGGTCGGCTTCGCGCTGGACAGCGGGGAACAGATCGATGCCTGGCACGCGGCGGGCGTCGCCCATGGCGGCCAGGCGGTGGAAGACCCGCCGGGTGTGCGCGATTCCGGGGCGATAAAGCTCTATCTGGCCTACTTGCGCGATCCTGACGGCAACAAGCTGTGCGGCCTGCATCGGTTGTAAACGCTTTGGAGACCGTTTCCACCAACCGGGCCCATGGCGGCGTGCAAGGCGTCTATACCCACGCCTCCGCCGCCACCGGCACGCCGATGACCTTTTCGGTCTTCGTGCCCGATCACGCCCCGGGCACCGTGCTGCCGGTGCTGTGGTATCTTTCGGGCCTGACCTGCACCCATGCCAATGTCACGGAAAAGGGCGAATATCGCGCAGCCTGCGCCGAACACGGAATCGTGTTCATCGCCCCGGACACCAGCCCGCGCGGCGACGATGTGCCCGATGACGAAGCGTATGACTTCGGCAAGGGCGCGGGCTTCTATGTCGATGCGACACAAGCGCCTTGGGCCGCGCATTTCCGGATGCGCCGCTATATCGAGGAAGAACTGCCCGCCTTGGTGGCGCGGCATTTCCCGGTCGACATGGCGCGGCAGGGTATCACCGGCCATTCGATGGGCGGCCATGGCGCGTTGACGATCGCCTTGCGCAATCCGGGGCGGTTCCGCTCGGTCAGCGCCTTTGCGCCGATCGTCAGCCCGCTGCATTGCCCGTGGGGCGACAAGGCGTTGACGGGCTATATCGGGGCGGACCGGGCCCGATGGCGGGAATATGATGCCTGCGCCCTGATCGAGGATGGCGCGCGCCTGCCCGATCTGCTGGTCGATCAGGGGACGGCGGATGCTTTCCTTGCCGAACAATTGAAGACGCATCTGCTGGAAGAAGCGGTGGCCCGGGCCGGCATGCCCGCGACCATCCGCATGCAGCCGGGCTACGATCATTCGTATTACTTCATTTCGACATTCATGGCCGAACATGTCGGCTGGCACGCCGCGCGGCTGCAAAAGTGATCGGCTAACGCGCGTCGCGCCGGCTTCAGGCGAGATCAGGATCAGGCGAGCGGCGCGGGTATCGCCGGTAGCAGCCCCACCCGGTCCAGCGCATCGCCCAGTTGCAAGATCGCATCCTGCATCGGATGGCGGCATTCTTCCCCCATCAGCAGGAACAGTGTCGTGTCCAGCGTATGCGCACGCGGGCCACGGCAATCGGAAATCAGCGTCAGCACCAGCGCTTCGCCTTCGGCCACTTGCGGGGCACAGAACGGGGCGAAAGGCAGGTCCTGCCGGGCGTGGGTGGCAAGCAGGCCCATCACCCGGTGAAACGGCGCCAGCGCAGGCATCAGCCCGCGATTGGCCAGGGTTTTGCCCAACGCCGCCACAGGACAACTGCGCTTGCTGATTGCAGCCATCCACTGGCGCATGGCCCAGACCAGAATCTTGCCGCCTTCGTCCAGCGTGGCGATCGGTCGATCGAGATAGGCATACATGGGCATCAGCTCCGCGATTCGGTTTTCTCCATCATAAGCAATATTGCGAAGCAGTCGCAATAATCAAATGCACTTGTGCGCGAAGCTATGGCTTTTGCTCCTGTTCGCCTTGGGGGCCATCTGCTATCCCACCGGGCGGAAAGGGCCGGATTCCCGGCAGGATGCGAAGGGATTGAGAATGAGCGAAGTGCTGGCAACGCGTGTGGTGGGCAATGTGGGAATCATCGAAATCGATTCGCCACCGGTCAATGCGCTGTCCACCGCCGTGCGCACCGCCGTGATCGAAGGCCTGCGCATCCACAATGCCGATGATGCGGTGGCGGCCATCGTCCTGCTCTGCGCCGGGCGGACTTTCTTCGCCGGGGCCGATATTGCCGAATTCGACGATCTGCCGATCAAGCAGCCCGATTTCGACGCGCTGATGGCGGCGGCGGAAAGTTCGCCCAAGCCGGTGATCGCGGCGATCCACGGCACGGCGCTGGGCGGCGGGTTCGAACTGGCGCTGGCCTGCCATTACCGTGTGGCCGTGCCTTCGGCCAAATTCGGTCTGCCCGAAGTCCATCTCGGCATTCTGCCCGGCGCCGGGGGGACGCAGCGCCTTCCGCGTCTGATCGGTGCGGCGCCCGCGCTGGAGATGATCCTCAGCGGCAAGCCGGTGTCCGCGGCCAAGGCGGCCGAAAGCGGGCTGATCGATCAGGTGGTGGAAGAAGGCAAACTGGAAGAAGCCGCACTGGCTTTCGCGCAGAACGTCGTTGCCGATGGCGCGGCGCTGGTCAAAGTGCGCGACAAGACGGTGCAGGGCGCCGTGGCCGATCTGGAACCGGTGAAGGCCCGGCACAAGCGCCAGTTCAGGGGCTTCAAGGCCCCCGGCCATATCGTGCAGGCGGTGGAAGCGGCGATCACACTGCCGTTCGAACAGGGCCTCGCCCGCGAAAAGGAACTGTTCGGCGAACTGCTGGTCTCCCGAGAAAGCGCGGCGCAGCGCCATGTGTTCTTCGCCCAGCGGCAGACGGCCAAAGTGCCCGATATCGGCAAGGACGTGCCGATTCTGCCGATCCGCAAAGTCGGCGTGATCGGCGCCGGCACGATGGGCGGCGGCATCACGATGAATTTCCTTCAGGCGGGCATTCCCGTCACTCTGGTGGAAATGAAGCAGGAAGCGCTGGATCGCGGGATCGCCACGATCCGCAAGAATTACGAACGCACCGCCGCCAAGGGCCGGATGACGGCGGAACAGGTGGAACAGCTCATGGGGCTGATTACCCCGGTGCTGTCGATGGACGAACTGGCCGATGTCGACCTGGTGATCGAAGCGGTGTTCGAGGAAATCTCGATCAAGCGGGACATTTTCGGCAAGCTCGATGGCATCTGCCGCGACGGGGCGATCCTCGCGTCCAACACGTCGTTCCTCGATCTGAACGAGATCGCTGCGGCGACCAAGCGCCCGGAATGGGTGGTGGGGCTGCATTTCTTCTCACCCGCCAATGTCATGCCGCTGCTCGAAGTGGTGCGCGGCGCGAAGACCAGCAGGGAAGTGATCGCCACGGTGATGAAACTGGCGGGCACGATCAAGAAGACGCCGGTTCTGGCGGGTGTGTGCCATGGCTTCATCGCCAACCGCATCATGGAACATCTCATCGTCCAGTCGCAGCAGATGGCGCTGGAAGGGGTGCCGCTGCGCAAGATCGATCAGGTGATGAACGATTATGGCTTTGCCATGGGCCCGATTTCCATGCTCGACCTGATCGGGCTCGATGTGCTGATCCACGGCGCCGAAGGGCGCACGCTGATGGGCGATTTCGTCGACGCCGGGCGGCGCGGGCAGAAGACCGGCAAGGGCTTCTACGATTACGACGCCGATCGCAAATCCGCCCTGTCTGACGAGGCCGCACGGATCATCGCCGATTTCGCCGCTTACGCGAACGTGCCGCAGGACCCGGACCAGAGCGACGAACAGATCATGAAGCGCCTGCTTTATCCCGTGGTCAACGAAGGCGCGAAATGTCTGGAAGAAGGCATCGCCCTGCGTGCCTCGGATATCGATGTCGCCGCGATCTTGGGCTACAACTGGCCGGTCTTCACCGGCGGGCCGATGTTCTGGGGCGATACCATCGGCGCCAAGGCTCTGCTCGAAGGGCTGGAAGCGCTGGAGCCGCGCTATGGCGCGGACTTCGCCCCTTCGGCGCTGGTTCGCACGCTCGCGGCGGAAGGCGGCCGTTTCACCGACCGCTGACCGGCATCACCGGGCGGAACAGAACCGATGTGAACAAGGGCGCGGGCTTCGGCTCGCGCCCTTTGCATTCCTGCCTTCGCAATTTGGCTTTTAAAGCTTGGGCAGAGTCACCCCGCGCTGGCCCATGTATTTGCCTGACCGTTCGGCATAGCTCGTCTCGCACGGTTCGTTCCCTTTCAGGAACAGGAACTGGCAGGCGCCTTCGTTGGCGTAAATCCGGGCCGGGAGCGGGGTGGTGTTGGAGAATTCCAGCGTCACATGCCCTTCCCATTCGGGTTCCAGCGGAGTGACGTTCACGATGATGCCGCAGCGGGCATAGGTCGATTTGCCGAGGCAGATCACCAGCACATCGCGCGGAATGCGGAAATACTCGACAGTGCGCGCCAGCACGAAGCTGTTGGGCGGGATGACGCAGACATCGGTCTTGCGGTCGACGAAGCTGTTCGCGGAAAAGTCCTTGGGATCGACCACCGCATTGTCGACATTGGTGAAAATCTTGAACTCGTCGGCCACACGCGCGTCATAGCCGTAGGATGACAGGCCGTAGCTGATCACCCCTTCGCGTTGCTGCCTCTCGACGAAAGGCTCGATCATACCGCTCCGCCGGACTTCGCTCCGGATCCATCTATCGCTGAGAATCGCCATGGGGCTGTGTTTCACTACCCATGCGCGCAGGGCAAGCCGTTACGATCAAACCTGACGGTATTCGCGGAACCAATCCACAAATTTCGGCACGCCCTGCTCGATCGCGGTGGTGGGGGCATAGCCGAGATCGCGCTGGATCGCCGCGATATCGGCGTATGTCTTGTGCACGTCGCCCGGCTGCATCGGCAACATGTCCAGTTCCGCCTTGCGCCCGCAGGCCTGTTCCAGCAGGCCGATGACTTTCATCAGGGCTTCGGAACGGTGATTGCCGATGTTGTAGAGCGCATGGGGCTTCACACTGCCCCCGGCCTTTTCCCGCCCGTCATCCGCCGGGGGATGATCGAGACAGGCGACGACCCCGGCGATGATATCGTCGATATAGGTGAAATCGCGGTACATATCGCCGTGGTTGAACACTGGGATCGGCCGCCCGGCGAGGATATTGGCGGTGAACTTCCACATCATCATGTCGGGGCGCCCCCATGGGCCATAGACGGTGAAGAAGCGCAGGCCGGTGAGCGGGATGCGGTAAAGATGGGCGTAGGTTTCGCTCATCAGCTCGTCCGCCTTCTTGGTCGCGGCGTAGAGCGAGACGGGGTGATCCGCGCGGTCTTCCACGGCGAACGGCAGCTTGGCATTGCCGCCATAGACCGAACTGGAACTGGCGTAGACCATATGCTCCACCCCCCGGTGGCGGGCCAGTTCCAGCATGTTCACATGGCCCACCAGATTGGAATGGACATAGGCGTGGGGGTTTTCGATCGAATAGCGCACGCCCGCCTGCGCGCCCAGATGCACGATGCGGTCGAACTCCAAGCCTTCCAGCGCGGTTTGCAGCGCATCGGTATTGCCGAAATCGACCGGCAGGAATGCGAACCGGTTGCCGCCCAGCTGCGCCAGCCGCCGGCTACGGGCCTGCTTGAGCGAAACATCGTAATAGGGATCGCAATTGTCGATCCCGATCACCTGATCGCCGCGCGCCAGCAGGGTTTCGGACAAAGCGGCGCCGATAAAGCCCGCTGCTCCGGTTACGAGTACGCGCATGCCAACCTTTCCTGCTGTGCCGGGGTGCCGCTTATAGGGGGCAAAGACGAAAAGACCATGGCCATCCGCGGGAGCGCCATGGCGGATCGCGGCCTAGGTCACGACATCGGGTGCTGTGCGGCCGGTGTGGCGCGCGATCCCGGCGATGGCATCGGCGGCGGTGGCCAGATCCGCCAGCATGATCGCGGTATTGGTGTCGAGCGCGCCATCGGCCGGTTCGAACCGTTCGAGATAGACGCGCAGAGTGGCCCCCTGCGTACCGGTGCCGGAAAGGCGGAACACGATCCGCGACTCGCCATCGAACAGCACGCGGATGCCCTGATTGCGGCGGACCGCATGATCGACCGGATCGGTATAGGAAAAGCTGTCCGCCGCAGCGACGCGCAGCGGGCCGAAGGCCGTGCCCGGCAGTGTGTCCAGCCGCTGCTCCAATTCGGCCATCAGCCGGTCGGCGGCGGCGGTGTCGATCGCTTCGTAATCGTGGCGGGCATAGTAGTTGCGGCCGAAGCGGGCCCAGTGATCGCGCGCCAGCGCATCGACGCTGATCCGGCGGGCGGCAAGCACGTTGAGCCACAGCAGCACCGCCCACAGGCCGTCCTTTTCGCGCACATGATCCGATCCGGTGCCGGCGCTTTCCTCCCCGCAGATCGTGGCCATCCCGGCATCGAGCAGCGTGCCGAAGAATTTCCAGCCGGTGGGCGTTTCATGGCAGGGCAGGCCCCATTCCGCTGCCACCCGGTCGGCCGCCGCGCTGGTCGGCATCGACCGGGCAATGCCTTTGAGCCCCTGCGCGTAACCGGGCGCATATGTGGCATTGGCGGCCAGCATCGCCAGAGAATCCGACGGGGTAATGAACCGCCCACGCCCGATAATCAGATTGCGGTCGCCATCGCCATCGGAAGCGGCGCCGAAATCGGGTGCGTCCGGCCCCATCATGAGATCATACAGTGCCTTGGCATGGACGAGGTTCGGATCGGGGTGATGCCCGCCGAAATCCTCCAGCGGCACGCCGTTGCGCACCGTGCCCGGGGGGAAGCCCAGCCGGTCTTCCAGAATCGCCTGGGCATAGGGGCCTGTCACCGCATGCATCGCGTCGAACGCCATGGCGAAGCCGCCCGCCACCGCCGCGCGGATCGCCGGGAAATCGAACAGGCTTTCCATCAGCGCGGCATAATCGGCCACCGGATCGATGACCTCCACCCGCATCGCGCCGACTTGCGCCGTGCCCTGGGTGTCGAGATCGATATCCGGTGCGTCTATGGTCAGCCAGCGGTCGATCGTCTGCGTGCGGGCATGGATCGCCTCGGTCACGCTTTCGGGCGCGGGGCCGCCGTTGGCGATATTGTACTTGATGCCGAAATCGGCGTCGGGCCCGCCGGGATTGTGGCTGGCCGACAGGATCAGCCCCCCGGCTGCGCCATATTTGCGGATCACATGGCTGGCGGCGGGGGTGGACAGAATGCCGCCCTGGCCCACCAATACCCGGGCGTAGCCATTGGCAGCGGCCATGCGGATCGCCTGCTGGATCACCGGCCGGTTGTAGAACCGCCCGTCGCCCCCGATCACCAGGGTGGCCCCGCCGGGTGGCGGCACCGCATCGAACACGGCCTGGATGAAGTTTTCCGTATAATTCGGCTGCTGGAAGACTTTGACCGGTTTCCGCAAGCCGGAAGTGCCGGGTTTCTGGCCGTCGAACGGTTGGGTGGGGATGGTCCGGATCATATCCGCCCTCATGGCAAGCCGCGATGCTGCTGCGCAACCCCCGGCGGTTCGGAACACCGCCCGTGTGCCATCCTGGTGCGACAGGCCGGGTCGCACGATAGACGCAGGCACCCTATATCCGATGGCGTCGTGGGATTCGACCGCAGGAAATGGAGCGCGCGGCCCATGGCAGCGCGCTAGAACCGGATCATGAGAAAGGAACCATCCCTGTCCGCACCGCTGGCCACCGCCGATGATCCGCGCTGGGCGCAAGTCGTGGCGCGGGACAAGAGCGCCGATGGCCGGTTCTGGTATTCGGTGGCGACGACGGGCGTCTATTGCCGTCCGTCCTGCGCTTCGCGCACGGCCAATCCCCGCAATGTGACTTTGCACGATACGCTGGAAAGCGCGCGCCAATCCGGTTGCCGCCCCTGCAAGCGGTGCAACCCCGAAGGATCGTCGTTCGCCGAGGAAAACGCGGCGTTGATCGAACAGGCGTGCCGGATGATCGAAGCGGCCGAACAGCCGGTGCCGCTGGCCGATCTGGCCGCAGCTGTGGAACTGAGCCCGGCCTATTTCCACCGCCTGTTCAAGGCCCAGACCGGAGTGACGCCCAAAGCCTATGCGCAGGCGCACCGGGCCAGGCAGGTGCGCGGCCATCTCGCCGCCGGGAGCAGCATGACAGAGGCGATCTACGCCGCCGGGTTCAACTCCAGCAGCCGTTTCTACGAACGGGCGGACGCCATTCTCGGCATGGCGCCCGGGCGTTACCGCCGGGGCGGGGCGGAGGAGGAGCTGCGCTTTGCCGTGGGGCAATCCGCGCTCGGCGCGATTCTGGTGGCGTCCAGCGCCAGCGGGGTGGCGGCGATCATGCTGGGGGATGATCCCGAACGCCTGCTGTGCGATTTGCAGGATCAGTTTCCGCGGGCCGCGCTGGTGGGGGGCGACCACACATATGAGCGGCTGGTGGCGCACGTCGTCGGCTTCGTGGAGGAACCGGCGCGGGGGCTCGATCTGCCGCTCGATATCCGGGGCACCGCCTTCCAGCAGCGCGTGTGGCAGGCCTTGCGCGCGATTCCGGCCGGGGAAACCGTGTCCTATGCCGAGATTGCCCGGCGGATCGGCGCGCCGCGCGCGGTTCGCGCGGTGGCGGGGGCCTGTGCGGCCAATGCCTTGGCGGTGGCGATCCCTTGCCACCGCGTTGTGCGCCGCAATGGCGCGCTTTCCGGCTATCGCTGGGGGGTGGAGCGCAAGCAGCACCTGCTTAAACGGGAAAGTGCGGTATGAACGGCGTGCACGCGCGGGTCGCGGCGCAGGACTGGGCGCGGATCGCCGCCGAACTCGACCGGGAGGGCTGGTCTGTCCTGCCCCGCCTGCTCGACAATGCCGCGTGCAATGCGCTGGCCGGGATGTATGGCCCCACCGCTGCGTTCCGCAGCCATGTCCGTATGGCGCGGTATGGGTTCGGGCAGGGGGAATACCGCTATTTCGCCTATCCTCTGCCGCCGCTGGTGGAAGGGTTGCGATGCGCGCTCTATCCCCGTCTCGCCCCTATCGCCAACGGCTGGCATGAACGGATGGGGCTGCCCGCCCGCTTCCCCGCCGATCATGCCGCATTTCTGGCGCGTTGCCACGCGGCGGGGCAGCTGCGGCCCACGCCTTTGCTGCTGGCTTACGGGCCGGGTGACTACAACTGTCTGCATCAGGATCTCTATGGCGAACATGTGTTTCCGCTACAGATCGCGGCGCTGCTGTCCGCGCCGGACGCGGATTTTACCGGCGGCGAATTCGTGCTGACCGAGCAACGCCCCCGGATGCAATCGCGCGCGATGGTCGTGCCTTTGGCCAGGGGCGATGCGGTGGTGTTCGCGGTCAACCAGCGTCCGCAGCGTGGCACGCGCGGCGATTACCGTGTGACCATGCGCCACGGGGTCAGCCGGGTGCATGCAGGCCATCGCCATACGCTGGGGATCATTTTCCACGATGCCGCCTGATCCGCATGGCGGCGATCTGTTCGCGGGGGAGCGGTGGGTGGAACCGCTCGGCCCCGGTGCGGCGCTGCTGGGCGGGTTCGCGCTGGAGCGGGCGGATGCGCTGATCGCGCAAATCCATGCTCTGTCCGCCGTCTCCCCCTTCCGTCATATGGAAACGCGCAGCGGGCGCATGTCGGCGGCGCTGACCAATTGCGGTGCGATGGGATGGGTCAGCGATCGCTCCGGTTATCGCTATACCCCGCACGATCCGTTGACCGGCGCGCCTTGGCCCGCGTTGCCCCCGTTGTTCGCACGGCTGGCGGCGGAAGCGGCAGCGGCTTTGGACTTCGCCGATTTCCGCCCCGCCGCCTGCCTCGTCAACCGTTATGCGCCCGGGGCTCGGCTCGGCCTGCATCAGGACCGGGACGAGGGCGACAGGATCGCCCCTATCGTCTCGGTCTCGCTGGGTTTGCCCGCAACGTTCCTGTGGGGCGGGCTGGAACGCGGGGCGCAGATACGGCGCATTCCGGTGCGGCATGGCGATGTGGTGGTCTGGGGCGGGCCATCGCGCATGGTGTTCCACGGGGTGGCCCCCCTCAGGCACGGGCATCACCCCGCGACGGGTGGGTTTCGCTACAATCTCACTTTCCGCAAGCCCGGCTGATCGCCTTGCGCACTTGCCAAACGGTGGCAACTCATGGAACGGAGGGCGCACACGGTCCTGAGCGGCTGAAGCACAACCACAAGAAAAGGGAGAGAAAAAAGATGAGCAAAGCGGAAGACGTGGTCAACACCATGATCGATGCCTGCAACCGCAAGGATATCGAAGCCGCACTGGCCTGTTTCCACGAGGATGTGGTCTATCACAACATTCCGATGGAGCCTGTGACCGGACGGGAAGGCGTGCGCAAGACTTTGGGGCCGTTTCTGGACATGGCCCAGCAAGTGGACTGGATCACGCACAAATCGGTTTCAAACGGGGTCGATCTGGTCATGAACGAACGCAACGATCGTCTGCTCATGCCCCATGGCTGGTGTGATTTGCCGGTGATGGGCGTGTTTGAAGTGCGCGACGGGAAGATCGCAGCCTGGCGCGACTATTTCGATTCCGCGGCGGTGCAGGCTTTGCTCGGCGGCGGCAGCTAAAAGACGCGTCGCGCTCAGCAAGCCGGCATCCCTGCCACCTTTTCGCCATTCCCGCGTTATGGGGATGGCGAGTGGTGAAAGGCTTTCGGACGTAATGGCTTATATCTGCGACGAGGTGACGCCCCCGACCATCGTGAACGGGGTCTTATCGTGAAATGCCGTATTGGCTAATGGTGGGACCTTGCTATCGGGCGTGCGTGGCGATTGTGGCTTTTATTCGACCGGGCTGGCGTACGGCCTTGGGTGCTCTCGCATTGGCATGCGGCAGCGGTGTGCCGCTTCATGCGCAGGATGGCGATCCGGCCTTGCGGTTGCGGCCGCAGGCAGCCGAACAGCAGGCCAGCACGCAGGGCGATCCATGGCTGAGCCATTGGTGGACCGCATTCGACGATCCGCTGCTGACGCGGCTGGTCGAAACCGGGGTTGCCGCCGATCCGGAATTGGCCCTGCCGACCGAGCAGGCGGCGCGGGGCGGCAGTGGGCGCAAGCTGGGCGGGCGCAAGCGTTCGGGCCGGGCTGACGAGGCGGAACGTCATGCCGCGCTTTACGAACGCGCGCAGAAACAGGCCGAAAAGGCCGAACGTATCGCCCGCGCTTATTTCAAAGTGCGCGCGACCCAGCAGCATATGGCTGTGGCGCGGGAAAGCCTGGAAAGCCAGCAGGAGAATATCAAAGTCGCCAGCCTGCGGTTCCGTGCCGGGCTGGCACCGGCTTACGATGCCAATTTCGCCCGCACGCAAAGCGCGACCACAGCGGCCGCGTTGGGTGAAGTGGAAGCGGAATTCCAGCGCGATATCGCCCGTCTGGCCGAATTGACCCGGATCGATGCGCAACCGCTGCGCGAAGCGTTCGGAACGCACGTTCCCACGCTGGCCGCGCCGCCTCTGCCGCCGGAGGATCAAGGCGGGATCGTCGCCCTGCGCCGGGCCGATCTGCTCGCGCTCGAACAGCGGCTGTCGGCGCGGCTGATCCGCGACGGGGTGGCCCAGCCCGCTATCGACGCGGCCATGGCCGGACAGGCCGCCCCGCCATCCGATGACGTGGCCGAGGCGCTCGCCTCTTACGAAGACCGGCTCAGCGGCGCACGGGCCGATGTCGCCGTGGCACTGGAAACAGCCAACGCCGCGCAAAAGCGGGTCGCCACTCTGGAACGTGCGGTCGAAAGCGCACGCGTGGCGTT
>Ga0182743_1003973_pt1 | contig 11443 bp, 9 predicted proteins | sample eDN3rd30CKraftOP_FD_128522 | JGI IMG/M metagenome (GOLD analysis project Ga0182743, IMG submission 128522) | Enriched Organic Plus compost microbial communities from Emeryville, California, USA - eDNA 3rd pass 30_C Kraft OP (version 2) (version 2) ... | reverse complement strand
GCAGCATGGCGGCCACGGCCGCCAGTATCGGCACCGGCAGTGACGCCGCGAGCCGCAGCCAGACGAGCCGTTGCGGCATCACGCCGAATTCCCAGACGAACAGCCGCTGCATCGCGAACAGGGCCCAGGCGGTGACGTAGCAGATCACCTGGGGCACACCCGCCCCCGCTTTCAGCGCCGAAACACCGATGGCGAAACCGACGACAGGCCCGCCGGGGGTCAGAAAACCGCCCACAGTGGCGATGATCAGCCCGAGAAATCCGGAATCGGGCCCCAGCCACTCCGCCACCGTCTGCTGCGGCAACAGCTCCGCCACGAACCCCGCGCCGGTGACGCCGATGGCGATACGTGGCACCAGCTTGAGGAAGTCGGTCGCGCCCTCCCCCCCGTATTGCTTGAACAGCGGCACGCTGCGCCGCCAGACCAGGATGCCCAGCACGATGGCGATGACCCACAGGAGCGCATCGACCATGAAAGCCAGGCTCATGGCGGCGCTCCCCGGCCGATACCGAACCAGCCAGCCAAGGCGCGCGCGAGCAGCCCAGCGACGATCGGCAGGGCCAGCGCAGGCAAGAAGCGCCAGAATACGAAATCGTAGCCGAAGAACGGCATCTCCCAGATCAGGATGCGGCTGTATCCCAACAGCGTCCAACTGGTCACGAAGGCGATGGTGGCGCCGACATCGGCGCCGACAGCCAGAAAAGCCGCCGCGATCGGAAACACCGTGATCGGTCCCCCCGGCACGATGATGCCCGCGATGGTGGCGATCACCAGCCCGAGGAAACCGGATTCGGCTCCGACCCAGCGCACGACGGCGTCACGCGGCATCAGAACCGCCACGAAGGCCGCGATCAGACAGGCCGCCAGAACCTTCGGCATGATGTCCACGACCATCCAGAAGTCGTGGAACAGAATCTCCAGAAACCGCTCCTGGCCGTCCCGCAGATAGACGATCACGGCCGCTGAGGTCATCACCACGGCGATGAAGATGGTGGACCAATCGAAGGACGGTCGTTTGCGTCGCGTGAGGGGAGGTTCGAAGGACAACAGACTGCCGGGGTTGGAGGGCCTGCTTCGCATGATGCACTTGGCATCAAACACTCGGCACCAAGCATTTGGCATCAAGCATTTGCCCGCCGCGGATTCAAGCCGTGCCGCCCATGGACGGCATGGGCCGTCAATCGAAACGGGACGGCCTCATGCCAAGCTTGGCGAGAAGCTGCATGTCGCGGTCGGCGGAGGGATTGGGCGTGGTCAGCAGCTTCGGACCATAGAAGATCGAGTTCGCGCCGGCGAGGAAACAGAGCGCCTGGATCTCTTCGCTCATGTCTTCGCGCCCGGCGGAGAGCCGGACCACCGACGCCGGCATCGTGATGCGCGCGGCGGCGATGGTTCGCACAAAATCCAGCGGATCGACCGTCTCCTGGCCCGCAAGCGGCGTACCCTCGACCTGCACCAGCAGATTGATCGGCACGCTTTCCGGATGCGCCGGCAGACTGGCCAGCGTCGCGATCAGGCCGGCGCGGTCGCCCTCGCCCTCGCCCATGCCGACGATGCCGCCGCAGCAAACATTGATACCGGCCGCGCGCACATGCTCCAGCGTATCGAGACGGTCCTGATAGGTGCGCGTCGTGATGATCTGGCCGTAGAACTCGGGCGAGCTGTCGAGGTTGTGGTTGTAATAATCCAGCCCGGCGCCCTTCAGGCGCTCCGCCTGCCCGCCGGTCAGCATCCCGAGCGTGACGCAAGTCTCCATCCCGAGCGCCTTCACGCCCTCGACCATGGCGCAGACCTTGGCCATGTCGCGCTCCTTGGGCGAGCGCCAGGCCGCCCCCATGCAGAAGCGGCTCGCGCCGGCCGCCTTCGCGGCCCGCGCCTCGGTCAGCACCGCTTCGATATCCATCAGTTTCTCGGCCTTCACACCGGTGTCGAAGCGCGCGCTCTGGGGGCAATAGGCGCAATCCTCGGGGCACCCTCCGGTTTTGATCGACAGCAGCGTCGAAACCTGCACCTCGGTCGGATCGAAATAGCGCCGATGAATGCTCTGGGCTTCGAACATGAGGTCGGGAAACGGCCGGGCAAGGAGCGACAGCACCTCGTCGCGGGTCCAGTCATGACGAATCGCCGGATCGGCCGGCCTCATGGCGCGACCGTCGGAATGCGGGGGAGCGGACAGCGGGGGGGAGGAAACGAGGGTCATTGCGGAAATCGAGGCTTCGATGCTGAGAGGTGTCCGAGAAACACCAGGCGAATGGTTGATGCCAGCATAGAGGACTGCGGCCAAGCGGGGAACCACCGCTGAATGCGTCATCCTCATGGTCCGGCTCCCACGAGCGGAATGCAGGCCATGCGCGGCGTCAAGTGGTCCCAAATGATCCCAAGTCATCGACGAGGTTTCAGGCTCCGATCGCTGATGTCCTCCACACCGAGGCTCGACGGAGGGAATAGCGCACTCGCCTCGCCGTGCCGCACGGCGCCCGAATCGATTCGCGGATTCAAGCTCTCGTTGAACCAGCCTTGCTTTCGTCGCACCCACGACACGCCGCCGCCACGGTCGCAGGCTTGGCCGCTGCTGCATCTGGCCTGACACGAGATCACGCTCTCGTTAGATGGGAACACAGTCCAGCCGTTTGCGTTTTTCAGCGGGAGGGCTTGGTGCCCTTAAGTCATAGGAGCTTGAATATGCGCAAAACTCTTTTGGTTCTGGCTGCGGCCGCCACGACGGCACTGGCTGTGCCAGCATCAGCGCAATCGTATCGCGGTCATGATGGCTCGAACGGCACGGTGCGGCACAGCGCGTGGGCTGCACCGGCTGTGGGTGCGGTCGCGGGCACGGTCGTCGGTGTCGGCCTGCACAACAACTGGTTCGCATCGAGCGGCGCGTTCTGGGGCACGCAATGGCCGACCAGCGTCGCAGGCGCCGCGACCACCGGCTTTGTTGCCGGCGTTGGCACCGCCGCGCTGATCCACGCGGCGACGACTCCCTGTCAGGGTTTCCATGCCGCGCTGGGCAACCTCGTGACCAGCCCGGAAGGCTGTGTGGACGGCCAGTGGGTCGGCCGTGGCTATGATACGCGGCCGGTGCGCTCGCGTTATTGATTTCGGTCAAGCGCGACGGGAAAGGCCCCGAACCGAACGGTTCGGGGCCTTCGTCGTGTGATCTGGACAAAATCAGCCAGGCGCCGAAACCGGCCCAACATCACACGATGAAACCTGATCCCAGCCTCTTGACCGAGCGGCTCCTCTGTAGCGAAGAAGGTGGAAGCCCGCTCCGAAAAAACTGCCGAGGAAGCCATTGCGCCATGTCTGATAGCTCGTCCGATAGCCCGCCCGACCGTCTGTCGACGAATCCCGCAAGTCCGTTCTACAATGAAGAGATCCTGACGCGAGACGTCGGCATTCGTTTCAAAGGTGTCGAAAAGACCAACGTCGAAGAATATTGCGTTAGCGAGGGCTGGATCCGCGTCGCCGCAGGCAACGCCCGTGACCGACACGGCCAACCGCTGACGATCAAGCTCAAGGGAACGGTCGAGCCTTATTTCCGCAAGTCCGCTGGCTAGACACCGCTGATGAGAATCGCCGGTGGGTCGAAACCGGCCGCATCGATTTGCGCGGCACCTTTGAATTCGCTATAAGTTATTGAAATTCATAGGTTTCCAGAGCGTGCTCGACAAGCTCGACTTCATCCTGGCGCTGGCTCGGGAACGGCATTTCGGCCGTGCCGCGGAGGCCTGCGGCGTCACTCAGCCGACGCTTTCGGCCGGGGTGAAGCAGCTTGAAGAACAGTTCGGCGTGCTGCTGGTCAACCGGGGCTCGCGCTTCCAGGGATTCACCCCCGAGGGGGAACGCGTGCTTGAATGGGCGCGCCGCATCGTCGGCGACGCGCGCGCCATGCGCGAGGAAATCGAATCGCTGCGCCACGGCTTGAGCGGCCGGTTGCGCATCGCCGCCATTCCGACGGCGCTGGCCATGGTCGCGGAATTGACCACGCCCTACCGGGAAAAGCATCCGAACGTTCAATTCACCATCTGGTCGCGAACGTCGGTCGAGATTCTGGAGTTGCTCGACAATCTCGAGATCGATGCCGGCATCACCTATCTCGACAACGAGCCGCTGGGCCGCGTGCAGACGGTGCCGCTCTATGAGGAGCAGTACCGGCTGCTGACCGCCGCCGACGCGCCGCTCGGCAATCGCGACAGCGTGAGCTGGCGCGAGGTGGCGCAACTGCCGCTGTGCCTGTTGACGCCGGACATGCAGAACCGGCGCATCATCGACGGGCTCCTGAAGCAGGCCGGCGGCGAATCGCGGCCGACGCTGGAATCCGATTCGATGATCCTGCTGTTCAGCCATGTGCGAACCGGGCGCTGGGCCAGCGTGATGCCGGCGAAGCTGGCCGAGAATCTGGGGCTGACCGCCACCATCCAGGCCATCCCGATCATCGAGCCGGAGGCCGTTCACACGATCGGCCTCGTCGTGGCGGCACGGGAGCCGATGACGCCGCTGAACACCGCGCTGGTCGCCGAAGCCAAGGCTTTGGCGATGCGATTGTAATCGCGGCCTCAGCCGTTCTTGGCCCGCTCGATGCCGGCGCGGATCAATGCCCGGGCCTCGTCCGGTCCGACCCATTCGGCCGCCGTGACCCATTTGCCCTTCTCCAGATCCTTATAGTGCTGGAAGAAATGCGCGATCTGCTCGCGCAGGATCATTGGAAGATCGGTGAAGCTCGCCACGCCTTGATAGAACGGATGCAGCTTGTTGACAGGCACGGCGATGATCTTCTCGTCGGGGCCGGCCTCGTCGGTCATCATGAGCGCGCCGATCGGACGGCTGCGGATTACGGCACCCGGCACGACCGGCGTCTGGCTCACCACCAGGATATCGCAAGGATCGCCATCGGCCGAAAGCGTATGCGGAATGAACCCGTAATTGGCGGGATAATGCATCGCCGTGTGCAGGAAACGGTCGACGAACAACGCGCCGGAGCTTTTGTCGATCTCGTATTTGACCGGCAATCCGCCCTGCGGAATCTCGATAATGGCGTTGATATCGTCCGGCGGATTGATCCCAATGGGAATGCGGGAGACGTCCATAAGCTTCTCCTGTGAAGTCCAAGCGAGCGTCATTCGAAATGGTCCGACGACGATCTGACGACGCCATCCTCAGCCTGTCCCTCCCGATGCCATTCACCTTTCGTGACCAGAACCGCACAATCTGGTTGTTTGTTTGTCACGCCGGATTTTTCTGGTCGCGTGGTTGGGCGACCCAGCGAGCCGCTCTCCGGCCACAGACGATCGATCCGGCGTGGCGCCCGGAAAGAAGAGCGGAACGAAGAAGGGGGCGCCGGCTCCAGCGGAAACCGATAACGCCCCCCACTCATTGTTTCTTGTTGTAGCGGTGTTTCTCGTTGTAGCGGTCGCGGTCGAAATCAGAACAGGCCGACAACCCGGCCGTCCGGTCCGATATCGATCGAATCGGCGGCCGGCACGCGCGGCAGGCCGGGCATCGTCATGATCTCACCGCAGACCGCGACGACGAATTCCGCGCCCGCCGACAACCGAACCTCGCGCACGTTGAGCACGTGATCGGTCGGCGCGCCCTTGAGGTCGGCGTTGGTCGAGAAGCTGTACTGCGTCTTGGCGATGCAGACCGGCAGGTTGCCGTAGCCCATCGCCTCGAACGCGGCGAGCTGATCGCGCACCGCTTTCGGCGCCTCGATGTCGGAGGCGCGATAGATCTCCTTGGCGATGGCGCGGATCTTGTCGAGCAGCGGCATCTCGTCGGGATAAAGCAGCTTCAGCTTGGCCTTGCCCTCGTCGCAAAGCTTGACGACGGCGCGGGCGACATCGGCCGCGCCCTCGCCGCCCATGGCCCAATGATCGGCCATGAGAGCCTCGACGCCGAGCGCCTTGCACTTCTCCTTGACCAGCGCGATCTCCGCGTCGGTGTCGGCCGAGAAGCGGTTGATCGAGACGACGGCCGGAATGCCGAACTTCTGGATGTTCTCCACATGGCGCTGAAGGTTCGCCATGCCGGCTTCGAGCGCCTTGAGGTCTTCCTTCTTCAGGTCGTCCTTCTTGACGCCGCCATGCATCTTCAGCGCGCGGATGGTCGCGACGATCACCGCGCAATCGGGCTGAAGACCGGTCTTGCGCATCTTGATGTCGAGGAACTTCTCGCCGCCGAGATCGGCGCCGAAGCCGGCCTCCGTCACGACGTAATCGGCGAGCTTGAGCGCGGTCGTCGTGGCCAGAACCGAGTTGCAGCCATGCGCTATATTCGCGAACGGGCCACCATGGATGAAGGCGGGCGTGCCCTCGAGCGTCTGCACGAGGTTCGGCGCCAGCGCCTCGCGCAACAGCACGGTCATGGCTCCGTGAGCATTGAGGTCGCGGGCCCGGATCGGCTTGCGGTCTCGCGTATAGGCGACGATGATGTTGCCGAGCCGCTCCTTGAGGTCGTCGAGGTCCTTGGCGAGGCAGAAGATCGCCATCACCTCCGATGCGACCGTGATGTCGAAGCCGGCTTCGCGCGGATAGCCGTTGGCCACGCCGCCCAGAGAGCAGACGATCTCGCGCAAGGCGCGATCGTTCATGTCCAGGACTCGCCGCCACGACACGCGGCGGCTGTCGATACCGAGTGAATTGCCCCAGTAAATATGATTGTCGATCAGCGCCGACAGCAAGTTGTGCGCGGCGGTGATGGCATGGAAGTCGCCGGTGAAATGGAGGTTGATATCCTCCATCGGCACGACTTGCGCATAGCCGCCCCCGGCGGCTCCACCCTTCATGCCGAATGACGGACCGAGCGATGGCTCGCGCAGCGCGCACATCGCCTTCTTGCCGATATGATTGAGCGCGTCGGTCAGACCCACCGTGGTGGTGGTCTTACCCTCGCCCGCGGGCGTCGGCGTGATCGCCGTCACAAGGACTAGCTTGCCGTTCTTGCGGCTCTGCAACGACTTGACGGTGTCCATCGACACCTTGGCCTTGTAGTGGCCGTAAGGGTTCAGGCTTTCGGGTCCGAGCCCGAGCCTCTCCTTGGCGATGTCGAGGATGGGCCGCATGGTCGCGGCCTGTGCGATCTCGATGTCGGATTTCGGATTCTGATGCTGCGAAGCAGGCATGGGTTTGCGTCCGTCAGATGAAAGGGCTGGAAGAAGATCGAACGATCCGGCGAGAAATCAGACCGGCCCGGCGCCGGCGGCGATGTCGATGCCGACAAACAGAATGTCCATGGCCGGGTCAACCCCGGCCATGATCGGAGGTCATGAGAGGCGTGCGCCCTTGGCAACGTGATTGGCCGCGGCCCACTCGCCCGCGCCCACCTTAGGGCCATCGCCCTGCACGCGCGTCACCTTGAAGCGGCCGTCGGCGCAGACAACGGTGAAGCTGTCGCCGTCAATCGCAGCGATCTCGCCCACTTTGCCGGCGATGCCTTTGGGGTCTTTCGCCGGCAGCGGTGTGGCGTCGAAAACCTTCAGCCGGTTGCCGTCGAGCGTGGTCCAGGCGCCCGGCGCGGGATTGCAGCCACGGATCAGCCGGTCGATCTGCTCCCACGGCTTACCCCAATCGATCCTGGCATTGTCCGGACCGCAGCGGCCTTCGTAGGTCGCCTTGCTCTCGTCCTGCTTGATGCGAGGCGCCTTGCCGGCCTTCACCAGATCGACGGATTCCAGCATCGCATCGACGCCCATCGGGAACAGGCGATCGAAATAAACCGAACCGAGCGTATCCGTGGGACCGATCGGCGTCGTCTTCTGCAACAGGACATCGCCGGTATCGAGACCGTTGTCCGGCCAGAAGATCGACAGGCCGGTCTCTGTCTCTCCCTTGATGATCGGCCAATTGATCGCGCTCGCGCCGCGATAGGCCGGCAGCAGCGAGGGATGATACTGGATCGAGCCGTGCGTCGGAATGTTGAGGAACTCCTCCGGCACGAACAGCGTGACGAAGGCCATGACCTGGAGGTCGGGCTTGAGAGCCTTGAACGCCTCCCAGACCTTCGGATCCCTGTAGGATTCCGGTTGATGAACCGGCAGTCCGGCGGCAATAGCGGCCTCCTTCAACGGATCGGCCTTTCCGCCCGGCTTCTCCGGCGCGACATAGACGGCGACGACCTCGTCGCCGCGCTTGAGCAACGCCTCCAGAACGGCCTTGCCGAAAGCCTGCTGGCCGTGAACCACGATACGCATTCGCTTCTCCCCTTCTTTACGCCATCGCCGGACATATCCCCGGGATCCATCACGGCCGTGCTTTATGTTCGGCTTCCGATAATGGATGCCCGGGACGAGCCCGGGCATGACGTTTGTGCTTTTACTCGAAGCTTAGGCGGCTTTCGCCGGCTTCTCCGGCGCGGTGATAGCGCCCGATGTCTTGATCGCCTCGATCTCCTTGGCCGAGTAGCCGAGCACGTCTCCGAGAATTTCCTCCGTGTGCTCGCCCAGGAGCGGCGAGCGCTCGACCTTGGTCGGCGAGTCCGACATCTTCACCGGATTGCCGATGGTCAGATACTTGCCGCGCACCGGATGATCGACCTCAACCACAGTGCCCGTCTCACGCAGCGATTGCTCCTCGGCGATCTCCTTCATCGACAGGATCGGACCGACCGGAATGTCGAACTTGTTGCAAGTGTCCATGACCTCGAACTTGGTCATGGTCATGGTCCATTGCTCGATCGTGTCGAAGATGTGCCGCAGGCGCGGGAGCCGCGCATTCGGCGTGGCGTAATCCGGATCGGTCTTCCACTCCGGCTTGCCGATCAGATCGCAGATCGCGCCCCAAACGGGCGCCTGGGTGATGAAGTAGATATAAGCGTTGGGGTCGTTCTCCCAGCCCTTGCACTTGACGATCCAGCCCGGCTGACCTCCGCCGGAATCGTTACCGGCGCGCGGCGTCGCGTCTCCGAACGGAATGTTCTCGCCATACTGGCTGTATTCCGTGAGCGGGCCGTGAGCGAGCCGCTGCTGATCGCGCAGCTTCACGCGGGCGAGGTTGAGCACGCCGTCCTGCATGGCTGCGAGCACCTTCTGGCCGCGGCCGGTGCGCTGACGCTGGATCAGCGCGCAGGTGATGCCGAACGCCAGATGAAGGCCGGTACCGGAATCGCCGATCTGCGCGCCGGTGACGAGCGGCGGACCATCGCGGAAGCCGGTGGTCGAGGCCGAACCGCCCGCGCATTGCGCGATGTTCTCATAGACCTTGCAATCCTCGTAGGGTCCGGGACCGAAGCCCTTCACCGATGCGACGATCATGCGCGGGTTGGTCTTGTGGATGTAGTCCCAGGTCAGGCCCATGCGGTCGAGCGCGCCGGGGGCGAAGTTCTCCACCAGCACGTCGCAATGCTTGATGAGCCGCTCCAGGATATCCTTGCCCGTTTGGTGCTTGGAATCGATCGTGATCGAGCGCTTGTTGCCGTTGAGCATCGTGAAGTACAGCGAATCGGCCCCCTTCACGTCGCGAAGCTGGGTGCGCGTGATGTCGCCCACGCCCGGCCGCTCCACCTTGATGACGTCCGCTCCCATGTAAGCGAGAAGCTGGGTGCAGGTCGGGCCCGATTGCACATGCGTGAAGTCGAGCACCTTGACGCCCTCGAGCGCCAAACCGGCCGCGCCGAAAGCCAGCTTCGAGGGCGGAGGCAAACCGTTGCCGGCCTTGACGACAGATTTCCTCGCAGCGGGCTTCTTGGTGGCAGCCTTCTTGATGCCGAGCTTGCGCGTCGCGCGCTTGGCCGTCGCCTTGGCGGTGCGGGCGGCGCGAGCCTCCGCCGCCTTCATGCTGCGCTTCTTGGCCACGGCCTTCTTCGGTCCGCGCAGCTTCTTGGCGCCCGGCTTCGCCGCGCGGCTGGCCGGCCGCTTCGCGGCGTGGGCCTTGGCGCGCTTGGCCGCAACCACTTTCTTTTTCACCCGCTTCGCCGCCCGGGTCTTCGCTGCCTTCTTAGCCATCACCGATGCTCCTCGATCTCTATCTTTCAGGAGACTTGCGTCTCAACGTGTGTCCACCGGCACCGAAGCGCCGCATTCCGAATGGTCAGAGCTATTTCTTGCGAAGCACGCTTTGCGGATTGAGATTGCCGATGCGGCCGCTCTCGCTGCCCGCCGCGGGGTCGATCACGGCGTTGATCAGCGTCGGCTTTCCGGAATCCATGGCCTCGTCGACGGCGCGCTTGAGTTCATCCGGCGATGTCGCATTGACGCCGACACCGCCGAACGCCTCGATGATCTTGTCGTATCGTGACCCCTTGACGAAAACCGTCGTCGCGGGATCGGCGCCACCCGTCGGGTTGGTGTCGAGACCGCGATAGATGCCGTCGTTGTTGAAGATCACCACGCAGACCGGCAGGTTGTAGCGGCAGATGGTCTCCACCTCCATGCCGGAGAAGCCGAATGCGCTGTCGCCCTCGACAGCCAGGACCGGCTTGCCGGTCTCGACCGCGGCCGCGACGGCGAAGCCCATGCCGATGCCCATCACACCCCAGGTGCCGACATCGAGACGCTTGCGCGGCTGGTACATGTCGATCACGCCGCGCGCGAGGTCGAGCGTGTTGGCGCCCTCGTTGACCAGGATCGCGTCCGGCCGCTCCTTGATCACCGTGCGCAGCGCGCCGAGCGCGCCGTGGAAGTCCATCGGCGATTTGTTGTTCATAAGGCGCGGCGCCATCTTGGCGATGTTGTCGTCCTTCTTGGACTTGACGCTGCTGACCCAGTCGGCCGGCGGCGCGGACCATTTGTCGCCCATGGCGTCGAGCATGGCGTTCACGCAGGAGCCGATATCGCCCACGACCGGCGCCACGATCTCCACGTTGGAATCCATTTCCCTCGGCTCGATATCGACCTGGATGAATTTCTTCGGCGCATCGCCCCATGTCTTGCCCTTGCCGTGCGACAGGAGCCAGTTCAGCCGCGCGCCGATCAGCATCACGACATCGGATTCTTTCAGCACCAGCGAGCGCGCGGCGCCCGCGCATTGCTCGTGGGTGTCCGGCAGGAGGCCCTTGGCCATGCTCATCGGCAGGAACGGAACGCCGCTCTTCTCGACAAGCTGGCGGATCGCGTCGTCGGCCTGGGCATAGGCCGCGCCCTTGCCGAGAATGATCAGCGGGCGCCTGGCGCCCTTGAGAACATCGAGCGCGCGCTTGATCGAATCGGGTGCCGGAATCTGCGCCGGCGCGGGGTCGATGACCTTCACGAGCGACTTTTCACCGGCCTTGGCGTCCATCACCTGGGCGAACAGCTTCGCCGGCAGATCGAGATAGACGCCGCCCGGACGACCCGACACGGCCGCGCGGATCGCGCGCGCCACGCCGATGCCGATGTCGGCGGCATGCAGCACGCGGAACGCGGCCTTGCAGAGCGGCTTGGCGATCGCGAGCTGGTCCATCTCCTCGTAATCGCCCTGCTGAAGATCGACGATCTCGCGCTCCGACGAGCCCGAGATCAGGATCATCG
>Ga0182743_1003972_pt1 | contig 11445 bp, 6 predicted proteins | sample eDN3rd30CKraftOP_FD_128522 | JGI IMG/M metagenome (GOLD analysis project Ga0182743, IMG submission 128522) | Enriched Organic Plus compost microbial communities from Emeryville, California, USA - eDNA 3rd pass 30_C Kraft OP (version 2) (version 2) ... | reverse complement strand
CGTGCCTTGCAGGAAAATGGCTATCAGGTCCGCCCGGCATCCTCCGGCCCGGAAATGTGGGTGGCCTTCGACGCGGGGCCGGTCGACCTCGTCGTGCTCGACGTCATGCTGCCGGGCACCAACGGCATCGACCTGTGCCGCCAGATCCGCCGCAAGAGCGACGTGCCGATCATCTTCATCAGCGCCAAGGGCAGCGAGACGGACCGCATCGTCGGGCTGGAACTGGGCGCGGACGATTATCTGCCCAAGCCCTTCGGCACGCGCGAGTTGATCGCCCGTATCCGCGCCATATTGCGCCGTGTCGGGGTGGAGCGCGGCCCGGACGAGCATCGCGACAATGAAGCGCGCTTCGACGGCTGGGTCGTCAACTTCCCCCGCCGCGAGCTGCGTTCGCCCACGGGCGGCATCGTCGACCTGACCGGGGCGGAGTTCGACCTGCTCGGCTCTTTCCTCAGCCACCCCCAGCGTGTCATTGCCCGCGAACGGCTGATCGAATTGTCACGCACCCGCATGGGCGACAGCAGCGACCGCAGCATCGATGTGCTGGTCAGCCGCCTGCGCCGCAAGCTTTCCACGCAGGACAAGGGCGCCCCCATCACCACCGTGCGCGGCGTCGGTTACATGTTCAATGCAGAGGTCAGCCGCGCTTGAAGTCGGGGATGAAGCGGCCGCTCGGCCTGGTTGGGCGGATCTTCGCGATATTGCTGCTGACGGTGGTGCTGGAATTCGCGGTCGGCACGCTGATCTACGAGCGGGCCAGCCATTTGTCGCTTCAGGATGACGAAGCGCGCCGGCTGGCCGAACATCTCATCATCGCGCGCAAGCTGATGGACGAGCAGCCCGCCCAGGCCCGCCGTCCGCTGGCGGTGCAATTGACCACCGACCGCTACGACATTCACTGGACGCCCGCATCGCCGCCGCCGCCGCCGCTTGCGCCGGAACTGGAGCGGATGCGGCGGCAGATCGTCGCTTGGGAACCGTCGCTGGAAAGGTCGCGTCTCTGGCTGCGGCTGGCCGCGCCGGGGCGCGTGTCGGAAATCAATGGCGGGCTGCTGCTGTCGGACGGCAGCTGGCTTTATTTCGGGATGCACCATAGCGGATCGAAATGGGAATTCACCATTGGCCGGGTCGGACTGGCCCTCATTCCCGTGGTGGCGCTGCTGCTGGTGGGGGGCGCGATGATCCGCCGCACGCTGGCCCCCTTGCGCGAACTGACACGCGCGACCGAGCGCATTGGCCTGAGCGATGGGGTGATCGTGGAGGAAGGGGGCGGCAGCGACGTGCGCGACCTGATCCGCGCCTTCAACGCGATGCAAAAGCGCATCCACCGCCTCATCACCGAGCGGACGGAGACGCTGGCGGCGGTGGGCCATGACCTTCGCACGCCGCTCTCCCGCCTGCAATTGCGGCTGGAGAGCGTGCCGGACGGCGAAGCGCGCGAGGCGATGGAGGGCGACCTTGCCGAAATGGGCGAGATGATCGATTCCCTGCTCGCTTTCCTGGGCGGGGAAAAGAATACGGAGCCGACCCAGCGTACCGACATCGCGGTCATGCTGGCGACCATCGCCGATGCCTTTCAGGATCAGGGCAGGGATGTGGATTATGACGGCCCCGATCATCTGGAGATAGCGGCGCGGCCGCTTTCCCTGCGCCGCGCCGTCGGGAATCTCGTGGAAAACGCGCTGCATTACGGCCAGCGCGCGCGGGTCAGCCTGTCGCGGCGCGAGGGAGAAGTCCTGATCCGCGTGGATGATGACGGCCCCGGCATCCCCCGCGACAAGCTGGAGGAGGTGCTGAAACCCTTCGCCCGGCTGGACGAAGCGCGGCAACGCAACACGCGCGGCCTTGGCCTCGGCCTGGCCATCGTCGCAAAGGCGGTGGAGCGCGAGGGTGGGGCGCTGCTGCTTGTCAACCGTCCCGAAGGCGGGCTGCGCGCCGAAATCAGCCTCCGCGCGCTGAACAGCTAGGGGAGGCGTGGGATTGCAAACCCGTGCTGGATGGCGGGGTTTGGGTGGGAAGGTGGACGTCGACTTCCTTCGGATGGAGCGTTCGCTTCCATCCCAACAAGACGGCGTCCGCCCATCCCCTTTCCTGAAGAATTGAGGCGGAGACGCGGAGATGTTGTGGACCATCAGCCTGTGCCCTTCGCGTCTCTGCGCCTCCGCGTGAACCTGAAAGGGCGCTCTGAATGGCGGTTATGGGTGGAAGGTGGGCATTCCCTTTATCTCCGTTCGCCCTTCGACAGGCTCAGCCCGAACGGAGGTGGAGTGGCGGCTAAGGCCGAAACCCGCCATCCCCACTGCGCGTGAATTTGCAGGCCGCGTGACTAACGCCCAGCGCAGCTATCCCCTTCGCCGGCGATCAGATCCAGGCAACGTCCGTCTATCTCGCCCTTGGGCACCGGCAGGTTGATGAGCGCGGCGAGGGTCGGCAATATGTCCACCGTTTCCACGCCCAGCGGCTGTTCGAAATGCCGCAGTCCCTTGCGCCAGAACAGGATCGGCACGCGCCGGTCGGTGTCCCATGGACTGCCATGGGTCGCCACATAGCCTTTGGTCGGGTCGATGATCGGCATGATGCGGGGTTTCAGCAGCAGCAGCAGGTCGCCCGAACGTTCGGGATCGAAGCTCGCCCGTGCTTCCTGCAACAGGCTCCAGCTTTCGGGCGGGCCGGAGGGAGAGGGGGTGGCGGCGATCTCCGCTCTGGTGAATACCGCCTGCACCTGGGGATGGGCGCGCAGGATCTTCAGCGTTTCGGCCTGCACGGCGGCGCGTTGTCCGGGCGTCAGGGAGAGGTCGAAATAGAGATCGCCCATCGGCCCGTCGCCCCAGATCAGCTTGCGCCCGGCCAGTCCCGTCCTGGCGCCGACCGCCGCGGTCAGCGCCTTGGGCGTCAAGGCCGCGTCCACGCGGCTTTCCATCGGCATGGCGTTCTGCCTGTGCCGCTCGGGCAGGTCATGGCCGCCATGATCGGCGGTCAGCACGACCACATAGTCGATGCCGGTTTTGTCCAGCCGGTCGAAGAAAGCGCCCAGTTCCTGATCCAGCCGATCGACCTGGATGCAGCTTTCCGTGCCTTCCGTGCCGTAAGTGTGCCCCACATAATCCGTCGCGGACAGGCCGATGGAGATGATGTCGGTCTGCCCCTGCCTGCCAAGGTCCATATTGTCGATGACCGACGCGGCCAATGCCAATGTCAGGGCGTCCTGTTCCGGCGATGCGCGAAAGACCTTGAAATCGCCCGCCTCCCGCGCGAAGCGGCCGGTGCCCACGCTCTTCCCCGCGCCGATGCCGACGGGGAAATCCTTTGCCGCGCATTGCGCCGGCAGTTCAAAGCCGGGGCTGGGCTGCGCCAGCCTCTGTGCGAAAACCGCATTCACCTTCGCGATCAGCGGCGGCGTCGGCACGCCCTTGTAGCTCACATAGCCTTTGGAGCTGAGCCACCAGACCTGATCGGCGGTCGGCCCGCCCATCATGATGGCCGCGCGATCCTTCCCCGCGACGGACACCACGCGGGTCGCCGGGTTCGCGGCCTTCATCCGCCCGCCCAGCGTCGGCACGCGCAGATGGATGGGGGAGGCGACATAATCGCCGCTGCTCGTCCCTGGCTGGCTTTCATCCTCGGCGCAATAGACCGCCTTGTCCTCGCGCCCGGTCTTGAGGTCGAACCATGTGTTGGCGATGATGCCGGTGCGCGACGGGCGGCTGCCGGTCAGGATGGTGCTGTGGCCGGGGCAGGTTTCCGTCGCGGCATGGGATTGATAACCGCGCGGGAATGCAATGCCGTCAGCGGCCAGACGCTTCAGACCCGCTTCGAAATAAGGGCGATATTCGTTGAAAAGATCGCCGGAAAACTGGTCGACGGAAATGGCGACGATCAGCTTGGGCGGCGTCGCGGGCGCGCTTTGCGGGGCAGGGGCCGCGCCCGGCTGGGCGATGGCGGGCATCGCGCAGGGGACGAGCAACAGGGCGGCGGCGACTTTCCTCAACATCATGCAATGACCTTCTCGACCTTGACGGCGGATGGACAGAGACCTAGCCCGCTCCAAGCCACCCGACCAGAGGCCCGATGCGGATAGTTCATGTCCTTTTGATGACGCTGGCGTTGTTGCTGACGCCAGCCGCCGCCTGCGCGCAGGGCGCCTTCGGGACGGGGGCGCCGCATATCGCCGCGCGCCTGTCGGCCGAAAGCGGCGCGCCCGCGCCGGGGCAGGAGACGACCATCGCCTTCGCCATGACGCCAGAGGCGGGATGGCACGGCTATTGGGAAAATCCGGGCGACGCGGGCCTTGGCATGACGGTCAAATGGACGCTGCCCAAGGGCGTGAACATTGGCGCGCTGCGCTATCCGGTGCCCGAAATGCTGATGATCTCCGGCCTGATGAACCATGTCTATGAAGGGCCTTATGCGATTCTGGCGCCGCTGGCGATTGCGCCGGACGTGCCGGAAGGCACGCGCCTGCCGATCCGCGTGCGCGCCGAGTGGCTGGCCTGCACCGACAAGATCTGCGTGCCCGAAGGCGCGGACCTCAGCCTGAACCTGGTGGCGGGGAGTGGACAGGTCCAGCCCGCCGATGGCGCCCGCTTCGACCAGTGGCGCGCCCATCTGCCCCGGCCGCTGGGCGCGCAGGCCAGCTATGCGATGGCCGATGGCAAGCTTCGCATCGCCATCCCCTTTCCGGCGGGCGCGCAGGCGAGCGACGTGCATTTCTTCCCGCTGGCCGAAGGGTTCGTCCGCTATGCCGCGCCGCAAAAGGTGCGGCGCGAGGGCGACCGCCTGCTGATCGAAACGGAAGCGGGCGAGGGTTTCAAGGGCGGCAGGGCGCAGGGCGTGCTGCGGACTGGCGATCATGTTGGTTTCCTCGTCGCCGCCGTGGCCGGGCCGGTGGCCGCGCCGGGGGGAGGTGCGGCGCAGGCCATCCTGATCGCGCTGGCTGGAGCAGTGCTGGGCGGCCTGTTGCTCAATGTCATGCCTTGCGTCTTTCCGATCCTGGGGCTCAAGGCGCTCAGCCTTGCCCGCGCGGGGGGGCAGGAACGGGAAGTGCGCCGCGAAGCCATCGCCTATGCGGCGGGCGTCATTGCCGCCTGTCTGGCGCTGGGCGGCGCGTTGCTGGCGCTGCGGGCGGCGGGCGCGGCGGTGGGATGGGCCTTCCAGCTGCAGGATCCGCGCATCATCCTGCTGCTGCTGCTGCTGGTGACGGCCATCGCCTTCAACCTTGCGGGCCTGTTCGAGCTGAGGGCTTTTGGCGGTGGCGAGCGTCTGGCCGCAAAGGGTGGCATGATCGGCAGTTTCTGGACCGGCGCGCTGGTCGCCTTTGTCGCGACGCCGTGCACCGGGCCTTTCATGGGCGCGGCCATGGGCGCGGCGCTGGTGCTGCCGCTGGCGGCCTCGCTCGCCATTTTCGCGGGGCTTGGCTTTGGCCTTGCGTTGCCCTTCCTGTTGCTGGCTTATCTGCCCGCCTTGCGAAGCCGCTTGCCGCGGCCGGGGCCATGGATGGAGCGGCTGCAACGCATTTTTTCCATCCCCATGTTCCTGACCGCACTTGGCCTTGCGTGGCTACTGGGCCAGCAGAGGGGCGGCGCGGCGATGACGCTGGGGCTCGGCGCGGCGCTGCTGCTGGCGCTGCTGCTTTGGTGGCTGGGTGGGCGGCAGGGCAGGGGAAAAAGCGGGGGCGTGATGGTCCTGCTCGGCGCGCTCATATTGCTGGGCGGTGGCATGGCGTTGCTGCCCGCAAAAGCGCCTGCTGCTGCCTCCGCACGAGCATCCGGAGCCATTCCCTTCGACGAAGTGCGTCTCGCCAGCCTGCGCGCGGCGGGCAAGCCCGTATTCCTCTACTTCACCGCTGACTGGTGCCTTACCTGCAAGGCGAACGAAGCCGCCGCCATCGACCGCGCCGAAACCCGCGCCGCGTTCGACAGGGCAGGCGTCACCGTCATGGTCGGCGACTGGACTAATGCCGATCCCGCCATAACCCGCTTCCTCGAAGGGCATGGGCGGTCGGGCGTGCCGCTCTACCTCTGGTATGCGCCGGGCGGCGAGGGGAGGGCGCTGCCGCAGATCCTCACCGTCTCCACCCTGACCGCTTTGGTGCCCTGATGGCGAAGGTGCGCGCCGACCAGCTTCTCGTCGACCGGGGCCTTGCCGAAAGCCGCGCCCGCGCGCAGGCGCTCATCCTGGCGGGCCATGTGTTCCTCAATGACAGGAAGGTCGAGAAAGCCGGGCAGCAGGTCGCGCCCGATGCCTCCCTCGACGTGCGCGGCCGCGACCATCCATGGGTGTCGCGCGGCGGGATCAAGCTGGCCCACGCTCTCGACCATTTCGCCATCGACGTGATCGGCCTTGTGGCCATCGACGTGGGCAGTTCGACCGGCGGCTTCACCGACGTGCTGCTGACGAAGGGCGCGGCGCGGGTCTATGCGGTGGACAGCGGCACCAACCAGCTTGCGTGGAAGCTGCGTTCCGACCCGCGCGTCATCGTGCATGAACAAACCAGCGCCCGCATCCTGACCGCCAGCCACATCCCTGAACCCGTCCAGATCATCGTTTGCGACGCCAGCTTCATTTCGCTTGCCAAGGTTTTGGAAAGGCCCATGACTTTCGCGTCTCCCGGCGCGATGCTGGTCGCTCTCATCAAGCCGCAGTTCGAGGCGGGGCGGGAAGAAGTGGGCAAGGGTGGCGTCGTCCGCGATTCCGCCGTGCATGATCGCGTGTGCGTGGAAGTGCGCGCCTGGGTGGAGATGCAGGGCTGGCGGGTCGAAGGCATCACGCCCAGCCCCATCACCGGCCCGCAGGGCAATGTGGAGTTTCTGCTCCATGCCCACAAAGACGGCCTGTGACCGGCTGTTACATTTTGCGACAAAAGCATCTGTTGTGTCGCGTCTCAAGGGCCGCTAGCTCCCTTTCCATGCGTTTTCCCGTAGCTCTGTTCCTGTGCCTTTCCCTTGGCTTGACCGGCTGCGGCAAGAAGCAGGAGGCAAAGCCGCGACCCGCCGCGCTGGTCGAAGCCGCGCCCATCGGCAGCGCCACTTTTTCCGACGATGTGGCTGCGGTCGGCACCGCGCTCGCCAATGAACAGGTGGTGCTGTCCGCCCCGGTGACGCAGCGCATCACGGCGCTGAACTTCTCCGATGGCGGCTTCGTGAAGCAGGGGCAGGTCATCGCCACGCTGGCCCAGGGGCAGGAACAGGCGCAACTCGCCGCCGCGCAGGCGCAGGCGCTGGAAGCGCGTCAGCAACTTGATCGGATCAAGGCGCTCAAGGCGCGGGGCTTCGCCACCACCGCGACCTTCGATCAGCAGGTCGCCGCCGCCAATGCCGCGCTTGCCAATGCCCAACTGGCCAAGGCGTCGATCGGCGACCGTGTCATCCGTGCGCCCTTTTCGGGCTGGGCCAGCCTGCGGACCGTCTCGGTCGGCGCGATTATATCAGCGGGCACCCCCATCGCGACGGTCAGCGATATTTCGCGGATCAAGCTCGACTTCACCGTGCCCGAAACCCAGCTCTCGCTGATCCGGCAGGGGCAGGCGATCAAGGCGGTGTCGGCCGCATGGCCCGACCGGCCCTTCAGCGGCGCCATCGCCACCATCGATCCCGTGGTCGATCCCGCCACCCGCGCGGTGAAAGTCCGGGCGATCCTGCCCAATCCCGACCGTGCGCTGAAACCGGGGATGTTGATGACCGTCAGCGTCATCGCGCGCCAGCACCGGTCGCTCGCCGTGCCGGAACTCGCGGTGGTGGGCGATGGCGAGCAGCGGTCGATCTTCATCGTGCAGGATGGCAAGGTGAAGCGCACCGATGTCCGCACCGGTCTACGCCAGAACGGCCTCGTTGAAATATTGGATGGCGTAAAGGCGGGACAGGTCGTGGTGACGGATGGCGTCGTCAAGCTGACCGATGGCGTCCCCGTGCGGATGGAGGGCGCAAAAGCCCCCACCGCCGCCCCGGCGCGCTGACGGGACGGGCGGTGCAGCTTTCCGACCTTTCCGTCCGCCGCCCGGTCTTTGCCGCGGTGGTCGCGGTGTTGCTCTGCATTGTCGGGCTGGTCGGCTATCTCAGCCTGTCCGTGCGCGAATATCCCGACACGGACCCGCCGATCGTCTCGGTCGAAACCACCTATACCGGCGCGGCGGCCTCCGTCGTGGAAAACCGCATCACGCAGCTTCTGGAAGATTCCGTCGCAGGCGTGCAGGGCATCCAGACCATCACCTCCACTTCGCAGGACGGACGGTCGGACATCAATATCGAGTTCAGCCCGTCCCGCGACATCGATTCCGCCGCCAACGACGTGCGCGATCGCGTGAGCGCGGCGGTGGAGGATTTGCCCGAAGATGCGCTGGCTCCCGAAATCCGCAAGGTGGATGCAGATTCCCGGCCCATTCTCTATCTCACCTTTGCGCGCCCCGGCTGGAATAGCATCCAGATCAGCGACTATGTCGACCGCAATATTTCCGACCGTTTTTCCGCCATTGACGGCGTCGCCCGCGTGTTCATCAGCGGGGAAGCGCGTCCGTCCACCCGTATCTGGTTCAACGCGGAAAAGCTGGCCGCTTTCGGCCTGACCCCTGCCGATGTGGAAGCTGCGCTGCGAGCGCAGAATGTGGAACTGCCCGCGGGCCGTTTCGAATCGAAGGACCAGAACCAGACCCTGCGCGTCGAGCGGCCCTTCGTCACGCCCGCCCAGTTCGCGCAGCTTGTCGTAGGGCGCGGCGATGACGGCTATCAGGTGAAGCTGGGCGACGTGGCCCGGATCGAAACGGGCGCGGAAGACCCCTATAACATGTTCCGTTCCAATGGCGGCAATGCGGTGGGCCTGGGTATCGTCCGCCAGTCCGGGGCGAACACGCTGGAGGTCGCGGAAAGGGCGAAGGCGCTCATCAAGGAACTGGAACCGACCGTGCCGCAGGGGATGCGTATCGCCATCGGGTCCGACGAATCCCTGTTCATCAGCCGCGCGATCGAAAATGTCTATGACACGCTGATCGAGGCGGCGTTGCTGGTCGTGCTGGTCATTTTCCTGTTTCTGGGATCGGTGCGCGCCACGCTTGTGCCTGCCGTGACGGTGCCGATCTGCCTGCTCGCGACCTGCGCGGTCATGTGGCTGTGCGGCCTGTCGATCAACCTGCTGACGCTGCTCGCCTTCGTGCTCGCCATTGGCCTTGTCGTGGACGACGCCATCGTCGTGCTGGAGAATGTCTATCACCGCATCGAACAGGGCGACGATCCGCTGGTCGCGGCCTATCTCGGCACGCGGCAGGTGGGTTTCGCCATCATCTCCACCACACTGGTGGTCTGCGCGGTGTTCGTGCCGGTCATGTTCCTCGCCGGACAGACGGGCCTGCTGTTCCGCGAACTTGCCATCGCCATGGTCGCGGCCATCGCCTTTTCCGGCTTCATATCGCTCAGCCTTGCGCCCATGCTCTGCTCCAAGCTGCTCAAGACGGCCGAGCGCGGTCGGCTGGCGCGCTGGATCGACGCCCGTTTCCAGCGGCTGGAGGCGGGCTATGCCCGGTGGCTGGACAGGGTGTTGGGCAAGCCGCTGCTTCCCCTGCTGGGCGTGGCCCTGTTCCTGGCGCTTTCGGGCGCGGCCTTCACCCTGTTGCCCAATGAGCTTGCCCCGGCCGAGGATACCGGCGTGGTCGACGGGCAGGTCACGGCGGCCGAAGGCACCGGCTTCGATCGGATGGCCACCTATATGGAACGCATCGAAAAGGATCTGACGCCGCTGGTGAAGGACGGCGCGCTACAGCAATTGCTTCTCCGCGCGCCCGCTGGTTTCGGGGGCAGCGACGATTTCAACAGCGGCAATGTCATCGCCTTTCTTCGTCCGTGGGAAGACCGCCACCTCACCACCGCGCAGGTCGCCGACGCCATCAACAAGGTGATTGCCCAGCAGCCAGGCGTGCGCGGCAACGCCGCCGCCCGATCCGGCCTTGGGCGGGGGCGCGGCCTGCCGGTCAACCTTGTCATCGCGGGCGCCACCTATGAAGGGCTGGCCGCTGCGCGCGACCGGATCATGGCGGCGGCGGCTTCGAACCCTGGCCTCATCAACCTCGATTCCGACTATAAGGAAACCAAGCCGCAGATGCGGATCGACGTGAATCAGCATCGCGCAGGCGATCTGGGCGTGTCGATCAACGACATCAGCCAGGCCTTGCAGAGCCTGCTCGGTTCCCGGCGCGTCACCACCTATGTCGACCGGGGCGAGGAATATCGCGTGCTGGTGCAGGCGGAGAAGGAAGGCCGCCAGACGCTTGCCGACCTTGAACGCATCCAGGTCCGCTCGCGCAGCGGCGCGCTCATCCCGCTTTCGTCGGTCGTCACGGTTCGCGAGATCGCCGGTCCGCGCCAGCTCAACCGCTATAACAAGCTGCGGGCCATTACGCTGACCGCTGCGCTTGCGCCCGGCACTTCGCTGGGCGAGGCGCTCAGCTGGCTGGAAGGGCAGGCGAGCCAGTCGCCCGAAGTGCTCGCCATCGGCTATCGCGGCGAAAGCCAGTCTCTGCGCGAAACCGGCGGGTCGATCTGGCTGGTCTTCGGCCTCACCATCCTGATCGTCTACCTGCTGCTTGCCGCCCAGTTCGAAAGCTTCATCCATCCCGGCGTCATCATCGCCACGGTGCCGCTGGCGGTTGCGGGCGGTGTGCTGGGCCTCCTGCTGACGGCGGGGTCGATCAATCTCTACAGCCAGATCGGCATCGTCATGCTGGTGGGGCTGGCCGCGAAGAACGGCATATTGATCGTGGAGTTCGCCAACCAGCTTCGCGACGAAGGGCTGGAAGTCGCCGACGCCATCCGACAGGCGGCGGCCCGCCGTCTGCGCCCGATCCTGATGACCTCCATCGCCACGGTGATCGGGGCGGTGCCGCTGGTCATCCGGGGCGGAGCGGGAGCGGCGGCGCGGCACAGCATCGGCACGGTGGTCGTGTTCGGCGTGTCGCTGGCCACGCTCATCACGCTTTTCCTGATCCCGATCTTCTATTCGCGGGTTGCGGGACGAACCGTTTCACCGCAAACCGTAGGACGGCGGCTGGATTCGGCGCTCAAGGATTCGCCCGACGCCGCCGAGTGAGAGGGCAGGGAGAATAAGTGCCGATGAACCAGATCGCGTCGCCCGGTCAGTTGCGCCTTGCCTATCTGCGCTGGGCGCTGGTGACGGTTCCCGCGATCCTCTTTCTCGGTTTCCTGTCGGGAAAGCTCGCCAATAGCGGCTATGGCAATCGCTGGTTCGCCGCGCTTGCCAAGCCGGAGCTGATGCCGCCTGGCTGGGTATTCGGCGCGGCCTGGACGCTGCTCTATATCCTGATGGCGCTGGCCTTCGCGATGGTGCTCCATGCGCGCGGCGCACGGGGGCGGGGCGTTGCCATCGCCCTGTTCCTGATCCAGTTCGCCTTGAACCTGATCTGGTCGCCGCTGTTCTTCCGCGCGCATCAGGTCGGCGACGCGCTGG
>Ga0182743_1003971_pt1 | contig 11446 bp, 8 predicted proteins | sample eDN3rd30CKraftOP_FD_128522 | JGI IMG/M metagenome (GOLD analysis project Ga0182743, IMG submission 128522) | Enriched Organic Plus compost microbial communities from Emeryville, California, USA - eDNA 3rd pass 30_C Kraft OP (version 2) (version 2) ... | reverse complement strand
GCCGTGCCGGCCGTCGGCGTGCTCGACATGCTCCGTTACCACAAGTTCACGATCGGCTGGGCGTGGGTCCCCGAATATGGCTCAGCCGACAACGCGGAGCAGTTCAAGACGCTGCTCGCCTACTCTCCGCTGCACCAACTGAAATCCGGCGTGCTATATCCGGCCACGCTGATCACCACCGGCGATCACGACGACCGCGTCGTTCCTGCGCACAGCTACAAATTCGCCGCAGCCTTGCAGCAAGTGCAGGCTCCCGATCGCCCGGCACTGATCCGCATCGAAACGCGCACCGGCCACGGCGCCGGCACGCCCACAAGCAAACAAATCGAAGCCGCCGCCGATGTGCTGGCGTTTTTGCAGGCGGAATTGAAGATGTAATTAACCGATTGCCTTGCTGTGACGGTCCCGGACTTCCGTCCAATCGCGAGCGGACAACCGGCCGATAGGTCGAACCTGGTTTTGGTGCGCCGTTGCGAAGTAGGCGAGAAATGCCGACTGCGTCTTCAGACCAGCGGCGGACCAGTCCTGCAAAACATAGTCGGTGCTGGTGACAACGGCCCCGACTACGCTCGTCAGTACAGCCAGAACAACATCCGGCCTTTCGCGGTGATAGAGGTCGGACGAAACGACCACGGCAGGCCGCCGCTTAATTCCCATAGCGCCCGGAAAGTCGACCGTCACGACATCGCCAGGACTAGGCACTGGGCGTTCCTTCTTTATCACCGCCCAAGCCGGCAAGGGACGCCGCGCTGAAGTCGGCGAGGTCTTCATCCGACCAGGCGTCGGAAACGTCGGTTGGCACGCGCACGATGTTGTTTAGTATCAGCGCCGCAATGGCCAGGCGGTCAGATAGCGGCAGCCCTTTGATTGTTTGCTCGTAAAGCTCGGCAACCGTCATCTCGTTTCTCTGCCTTTTCAAGGTTTCAGGTGCTCACCTCGACACGCGCAATTTTTACGTCCCGAAGTTTGGCTGTGCAGTTCGCTTCCCCGCTCCGCTCACTCCGACGGGCTTGCTCGAGTTTGCTAAACTAGCCCCAAACTAGAATTCATTGTCGCAAGGACCTCTCTCATGCTTGGAGCTACGCTCGACGCCAACGCCTACCTGGAACGCCTCAACCGCGAGATTGCTCGCCTCAACCAAGACGATATCCGCAAATGGGCCGACCTCATCTACCAGGCCTGGGAGAACGGCAAGTACGTCTTCATCTTCGGCAACGGTGGCTCGGGAACCACGGCTTCGCACATGGCCGAGGATCTGGGCAAAAGCTCGCTGCGCGAGTCAGACCTGCGCGACGAGTCGAAGAAGCGGCTGAAGGTGCTTAGCCTGACCGACAATCTCGGCTGGATCATGGCAGTCGGCAACGACGTCGGCTACGACCAGATCTTCGTCCAGCAGTTGATGAACTACGGCAGCGAGGGGGACGTGGTCATCGCGATCAGCGGCTCCGGTAACAGCCCGAACGTGCTCAACGCCGTCGATTGGGCCAACCGGCACGGCCTGATCACCTACGGCCTGACCGGCTACGGCGGCGGCAAGCTGAAGCAGATGCAGCAGCACGGGCTGCACGTCGAGCTGGACGACATGGGGATGGTGGAAAGCATCCACCTCTGCGTGTTCCACTGGGTTCTGAACGACGTCTTCGCCCGCATCAACCACGAAGGACGCTACGCCAAGTCACAACAAGCGTCGTAGCTGAGTTCACCCGAATTCCGCTACCGCGATCGTTATTGCTTGCCGCCGAAACGCTCCATCGCCAGATTCTTCAGCCCCTTCAGATCGAGCTTGCCGGTTCCCAGCACCGGCAGTTGTTCGACCTCGCAGAAGCTGTCGGCTGAGGGGATGAAAAGGTTCGGCAGGCCGGCGTCGGCGAGTCCTTTGCGCAGTTCGTCCGGCGTCTTGTTCATCTTGGTGTGGAAAACGATCAGCCGTTCCCCCTTGGTCTCGTGCGGAACGGCGGTCACGGCGATTTGCACTTCCTCGCTGTCGCCGTTGCTCAGCAGCTTAGCGAGCTCTTCTTCCACCTGGATATGCGGCACCATTTCGCCGCCAATCTTTGAAAACCGGCTCTCGCGCCCCGTAATGAAGATGAAGCCGTCGTTGTCGATATAGGCGATGTCCCCCGTGTTGTACCAGCCGTCGACGATCACCTCCTTGGTCAAATCCTCGCGGTGCATATACCCCTTCATCACGTTGGGGCCCGTGATCCACAACCGTCCCGGTTCGCCAGCCGGCTGCGGAGCGCCGGTTTCCGGATGAGTGGTCTTGGCTGAAACGCCCGGCACCGGCCGACCGACGGAGCCTTCCTTGCGATCGATCTGAAAGTTGCCGAGCGAGCGCGTCGGCGGAATGTTCACGCTCACCAGCGGCGACAGCTCTGTCGTGCCGTATCCTTCGACCGGCCGCACGCCGAACTTGGCGTCGAACGCCTCGATCAAGTCTTGCGGCAACTTTTCCGCGCCGGCGACGACAACGTCGAGCGTTTCGAATTCTTCTTTCTCGCAGCGGCGCAAGTAGGTGCGCAGGAAGGTCGGCGTCGAGAGCAACAGCGTTCCCTTGTGCTCCTTGCAGAGCTTGCCGACTTGCTTGGCGTCGAGCGGGCTGAAGTGATACGCGCCTTTGATATCGAGCCCCGCCACTCCCCAGAGCGTGACCGTGTAACCGAACGAATGGAAGAACGGCAAAATGCCGATTAGCACGTCGGAACGCCGCAGCTGGACCGCCTGATTGATCGCCTCCACATTGGAGCCGACGTTCGCGTACGTGAGCATTACTCCCTTGGGCGTGCCGGTCGATCCCGACGTGAAAATCACCGTCAACACTTCGTCGGGATCCACCCGCTGCAAACCGAGCTGACGGATAAGCGCCCCAGCCGGCACGACATAGGCCTGCAGCGCTCCAATCGCCTTATCGGCGAAGGTTGGCTTGTCTTTGAAGTCCTCCAGGTAGACGACTTCGGCGTCGAGCTGAAAGTTCATCTTCTCCATGAACTTCCGGCTGGTCAGCACGTGCTTGATTCCCGCCAGCTTGATGCAGGCGTTCATCACGTCGGACGTGACCGTGTAATTCAGGTTCACCGACACTCGCTGATCGAGCGCCAGCGCCATGTTGGCGACGAAACCGGCTGCCGACGGAGGAAGCAGCAAGCCGACGTACTTTTCGTCCGCCTGAAGCACATGCCGCCGCAATAGCCGCCGGAGAATCAGGCTGCGCAGCAGCAGTTGGCCGCCGGTCAAATCGGCGCCCATCGAGTCCGCCACCTTGGAGAGCCATTTCCGTTGTTTGCAGCGGCGGATGAATGCGTTGGAGATTGCTGGCATCTTCTTCATGCGTTGCTGTGTTGCGGTGGAACCCAATTGCAAAACGGCCTGGCGGACTTCGTGCGGATCTTGCGTGTCGCGAACCTGCGGGCCGAAATGGATCCACACTGGATACGGCACGCGCTTCGGCCACTTCCAGAAAAACCGCCCTCCTTCGAAGCTGAAGATGCTACCCCAAAGCCCATCCAGATAGATAGGCACCACCGGGGCGTTGGTCCCTTCCTGGATCTTCATAATGCCAGGGCGGAACCCCTGCACCTGCCCCGAACGCGTCAGCCCTCCTTCGGGAAAGATGCAGACCAATTCGCCGTTATTCAGCGCCTCGCGGGCCGCGCGCAATGCGGCGACGACCGATTTCGGCCGCGTCGGCTCGATCGGGATCATGCCGAACAGGTCGGCCAGCCGCTTGAGCCACGGATTCGAAAAGTTCGAGGCCCAAGCGATCATCCGAATCGGCCGGCTGCTGGTGATGAGCAGCAAAATGCCGTCCAGCCACGAAACATGGTTGCAAACCAGCAGCGCGCCCCCTTCGCGCGGCAGATTCTCGCGGCCGTACACCCGAATCCGGTACACCGTCTTGCTGAGCAGCCAGACGAAGAATCGAATCGAAGCCTGCGGTATCACCCAGACGATGTAGAAAAACACGGGGATCGTCAGCAGCCCGGCCAGAAAGAAAATCTGCTGCGGCGTCAGCAGCGGAACCAACTTCGCAGCCCCCTCTCCTCCATCAGCGAGCGTCGGCCCGACCGGACGCGGCGTCCGCAACACCGCGAACAGCAGCGACGCCAGGCAAATGCCGGTGAACGTCAAAAAGTTCGACGCAGCCAGGATCGAACCGCGCGACTCGCGCGGGCTGCGATGCTGCATATAGGCTTCCAGCGGAACGCTAAACAAACCAGCGCTCAGCCCCAGGCAAAACAGCAGCGCACAGGCCCAAATGGCCCCGGCTGTCATCCCCGGCCCTTCCACAAAGATCGTATGGGGCACGGTGAACAGCAGGAGCGAGCTGACGACCACGCCCGCCGCGCCGAGCGGCAAGATCCCCAGCTCGACATGATCCCCCGACCAAACGCCGGCCAGCACGCTGCCGATACTCACCCCCGCAATCAGCGAAAGGAGCAGCGGAATCTTGGCCGATTCGCTGCCGAGCGCGCCGCCTTCCGCCGCAAGCTGGTCGATATTCAGTTGCGCAAGGCCACCGACGGCATAAAAGAATGCAATGCCCAGCGCCACGCGCAACAGCGCCCGACTTGCGGCCAGCGTCTTGAAGTCGCGCCAGGTCTGAACCGGAAAGTCCCACGGAAATCGCTTCGAGCGGTCAGCCGGCGGCAACGTCGCAATCGGCAGGGCCGTCAGCGTTCCCAGCGTCGCCACGCCGATCAGGACGATGGCTGACAGCCACCAGCGGTCCATCCCCTTCTCGCCCGTCGTGTCAGCCAGCCAGCAGCCGATCGCGGTGCCGATGACCATCGACACCACCGTCGCCAGCCCAAAGATGCCGTTGGCCTTCGAAATTTTTTCGGGCGAAACGCTTTCCGGAATGCTGCCCGACCGCGCGGGGGAGAACAGCGCGCTCTGAGCCCCCATCAGCGCCACCACCGAAAACAGCAGCGTAAGCGCCAGCCCGCTCGGCAGCCCACCCAGCAGAATCCCCCCGATGCCGAGCGTCATGATCACAATCTCGGCAATCTTGCAGGCCAGAATCACCGACCGCTTGCTGTACCGGTCGGCAAAGTAGCCCGCCGGGGCGGCAAGCACCAGATACGGGGCGACAAAGCACACCGTCCCCGCCATCAGCACCTGCTCGACATTTTCTCCCGCGTGATCCTTCCCGATGCCGATCACCAACCAGCGGAAGATGTTGTCGTTCATCGCCGTCAGGAACTGCGTCGCCAGGAGCCCTAAAAAACCGGCGGATAGCAATCCCCGCTCGGTCGCGGCGTTGTACGTTTGAGGGGATTGGTCCATGATGGAACGCAAGAAAAGCGATGGCGAAACGAACTTGCAGGTAGGTTAGGGAGACTAGCCCGAAGCCGCAAGCTCACAGTAGCAGGCACACTCCGCGTGCCTACTACTCTAGATCGTTCGACATCGCCCAATCTTGTCTCCGTCCCAGACTTTTGCCTGGGGCGAAACCAGCGCGAGACGCCAGCCTCGCTAGAGCCGCGCGAAAGTCCAGAGCCCAGCCGATTCATGTCCAGCCAGCGCCTCAGCAACCGCGTTATGCTCGTCCTCGCGCTGGCTGCCTTGGGCATCCTGCTCGTCTGGCTCCCGCCGCGCCTGCTCGACCAGTACGAACGGATCCAGCAGATCGGCCCGCCTTGGACCTACTTCTACTTCGCCCTGATCGGCATCGGCTCGCTGCTGCTCGTCAGCCTGTCGGTCGGAGTCCTCTGGCAACTGATCCGAAACACGCGCAAGAAAGAAGCCGCCCGCGACCGCCGAGCCAAAAACCCAAGTCAACTCAGCCGCGACGAGCAGCAGCAAGAAGTGGAATCGAACCTTGCCGCCGTCGAAGACCTGCAGCAGGACCAATCGGTCTCCGATGAGCTGCGCCGCGAGCTGGAAAATCTCACCAGCAAGGTCGAGCTGAAGAAAGAGGCCCAGCGGCTCGAAATTGTCGCCTTCGGAACCATCTCCAGCGGCAAGAGTTCTCTGCTCAACGCCCTGGCTGGCCGCGACGTTTTTGCCACCGACCCGCGCGGCGGCACCACGCTCCAGCGGCAAGAGATTCCCTGGCCCGGCAACGACCAGGTGCTGCTCGTCGATACGCCCGGCCTCGGCGAAGTGGAAGGTCAGGAGCGGCTGACCGTCGCAGCCGACAGCGCTCGCGACGCCGACCTGGCCTTGCTCGTGGTCGACGGCCCGCTGCGGCAAAGCGAGTTTCAGCTCGTTAGCCGGCTCGGCGAAATGGAGAAGCGAATCCTCGTCTGCCTCAACAAGCAAGACTGGTACGACGACGCCGACCGCAAGACGCTCATCGGCCAGATCGCCGAGCAGGTGAAGCCCTTCATCCCGCCGGACGACATCATCGCCGTCCGCTCACGAGTGACCGAGCGAACCCGCGTTCGCGTCCTCCCCGATGGCACCGAAACCGAAGAGGCCGTTCCCGTCCCGGCCGACATTAGCGCCCTGGCCGACCGGATGCTTAGCGTCGTCCGCCGCGACGGCCACGACCTGCTGATGGCAAACCTGCTGCTGCAATCGCGCGGACTGGTCGACGAAGCTCGCCGCCGCGTGCAAGACGCTCTCGACAAGCGGGCTTGGGAACTGGTCGACAACTACACCTGGGCCGCCGGCGCCGCAGCCGCCGTGGCGCCGATGGTTCTCGACGTGCTGCTCTCCAGCGGCATCGCGATCAAGATGGTGGTCGACCTGGCCCGCATCTATCGGCAGGACGTCGATGTGAACCTGGCCACGCGACTGGTCAGCTCGCTCGGCAAAAACCTGGTCGCCATCCTCGGCGTGAATGCAGCGGCGCCGGCCGTCGCATCGGGCATCGCCGGATTGCTCAAGACGGTGCCGGTCGCCGGAACAATCGCCGGTGGCGCATTGCAGGGAATCGTCCAGGCGCTCGTCATCCGCTGGGTCGGCGCCGTGTTCATCGGCTACTTCAAGAGCGAGATGAAGCAGCCCGACGCCGGACTTTCGAACCTCGCCCGCCGCGAGTGGCAACGACTCACCGCCCCAGCCGAGCTGCTCAAATTCGTCCAAACCGCCCGCGACCAACTCCGCGGCACAACCACCGAAAAGTAGCCGGATCGTAACACGCTCCGGAGAACAAGGTACACGCAAATCAACATCAGCCGACGGCGACGAATGCCGATCCAACGCGCGAACACTTCGATCATCACTCAACGAGCATAGCCCAATCCAACTGCCCTTCCCCGGAGCGTGGTTACGCTCTGGTTAAACGGAACTGACCGTGAACGATTCTCCCGACGATCCCTATCGCCAGGCGCTTGCCGCCGTCGAGCAGACGCTCGATCGCTATCGCCGCGGCACTGAGGAAGAGAAGGACAAGCTCCGCGCCGAGTTCGCCGGGCTGCGGGCGATGCACGACAAGCTCCTCGCGGGCCGCGTCGAAATTGTCATCTTCGGCGAGATTAGCACCGGCAAGTCGGCCCTGATCAACGCCCTGGTCGGCGAGGCGGTGGCAGCCGTCGACGTGCGCGGCGGCTGGACCAAGGAAGTCTGGCACGTGAACTGGAGCGGCGCGGGCTACGTCCTTCCTGGCCTCGGCCAGTCGCAGGTCGTCCTCATCGACACGCCGGGCATCAACGAAGTTGGCGGCGGGGCTCGCGGCGAAATGGCTCGCGAAGCGGCGCAGCGGGCCGACCTGATCCTCTTCGTCACCGACTCCGACCTGAACGAGACCGAGTATTCGAACCTCGTCGAGCTCGCCACGTTTCACAAACCGATCCTCGTCGTCCTCAACAAGATCGACCTCTACAGCCGCGAGCAGCGGGCCCGCCTGCTCGAAGTACTTGCCAACGATCGGCTAAAGGAAATCCTCCCCGCCGATCAGATCGTCTGCGCCGCCGCCGATCCGCGCGAGCGGGAGTACGTCATCCAGCGGGCTGACGGCAGCGAGGAAAGCCAGTGGCGCAAGCCGCCCCCCGACGTCGGCGAATTGAAGGCCAAGATCCTCGAACTGCTCGAACGCGAAGGCTTGGCACTCACCGCGCTCAACGCAGCCCTCTACGCCGCCGACAAGACCGACCGCATCGCCGCGCTCCGCGTGCAACTGCGCCAGACCCGCGCCATGCAAGTGATCTGGAGCTACGCGACGATGAAGGCGATCGCCGTCGGGCTCAATCCATTCGCCGTCGCCGACGTCTTCGGCGGCGTGGCGATCGACGCGGCGATGATCGTCACGCTCGGAGCGGTTTACGGCCTCGAACTCTCCTGGACGCACGCCCGCTCGCTGGCTCTTTCGATCGGCAAGGCTGCCGGATGGATGACGGTGAGCGTCGTCGCCACGACAATCGCCGCCTCAGCCTTCAAAGCGCTCACGGTCGGCAAAGGAACGCTACTGACCGCCCTACCCCAAGGCGCGGCGGCCGGCTACGGCTCCTACATTGTCGGCCAGGCTGCCCGCTACTACTTCGAACACGGCAGCAGCTGGGGCCCCGAAGGCCCGAAAGCGATCGTCCAATCGATCCTCAACGAAACCGACAAAGAATCGGTCATCCAGCGGCTGAAAGAAGAAATCGGCAAAAAGCTGCTGGTCAATCCGCACGCGGGGGCGCCCCCGAAGGGGTCGTAGTTAACAGTAGACAGTTCACAGTAAACAGTTCTTGCGGCTCGCCATGTGACGTCCCGCCGAATGGCAAACTCAAGCACTGTTTACTGTCTACTGTCTACTGTTTACTGTCTACTCCTATTGCTGTGCCTTCAACTCCGCCAGATGCTGCGCGGTCCCTACCAGCCGGTCCCAGTTTTCGCGGATGTATTCCGGTGGGCCGCCGATTTGGGCGACGTATTGGGCGACCAGTTCGGTCGGCACCATTTCGATCGCGTCCCAGGGGCAGACTTTCAGCTCGTACGGGTTCGTCTTCTTCTGCGGTATGTGGACGCACACCTCGCAGCCGACGCACCGCTCGAGATCAATCTCGCACCACGACTGCGTCCCCTTCACGACGCCAGCGTGAACCGACTTCAGCGAGATGCAGTCGACCGGACAAACCTCCATGCACGACTGACAACCGGTGCAGTTATCCGCATTGATAACCGCCAGCTCCTTAGGAAGCTTCTTCCGCGGACCCTGCTTGGCCATGAGTCTGTGCCTCGAGTTTGAATGAGCTCGATGGAAGTAGTAGACAGTATACAGTTAACAGTAGACAGTTCGAATAAATTCCACGTTCAGTCCGCTAGCAGGCGAGCAATGCAAGACTATCGCAACTTGCAGGTGTGGACCAAGTCTCACTCGCTGGCGCTGCTCATCTATGCCGCAACCCGCGTGCTTCCTGCCGACGAACGCTTCGGACTCGCAAGCCAACTTCGTCGAGCCGCCAGCTCCATTCCAGCCAACATCGCCGAAGGATGCGGCCGTGGCGGACGGCGCGAGCTTCGTCACTTTCTTCGGATGGCATCCGGCTCAGCCTCCGAGCTGGAATATCACCTGCTCCTCGCGACCGAACTCGGCTACCTGAACGATCCCAAACTGAATCAAAAGGTCGCCGAGATCAAGCGAATGTTGGCCGCACTGATTAACCGATTAACGCACGAACTGAAAACCAAGTCGAAAAACCAACGACGGACTGACACCTAACACTGTCTACTGTGTACTGTTTACTGTCTACTAATCCCGGCTACGCCGGGATTACCTCTCCCCTCATCAAATCTTCATAACTCTGCCGCGCTCGGACTAGATGCGGCTTGCCGTCTTTGATTAGGACTTCGGCCGATAGCGGTTTGCTGTTGTAGTTCGACGCCATCACGAAGCCGTACGCCCCGGCGCGTTCGATCACCAGGTAGTCGCCAACGTTTGCTTGCGGCAGGCTGCGGGTGCAGACGTAGCCCCCTTCTTCCTGCGTGAAGATGTCCCCCGATTCGCACAGCGGACCGCCGACGACCACGTCTCGCAGCGGCCGATCCTTCGAGCCGTCGCGCGGGCTGATCGACATCGGATGATAGGCGCCGTAGAGAATCGGCCGCGCCAGATTGTTGAAGCCCGCGTCGAGCAGATAGAACGTGTTGCCACCCATCTGCTTGATCGCCCGAATCTCCGTCACCAGATAGCCGCTCTCGGCGACCAGATAGCGCCCCGGCTCGATCTCGAGCGACAGCTTGTGCCCGAATTGGTCTTCCAGCCGCTTGCGCGAAGCGTCCCACAGCTCGAAGTAGCGATCCAGGTCGATCGTGCCCTGCTCCGGCTTGTACGGAATCGGCAGACCGCCGCCGGCGCTGATCGTCGTCAGGCTGCGGCCGATCGTCGCAGCCGTCTTCTCCATTGCCGAGCAGACCTGCGACAAGTGTTCGAAGTCAGTCCCCGAGCCGATGTGCATGTGAATGCCGGTCACCATGATGCCGTGCCGGTCGGCCCGCTGCAGCACATCGGGCAGGTCGGCGTGCCAGATGCCGTGCTTCGACTGCTCGCCGCCCGTGTTCGTCTTCTGACTATGCCCGTGGCCGAAGCCCGGGTTGATTCGCAGCGTGATGTTCGCCCCCGGCAACCGCTCGCCGAGCTGATCGATCATGTCGGGCGAACCGACGTTCACGTGCAGCTTGTGCTTCACGACCAGGTCGAGCGCGTCGCGGTCGAAAATGTCCGCCGTGTAGACGATCGGGGCCGGATCGCCGTGCGCCTGAAAGCCGGCTGCGAACGCCCGATGGATTTCCCCCGCGCTCACCGCGTCGACCACCACGCCATGGCGCCGGGCCAGGTCGAGAATGGCGATGTTCGAGCACGCCTTCTGGGCGTAGCGGATCACGTCGAACCGCTTCAGGTCCGCAATCCGCTCCACAATCTTCGCCGCGTCGTACACATACGTCGGCGTGCCGAACTGCTGGGCCAGATCACTGACCGAAACGCCAGCGATCTGCTGCCGAATGGAAGGAAACGCCTCCGACGCCGAAACCACCGTAGCCATAACGCTCCTGAATGCTCAAGCAAAAAGTCCAACCAACTTAACGTCGGCAATCCACGCCAACCGCCACCGCAATCCTTAGCCGGAAGCTAACAGCTTCCGCAGAAAAGCGGCAGGACACGCCAACCCAAGCAAGCTCGCCCCAGTCTCAATACTAGAGGTCATCACACTCGCTGCAGCGCCCGTCCAAATTTCCCGATCCAGCTGACGCTAAAACACTTACGACCCAAACTTGGCCCCAAAAACGCCAGTCTCAACAGCAAAACCACAACCCCCACTACGGGTGTCTCGCACAACCGCTAGCCTGCTCCACAAAGGGCGGCCGAACCCGGCACGAAGCCCAAAGGGCGAGTCTAGCCATTTATCCAAAACATCCCAATCTACCAGACATCGCCCGGCCATCGAGCAAGCCGCCCACACCGTCGGCGACCGCCGAAAGTCAGGCTCGGCATTATACCAGACCACCCGCCCCAGTCCGCCGAACTTCCCCAACCGCGAACCCCACGCCCTCCGTCGCCTCTATCTAACCAACTCGT
>Ga0182743_1003967_pt1 | contig 11449 bp, 10 predicted proteins | sample eDN3rd30CKraftOP_FD_128522 | JGI IMG/M metagenome (GOLD analysis project Ga0182743, IMG submission 128522) | Enriched Organic Plus compost microbial communities from Emeryville, California, USA - eDNA 3rd pass 30_C Kraft OP (version 2) (version 2) ... | reverse complement strand
TTCGACGGGTTGCGGACGGATTTCTCCCTTGCCCGCCTCAAACATTATACCGGCACGCCGCCCGAGCATGTCCAGCGCTACATCCTCTTCACCAACTATCATCGCTATGTGGACGAATTCGTATCCTGGGCGTGCGAGGAAATGCAGCGGCCCGGCAGCCGCTTCACCGCCCTTTCGGGGGCGGGCGGCGTTTATGTGACGCCGGAAACCGCCGAACCGGCGCGGATGATAGCCGACAGCGCATGGCGCAGGCACCAGATGCCCGCTTACCACCTGATCGCCCCGGACCGCAGCGGGATAACGCTGGTCAATATCGGCGTCGGCCCATCCAACGCCAAGACGATCTGCGACCATCTCGCGGTCCTGCGGCCGGAAGCGTGGCTGATGATCGGCCATTGCGGCGGTTTGCGTCCCAGCCAGCGGATCGGCGACTATGTTCTGGCCCATGCCTATCTTCGCGACGATCATGTGCTGGACGCCATGCTGCCGCCCGAAATCCCGGTGCCCGCCATCGCGGAGGTGCAGGTCGCGCTGGCGAAAGCCGCCGAAGCCGTCCTGGGAAGCGGAAAACCCGAAGATTTCAAGCGCCGGCTGCGCACCGGCACGGTCGTGACCACGGACGACCGCAACTGGGAATTGCGCTATTCCCATTCCGCGCTGCGCTTCAGCCTTTCCCGGGCGGTCGGCATAGACATGGAATCGGCCACCATCGCGGCGCAGGGCTATCGTTTCCGCGTGCCTTACGGGACGCTGCTATGCGTGTCCGACAAGCCTATCCATGGCGAGTTGAAACTGCCCGGCCAGGCCAACCGTTTCTATGAAGAGGCGATTGCAGGGCATCTGCGCGTCGGTCTGGAAACCTGCGAACTGCTGCGTCAGGAAGGGCCGAAACTGCACAGCCGCAAATTAAGGGCCTTTAACGAACCGCCCTTCCGCTGATCGGGCCATGGCCTAAGCGGCGGCGCGCCAGATGCTGATCCGATCCTTGCCGTCCTTCTTGGCCCGGTAGAGCGCGCTATCGGCCCGCGCGACCATGTCGTCCAGGCATTCGTCATCCTCATGCAGGTCCGCGATCCCGAAGCTGGCGCGCAATTTCGCCCCGGGCGCCTGCGGCAATATCATGCAGCCGATTTCGGCGCGGATACGCTCCATGACGTCGGCGGCGGCGGCGGAATCGCTGTCCACCAGCAGCAATCCGAATTCATCGCCTCCCAGCCGCCCCACGATATCGCCCCGCCGGATCGCGGCCGTCACCAGCCGGGCAAAGCCGCGCAAGGCCGCGTCGCCCGCGATATGGCCGTAACTGTCGTTCAGCACCTTGAAACCGTCCAGATCGCAAATGACGAGGGCCAGCGGACGGTCATGCCGCTTGGCGTTGGCGATGGCGCGGACGGCCGCTTCTTCCAGGCCCAGCCGGTTGAGCGCATCGGTCAGGACGTCGCGCTGCATCCTGCGCCGCAATTCATGGGCCAGATCGCCCGCGACGACCAGAACGGCCGAAACGCAGGTGCCCACATAGATCGACGGCAGGCCGAGCGCCATGATCGCCCGATAGCTGTCCATGCCTTCGCGCGGTCCTCCCCAGTTCAATGCCGCGCTCACCACCAGGCATCCTTCAAAGACGGCGAACAGCAGCAACAGCGAAAAGAACGCCAGCTCGGGCGCGCTGAAGCGCCGGCCGCGCGGCCAGAGCGACAGGGCCGAACTCAGCATCAATATGCCCGCATATCCCGGGATCGCGATGCCCTGAAGCGGCGCATTCCTTGTAAGAGCCGCATGGAAGCCCGCAATGGCGCACGGGATGCCTACCATGAGCAGCCCGGCCCAGCGAACCGTTCTCCCCGCGCGCTGGCGCACGCCGATCAGGGTGAAGGTCGCGCTGGTCATGATCGCCAGCGCCGCCATGCCGATCAGGAATGGACTGCCGAAAAACAGTCCCGCGCCGTTCAGCGCCCATTGGACGACCGATATGCCATAGGCGATCATCCAGCTCAGCACATGACGCCGCCGCCCGAATTGCGCCCATGCGATACCCATTGCGATCGCCATGATCGCACTGGTGAAGAAAAGCAGGGCAAGGATAATGGCGGCCGAGTTCACGGGACCGGCCTATTAATGCCTTTACTTCACGATTACCAGCCGCAGGATTTGCCTTTATTCTGATCTTTCAACCATTTCTGCAACGGCGCGAAATAGGCGAGCATCGCCTTGCCCGACATATCGCGCTGGCCGGTGAATGCCTGCAACGCATCGGGCCACGGCTTTGACGCGCCCATTTCGAGCATGGCGTCAAGTTTCCGCCCTACCGCCTTGTTTCCATAGAAGGAACAGCGGTGCAGCGGCCCCTTCCATCCCGCCTGCCTGCACGCGGCTTCGAAGAACTGGAATTGCAGCACCCGCGCCAGGAAATAGCGCGTATAGGGTGTATTTCCGGGGATATGAAATTTGGCCCCGGCATCGAATTTCGTTTCATCGCGGGACACCGGCGGGACGATGCCCTGATATTGCCGCCGCAGGCCGTCCCACGCCTGTTCATAGCGGCTTTCCGGGATCGACCCGTCGAACACGCCCCAGCGCCATTTGTCGATCAGCAGGCCAAAGGGCAGGAACGCCACCTTGTCCATCGCCTGCCGCAGGAGCAGGCCCATATCCTTGTCCGCGCCCGGCACCTTCGCGGGGTCCAGCAGCCCGATCTTCACCAGATAATCGGGCGTGATCGACAGCGCGACGAAATCCCCGATCGCTTCGTGGAATCCGTCATTGGCCCCGTCCAGATACAGATAGGGATGGTTCTGATAGGCCCGCTGGTAATAATTATGGCCCAGCTCATGATGGATGGTCACGAAGTCGTCGCTGTTGACCTTCGTGCACATCTTGATGCGGATATCGTCTTTGTTGTCGAGGTCCCAGGCCGACGCATGACAAACGACGTCGCGATCCCGCGGCTTCACGATCTGCGAGCGGTCCCAGAATGTCTGCGGCAGCGGCGTGAAGCCCAGCGAACTGTAGAAGCCTTCCCCGGCCTTCACCATCTTGACCGGGTCATATCCCCTCGCCGTCAGCAGGTCGCCGATGTCATAGCCAAGGTCGCCGACACCCTGGGGCGCGACGATATCGTAGATATTGCCCCATTCCTGCGCCCACATATTGCCCAGCAGGTCCGCGCGGATCGGTCCTTTGTCCGGCTGGACCGCATCGCCATATTTCTCGTTGAGCTTGGTGCGGGTATAGCAATGCAGTTCGTCATAGAGCGGCTTCACCTCCGCCCAGATCCGGTCGGTCAGCGTGGCGAAGTCGTCGGCGGGCATGTCATAGCGGGACCGCCACATCGCGCCTGTATCGGCAAAGCCCAATTCCTTCGCGCCCGCATTGGCGATGGATACCAGCCTGCTGTAATCCTTCCGCATCGGCGCGCCGACATTGTCGTGCCAGCTTACCCACATTTCCTTGAGTTCGTCGGGATTGCGGCTGGTGCCCATGGCTGCTTCGATATCGCTGCCGTTGATCGGCTGGCCGCGCAGCGTCCCCTTGCCCCGACCATATTCCGATTGCAGCTTCGTGGACAGCGCGTTCAATTCATCCGCCGCGCCCGGCGTGGTCGACGCGGGAAGCGTCAGCGCCGTCCGCAGCATCAGCAGCCGCCGCTTCGTCTCCTCGCTCAGCCCCTTCGCCTCCGCGAACTTCGCGGCCTCCAGTGCGTAATCCACCGTCATGCGCGTGCGGATCGCTCCGAACCAGGCGGCCAGCGCGTCGCTGTCGTCACTGATGTAGGTGGCGTTGATCCAATCCGCCCGGTTCTGGATCAGCGACTGGTCGAACATCGCCTTTTCCGCCTTGTCGAGGAAGGCGTTGGCGTCGGCGGCCGAAGGCGCCGTTCGCTGTTGCGCCATGGCGGGGGAAACGACCAGTGCGGCCGCGAGCGCGGCCATCGAAGCAAGCATTTTCATGGAAACAGCCCCTTGCAGATGTCTCTATGGGGCCAGAGTGACTTAGGGCAGCGATACAGTCAAGCGGAGAGGAAGTCCGCCATGGCCTGCCCCAGTTCCTTGCGCGTGACGGCGTTCATATGGTTGCCGGGGATTTCGATATAGCGTCCGTCCGCCAGCGCGTCGGCCAGGTCGCGCGCGATGCCGTTATCCTGATCCTCGCTGCCGCAGATGACGGCGGCGGGCTGTGCAATGGCGGCCACCTCCTCCCGCGTCGTGTCCACGAACGTCTCCAATATATGCAGCATCGCGACCGGATCGCCCTTGGTCGTCTTGAGGAAGGCTTCGGTCATCCATTCGGACGTGCCCCGCTCGAACGTGCCCAGGTTGGTCAGCACATTGCGGTAATAGCCGCCCTTGCCATGGGTATCGACCAGCCCTGCCAGGCCCATGCCCGCCACGATCAGGCGGCGCGGCGCTGCTCCGTTCACGACCATGCGGACCGCCGTGCGCGCGCCCAGCGAATAGCCCCCCAGATCATAGTCCGCCAGCCCCATCCGCTCGACCAGCGCAAAGCCGTCCCGCATCAGCGCATCGGGCGGATAGGCGGCGACGTCATGCGGCTTCCCGCTTTCGCCATGGCCCCGCAGGTCCGGCATGATGACGCGAAAGCCTTGCTCCGCCAGCTTCGCCGCATGACCGTAGCGTATCCAATTGGTATGGGCGTTGGAGAAATAGCCGTGGATCAGCACCACGTCCCGCCCCTCGCCCATCACATGCACCGCGATGGGCAGGCCGTCGAAACCCTCGATCTCCAGCATTTGGATATGCGGTCCGCTCACATTGTCATCCTTCCGCGTGGCCGTGAGGTTCCTTACAGCACATATTTGCTCAGGTCCGTATTCCGCGCGATGCTGCTGAGCTGCCCCTCGACATAGGCCTGGTTGACGACCAGCGTCTCGCCCCGCCGGTCCTCCGCCTCGAAGCTCACATCTTCCAGCAGCTTCTCCATGACGGTCTGGAGCCTGCGCGCGCCGATATTCTCGACCTCGCTGTTCACCTCCGCCGCGATGCGCGCGATGGCGCGGATGCCGTCCGGCGTCAGGTCGATGGTCACGCCCTCGGTCGCCAGCAAGGCGCGATATTGCGTGGCAAGGCTCGCCTTGGTGTCGGACAGGATCGCCACGAAGTCATCCTCGGTCAACGCCTGCAACTCGACGCGGATCGGCAGGCGGCCCTGCAATTCCGGCAGCAGGTCGCTGGGCTTGGCCACATGGAACGCCCCTGACGCGATAAACAGGATATGATCGGTCTTGAGCGGCCCATATTTGGTCGAAACCGTGGTCCCCTCGATCAGCGGCAGCAGGTCGCGCTGCACGCCCTCGCGGCTCACCGATCCGCCGCGCACGTCGCTGACGGCGATCTTGTCGATCTCGTCCAGGAAGACGATGCCGTTCTGCTCCGCGCTGGCGATGGCGACGCGCGCCACATCGTCCTGGTCCAGCCGCTTGTCCTGCTCTTCCTCGACCAGCTTGTCCCAGGCTTCGGCGACGCGCATCTTGCGCCGCTTCTTCTGCTGCTGGCCGAACGCCTTGGACATCATGTCGGACAGGTTGATCATGCCGATCTGCCCGCCCATGCCGGGGATTTCCATCGGCATGGAGGGGCTGTCGGCGACTTCCACCTCGACCTCCACCTCGTTCATCTGGTCGCCTTCGATCCGCTGGCGGAAGGACAGGCGCGTCGCCTCGCTCGCTTCCTTGCCGGTGAGGGCATCGAGCAGCCGTTGCATCGCGGCCTCCGAAGCCGCCTCCCGCACCGCCTCGCGCCTGCGGTCGCGTTCCAGCCGCACGGCTTCCTCGACCAGATCGCGCACGATCTGCTCCACGTCGCGGCCGACATAGCCGACCTCGGTGAACTTGGTCGCCTCCACCTTCACGAAGGGCGCGTCGGCCAGCTTCGCGAGGCGGCGGCTGATCTCCGTCTTGCCGCAGCCGGTGGGGCCGATCATCAGGATATTCTTGGGCGTCACCTCGTCGCGCAGCTCGGCGGACAGGCGCTGCCGCCGCCAGCGGTTGCGCAGCGCTACCGCGACCGCGCGCTTGGCGTCCGCCTGCCCGATGATATGCGCGTCGAGCGCGGAAACAATGGCTTTGGGGGTCAGGTTGTCGTTCATGATCGTGTCTTGAAATCCGCAGGAAAGAAGCAGGGAAGGCAAGCGTCAGGCCGCGCTCGCCAGTTCCTCGATGGTCAGTTGATCGTTGGTGTAGACGCAGATATCCGCCGCCACCGCCATCGCCTTGCGCGCGATGACCTCGGCATCCTCTTCATAGTCCACCAGCGCCCGCGCCGCCGCCAGGGCGAAATTCCCCCCCGATCCGATCGCGGCCACGCCGTTCAGCGGCTCCAGCACATCGCCATTGCCCGTCAGGATCAGCGTCACGTCCTTGTCCGCGACGATCATCATCGCTTCCAGATTGCGCAGATATTTGTCCGTCCGCCAATCCTTCGCCAGTTCGACGGCGGCGCGCATGAGCTGGCCGCTATGCCGCTCCAGCTTGCCCTCCAATCGCTCGAACAGGGTGAAGGCGTCCGCCGTCGCCCCGGCAAAGCCGCCGATCACCGACCCGTCATGCAGGCGGCGGACCTTGCGGGCATTGGGCTTCATCACCGTCTGGCCCATGGAAACCTGCCCGTCGCCGGCGACGACGACTTTCCCGTTCTTGCGTACCGACATGATGGTGGTGCCATGCCAGACCGGCATGGCGTTGCTGCGTTGGTCGTTCATGGCGCGGCATATGGGATGGAGAACGCGGCCATGCAAGCATTGCCCGGCGCTCGCCCAATTGTGTCATTTTGGAGACGATCCCCCGCGCGGCGCTGGAACAAGCCCCCCGACTCTGGCATTGTGCATCGCAATAACAGGGAAAGGACGTGCATGTCCCTCAAGGCCAGGGCGCGCGAAAAGGTCGAGCGCGCGGGAATTTCCAACTATTCCTTCGACCAGGATGTGCTGGTGATGTGCGGCAACCGCTACACGGTCGAACCGTGCGACTGCGGGGAGCCGGAGTGCGATGGCGTCCGCCTGCTCAAGGACGCGCCCGTCGCCGGCCGCGTCCTCCAATAGACTTGAGGGATGCTCCGGCATCCCCCGTCCGGGTCAGTTGATGGCCTTTTCACCGGCTCTGCCGACGGATTCGATATCCCGGCCTGCCCCCTTGACCGTATTGCAGGCAGCCAGGGTGGAAAGAAGAAGCCCCGCGATCACAAGGGCGGCGGTTTGACGCATGGGATAAGCACTCCTTTTCGATAACGGGCCGACTATAGCGCGGAGACGCGCGGCGCATAAACCATTTTATGCATCCCTCCCGCTCCCCCTGCTTGACAGGCCGCGCGCCGGGTGCCAATGGCGCTCCTCCCTCAGCGGGCGCGTAGCTCAGCGGTAGAGCACACCCTTCACACGGGTGGGGTCACAGGTTCAATCCCTGTCGCGCCCACCATGGCCTTGGCGCCATGGCTGGAATAATATGTCCCGGCATTGATCTTTTTATCCAAGGCACGCTAATCCTGCGGCCCGATCCGGCGTTTCCGCGAAACGCCGAGGCGAAAGGATGACGATGCCCTCCAAACTTCCCCGCTCCGCCGCCCTGGCGGCCCTGCTGGCCACTCCCGCCCTCCCCGCGACAGCGCAGGAAAAGCTGACGCTGGAGCGCGTCTTCGCCAGTCCCGATCTTTCCGGCCCCCAGCCCCGCGCCTTGAAGCTCTCGCCCGACGGCACGCTCGTCACCCTGCTCCAGCCGCGCGCGGATGAAAAGGACCGCCTCGACCTCTGGGCCGTCGACACCGCCACCGGCGCGCAGCGGATGCTGGTCGATTCGAAGAAGACCGGCACCGGCGCGGACCTTTCGGAAGCGGAAAAGATGCAGCGCGAACGCGACCGCTCCGTCGCGGGCAGCACGGGCATCGCCACCTATGACTGGGCGCCCGACGGCAAGCATATCCTCGTCCCGGTGGACGGCGACCTCTATCTCGCTGCGCTGGACGGAACCGTCGCCCGCCTGACCGACACGCCCGAAGGCGAACTGAACGGCGTCGTCAGCCCCAGGGGCGGCTATGTCTCCTATGTCCGCGAGGGCAATGTCTTCGTCCAGCCCATCGGCGGCCAGGCCCGCCAACTGACCCAGGGCGCGAGCGACACGATAAGCTGGGGCGTGGCTGAATTTGTGGCTCAAGAGGAAATGGACCGCCGCACCGGCTATTGGTGGTCGCCCGACGATGCCCTCATCGCCGTCGCCCGCGTCGATGAAGGCCCGGTCGGCATCGTCACCCGCACCGCCATCGGCGGCGAAGGCACGAAGGTCTACCAGCAGCGCTACCCGGCGGCAGGCACCCCCAACGCCCTTGTCGACCTCTATGTCATGAAACCCGACGGCACCGGCCAGACGAAAGTCGATCTCGGCCCGGACCGCGACATCTACCTCGCCCGCGTCGACTGGTCGAAGGACGGCAGGACCCTCTACGTCCAGCGCGAAAACCGCGGCCAGACCCGCCTCGATCTCCTCGCCGTCGATCCCGCGACGGGCAAGGCGAAAATCATCCTTACCGAAACCGCGAAAAGCTGGATCAACCTTTCCAACAATTTCACCTCGCTCAAGGACGGCAGCTTCCTCTGGTGGTCGGAAAAGACCGGCCATGGCCATCTCTACCATGTCCGGGGCGGCCGATGGACGCCCCTCACCAGCGGCGATTGGGAAGTCCGCGACATCGTCGGCGTCGATGAGGCGAAGGGCCTCGTCTACTTCACGGCCAACCGGGAAACCCCGCTGGAACAGCAGCTCTACGCCGCTCCCCTCGCCAAGGCGGGTCCGCTCCGCCAGCTCACCCGGAACGGCTGGTGGAATGACGCCGTGATGGACGCCAGGGCGACCCGCATCGTCGTCTCCCGCAGCAACGCCGACCAGCCCAGACAGGTCTACCTCGCCGATACCGAAGGCAGGCAACTGCAATGGCTGGAGGAGAATGCGGTCCGGGGCGATCATCCCTACGCCCCCTATCTCGCCGCCCATGCGAAGACGCGCTTCTCCACCCTGAAAGCCGCCGACGGCACGACGCTCCACGCCCGCATCATGACCCCGCCGCTGAAGCCGGGCCAGCGTTACCCCGTCTTCATGCTCCATTATGGCGGACCCGGCGGCGGACGGCAGGTCACGAACCAGTGGGGCGCGCCCATCTATCAATATCTGGTGAGCAAGGGCTGGATCGTCTTCGCCATCGACAATCGCGGCACGCCCGACCGTGGCAAGGCGTTCGAGGATCACATCCATCGCGCCATGGGCACCGTGGAAGTGGACGATCAGCTCAAGGGCGTGGAATGGCTGAAAAGCCAGCCCTATGTCGACCCGCATAGGATCGCCACCTATGGCTGGTCCTATGGCGGCTATATGTCGTTGAAGCTGCTGGAAAAGGCCCCCGGCGTCTTTTCCGCCGCCATCGCGGGCGCGCCGGTCACGAAATGGGAGCTTTACGACACCCATTATACCGAACGCTATCTGGGCAAGCCGCAGGACAAGCCCAGCGCCTACCCGGCTTCCGATGCGGTCGATGAGTCCGTGAAGATCAAGGACCCCCTGCTCCTCATCCACGGCATGTCGGACGACAATGTCGTGTTCGACAACGCCACCGCGATCATGGCGAAGATGCAGGGCGCGGGCGTCCCGTTCGAGATGATGGCCTATCCGGGGCAGACCCATCGCGTCGGCGGTCCCGGCATCAGCGTCCACCTCTGGCGCACGATAGAGGACTTCCTCGACCGCCACGGCACCGGCCCGGTCGAGCCATGACCGCTCTTGCGGGTGGTTTGCAGACGTTGCGCAGGCCCTCTTTCTTCCATCATGCCAGCGAACTTTCTTCCGTCATCCCGGCTTTCGCTGGGATGACGGAACTGAATGGCGGAAAAATGGCCGCAAACCGCAATCGCCCGACTATAAGTATGCAAGCCCCCCTTTGCGCAAAGTTCATCGGGGAAAGCGGGGCTTTCCCGCAATAAACCGCTTCCCGCTGGACAAATGGCGCCACAGCGCTATGGCCCCCACTCCGCAATTTTGCATGGAGTGGAGTGTTTAGTCATGGGTTATAAGGTCGTCGTCGTTGGTGCCACCGGTAATGTGGGCCGCGAGATGCTGACCATTCTCGCCGAACGCGAGTTCCCGATTGACGAGGTCGCGGCGGTTGCATCGCCCCGGTCGCATGGCACCGATGTCGATTTCGGTGACACCGGCAAGACGCTCAAATGCAAGAATATCGAAAATTTCGACTTCACCGGATGGGACATCGCCCTGTTTGCCGCAGGTTCGGGGCCGACGGCCGAACATGCCCCCAGGGCGGCGGCGGCGGGCTGCGTGGTGATCGACAATTCGTCGCTCTACCGCATGGACCCGGACGTGCCCCTGATCGTGCCCGAAGTGAATCCGGACGCGATCGACGGCTACAAGAAGAAGAACATCATCGCCAACCCCAACTGCTCGACCGCGCAGATGGTCGTGGCCCTGAAGCCCCTGCATGACGCCGCGAAGATCAAGCGCGTGGTCGTCGCCACCTATCAGTCGGTGTCGGGCGCGGGCAAGGCGGGCATGGATGAGCTGTTCGAACAGTCGCGCAACATCTTCGTCGGCGATCCGGCGGAGGCGAAGAAGTTCACCAAGCAGATCGCCTTCAACGTGATCCCGCACATCGACGTCTTCCTGGACGACGGCTCGACCAAGGAAGAATGGAAGATGGTCGCGGAAACCAAGAAGATCCTCGATCCCAGGATCAAGGTCACGGCGACCTGCGTGCGCGTGCCCGTCTTCGTCGGCCATAGCGAAGCGCTCAACATCGAGTTCGAGAACGAGATTTCCGCCAAGGAAGCCCAGGACATCCTGCGCGAAGCGCCCGGCATCATGCTCGTCGACAAGCGTGAGGATGGCGGCTACGTCACCCCCGTCGAATGCGTGGGCGACTATGCCACCTTCGTCAGCCGCGTGCGCGAGGATTCGACCGTCGACAACGGCCTCTCCCTCTGGTGCGTCAGCGACAACCTTCGCAAGGGCGCTGCGCTGAACGCAGTGCAGATCGCCGAACTGCTGGGCCGGCGCCACCTCAAGAAGGGCTGAGGCCCAACGCCATGATCCCCGGCGCTGCCGTCTGGAAAAATCTTCCACTACGGCAGCGCTGGATGATCGCGCTTCTGCTCGTCGCCGTCGCGCTCGCGAACATCGCGCAGCCCTATCCCGATCTGGCTCCGCTCCAGCACGGTCCCACCGTTCTTCTCCTTCTCGCCGCGCCATGGCTCCTGCGCCGCTGGCCCCTCTCCGACCGGGCCGTGATGTGCATCGCCCTGTTCCTGTTCCTGCACACGCTGGGCGCGCGGTACATCTATTCCTACGTCCCCTATGACGACTGGGCGCGGATGCTGGCCGGGCGGGATATTTCCACGGTCTTCGGCCTCCGCCGCAACGGCTATGACCGCCTCGTCCACTTCGCCT
>Ga0182743_1003964_pt1 | contig 11455 bp, 8 predicted proteins | sample eDN3rd30CKraftOP_FD_128522 | JGI IMG/M metagenome (GOLD analysis project Ga0182743, IMG submission 128522) | Enriched Organic Plus compost microbial communities from Emeryville, California, USA - eDNA 3rd pass 30_C Kraft OP (version 2) (version 2) ... | reverse complement strand
CGGCAGATCGTGGCGGGCATGAGCATCGAGTTCGAGGACGATGCCCGCGCGCCCGACATCGAGGCGTGCGTCATCCGGCTCGAGCAGTCGATGCGCCGGGAGACCCCGGAAGTGGTCGGCCTTTTCGTCAAGCCGCAGACGGCATCTACGTGGCAGGAGCGTCGCGCGGCGCTGGCGGACTGATCAGGAGAGGAACGGCTTCACCTTCATCGTCGCCGGTATGGGCACGCCCATCCGGGTCAGGATCGTCGGCGCGAGCTGGAGCTGATCGAGCAGCGCATCGGGTTCCGGCCCATCGGCCGGGCCGAAATAGTAGAGCGCGACATCCTGCATCTCGTCGTCATGGCCGCCATGGTGGCCCCGCGCCGTCTGGCCATGGTCGGCGGTGACGATCACCTCGCAGCCGGCGTCGAGCCAGCGAGGCAGGAAGCCGGCGAGGAAGGAATCGAGCAGGTAGAGCGCGTTGTCCATTTCGACGACGTCGTGGCCGTAGCGATGGCCCATGGAGTCCACCGTGCAGGTGTGCAGGATGCCGTAATCGATGCCCTTCACCTCGACCAGCCGGGTCAGCGTCGCGAACAGGTCGTAGTCGCTCGGTGTCATCTGGTTGGTGTGGTTGTAGCCGGCCATGGTGTGGAAGCGGCCATGGGTGATCGGGCCTTCCGGTTCGTCATATTCGATGTCGCGGACCGGATCGAACGGATAGCGGTTGAAGAATTCCGACCAGTAGGAATGTGTGACTGCGCCGGTCTTGCCCCCCGCCTTGGTGACTTCCGAGAAGATGTCGGGCTGGCTGACCCGCTTGCGGAACTCGTTGGAGGGAATGCCGTGGACCTGCGGCGACACGCCGGTGTGGATGGAGGCGTAGCAGCAGGCCGAGGTCGACGGCAGTACCGAACGCATGCGCCACTTCCGGGCGTGGCCGGATTGCACCCAGCCTTCGAGATTGCCCATGAAGGGCGCCCAGTTCCGCCAGGGCAGTCCGTCGAGGATGATGAGGAGAAGCTTGCTGCGCAGGGGCATTCGGGAGCCTTGAAGTTCGATGCGGATGTCGCGGCGGGGCGACCCGTTGCTGGGTGGGGTGGGCGGAGCCGTCGGCGAGGTGCCGAGGTCTGCCTGCCGGTCGGGGGAGGTGCAAGCCGGGGGCGGGCCTGACGGTCCCCGGCTCGTTTCGTGCAGCCGATCCGCCGGGACGGCGGATCAGATGTCATTCCAGCGTAGCCTGTCAGGCCAGCCAGCACTCGGTGAGCGCGTAGCCGTCCATCAGTTCGCCCTCGGGATGGCCGCGATAGCCCTGGATTTTATCGCTTACGGCGTCGATGTAGTCGTTGAAGAACGGCACGATCAGGCCGCCCTCGTCACGCATGATGACCGCGAGGTCCCGGTAGATCGCCCGTCGCTTGTCTTCGTTGAGCTCGCCGCGCGCCGCCATGACCATCTTGTCGAAGTCCGGCCGCTTGAAGCGTGTGTCGTTCCAGTCGGCGTCCGAGAGATAGGCGGTCGAGTACATCTGGTTCTGCGTGGCGCGCCCGCCCCAGTAGGAGAGCGAGAAGGGCTGCTTGTTCCAGACCTCGGACCAGTAGCCGTCGCCGGGCTCGCGCTTGACCTCGATGGTGATGCCGGCCTTGGCAGCGCTCTGCTGGTAGAGCTGTGCGGCATCCACCGCGCCGGGGAAGGCGACTTCCGAGGTGCGCAGGACGATCGGCCCCGAGTGGCCGGACTTCTTGTAGTACTCGGCCGCCTTCTCGGGATCGAACGCCCGCTGTTCGATGTCCGTCGGATGGAGCGGATAGGCTGCGTTGATCGGGTAGTCGTTTCCGATCGTGCCGTAGCCGCGCAGGATCTTGTCCAGCATCTGCTCGCGGTCCATCGCCAACTTCAGCGCCATCCGGAGGTCGTTGTTGTCGAATGGAGGCGTGTCGCAGAACATGTTGAAGGGGTAGAAGCCGCGTCCCGCGACATTCTCGATGCGGATGCCCGGCACCCGCTTCACCAAATCGACGATCTTCGGCTCCACCCGGTTGATCATGTGAACCTGACCGCCCTGCAGCGCGGCAGTGCGGGCGGTGGCGTCGTTGATGACGACGATCTCCACCTGGTCCGCGAAGCCCATGTTCTCGGCGTCCCAGAAATTGGCGAAGCGCTCGCCGCCGCAGCGCACGCCGGGCTCGAACATGGCAACCTTGTAGGGGCCGGCGCTGATGCCGGCATTGGGATCCTCCTTGCCGCCGTTCGGTTGGATGACCAGGTGATAGTCGGCCATCAGGTAGGGGAAGTCGGCGTCGGGATCGGTGAGTTCGACGACGACGTTCTTGCCCTCCGCCTTGATCCTGCTGATCGACTTCAGAATGCCGAGCGCGCCGGATTGCGACTTCGAGTCGGCATGGCGTTCGAGGGTGGCGGCGACGTCCTCGGCGGTCACCGTCTTGCCGTTGTGGAACTCGATGCCGTCCCGGATTTTCATGGTCCAGGTCTTGGCGTCGTCCGAAGCGGTAATCTCCTCGGCGATGCGATTCTGCAGCGAACCGTCGCGCTGGACGCGTACGAGGAACTCGCCCCACTGCTTGCAGAACCCGTAGGGTACCTGGCTGAGATTGAGCGCCGGGTCTAGCACGTTGGTGGACTCGCCGCCCTGCATGCCTGCCTTGAGGAGACCGCCCCTTTGCGGTGCCTGTGCACGGGCCGCTTGGGCGTAGAGTGCGCTCCCCATTGCCGCCGACACGCCGAGGGCTGCCGCCCTGCCGAGGAAGTCGCGCCGGCTGAGCCGATGCCTGCGGACGAGATCGCCAAGATAGTCGAGTTCTGATGCCACCCAATTACCTCCCTGTCTGCTGTGTCACCCTGCCAACATGCGTCGGAGGAATGACGGCTATTTGAAACCAAGACTAGTTGCCGGCACTTTCCATGCGGCGGCCCTTGATGGCCTTCTCCAGCCAGCCGATCTCCATCTCCGGCACGGAGGAGAGCAGCAGGTCGGTGTAGGCATCGAAGGGCGGCGTCAGCACCTGGCTCTTCGGCCCGTAGCGCACGACCTCGCCCCGGTACATGACGGCGATGGAGTCGGCGATCGACTTCACCGTCGCGAGATCGTGGGTGATGAAGAGGTAGGCGACCTCCTCCTCCTTCTGCAGTTCGAGCAGGAGCTTGAGGATGCCGTTCGCCACCAGAGGGTCGAGCGCGGAGGTCACCTCGTCGCAGATGATCAGCTTGGGCTTGGCGGCCAGCGACCGGGCGATGCAGACGCGTTGCTTCTGGCCGCCGGAGAGCTCGGCGGGGTAGCGGTCGATGAAGCCCTTGCCCATCTCGATCTTGTCGAGCAGTTCGGCGACGCGCCGGTCGCGCTCGGCGCCGCGCAGGCCGAAGTAGAACTCCAGCGGCCGGCCGATGATGGTGCCGACCGTCTGGCGCGGGTTCATCGCGACGTCGGCCATCTGGTAGATCATCTGGAGCTGCCGGAGGTCTTCCTTCGGTCGGTCGGCCAGCCGGTTGGCTAGCTTTCGCCCTCCGAAGGTGACGGAGCCCTGCTCCGGCGGCAGCAGGCCGGTGATGGCGCGTGCGAGGGTCGACTTGCCGGAGCCGGACTCGCCGACGACGGCCAGCGTCTGGCCGGGATAGATGTCAACGGAGACGTTCTTCAGAACCTTGACCCTTCCGCCGCCATAGGAGGCGGTGACGTTCTTCACGGACAGGGCGGGGTTGGTGCCCGGCTTCTGCTCCTGGTGCGTGATCTCGTGCACCGAGACCAGCGCATTGGTGTATTCCTGCCGGGGCTCCTTGATGATCTGGCGCGTGCCGCCCCATTCCACCAGCCGTCCGTGGCGCAGCACCATGATCTCGTCGGAGACCTGCGCCACCACGGCGAGGTCGTGGGTGATGTACAGCGCGGCGACATGGGTGTCGCGGATGGCGTCCTTGATCGCCGCCAGCACGTCGATCTGCGTCGTGACGTCGAGCGCGGTCGTCGGTTCGTCGAAGACGATGAGGTCCGGCTCGGAGCACAGCGCCATCGCCGTCATAACGCGCTGGAGCTGGCCGCCCGACACCTGGTGCGGATAACGGTTGCCGATGGTTTCGGGGTTCGGCAGGCTGAGCTTCCTGAACAGCGCGATGGCGCGTTTTTCCGCTTCGGCCCGGTTGGCGACGCCATGCAGGAGCGAGGCCTCCACCACCTGGTCCATCAGGCGATGGGCCGGATTGAACGAAGCGGCAGCCGATTGCGCCACATAGCAGACCTCGCGGCCGCGCAGCTTGCGCAGGCCTGACTTCCCGCCTTTCAGGATGTCGCGGCCGTTGAGGATCACCTCGCCGCCCGTGATGCGCACGCCGCCGCGCCCATATCCCATCGAGGAAAGGCCGATGGTGGACTTGCCGGCGCCGGATTCGCCGATCAGGCCGAGCACCCTGCCGCGTTTCAGCGACAGGGAGACGTCATGGACCAGCGTGATGTCCCTCGGCGGTTCGCCGGGCGGGTAGACGGTCGCCTCGATCCGCAGGTTGCGGATGTCGAGCAGCAGGTCCGGCTTGTCCTTAACTGTTACCTTGGCCATCAGCCGCGTCCTCCCTTCAGGCTGGTCGTGCGGTTGAGGATCCAGTCGGCGACGAGGTTTACCGAAATGGCCAGCGCGGCGATCGCGGCGGCGGGGATGAGGGCCGCCGGGATGCCGAAGACGATGCCGTCCTTGTTCTCCTTGACCATGCCGCCCCAGTCGGCCTCCGGCGGCTGCACGCCGAGCCCGAGGAAGGAGAGAGCCGACAGGAACAGCACCGCGTAGATGAAGCGCAGGCCAAGCTCGGAAACCAGCGGCGACAAGGCGTTGGGCAGGATCTCGCGGAAGATGATCCAGACCTCGCCCTCGCCGCGCAGCTTTGCCGCCTCCACGAAGTCCATCACGTTGATGTCGACCGCGACCGCCCGCGAGAGCCGGTAGACCCGGGTGGCGTCGAGCAGGCCCATGACCAGGATAAGCGTCACGACGTTCGACGGCAGGACCGAGAGAACGACCAGCGCGAAGATCAGCGTCGGGATCGCCATCATCAGGTCGACGAAGCGCGACGTCAGCGTGTCGAACCAGCCCCCGATCACGGCGGCGGCAAAGCCCAGCACCGAGCCGAGGATGAAGGACAGCGCGGTGGCCAGCACGGCGATGAAGATGGTGGTGCGCGCGCCGTAGATCATGCGCGAGAGCAGGTCGCGGCCGAGATTGTCGGTGCCCAGCAGGAAGGTGGAGGACGGCGGCTCCCACACAGAGCCGACGATCTCACCCAGCCCGTAAGGGGCAATCCATGGCGCGAAGATCGCTGCGATGAGGAACAGCGAGGTGAGGATGAGGCCGATCAGGGCGCCGAGGGGGATCTTCCGGATGTCCAGCATCACGCGCCCCTCACTTCGGATGTCGCAGGCGCGGATTGGCGAGGATCGCCGCTATGTCCGCGATGATGTTGAGGCCGATGTAGACGGCGGCGAAGATCAGGCCGACTGCCTGTACTACCGGCACGTCGCGCTTGGAGACGTGGTCGACCAGGTACTGCCCCATGCCCGGATAGACGAAGATCACCTCGACCACGACCACGCCGACGATCAGGAAGGCAAGGTTGAGCATCACGACGTTGACGATCGGCGCGATCGCATTCGGAAAGGCGTGCTTGCGGATGATGTCGAACGGCCTCAGGCCCTTCAGCTCGGCGGTCTCGATATAGGGGGACTGCATGACGTTCAGGATTGCGGCGCGCGTCATGCGCATCATGTGTGCCAGAACGACCAGCGTCAGGGCTGCAGCCGGCAGGGCGATCGCCTGCATGCGATCCAGGAAGGGCATCCCGTCATAGACGGTCGAGATGCCAGGGAAGATCTGCCACTTCACCGCGAAGAAGAACACCAGCAGGTAGCCGATGAAGAACTCCGGCAACGAGGTCGAGGCCAGCGCGAGACCGGAGATCAGCTTGTCGACGAATCCGTTGCGGTAGCGCACGGCCAGGAGGCCGAGAATGACCGCCAGAGGCACCGAGACGATTGCGGCCCAGAAGGCAAGGAACAGCGTGTTCCAGAGGCGGCCGCCGATCGACGTGGCGATGTCCTGACCGGAAGAGAGGGCCGTGCCGAGGTCGCCGGTGAGCACGCCGCCGAGCCAGCGGAAATAGCGGACATAGGCCGGGTCGTTGAGGCCGAGCTCCTCCCGCAGGTTGGCGAGCGCCTGCGGCGTCGCGGACTGGCCGAGGATGGATTGGGCAACGTCGCCAGGCAGGATCTGCGTGCCGACAAAGATGAGGACCGAGACGGCCAAAAGCAGGAGGACACCCAGCGCAATGCGCTGGGCGATAAGCTTCACGATGGGTGACGACATCTTTGCAAGGTCGCTCTCAGGCTGAGAGCCAGCACTTGGCAAGGGCGTAGCCGTTCATGACCTCCTGGTGCGGATCGTCGATCCAACCCTCGACATTCGGGCCCGTGGCGTCGATGAACTGGTTGAAGAACGGCAGGATGAGGCCGCCCTCGTCGCGCACGAGCATCGCCATGTCGCGGTACATCTGCTTGCGCTTGTTCTCGTCCAGTTCGGCGCGCGCTGCCAGGACCAGCTTGTCGAAGTCGGGGCGCATGAAGCGGGTGTCGTTCCAGTCCGCGGTGGAGATGTAGGCGGTGGAATACATCTGGTCCTGCGTGGAGCGGCCGCCCCAGTAGGAGGCGCAGAAAGGCTGCTTGTTCCAGACCTCGGACCAGTAGCCGTCTCCGGGCTCGCGCTTGATCTCGAGTGTTATGCCGGCCTTGGCGGCCTGTTGCTGGAAGAGCTGGGAGGCGTCCACCGCACCGGGGAAGGCGACGTCAGACGTGCGCAGCAGGATCGGGCCGTCGTGGCCGGACTTCTGGTAGTGGAACTTCGCCTTGTCCGGATCGTAAGTGCGCTGCTCGATGTCGTCCGGGAACAGCGGATAGGACGCGTTTATCGGGAAGTCGTTGCCGATCGAGCCGTAGCCGCGCAGGATCTTGTCCAGCATCTCCTCGCGGTCGATGGCGAGCTTCAGCGCCGTGCGCAGGTCATTGTTGTCGAACGGCGCGGTGTTGCAGTGCATGATGAAGACGTAGTGACCCGGGCCGGCATGGTTGCGGATGGTCACGCCGGGCACGCGCTTGATGAGGTCGACGATCTTCGGCTCGACGCGGTTGATGACGTGGACCTGACCGCCCTGCAGCGCGGCGGTGCGGGCCGTGGCGTCGTTGATGACGATGATCTCGACCTGGTCGGCGAAGCCCATCTTGTCTGGCTGCCAGTAGTTGGCGAAACGCTCGCCGCCGTGGCGCACGCCCGGCTCGTTGACGGCGATCTTGTAGGGACCGGCCGAGATGCCTGCATCGGGCGCGTCCTTGCCGCCGTTCGGCTGGACGATGATGTGATAGTCGGAAAGCAGGTACGGCAGGTCGGCGTTCGGCTCCTTCAGCGTGAGGATGACTTCCTTGCCGCTGGCCTTGATCGATTCGATGCCCTTCATGTAGCCAAGCGCGCCGGACTTCGACTTTTCGTCCGAGTGACGCTCCAGCGTGGCGGCGACGTCCTCGGCGGTGACGGTCTTGCCGTTGTGGAATTCGATGCCGTCGCGGATCTTCAGCGTCCAGGTCTTGGCGTCCGGCGATGAGCCGATCTCCTCGGCGATGCGGTATTCGAGCGCGCCCTCCGGCGACAGCTCGACGATCATCTCCCCCCACATCTTGCCGAAGGAGAATGGAACCTGCGTCATGAACAGAGCGGGATCGAGCGAGTTGGTGGATTCACCGCCTACCAGGCCGGCCTTCAGCGTGCCGCCCCTGACCGGCCCTGCGGCGCGCACGGCGCCGGTCAGAAGCGTGTTGGCGAAAGCCGCCGAAACGCCGAGGGCCGAGGCGCGGCCGAGGAAATCACGCCGGCTGAGTTTCCCGAGGGCGACCCGCCGGCTCAAATAGTTCAGTTCATCTGACATTGCGGTGTTCCTCACTCTGTTTATCGCCGTCTTCGGCTTTTGTTATGATTGGCAGGAATATTGACGGGAGAGTCAGTTTCAGCACGCGCGATTTGCGACATGCCGTGGCGTAAATGGCGCCGCCCATGTGGACCAACGCCGCCGGCGTTCGCTGCAGCTCCTCCCTCATGATCGAAGACTACGCTTTCGGCATTTAACGTTGAAGTATCTATTTGGCGAATGTCGCTCAGATCGGAGACATGGAGCATGCACCGGCCACTCGATCCTGCGCCGCGCAGCTATGCTTCGGCAGCAACGCTGCTGAAACGGTCGGCGCGCGGCCCCGCGAGTGCGCCGGCTGTCACCTCGGCCGCGGAGATCGAAGGGTGGCTGCTGGGCGAGGCGCTGCACTGCGTCGACCAGCTCGACCTCTTCGAGCAGTTCGTGTGGCGACTCGTTGCTGCCGGACTGCCGCTGGACCGCGCCAGCCTGCATGTCGGAACGCTCCACCCGCAGCTCTACGGCTTCGCTTGGAATTGGAACGTCGCCGACGGCCTCTGCGACGAGGTGAAGGTCGGCGCAGCGGTGCTGACGGGCAGCGCCTTCCTCAAGAGCCCGCTGGCGGAAGTGTTGCGCGATGGAAGGATGCTCAGCCTCGATCCGCGCGATGACGAAACGGCGCAACGCTATCCGATAATGGCCGATCTGCGGGCACTCGATATCTCGCAATATCTCGTGCTGCCGCTCGGCGGCGCCGGCTACCACAATGTCGCGACCGTCGCGACGCGCCGGCCCGACGGCTTTGCCGGGGCGGAATTCACAACCATCCAGCGACTGCTTACGGTGTTCGCGCTGCATGTGGAGCGGCACATCGCGCTGCAAATCTCCGCCAACGTCCTCGACACCTATCTCGGTGGGGCGGCGGGACGGCAGGTGTTGGAGGGCTCGATCCGACGCGGCACCGGGACACGCATCGAGGCGGTCATCTGGTCGTCCGACCTGCGCGGCTTCACCGATCGCGCCGAGCGCCTGGCGCCCGAGCAGATGATCGCCGTCCTCAATGCCTATTTCGACGCGATGGCAGGCGCGGTGGTCGCGGGCGGCGGCGAGGTGCTGAAGTTCATTGGGGACGGGCTTCTGGCCGTTTTCCCGCTCGACGGTGACTACGGGGGAAAGACGGCGGCGGATGCCGCGCTCGCGGCAGCGGAAGCTTCGGAACAGGCGGTGGCCGCCCTCAATGCCGCGCCGCCGCCCGACCTCGCGGCCATTGGCGGCTGGGCGCCGCTGCGTTCGGGCATCGGCCTGCACGAAGGCGCGGTGTTCTTCGGCAATGTCGGCGCGCCGGAACGGCTCGACTTCACCGTGATCGGCAAGGCGGTCAATGCCGCCAGCCGCATCGAGGGGCTTTGCAAGAAGCTCGGCCGCTCGATCCTGGTCAGCGGCCCGGTCGCCGCGGCGAGCACGCGCGCCCTGGAGAGCCTGGGACGTCATGACCTGCGCGGCGTGGCCGAGCCCGTCGAGATCTTCGCGCTGGCGGGCTGACGGCAGCGGTCAGATGTGGTCGCGCGGAATGGCCTCGTTGAAGTTGCGCTCGAACACCAGCTGGTCGCCCTCGTAGGCTTCGATTCGTCCCGACAGGTAGAACGTCGTCGCGTCGGAGCGCATGGCGGAAAAGGTCTCGGTGCGCACCGACCAGTCGTCGCGCGACAGCGTGGCGGTCCAGTGGGTGACGCCACGCGCCGACAGCGGATCGGCGGGGTCGATGGTCCACCGCTCCCGCGCGACGCCGCCATTGATCAGCCCATGATCAGCGTCGCGTATCTCTCCAAAGTCGTCGACGATGGAGAGCGTCACCGTGCCCTTCTCGGGGTCCCGCTCGACGGTGCGGCTGTTCGACGATTCGCGGATTGTCTGGGTGTTCCACGGTCGTGCCCCCTCCGGCTCGGGGAAAGTCACCTCGTCGTCGCTTCCGGCCGGGCGCTCCGGCAGGGCGAGCGCGCCGCCGGACAGGGTGAGCGTGACGGGTTCCGGGGACGGCCACACCAGCGGCCAGTAGGCCGAGGAAATGGCGAGCCGCAGCCGGTGTCCTGCCGGCACCTGGTAGGCGATGTCGTCGAGCTGGACGCGGACCTTCATGATCTCGCCCGGCACGATAGCCGCGGCCCTGTCATGGCCGTTGCGGTGGCAGAGGTTCAGGACGCCGTAGGTGATGCGCGTGGAGGCCCCATCCGGATGGACGTCGCACAGCCGCACGGCCACCATCGCGACCGGCCGGTCCGCAGACAGCGACAGCGCGACCACCGGCGCGCCCACGATGTCGATGGAGGATGCGAGCGGCGCGGTGTCGAAGCAGACCGACTTGCCGTCGTCGGCGCGCTGGTCGCCGGGCAGTTCCGGTCCGAGCCAGATGGCGCAATATTCGCCGCCGTCCATGCCGCAATCCTGTGGCGATGCGACGGTCGTGGGCGACAGCTTCGCGACGCCCTCGGCCAGAACGCCGTCGTCGGCCAGCGAGAAGCGGCGCATGCCGATGCCGGGCGAGGGCCATTCGTACTCGGCGATCCAGCGGCCGGATCGTTCCTCGTACCAGTCGCGCGGGGGGGCGGACTCCATCAGGTAGAGCCGCATCGCCGGATCGTTCTCGACGCCCGTATCCTTGTCCTTCAGCCAGCGGTCCCACCAGCGCAGGGCTTCCTGCAGGAAGCCGATGGCGGGCTTCGGCACGGCGAAATGCGGGTACTTGTGGATCCACGGGCCGACGATGCCCTTAACCGGCGCCTCGATCCCCTGTACAAGGCGCGACACGGCGTTCTTGTAGGCGTCGCCCCAGCCGCCGACGGCGAGCGTGGCGGCCCTGATCGCCGAATAGTCCTCGCACACCGAGCCGCGCCGCCAGTAGGCGTCGCGCTGCTGATGGGCGAGCCAGACGGCGGGCAGGAAGGGCTCGTTCTCCAGGCGCTCCAGCCACATCGCCTTCCAGTTGTCGCCGACGATTGCCGGGTCAGGCGGCCGCGACGAATAGCAGAGCATGGTGGATCCCCAGCCGAGATTCTCGTTGAGGAGCAGGCCGCCCTTGTAGTGGATGTCGTCGGCGTAGCGGTCGTCGGTCGAGCAGAGCGTGATGATGGCCTTGAGCGCCGGCGGCTGCTTCGCGGCGACCTGGAGCGAATTGAAGCCGCCCCACGAGATGCCCATCATGCCGACACGGCCGTTGCACCAGGGCTGGGCCGCCGCCCACTCGATCACCGCCACCGCGTCGGCCAGTTCCTGCTCGGTGTACTCGTCCTCCATCAGGCCTTCGGAATCGCCGTTGCCGCGCATGTCGACGCGGATGCAGGCGTAGCCGTGGCCGGCAAAGTAGGGGTGGGTGAGATGATCGCGCGCCGTCGTCCCGTCACGCTTGCGGTAGGGGAGGTGCTCGAGGATGGCCGGGACCGGATCCTTCTCGGCATCCTGCGGCAGCCAGATGCGCGCAGACAGCACGCAGCCGTCCGGCATCTCGATGGCGACGTCAGGGTTTTCGACGATG
>Ga0182743_1003962_pt1 | contig 11458 bp, 8 predicted proteins | sample eDN3rd30CKraftOP_FD_128522 | JGI IMG/M metagenome (GOLD analysis project Ga0182743, IMG submission 128522) | Enriched Organic Plus compost microbial communities from Emeryville, California, USA - eDNA 3rd pass 30_C Kraft OP (version 2) (version 2) ... | reverse complement strand
GGCCTAACGCCGTTTCGCGACTGTTTGCGAGGCCCAGCTTGCTGGGTCAGAACGGCCTCGCCGCTCATTGACAACTTTTCAACAATTGCTATATTTACACCGTCTACCGCTCGCTGGTTTTTTGCTGGCGTGGGGCGTTTTTTGCTGCGCGCTTGGTGGGCGACGTTGTTTGGCAATTGGGTCGGTGAGGAAGACGGCGGAGTGGCGCTCGGCGGCGGCTCTGCGCTGGTTGTGAGGGGGTGGAAAGGTGTTGTATAACCGATTGGTTATATACGCCCTCGGCACGCCCTTAGCGCTTTCGCAGCGCAGCGAATTGCCCCTGTTCACCGCACGGAAACGGGGCGTGAAAAGGGGTTGTAAAGTTTTTGTGGTGAAAAACTGTCAAGCTATTTGGCGGTCGCTACTTGGCGGTTTTTTTGAAGTGTGCGCAGGGGTTGTAAAGGTTGTGGCGCTGGGGGCTGTTCAGCTGCGGCGGGTTGCGGGGGATAAGGTCGGAGCGGACGCCCTTGGTGGTTCGCTACCTACCGCGCGCAGGGGTTGTATTTTGGGGCGGGGCGTTGTTGGTTTTGGCGGGTCGCGCTGCGCTCGGCCCATCCTACTTCTGTCACCCTACGAATGCCCCAGCCTCGCAATTGCCACTTGCGAACTATTCGAAGACTAAGAGTCCAAAACCTTCGGGGCGCACGCGGACCGCGGCGGGCTGGGTGAACGATTGGAAGCCGACATGCCCTGCGGCCCGCTGCACGCCGATGGCCCAGGCGTCTTTGGCTTGCGGCGTCTTGAGGGCGAGCTGGTTCCAGGGGATCGCGATCTCGGCGGTCCAATACTCGTCGTCGCCACTGGCGGCGACAAACCAGGTGGGATCCCACGTCGGATCGCCGAAGCAGCTTTCGTGGGTCCAGCCGCGCGAATCGACGGCCAGGGTGTACCAGCTCGCGTAGTCGCGGTCGATGTCGAGGTGGATCTCGACGCGGTCGCTCGCGCTCAGGTCGGCGTCGCGAGGCCGAGGCTCGTCGCTGGTGGGATAGGTCAGGCCGGGCGCCTTGCGGCAACTGATGGCGAGATACAAGAACTCGTCGTCGTACGCGGCCGCCAGCGTGGCGGGCCAGGCGGCGTCGTCGCCGCGCGGACTGGCGAGCGTGATGGGATGGGTGAGCTGCCAGAGCGGATCGTCCAGCAATCCGTCGAGCCGCGGCTTCTCCATGACCGACGCGCAGGAGAAGGTTTTCTTCGGTTCGGGGCTGTGGCGATGGGGCAACCACTCCTCGGTCGCCGCGCAGATCGTCCACGGGTCGGTGTCGGCTTTGTGATTCTTCTGGCTCACCTGCGGCGCGAGCAGGCGGTCGGCTTGTTTGGCATTGCCTTGATTGCGCAGGGCGACGGCGAGCGGGAACTTGAACTGCGGATCGGCGGCCAGGTACGGTCGCGTGCGTTCGATGGCTTTGGCGATTGCCACGGCTCGGCCAGCCCGCTGCGGCAGAGGAAGGCCGCCGGCTGCCGTGGAAGCCGCAGCCACCGAGTTGATTTGTCCGCCGACCGCCGTGGCGGGGCGAACTTGTCCGTCCGGCTGCTCGTCGGAAGGAGCGACGAGGTCGTCGAGCGGCGCTTCGGCGGCGGCGAGCCCCACAACGTACTTCGTCCCTTGCCGCTGGCGGATCGCCATCTCGGTGCTGGCGTAGTACTGAACGAGCCAGAACGCCGCCGCGTCGGCGAGCGGATGGTCGGGAAAGCGTTCGAGCAGGAGCGTCAGGGCTTCGGCAGCCGATTCGGATTGTCCGCTGCGGTGGTAGCGTTGGGCCATCTGATAGACGATTTCACCGCTGCTCTGCGAGCTTAGTCCCCGAGTCAGCTCGCCGACCTGCGACAGCCAGGCGCCGGCCGTCGGGTCGTCGCGTTTGATGCGCGAGAGCAATTGCTGCACGTTGTGCCGCTTCTGCGACGCCCGGCTGAGCATGTCGAGATTCGCAGCGGGCGGATCGGCGAGCGAGCGCCGCATTTCGCTGGCGGGCAGAATCGCCAGACCGCTGAACACATCGCGCCGACCGGTCGATTGGGGCAAGTGGTCGACGAGCAGCGACAGGCCGATGTTGCTCGGCGAGGTTTCGAAGTCGTCGACGATCAGCCCGCGTCCCATTTCGGCGGTTTCTTCGAGCGAGCGGCCCAGACGCGGGGCCCACTGCGACGGAGTCACGTTCACCAGCCCCGTTTTCTGGCCGGCGACGACGCTAAAAACCTTTTTCGCCTTCCAGGTTTGCAGTCCAAGCTCGGTTAATTGCTCGGGATAGGCCGTTTCTTCCGCAGCCTTCTGCACGGCGGCCAGAACGATCTGATTCGTCAGGTGCGCGAGCGGGTCTTCGCCGCGCGGGCTGACGTCTTCGGTCACGATCACGTCGGGACGCCAGAGGCGAATGCGCCGCACCAGATGGGCTTCGAGCCGCGCCGTGGCATCGTCGCCGCCAGCCCGTTTCCATTCGTTGAGGACCGACTCGGCGGTGAGCGCGAGCCCCGGCTGCGGCAGCGGAAAGCGCCAGGCGGTCTCCGCCACCGCGCCGCCGGCAATGCTGATGGCTTCCTGAGTTCGCTCGGGAAGCGACGCGTTCTGTGGCGACGCTTCGCCGTCCTGCCGGCCGATGATTTCAACGCCGCTCAGATAGCCCTCGTCGCCTCCTTGCTGCGCCACGAGTTCGAGCGGAACTCGCTGCGACTGGCTGAAGACGCCGAGCATTGCCAGACGATTGCCGCCGGTCTTCTGCTTGCGCCACGTTTGGCCACCGTCGCGCGTGACGAGAATCGTACCCAGTGCGCCAACCGCCCAGCCGCGACTTTCGTCGACGAACGTGATCGACCGCAGCGGCAGCGTCTGGTCGGTCTTTTGCATTTCCCACGTGCGGCCGGCGTCGGGCGAGTGGAAGACGATTGTTCCCGGTGAACCGGCGAGCCAGACGTGCTCGTCCAGGGCAGCCACCGCGCGGAAGTCGAACTCGGTCTTGGCAATCGCCGGAAGCTCGGTTGCGGGGGACCAGGTGAAACCGTCGTCCGCCGTTGTCATCACAAGTCCGCCGTCGCCGACGAGCCAGCCGCTGGATTGCCCGGTGAGGATGAGGCGCCGCAGATAGCGGCCGTCGTCGATCACGGTTTTCGCGGGATTGACGCCGCCGGGGACCACGAGGCCAAGTTGACCGAGTCGCCCCGCGACCGCGCCGCTCGTTGGGCCGCGGAAATCGCCCGCCATCCAGCCGTGCGTGCGGCCGCGCGGCGCCGGCGCCCAGCTTCGGCCGCCGTCTTCCGTGCGAAATACGCCCGACGGGTACAGGGCCGAGCCGTCGCCGATCGCCCAGCCGTGTTTGGTGTCGAAGAACTTGACGTGTCGCAGCGTCGGCAGCATCAGATTCGGCACGACCGACCAGGTTTTGCCGCCGTCGCGAGTGCGCAGCACGACGCCGCTCGTCAAATGCGTGTAGGGCTGAGTGCAGCCGCCGACCGCCCAACCGATTTCGCCGTCGAGGAAGTGAACCGACTCCAATCGGCAGTGGGTGGGGGACTGCTGCTGTTTCCAGTTGCGGCCGCCGTCGCTGGTGTGCCAAATGACGCCTCGATCGCCGACAGCCCAACCGCGATCGGCGTCGAGGAAGAAGACCGATGTCAGTTCCGCATCGGCAAGCATCGTGGCCGGCGAAGGAGGCGGCTCGCCCGCCCATGCCGAGAGCGCCGGCAGCAGCAAGGTCGCTAGTAGTGCGAGAAGTCGGGACAGGGGTGCGGCCATCACGCCCCTCCTTGGGCATGCAGTTTCGCGACAATGGTGGTCCGCGATTGTAACTACTGGTGCCCCAAGGTCGTAGCTCGGTTTTTCCCCCTTTCGATTGAGATTGGATTTCCGGCGATTCATAATGACGCGGCGTCGACGCGAGGCATGGCATTGCTAGCGTCGGCGTATTCATCCGTTTCAGCCCGCAAGTAAACCTCGGAAAACGTCCACCCATGTCGCTTTCTCTCCATCGTCGCCGGTTTCTCGCTCTTTCCGCCGCCGCAGCGGCTGGGGCCACGTTTTTCGACATTCCCCGCGTGCTGCAGGCAGCCAATCTGGCGGACGCGAACGATCCGTGGGGCGGATTTCCGGTCGGCGTGCAGAGCTATTCGCTGCGGAACTTCGAAACGCCCGACGTGATTCGCCATCTCAACGGCATGGGCGTGCACTACGTCGAGTTCTTCAGCAAGCATCTCAGCCCCACCATCAGCGACGAGCAATTGAAGGAAGTCCAAAAACTGCTCGACGCTGCTGGCATCAAGATTTCGGGCCACGGGGTGCACGGCTTCACCGCCGACCACGAGGCGAACCGCAAGCTTTTTGAGTTCGCCAAGCGCATCGGCACTCGCGTCATTACCGCCAACCCGCAGCCCGACTCGCTCGACAGCCTCGACAAGCTGGTCGCCGAGTACGACATCCGCATCGCCATCCACAACCACGGCCCGGGCGCGCTTTACGACAAGCTGGACGGCGTGAAGAAAGCGGTCGCAGGACGGCACAAGAACCTGGGCGTGTGCGTTGACTGCGGCCACTTCATCCGCAGCGGCGAAGACCCGGTCGAGTGCGTGCTCGAACTGGGGCCGCGCGTGTTCGGCGCGCACATCAAGGACGAGCCGAAAGCCGGTCCCGAGTCGGCGAATGTGATCATCGGCAAGGGAAAGCTCGATGTGGTCGGCCTGTTCAAGGCTTTGAAGGAGGTGAATTTCCCAGCCGACGGCGCGTTGTCGCTCGAATACGAAGCGAACCCAGCGAACCCGATCGAGGACATGAAAGAGTGCCTCGCCGTGGCGAAGGAGGCGATCGCGAAAGCCTCGCAAACGTGATGCGTTAACATCGCGGCTGTGCGCCGGTTTATCCCCTCTTCCTCCGGAAGAGGGCCAGGGTGAGGGAGGCCTGCGCCACGCACCGCGCCAAGTTCTCTACGAACGCCCAACGACGGATACCCCGAAACGAAGGAGCCCACTCCATGCCTGCCCAGCTCGCCGCCGAACAATCGATAACGGTCGGACAACCGGTGGTCGTCGAAGGCCCGGCGCCCAACACTCCCTACGGGGCCGTATTCGAAGACGACGGCGAAACGGGTTATTTCTATGGGCTCGATTTTTCTCGCAAAGATCAGCCCATCGTCGACGCGCGGCACATCTACAACAGCAAGCAAGTCACCGACCGGCATCTGCCGTCGGTCGTGCAGATCGTCTGGTCGACCGATGGGCTGAAGACGGCCTTGCTCATCAACAAGTATCCGCACGCGATCATCGATTTCGCGGCTCGCCGATCCTACTGCCGCTCCGCCTTTCCGCCGCCGACGGATGAGTGGTCCGCGCACGATGTTGCGTGGGATGACGCCGCAGTCGATTTGTTTCGGTAAACGGCGCCGCCAGGCCGCTGCTCCTGGCTTTCTCGCCGGCTAAGCGTAAATTGATGGTGTGAATCCGTTCCTCACCGCTTCCGAAATCATCGACTGGCAGCACCCAGCCGTCCGCCAGCAGGCCGAGAGGCTGGCCGTGCCCGGCGATCCGATTCGCACGGCTCGCGCCTGCTTTGAGTTCGTTCGCGACCAGGTCAAGCACAGCCGCGACTTCGAGATGGATCCGGCGACGTGCCGCGCGTCGGACGTGCTGCTGCACGGCGCCGGTTACTGCTACGCCAAGAGCCATTTGCTCGCCGCGCTGCTGCGGGCCAACGGGCTGCCGGCTGGCATGTGCTACCAGCGGCTGAGCGTGGACGACTCCGGCCCGCCGTATTGCCTGCACGGCTATAGCGCCGTCGAACTGCCCGGCTTAGGTTGGTATCGCATGGACGCCCGCGGCAATAAACCGGGCGTGGATGCCCAGTTCGATCCACCGCACGAACGCCTGGCGTTCCCGCTGCAGTCGGAGGAGGAGTACGACTTTGAGAACATCTTCCCGGAGCCGCTGCCTTGCGTGGTGAAGGCGCTGGAATCGGCTGACGGCTGGCAAACCGTCCTGCGGACACTGCCGGACCTAACGCCCGCCGAGTTTGCGAGCGCCGGCCTGAAGGTTCGGCGACAAGGGGGCGGTAGACGGCCCTGAGTAGCGCCGCTCTGAAGCAAGTAGCCCGCCCTCCTCGCCCCACAATCCTCCCTCATCCTAGCCCTCTCCCGGAGGGAGAGGGGAGGACGCATCGACTGACGCCTCCGCAGCGGCATTCCCGCCCGCCTCGTTCCCTTCGCCCCTTCGCCCCTTCGCCCCTTTGCCCCTTTGCCCCTTTGCCCCGGCCCCTCCCCCGCCGGACCGTCGCCTCTCCGCCTTCCCGTCCCCCTCCAGGCCCGCCCTTCCCGCACGTTGACCCTTGCCCTGGCTCAGCTTAGAGTGGAGTTTTGTCTGTATTTTGCTGCTTTTACCGTGAGGACGTCGTCAGGCGTCCCTGGGCGCTTGTGGGTGGTCTTCTCCAACCTGCAACGAAAATTCAGCCCAGCGGTTTTCGGGATTTGTGCATGCTCGCCAAACGTGTGATTCCCTGCCTCGACGTGAACCAAGGTCGCGTCGTGAAGGGGACGAACTTTCTCAACCTGCGCGACGCCGGCGATCCGGTTCAGGTCGCCCGCCGCTACGAGGAAGAGGGGGCCGACGAGCTCGTTTTTCTCGACATTACGGCCAGCCACGAAGCCCGCAGCATCATGATCGATGTGGTTCGCCGCACGGCTGAGCAGGTTTTCATGCCGCTCACCGTGGGGGGCGGAATCCGCACGATCGACGACATCCGAGCCCTGCTTAACGCCGGCAGCGACAAGGTTTCGATCAACTCCGCTGCCTGCAAAAACCCGGAATTCGTCCGCGAGGCGGCCCGCCGATTCGGCAGCCAGTGCATCGTCGTCAATATCGACCCCAAACGGGTCCAACGCGACGGTCGTGAGGTCTGGGAGGTCCACATCAACGGCGGCCGGACGCCGACAGGGCTCGAAGCCGTGGCTTGGGCGAAAGAAGTCGAAGCGCTCGGCGCTGGCGAGATTGTTTTGACTAGTATGGACTGCGACGGAACCAAGGACGGCTACGACATCGAGATCACCGCCGCGGTCAGCGAAGCGGTGAGCATCCCGGTCGTCGCCAGCGGCGGCGCCGGCAAACCCGAACACCTGGCCGACGCCATTTTGAAGGGGAAGGCCGACGCGGCGCTCGCCGCAAGCATTTTTCACTTCGGAGAGTTCACGATTCGCGAGACCAAAGAGATCATGGCCAGCCGGGGCATCCCGGTTCGGCTGTAGTCCGGAACTTTGACTCAGGGCGCCACTGCTGACTTGCCCAACAGCGTGAACTGACAAAGCGTTCGGCCTGTGCAATCCGTTCAGGCGGAACGAAGGAACTAGAATGACTTTGGTGCGGGGCAGACTGCTGGACTAGCCAGCCGTGGCGCCCCAAACCGGAGGCGGTTCGCCTCCGGCGAATGATCAGCGGAATGGACAACGGGTCGGCAACGCCGGCCTGACAATTTGAAGAGGGATTTGAAACCATGTCGCATTCAGGCTCCGCGTCGGAGGCTCCGTCGCTTTCGGTCGGAACTCCCACGGCCGAAGAACTGATCAACAAGATGTCGGGTGTCAAGGAAGACATCCCAGTCAACAAGTTCTTTCGCGCGCTGGTGAAGCTGGAAGGCTCCGACTTGCACATGAAGGTAGGCAAACCGCCGTGCGTGCGTGTGCGCAACGAACTGCGCCCGCTCAACAGCCCGCCGATCGAGCGCCGCGAGATGGCTGAGTATCTCGTGCCGATGATGGACGAGCGCAACCGCCGCATCTTCGCCGACGAAGGGGGCGCCGACTTTTCGCACTCCTGCGAAGTCGACGGCGTGACCTGGCGTTTCCGCGTCAACCTGCTGCAACAGAACGGTTGCATGGGTATGGTCGCCCGCCGCATCAACAACAAGATTCCCGACTTCAAGGGTCTCTACCTGCCGCCGGCGATCGAGCAGCTTTGCCATTTCGACCAAGGGATGGTGCTGCTGGCAGGCGTTACCGGTTCGGGTAAGAGCACGACGATCGCGTCGATGCTCAACTACATCAACCAGCGCGAGCGGGTGCACATCCTGACGCTCGAAGACCCGATCGAATTCATCTTCACCGAAGACAAGGCGCTGATTAACCAGCGCGAAATCGGCTTCGACGTGAAGGACTTCAAGATCGGCATGAAACACGCGGTGCGTGAAGACCCCGACATCATGCTCGTGGGCGAAATGCGTGACGAAGAAACGTTCATGACGGCCATTCACGCCGCCGAAACGGGCCACCTGGTGTTCGGTACGATTCACGCCTCCAGCGGTCCGTCCACCATCGGCCGTATTCTCGACTTGTTCCCCGAAGCGATGCACAAGGCGATTCGCTCGGCGATCGCCTTCAACATGCGCGGGATCGTCGCCCAAAAGCTGCTCAAATCGATCAAGCCGGGGGTGCCTCGCGTGCCCACGTGCGAGATCATGTTGTTCACCCCGATCGTGCAGAAGCTCGTGCTCGAAGGGAACGACAACAAGCTTGCCGACGCAATTCGCATCGGCGCCGCTGACGGTATGCAAGACTTTACGATGAGCCTCAAGCAGCTCATCGACGATGGCCTCATTGATCGACCCACAGCCTTTGAAGTTGCCCCCAACCCCGACGCGCTGAAGATGGCGCTGAAGGGTATCAACGTGGCCCAGCCCGGAATGATTTGATGCTTTGCAATGTGTCGTTGCCTCGGCCGCGAGCCTGCCGGTTCGCGCGCTGGGGGGCAATTCTGCTTGCTTCTGCGCTCCTCGTCTGCCTGGGCGCCGAGCTTTCGTTTGCGCAGGACAGTTGGCCGAAGTTCACGCCCAACCCCAGCGGTCCGCACGCGATCGAGCGAGGCCCCGGGTTCTACCTGGCGCTGTGGAAGCTGATCTTCCTGATCGCCCTGTTCTGGATCTGGGTCAAGCTGGCCGACTGGATCGGGCGCGACACGGATGAGCTCGGCGAAGCCATCGGCATGCCGTACTACATCTGGAACCCGATCGTCGTGTTCAGCTTCGTGCTGGTGTTCATGACGCTCGCGCTCGGCATTCCGATCTTCGCCGTCGGCTATCTGCTGCTGCTCATCTCGGTCGTCGCGCCGGTCGCCGTGTACGTCGTGCAGCGCAACGGCAAGGTGACCGCCGACCGGAAGGTCTTCACGCCGGCGCACATCAAGCACGTGCTCTCGAACCTCGGCAAGGGGAACAAAGAGCCGGTCGAGATGAAGCAAGCCTGGGAACTCGGCCCGGCCGTCGATCTGATCGGCACGCTGCCGGCGCATCAGCAGAACCAGGCCAACATGATCGAGGCCCGGCAGTCCCCTGGATTCGTGCCGGTCAAGTTCATGTTCGCCGACGCGTTCGACAACCGCGCCGACAAGATCATGCTCGACTACACAGCCGACGCGGTCGCGCTGCGCTACATGATCGACGGCGTCTGGCACGCAGCCAATCCCAAGGTCCACGAAAAGGAACCGCTCACTCGCCAACTCGGCGACATGATGCTCGCCGTGATGAAGAAGATCGCGGGCCTCAACCCAGCCGAGCGGCGGGCAAGACAGGAAGGCACTTTCCGCGTCGAATTCGGCGGCGGCAAGTACGACACGACCATCCTCAGCCAAGGCGTGCCGACCGGCGAACGCGTGCTGGTCAGCATGAAGCTGCAAACCAAGCACATCCCGACGCTCGAAGACCTGGGAATGCGGGAAAAGCTGCGCGAGCAGCTCAAGACCTACATCGGCCCCGGGGCCAAGGGGTTTGTCGCGTTCTGTTCGATGCCGCAGGACGGTCTTACGAGTACGTGGGTCGCCGCGCTCCGCTCGACCGACCGCCTGATGCGCGACTTCATCTCGATCGAAGACAAAAACAAACGCGAGCCGGACGTCGAAAACGTCGACGGCGTGCGGTACGACACGTCGAAAGGCGAATCGGCGGAGAAGGAGCTGCCCGGCGCCATTCTCAAGCAGCCGGAAGTCATCTGCATTCCCGAAGTCAGTAGCGGCGAAGTCCTCAAGATCCTCTCCGACTGGATCGAGAACGAGGACAAGCTGAGCCTGCTTAGCATCCGCGCCAAGGAAGCAGCCGAAGGCCTGCTGCGGCTGGCAGCCCTGAAACCGCCAATGGAGCAGTTTGCCAAACAGGTCAAGCTGATCGTCAACCAGCGGCTGATTCGCAAGTTGTGCGAACAGTGCCGCGAAGCGGTCGAACCGACGCCCGAACTGTTGCAGCGCCTCGGCATTCCGCCGGGCCGCGTGCAGGTGCTCTATCGCGAAAAGCAGCCGCTCCCGCCGGGCGTCGAGCCGCCCAAGCCGAAGAAGGGAGATCCGCCGCTGATCTGCCCGAATTGCCGCGGCATCGGCTACAAGGGACGCACGGCGATCTACGAGTTCCTCGTGGTCGACGACAACATCCGCAAGGCCCTGCTCACGCAGCCCAAGCTCGACGTCATCAAACAGCTCTCGCGCAAGGCGGGCAATCGCAACCTGCAGGAAGAAGGCATCCTGCTCGTCGCGCTCGGTACCACGTCGCTGGCCGAACTGCAACGCGTGCTGAAGCAGTGATGAGGAATGCGTAATGCGGAATTGGGAATGTGGAACGAGACGACGTTGGCAACGGTTCTGAGAAGCGTAGCTAACCAGAGCGCCACGTCAGTTTGGAACCGAGAACGAACCACTGAAAACTGATAACTGAAAACGGCCCCTGAGAACTCTCAATGTTCTTTCTCTTCCTACTTCTGGTCTTCCTCGCAACGGCTGCGGCGCTCTGGTTTCAGGGCACGTGGAATGTTGCGATCACCTTGATCAACTTGATCCTGGCGATGATGATCGCCACGAACTACTTCGAGCCGGTCTGCACGGCCATCGAGGAACTCGGCGGCGGATCGTTCACGTACCTGCTCGATTTCATCGTGCTGTGGGTGCTATTCGCGGTGGTGTTCGGCATCCTGCGAGTGATTACCGATACGCTGTCGAAGAAGGCGGTGAAGTTCAATTTTCCGGTTGAGGTTGCGGGCCGGACGATCCTCTCGATCTGGTGCGCGTACCTGGTCGTCTGCTTCACGGCGTTCAGCATGCAGTTTGCGCCGCTGGGAAGCGTCACGCCGATGGGCGCCTTCGAGACGCCGAGCAGCTCGTCGTTCCTCGGCATGGCGCCCGATCGTCAGTGGCTCGGCTTCATGCAAAGCCGATCGCGCGGAGCGCTCGCTCGCAGCAATTTCTCCGGCAAGATGCACCCGAACGATCAGCAGGCGAACGTCGAAACGTTCGACCCCTTCAGCGAAATTCCGCTGCGCTATCGCCAGCGCCGCGAAAGCTTCTCGCAGACCGAAGGTTTGCGGGTAGAGTAATTCCCCGAATTCAAATGCAGCGTCCCTTCCGATTTAAAGCGACATGATGTCCCACGCGTCGTCCGACAACCTTCGCTTTACTGGACCGGAAGAAGAACAGCTCGTGCGCT
>Ga0182743_1003952_pt1 | contig 11489 bp, 10 predicted proteins | sample eDN3rd30CKraftOP_FD_128522 | JGI IMG/M metagenome (GOLD analysis project Ga0182743, IMG submission 128522) | Enriched Organic Plus compost microbial communities from Emeryville, California, USA - eDNA 3rd pass 30_C Kraft OP (version 2) (version 2) ... | reverse complement strand
GGCGCGGCCACGATCACGGCCGACGTGGTCGGGCCGGTCTGCGAATCAGGCGATTTCCTGGCGCTGAACCGGGAATTGCCGCAGCCGGCGCCGGGCGATCTCCTGGCGGTGATGACCGCGGGCGCCTATGGCGCGGTTCAGGCCGGAACCTACAACACCCGGCCGCTGGTGCCGGAGGTTCTCGTGAACGGCGACCAATGGGCCCTGGTGCGGCCGCGCCTCGAAGTGGACGCATTGATCGGGCTCGATCGGCTGCCGCCCTGGATCGCGCCGAACACGCAGGCGTGAAGGCCGGGCGGCGATAAAACCGAGCTGGACGCCGCAGGGGACTTGCCGGGACGGGTCCGTGCCCCGATGCTTGTCCGGATGTTTGAGCCTGACGTGCTAAGGCGTTTTCGAGCGAAGTGGAAACGCGACAAAACTAAAGAGCTGGAGCCCCGGTTCTGATTCAATCGGAACCAGACGGATTTCAGTCTTTCATCGAGATGTCCGGAGATGCCGGTGACCCCACCGCCCGCTGAGCGTTCTGGCGCTTCTCCGCCACAAGGCGGCGCGACGGCGCTGGGGCGTGCGCTCCGCCGTGCCTGGTGGTCGATCCTCTGGGAGCGGTTGTGGCCTGCGCTGGCCGCGATCGCGACGGCGGCCGGCGTGTTCCTGGTGGTGTCGTGGCTCGGTCTGTGGGTGTCCCTGCCGCCGCTTGGCCGCGCCATCGGCCTGTTCGTTTTCCTCGCTTTGGCGGTCGGCGCCGCTATGCCGCTGGCCTTCGTGCGTCTGCCGACCAGAGCCGAGGCACTGCGGCGGGTGGATCGCTTCAGCGACATTCCCCACCGTCCGGCAACGGCCGTCGCCGACACGCTCGCGCGCGAGGAGACCGGCGATGCCTTGTCCGTCGCCCTGTGGCGCGCGCATGTCGAGCGGGCGCTCGCCTCGGCGCGGGCGCTGAAAGCCGGCCAGCCGTCGCCGCGTCTGCCGGGCCGCGATCCTTACGCCTTGCGGGCGCTGGTGCTGGTCGCGGTCATCGTGACGTTTTTCTCGACCGGTGCCGAGCGCACACCGCGCATTCTGGCGGCATTCGATTGGCGGGGGGCGGTCGAAGCGGCCAATTTCCGCATCGATGCGTGGGTGACGCCGCCTGATTACACCGGCCGGCCGCCGGTCTTGTTGCCGGGTGTTCGGCCCGGCGAACCGGTGCGCGCGGCCGATGCGCCGTATTCGGTTCCGGTCGGCTCGGCGCTGGTGGTCCGCGCCAGCGGGCGGACCGGGCTCGATTTGTCGATTTCGGGCGGATTGGCCGAGGTGGTTGCCGAGGCGGCCGATCCAACCGGCGCTCAGGGCGAGGTGGACGCTCAAAGGAAGGCTTCATCCGAGGCTCAAGCGGCTTCCACGGGAGCGCTGGAGCGGCGCTTCGTCATCAAGGACGCCGGCATGGTGACGTTGCAAGGCGGCGGCGCGAACCTGGCCTGGCGCTTCGCGGCGATTCCGGATCGGCCCCCGACCATCGAGCCTGCGACCGAGGCGGAGCCGCAGGTCGGCGGCTCGCTGCGGCTGTCCTACAAGCTTGAGGACGACTACGGCGTGGTCGCTGCCGAGGCGGTCTTCGCGCGCCGGACCACGCCATCGTCTGGAGACGCCGATCCCGGCCAGCCCCGCCCGCTGTACGAGGCCCCCGATCTGGCCCTGGCCCTGCCGCAGCCGCGCACCCGCAGCGGCACCGGCCGCACGACCAAGGATCTCTCCGAACACCCCTGGGCGGGCACCGACGTGAGTGTGACGCTGTCCGCCCGCGACGATGCCGGCAATGTGGGCTATGCCGAGCCGTTCGACCTGCGATTGCCCTCGCGCGTCTTCACCAAGCCGCTGGCGCGCGCCTTGATCGAGCAGCGCCGCGAACTGGCGCTCGACGCGCGCAGCCGTGACATTGTCGCGGTCGCGCTCGATGCGCTGGCGATCGCGCCGGAGCGCTTCACGCCGGAGGTCCCGGTCTATCTGGGCTTGCGCTCGGTCTATTGGCAGCTCCGCAACGCCCGCACCGACGACGGTTTGCGGGGCGTGGTGGAGCGGCTCTGGTCGATGGCGGTGCAGATCGAGGACGGCGATCTGACCGATACAGAGAAGGCGTTGCGCGCGGCCCAGGATGCGCTGCGCCAGGCGCTCGAGAACGGCGCCACCGACGAGGAGATCCGCAAGCTGATGGATCAGCTTCGCGCGGCGCTGGACCGGCACCTTCAGGCCCTGGCCGAGCAGATGCGCCGCAACCCCGAGCTGGCGCGTCCGCTCGACCCCAACGCGCGGCAGCTCCAGTCTCAGGACTTGCAGCGCATGCTCGATCGCATGGAGCAGATGGCGCGGTCCGGCGCGCGCGATGCCGCTCGCCAGATGCTGGAGGACCTGGCGCAGATGCTGGAGAATCTCCAGATGGCGCGGCCCGGCGATCAGCAGAACAGCGGCGACGACATGCAGTCGGCGCTCGATGAACTGGGCGACATGATCCGCCGCCAGCAGCAATTGCGCGACCGCACGTTCCAAGAGGGGCAGGAGCAGCGTCAGCGCGGGCCGGGCCAGCAACCCGGCCAGGACCAGCTCGGCGCCCTGCAAAAGGATCAGCAGGCGCTGCGCGAGCGGCTCCGCCAATTGATGGAGCAATTGAAAAAGAACGGCTTCCAGCAGCCGGGCGAGGGCGGGGACAATCCGCTCGGCGATGCCGGCGAGGCGATGGGCGATGCCGAGGGCCGGCTCGGCGAGGGCAATCCAGGCGGCGCGGTCGATCCCCAGGGGCGCGCGCTCGAAGCCATGCGCCGTGGCGCCCAGGGCATGGCGCAGCAGATGGAACAGCAGGCCGGCGACGGGCCCGGACCCGGCGGTGAGCCCGGCCGTGGGCGGCAGCGCGCGGGACGCGAGACCGACCCGCTCGGCCGTCCGCTGCGGGGCCGCGAATACGGCGACGATTCCACCGTGAGGGTGCCGGGCGAGATCGATGCCCAGCGCGCGCGGCGGATTCTCGAAGAGCTGCGTCGCCGATTCGGCGAGAGCTTCCGGCCGCAACTCGAACTCGACTATATCGAGCGGCTGCTGGAGGGCTTCTGAGCCCCCGTGTCCGATCGTGGCGGTTGCAGGGCCGTGGCCACCGTGTCCAGCAGCGCCGCGACGGTGAAGGGCTTGGCCAGCACGTCGCGCACGATCGCTTCAAGGCCGGCGGTTCGTTCGCGCTGGTCGGCGTAGCCGGTCATCAGCAGGACCGGCAGGCCTGGGCGGTCGCGGGCCACCGACAGCGCCAGCGCGATCCCGTCCATGATCGGCATCTTGATGTCGGTGAGAACGAGGTCGAACTCGGACTGGCCGAGGGCGTCGAGCGCCGCCGCGCCGTCGGCGCAATCCACCGTCTCGTGGCCCCCGTCGTTCAGCGCGCGGACCACGAGCGCGCGCAACATGTCTTCATCCTCGGCGATCAGAATGCGTGTCATCGCTTCATCTCACGGAGCGGCGGCGAGCGCATCGCGCCGATGAAAGAAGCGAACCTGGATCGTCTGCGTGCCCTCGGGGGGCGAGGCGAGCCGGCTGCGGAAGGGCAATGTTTCACCCGGTTCGAGCGTCGCCTTCGGTGGTTGCGCGGTCCAATGGTAAATTTCGGCTCCGCTCCGGTCGAGCACCGCGAAGCGCAGCCTCGGCACGTCGATAGCGGCGGCACGGATGTTGACGATGTGGCCCTCGACCGCCAGGAGCGGCACGCCGTCGTGGCTGCCGCGGCTGACCGCCATGTCCTCGAACGCCAGCCCTCGCAGATTGACCGGCAGACCGATCGCCGCATAGAGCGAGGCCATTTGCGGCGCCTGGACCACGACCGTTTCCCGGCCGATCAGCAGGCTCGCGATCACGATCGCGAGGCCGGCTGCAATGGCGGGCAGCGGTCCGCGCGGGATCCGTTTCCGGGCGCGGCGGACAACACGGCGCTGGGCGGCGCTCTCGATGTCCTCGTCATGCTCGATATCGATGGCGACGTCGGGGGCCAGCGGAGGCGCTTGGGTCGCCGGCAGGATCAATTCCTGCTCCGTCGTCCCGGATTCCATCATCCCGCCGGCGCCGGGAAGGAGATCATCGTTCGGCACGGCCTGGATATCCGCTGCCGCCGTCCGATCGTCGCCGGCTGCGTCGCCAAGCTCCTGACGGAACGCCGCGATGTCGTCCTCGGCGATATCCGGCCCCGCCGATGCGAATGCCCGTTCATCCTGAAGTTCATCGACCGCAGCGAACCATTCGGTGCGGCAACGCGCGCAGCGCACCGTTCGCCCGTCGGGGCCCAGGGAAATCGGGTCGACCTGATAGCCGGTCGCGCAATGCGGGCAGGTGATCAGCATCGGCAAACCTGGAAAAGCGCTTTTGACACCGCAATCTCTGGATGAATTTCGCCGGCACCCTACCAGCCGTCCCTTAACGGATCGGAAACCATGGAACCGCAGGCTTTGTGGGCGTTCGGCCACCTGGTGGTCGATGGGCTGGTGGTCTATCGGAAACGCGACGTCTGCGGTCTGCGGACGCACAATCAGCTATGGTTCGTCTGGGCGAATCGAGACGGGATGGCCGGCCATGACCATGCGATCATGAGCCGGGTGGCGGAGGCTTTGGTGGTCCGATTCGAAAACGTGGGCTTGCGCTACGGCCTCGGTCCGGAGGTCCTGCGCGATCTGAGCTTTCGCATCGAGGCGGGCTCGTTCCAGTTCCTGACCGGCCCCTCGGGCGCGGGCAAGACGTCGCTGCTCCGCCTTCTGTTTCTGTCGCTGAAGCCGACGCGGGGCCTCGTCACGATCTTCGGCCATGATGTGATGTCGCTCGATCCGGACTCGCTCTCGGTCCTGCGGCGGCGCATCGGCATCGTGTTCCAGGATTTCCGGCTGCTGGATCATATGACCACCTACGAGAACGTGGCTCTGCCGTTCCGGGTGATGGGCAAGGACGAGGACAGCTATCGCGGAGAGGTGGCGGAGCTTCTGCACTGGGTCGGGCTCGGCGAGCGCATGGACGCGCTGCCGCCGGTCCTGTCGGGCGGCGAGAAGCAGCGCGCGGCGATCGCGCGCGCGGTGATCGCCCGCCCGCAGCTTCTCCTGGCGGACGAGCCGACCGGCAACGTCGATCCCTCGCTCGCGCAGCGGCTGCTGCGCCTGTTCGCGGAACTGAACCGATCCGGCACCACGATCGTGATCGCCACCCACGACATTGCCTTGATGGACGAATATGACGCGCGCCGTCTGGTGCTGCACGAGGGCCGGCTGCATGTCTACGATTGACATGTCTACGACTGACAGAGCCCCAATCGGGAGCTTCGCATGAGCGACATGCGCATCGGCCTGGCGCGTCCCGGTGAGCCGCGCATGAGCGATCCCCGGCTTGGAAACATGCTCATCGAGACCGGCGACGCGGAGATGCCGCGCATCGGCCTGCTGCCCAAGCGCGTCACGTCGATCGTGCCGCGACACTCCATCGCAGGCCGCGCGCTGATCGCCGTGATCGCGATCATGACCTTCCTGGCCTCGCTGACGGCCGGTTCGGTGATGATGGTGCGTTCGGCGGCCACGCAATGGCAATCGGCGGTGGCGCGCGAGGTGACCATCCAGATCCGGCCGGCGGCCGATCGCGATGTCGAGGCGGATGTCGCGGCAGCGCAGACAATCGCACGCGGGTTCCGCGGCGTCAGCGAGGCGCGCGCCTATTCGACGCAGGAATCGGCCGCGCTCCTTGAGCCATGGCTGGGCCTGGGCCTGGCGCTGGAGGACCTGCCGGTGCCACGGGTGATCACCGTCCAACTGGAATCCGATGGCGCGGTGGACCTCGATCAACTCCGGCAGGCGCTGGCCAAGGCCGTGCCGGTCGCGACGCTCGACGATCACCGGGCCTGGATCGACCGGATGCGCACGATGGCGCAGACGGTTGTGGCCGGCGGACTGGCGGTCCTGATCCTGGTGCTGGCGGCGACCATGCTGTCGGTGGTCTTCGCGACGCAGGGCGCCATGGCGGTCAACCGGCCGATCGTGGAAGTGCTCTATCTCGTCGGCGCCAAGCATGCGTTCATCGCCAGTCAATTTCAGCGGCATTTTCTGGCGCTGGGTCTCAGGGGCGGCTTGATTGGCGGTCTTGCGGCCGCTCTGGTTTTCGCTCTGGCGGCGGCCGCCGGTTGGCTCGGCCGCGACACATTGGGCGGTGAGCAGTTCGCGGCCCTGTTCGGGTCGTTCAGGCTCGGAATCGAAGGTTATCTTGCAGTTCTGGCGCAGATCGTGCTGATCGCGATTGTCACCGCGATCACCTCGCGTCGGACCGTTAACCGGACGCTCGCCAGCGTGAGCTAAATCGGGCTTCTCTGGAAGAAGCGGATCGAGGCCGGTCATCGCGACGCCGGAATTGGGGCTAAGGTTCGGCTAAGTGAGGCCGGTATTGACGCACGACACGCCAGATTCGACGGGGCACAACAGGAGGAAAGACAGGGCCGCGCGGCGCCGGAAAGGACTGCGCGCCACGGTCTACGGCCTCGGCTTGCTGCTGCTCTTTGTCGGCGCGGGATTCATCGCCTTCGTGCGCAATCTGCCATCGGCGGACGCGGCGACCGCGTTGAGGGCCGACGGGATCGTGGTTCTGACGGGCGCCGCCGCGCGGATCAATGACGCGCTCGCGCTTCTGGCCTCCGGCCACGGCGAGCGGCTTCTGATCTCGGGCGTTAACCCCAAGACGCGCCCGCAAGAGCTGGCCAAGCTTGCGCCGGAATACGCAGCCTGGTTCGAATGTTGCGTCGATCTCGATCACTCGGCCCTGAACACGATCGGCAATGCGATCGAGACGCGCCGCTGGGTTCGCGCGCAGAAATTCCGTTCTCTGATCGTGGTGACGTCGGATTTCCACATGCCGCGTTCGCTGGCTGAAATCCGGTATCAGCTTCCGGATGTCGTGCTGATGCCCTATGCGGTGGTCTCCGACCGGGTCCATGTTGACGATTGGTGGACGAGCCCGGCCTCGGCGCGGCTCCTCTTTGCCGAATATCTGAAGTATATCGCTGCCGTGGCCCGCACCTGGCTGGCCGCCACTCTGGCACGCGACCTTCGGAACATCGGATCGGCTTCGTGACACTCCTGCGCTCGGTCGTCTTCAATATCCTGTTTTATGCCAACCTGGCCGTCCTGATGATCGTCGCGCTGCCGACGTTCCTCATGCCCCGGCACGCCATCCTGGCGATGGCGAAGCTGTGGGCCCGCAGCAGCATCTGGCTGCTGCGCGTGATCTGTGGGACGAAGATGGAGGTGCGCGGCCTGGAGCGTCTGCCAAAGGGCCCGCTGATCGTCGCGGCGAAGCACCAATCGGCGTTCGAGACCTTCGCGCTGTTGCCGCTGTTCGACGATCCGACCTTCATCCTCAAGCGCGAATTGATGTGGCTGCCGCTGTTCGGCTGGTTCGCGGCCAAGGCGCGGATGGTGCCGGTGGACCGCAGCGCCGGGGCGCAGGCGCTGAACGCGATGACGCGCCGCGCCCGTGAGGAGACGCTGGCCGGCCGGCAATTGCTGATTTTCCCGGAGGGCACCCGGCGGCCGCCCGGCGCGGAGCCGCGCTACAAATATGGCGTGGCGCATCTTTACGCGGCGATCGGCGCGCCCTGCGTGCCGGTGGCGCTGAACTCCGGCCTGTTCTGGCCGCGCCGTTCGCTGTTGCGCCATCCGGGGACCATCGTGGTGGAGTTTCTCGAACCGATCGCCCCCGGCCTGGACAAGGCGGACTTTCACCAGCGCCTGCAAAACGAGATTGAAACCACGAGCACGTGCCTGGTCGAAGAGGCTGGCGGCATTGCGGTGATGTCGTCGCGATCCGCCTGAGGCCGATCAGGATTCGAGAGGCTCTTGTCCGGCGCGAAGCCGCTCCGCGAGCTGGTGAAGCTCCTTGTCGCGGTAGCCGAGGGCTTCGAGCGACTTGACGGTTTCCAGCACGTATTCGGGCCCCGGTCCGGCCTGGCCATGGCCCTGCTGCACCAGATGAAGCTGCTTTTCGATGGGCAGCTTGCCGGCATATTGCGGATGGCTGCGGTCCACGACATAGACCACCGCATCGATCGGCCGCTCGGGATGTCCTGCGATCCAGGCCGTCCGGACCTCCTCGCGATAGATGGCGGTGATCTGCTCGCGCTTGCGCAGATAGTCGAGCGTCTCCGCCCGATGACGCGCCGCGACCCGGTAGGCGATGCCGCGACAGGCGCCGCCCCGGTCGAGCCCGAGCACCAGGCCCGGCTTCTCCGGCGTGCCGCGATGGACGAACGAATAGACGCACAGCGAGCGGTGCACGCCCACCATGCGTGCCGGGACCCGCTCGACATGCTCGAATCCGGGTCGCCAGATCAGCGAGCCGTAGCCGAACACCCACAGGTCGTCGGGCCGTTTGTCGAAATCCGAATCCGTCATGATATCGAGCAATAACGCACCTTGACTGGGGAGGGGAGCGGGGTTCGCCATGGTTTCCATCTGGTATATGGGGTGGAATCCGCCATCTTCGAAGCGCCGCATTCGCGGTGTCCCTGGACATCATGCTCGTACGATCCGCTCCGAACCGCCGCCGCTGGCCTGTCATCGTCGCGCTTCTCGTGGTGGGTTTGGCCGTGCTCTGGACGGCCGCCTGGTTTATCGCCGCCGGCAGGGTCGAGGAAACGGTGAACGGCTGGAAGGCGCGCGAGGCCCAGTCGGGACGGGTCTATGCCTGCGCGTCGGAAGCCTATGGCGGCTATCCGTTCGGCATCCATATGCGCTGCGAGGAGCCCAGCGCGCGGCTGACCTCGCTTAAGCCGTCCATGGCGGCGGATGCGCAAACCCTCCTCGTCCAGGCCTGGTTGTGGCAACCGACCGTGCTCACGGCCGCACTGGCCGGGCCGTTGACTGTCGAGGCACCGGGGCAGGGCGCTCCTATCGTCGGCCGCTGGACACAGGCCGGGATCGCGGTTCACGGCCTGCCGCAGGAGCCGCGACAGGTCGATGTCGCTTTGGAGGAGCCGGCCTTTGTCCAGTCGGTCGATCCGAAGGGGCGGCTGCTGTTCCAGGCCGAACGTCTCAACGTTCGGGGCACGATGCTGGAGGGGTCGGCCCGGGCCTCGCCGGTGATCCAGGTCTCCGCCAATGTCACCGGGGCCACCGCGCCCGCGCTTCATCCGGCGGCGGTGCTGCCGGTCGATGGCGAACTTCTGGCGGTGCTGCGCGGGCTGAAGGATTTCGCGCCCAAACCCTGGGCCGAACGCTTTCGCGAGCTTCAGGCGGCGGGCGGACGCATCCAGATCAAGAGCGCGCGGCTCGCGCAGGGGGAATCGATCGCGATTGCCCAGGGCGAGCTTGGCCTGTCGGCGAATGGCCGCCTCGACGGCCAGATCGAGGTGACGGTGACGGGCCTGGAAAAGCTCTTGAACACGCTCGGCCTCGACGGTGCCTTGCCGAAGGGCGCGAACAATCAGATGAACGCGGCCTTCGGCGCGCTCGACCGGCTGGCGCCGGGCCTTGGCCGCTTCGCGCGCAACAACGCGGGGTCGATGGTGACGATGGGGCTCGCCTTCATCGGCAAGCCGACGCAGCTTGAGGGCCGCAGCGCGGTGACCGTGCCGCTTCGCTTCTCGGACGGCGCCGTGTCGCTCGGGCCGCTCAAGCTCGGCGACGTGCCGGCCCTTTATTGAGCCTTGGTGTCGTCGGTCTCGGCTGACAGTTCGGAATGCGGCCGGCCGAAGTCCGGAGCCGGCGAATCCTGCCCCAGTTCGACGATGCCGCGACGGATCGCGCGCGTGCGCTCGAAATGCTTGAACAGGGCATCGCCATTGCCGGTGCGGATCGCGCGCGTCAAAAGCGACAGGTCCTCGTTGAAGCGGCCGAGCATCTCCAGGACCGCGTCCTTGTTGTAAAGGAAGATGTCGCGCCACATCGTCGGATCGGACGCTGCGATGCGGGTGAAGTCGCGGAAGCCGCCGGCGGAGAACTTCAGCACCTCGGATCGTGTGACATTCGACAGCTCGTCGGCGGTTCCGACGATCGTATAGGCGATCAGATGCGGCAGGTGGCTGGTGATACCGAGCACGAGATCGTGGTGCTCCGGGCTCATGCTTTCCACATTGGCGCCGAGCGCGGTCCAGAACGCCTTCAGCTTCGCCGTGGCTCGCGCATCCGTGCCTTCGGGCGGCGTGAGGATGCACCAGCGGTTGACGAACAGCTCGGCGAAGCCGGCGTCGGGGCCGGAATGCTCCGTGCCAGCGACCGGATGGGCGGGCACGAAATGAACATGTGCCGGCAAGTGAGGGGCCATCTCGCGCACCACGGCGGTCTTGACCGATCCGACGTCGGACACGGTGGCGCCGGGCGCAAGATGCGGGCCGATCTCCTGGGTGATGGCACCGCACGCGCCGACCGGCACGCAGACGATGACGAGATCGGCGCCCTTGACGGCTTCGGCGGCGGTTTCGGTCACCTCGTCGGCAAAGCCCAATTCCATCACGCGGCGGCGCGTCTCCTGCGAGCGCGCCGTGACGACGACGGTGCCGGCGGCGCCGAGCGCACGCGCACCGCGGGCGATCGAGCCGCCGATCAGGCCGGCGCCGATCAGCGCCAGCCGGTTGTAGAGAGGCGTTTCAAGCTTGGTCACTTGTCCGCTCCGACAAATTCCGCCAGTGCCTTGACGAACGCGCGATTGGCCTCCTCGGAGCCGATGGTGACGCGCAGCGCATTCGGCAGCTTGTAGGCGCTGACCTGCCGCGCCACGAGGCCACGCTCCAGCAAGAACGTGTTGGCGTCGGTGGCCGTGCGGCCCTTCTCCTGCGGAAAGTGAATCAGGATGAAGTTGGCCGCGCTTGGCGTCACGGTGAGGCCCAAGCGCCGGACCTCGTCGTTCATCCAGGCCAGCCAGCGCGTGTTGTGGTCGCGCGCGGCCTCCTGATGTGCCACATCCTCGATGGCGGCGATACCGGCCTTCAGCGCGGGCGTGCTGACGTTGAACGGGCCGCGCACGCGATTGATGACATCGACGATCCCCGCCGGGCCGACCATCCAGCCGAGGCGCAGCGCGGCCAGACCGTGGATCTTCGAGAACGTGCGCGTCATCACGACGTTGTCGCTGGTCGCGACGAGTTCGAGTCCGGCCTCGTAGTCGTTGCGGACGACATATTCCGCATAAGCGGCATCCACCACCAGCAGGACATGCGGCGGCAGGCCGCGATGCAGGCGGCGCAATTCGCTGTGCGGCAGATAGGTGCCGGTCGGATTGTTCGGATTGGCGATGAACACCATCTTCGTGCGCGGCGTCACCGCCGCGAGGATCGCGTCCACGCTCGCGGTGTAATCGGTCTCTTGCGCGATCACCGGCACGGCGCCGCAACTCTTCATCGCGATCGGATAGATCAGGAAGCCGTGCGTCGTATAGATCGCCTCGTCGCCGTCGGTCAGATAGGCGCGAGCCAAGAGAAACAGCAGATCGTCGGAGCCGGCGCCGCAGACGATGCGCGACGG